>Ga0222429_100154_pt1 | contig 104561 bp, 92 predicted proteins | sample 1B50Ametagenome_FD_182475 | JGI IMG/M metagenome (GOLD analysis project Ga0222429, IMG submission 182475) | Enriched microbial communities from leaf-cutter ant dump, University of Wisconsin, Madison, United States - 1B50A (version 2) | ecosystem: Environmental > Terrestrial > Nest > Insects nest...
TATCATGCCCTTCAAATCCAAGAAAGACGACAAAACCCGGTTGCAGCATCCCAGCGACTGCGAACGTGGTCCCTAAGCCGACAAAACCCGGTTACAGCATCCCAGCGACTGCGAACGGTGTCCCTAAGCCGACAAAACCCGGTTATAGCATCCCAGCGACTGCGAACGTGGTCCCTAACCCGACAAAACCCGGTTACAGCATCCCAGCGACTGCGAACGTGGTCCCTAACCCGACAAAACCCGGTTGCAGAGTATAAATAACGTTAATTCAGGATCGTTCTACTAGGCATAGATCCTTATCCCGGAATGAACGGATTCCTGTTCTTTATCAATCCATTTCAATGTATTTATGACGTCTTCCGGCTTTATAATTTGTGGAGGAACATTGTTCCGTATGCAATCCATAAAGTATTTGATCTCATCGTAATAAGCCCCAAGTGAATGGATATTGGTATCCGGGCTTTGGTTTGCGGCTGTCTTCCTCTTACCTAGTTGAATTTGTTGCGGATCTTCATTCAATTGATAGAGCATTAATTTATCTTCGGCGTATTCCAGTGCCGCCAATTCGAAGTTTGCCCTGAATGACATCTTGAAGGGGGATGAGTGTCTATACCAGCCTCCTTCTGCCTGTACTATATAATCGCGATACTCATAATTTGTCATAATATAACTGATATCCTGTCCCTGCTCTACCCCATAACTGCTAACCGAGAGGGGATCTCCGAGCATGTAAAGGATAAAATCGGTGTCATGAATGTGCAGGTCCGTCGCAGCACCGCCGCTGAGCGTTTTGTCTATCATCCAATTCTTCCAACTTGATTCCGGAGCTCGGCATATTCGAGAAAGGAATAGATGGTTCAATTTGCCGTATTCTCCACGCTCGAAAACTTCCTTCAAGTACAAATATTCCGGCCAAAAACGGATGACGTGGGCAACCATGAAGAATACACCGTTTCGAATAGAGGCTTGCAACATTCGATCAGCATCTTCAAGGGTCAAGGCAACAGGTTTTTCACATAATACATGGATTCCGCTGTTCATGGCTTTAATGGCTTGATCTGCATGTAAATAGGATGGCGTACAAATATCGACAAGATCGACTTGTTCATGTGCCAGCATTTCTTCAAGATTGCTGTACAAGTGAACGGATTTGTCGCTCACTTTTCTTTTTGCTTTCTCCAAATCTGGATCCACGACCGCAACCAATTGCACGTCTTCCATGGCCTGATACACTTTCACATGGTGTCCACCCATACCGCCTGTTCCAATAACCGCTGCTTTCATTTTTTCATCACGCCTTCCACTCACGTAATTTAATGATTGTATTCCGGATATCCACTGCTTGTTGTTCACCGCTGATCTCACGTTCAATAATAAGTTCGCCCTTAAACCCCATTCCTTGCAACTTACGAATAAACTCAGGAAATTGCACTTTGCCTTCACCGGCAGGCACCTCTAGCCCAAGCCGATCTCCTCCTGTCGGATATAACCCATCCTTCACATGAATATTTCGGACATACTTTCCGAAAACATCCAGGGAATCGATCGGATTGCCCTTGCCATATAAAACCAAGTTGGCCGGGTCTAGATTGATGCCAAGATTCGAAGTCCCGACCCGTTCAATCGTTCTTAGCAATACAACGGGTGTTTCTTGTCCGGTTTCAAACCAGAACTCGATTCCTTTCTGCTCACAATATTGCGCCACTTCTTTAATGGCATCCACAACGGTTTGGTAATTCGCATCTGTCATGTTCTCCGGTATAAATCCGCAATGAGTAATGATAGCGGGTGCTCCGATCAAGGAAGCAAAATCAGCCCATTTCTTCAGCGCTTGTACTCTTTCCACACGATATTGTTCCGGCACCAGGCCTAGTGTTACAGGCCCTTCGACAAAATTCCACTTGGCAGGTCCCGGAACTCCTCCCCATACGGCACAAACCCGAATGCCCGAATCTTTCGAATCTCGAAGGATAGTTTTCGCCATCTCCTCCGTTGCAAGCGATGTGTCCCAACTAACCAACTGACAAACATTCAAACCATACTTGCTGACATGTTCAAATTGATGCCCGTTTTTCGAGAGAACATTCATGACTCCAATTTCCATCTGCGATGTTCCTTTCTGATTAGGCTTTTTATTCCACGCTGCGTTGATATTTGAACCTACTTTGATTTGGCCGGCATTCGCAGCCAAGCAAAGATCAACCATGCGCCGAATTCATTGCGCTTGGCAACCCCGTCATGGATCCATACATATTGCTGCCGCGTATTTCCCATATTTTCGCACTCCTTAGCCTATAACTTGCCGCTATACGCCGGACCTTACCGGCCTTCCAGCGCAAACCCCGCTTTTTGCAGCAATCTTTCCATATTCAATCTCGCTCTCAGGATGCGTTCGCCGATTTGCGCCTCCGACAATGCTTCGCCTTTGTTTTCTACTTTCTCGATCACGACGGACCCGTCAAATCCCGCGGTGTGCATTTGCCGGAACAAGTTGGCGAAATCCACCTCCCCTTCGCCGGGAACCGGGAAGTCGGGATTGTACATGCCGCCTTGATGATCTTTGGCAATAAAGTCAACCATATCGTCCAAGACCGGCCGGATATCCTCCACAGGATCGATGCCTTCATAAAAACGAATATTTCCCGGATCGTAGCAGGCTTTGAACGCGGGAGAGCCGATCTTGTTCAGCAATTCCCGTATTTTCGCCCCGGTAGCCGTATTGGCCGTGTGCGGCTTGATTGAAATCGTGATATTTCTTTTCTCCGCATAGGGCGCAATCGACCGCAAGTGTTCCACGCACTGCCTGTCCAATTTCTCATATTCGTCGCCAGCGATCGGCTCGTTCGGGAACTGGCGGTAGCCCCAAAACGTCAATATATTGATTCTCTTGATGCCCAACCGATGAGCAATTTCAATTTGCCTAGTCGCGCTTTCAATCGGCTCGGTGTGTGAAAATTGCGAATGGGCGAACAGCATCGTCGGCGTTAAATCGAATTTGTTGAGCGAGCGCAAAATTTCGTTCACATGCGATTTGTCTTCAAGAATGTCCTGGTCCTCATGCCTGTTCCAGATCACGACATGCCGATATCCCGCCCTCGCTATGTTTTCGAATGCACTTTCAATCGAATAGTTTTTGTAAATCAAAGTCAAACACGCCAATTGCACCATGATTATCCCCTTCTCTTTGTTAAAATTGACCTTCTTGATCATTACAGGCCGATATATGCAATTTGATCCGGACGATCCGACCTCCAGGAACAGCATGAGGCGGGCGGCGCAGGCAGATTGTCGGCCCTTGTGATGCCCATTCCCAGCATGTGCATGCCCGTCTGATCCACCCGTATTTCGCCCGGAAAATGAAGATGCCCTGTAAACACATGCTGCACGCGCCCGGCCAGCCCTTCGGGATAAACCCATGGCGCCCCGGACTGGACATACTTCTTCAAGTCGCGGTGAGGCTCCACGGACAAAATATAGTCTCTTGTTTCCGGCACATTCAGCGGGACATGCGTGAACAGCAGGTTGCGGCGGCATCGTTCCAGCGACTCGCTCAGCCATTCCTTTGTTCCCGGAGGGACGTCGCTGAACGCGCTGTTCATCAGCAGCAAGCCGAAGCCATCGGCTTCGATGAACCGGTTATGGTGCTCGATACCGCGCTTCTCCCACCCGGATTTGCTGCTTGCATAGCCTTCCCTCGCAGTCAGCAGGACGGCCTTGCGCTTCCCCTCCTTCTCCCGCCATTCGAGTTTCTCGTAATCGTGATTTCCCGGCGTTACCAGCCACGGCAATTGCAGCTCGTCCATAAATTCCAGTGCCATGTCGCGATTCTCGTCGCTGTACCAATCCACCAAATCCCCCAGGCTAATGATCAAGTCGGGCGCTTCCTGTTTAATAAGCTTGCTCAGTTGTTTGAATGAGGGCCACGCGTCGGTGAAAAATCCTCTGGATGCATGATTCTCCTTGAACGGGTCGCTGCGGGAGATTAAATGCAGGTCACCCAAAATAATCAGTTTCAACTTAAACACCCCTTAACTACAATCCAGTTTCTTTCGGCACAATCCTGATTTTACGGCAGCCTCCCTCGAAGCCGGGCCGGGTAATCGATTGACACCGTCCGGAACCGAATGAATCCGTACGGGCAAAATGAACATGTCCGCAAAAAATCGCTTTGATATTCCGGGAATCGTCGCTCGTTAACCATTCGTAGAACTGTGTCGTGCTTTGATCGTCATCTCTGACGTTCCATTGCCGTCTCTTATTCGGGTCCCAGCCTTGCGCAGCCAGCAGGATCGGCGAGCCCCATACCTGTTCGACCCGCGGCGCCAAAGCGGGAATATACAAAGGGATATGCATAAATAATAGACACGGCATTCCGGTTTGCACCTGATCTTTGACGAATGTCAATTGGTCCTCGGAAATCTGGTAATTGCTGTTGTCGAACGTAATCAAGCGGATTCCGCCGATCACCTTCGCTTGATACGCAGGATTGCCGTCCGTGAACGGTTGAAACTTGGGATAAAATGATTCTCTTGTCTCATCATCCACAGGCGCATTCATAAATAACCAATCATGATTTCCTAATGTATACATATAAGGTGAATTGAGTAAATCATATTGTTCCTTCATTAACTCCAAGTTTCTTTGGGATGGGAAGTCGATGATATCCCCTGTGAAAACCGTACAATCAACTCCCAGGCGATTGCTTAATTCGACCATTGCAGTGAATAGAGAGCGAGTGCGGTTCCGATTGAAATGTCGCTGTCTTTGCGCCGCAGCCGCGATCACCTCTTTCCTTTCTCTTTCATCTATTTCTGTCAAATGCATATCCGTTATATGCAAAATCGTGATTTCACGCTGAATTCCTTCCAATTCAATGGTTGTTTCGTCCACTAGCAGCTCTGTATTCATTGGCTAGCCTCCCGTTTATCCCCTTCCCCTGCTCGCGATCTGCTTGCTTAATATTATATGAAAAAATCTGTGAAGACTGTGTGAAGATCGCGCATGGGACTTGGCCTGCTTTTTATCGACGACGAATACAAGGTACGTACAAATCAGCTAAGCGGATAAAAGGGCCGAAGTACAAATAAAACAGTATTTAAACATGCCAAACAAGCCGTTCAAGAGACGGCCTGGTGGTAATGAATCGATTAGGATTCCCCTTGGGTGTGTTCGCAATCTTCAAGTGCTACCGCGAGAAGCTCGCGCAGTTGTTCCGGGCGTTTCACATGAAAGACCGTTTCCGACAGATGCTCTAATATCGCTGCTTCCTTGATTTGCTGTAACTGGCCTTGAAGCTCCGACGCCGACTCCGGAAAGCAGGCAGTTACATACTTGCACAGCATTTCGATCTTTCCTTTGACTTCACCGGCCTTCTCGCCTTCAATCCAACCTTTACGCTCATATGAGGTCATGATCCGCATAATCCACTCCTCCTCGTGTGGCTCAAGTTTATGGAGTTCCTGCCGCAATTGTTGTTCTTCCGGTTCCGTTAGCTGCATGTACGTTTCGAAAAAGCCGGAAATCAGTTGCTCTCTGGCGGGATCTAGTTGCAATCGGGCGATCATCCGGTAAACTTCCAGCTTGACTTGCACGCATTCCTTTTCATTATAGTGCATTTTACTCAAAAGCGCAGCAGCTACCGGGTTGTCGCGGCTCGCATATTCACGCCACTGTAGCTTGCGCAGCTCAAGCGAATAATAACGAAAATGCAGCACATCGAGAAACGGCAGCGTGACGCTGAATTCGTCCGGCTCGGTCACGCGCGGATAACCGTCATAGCTGAAGATGGCGATCGGCACAATGCGACGGCGGTACTTCTCGTACAAGCGGCTGAAATACACAAACAGCCGTTCCGGAAACTCCGGCTGCCGCGTTGCTTGCGATTCCGGATGGATGATGATCAGCCCATCCTCATCCGCATATTCACCGCGCAGCTTTGTCTCGACGAGCAGATCGACTTTTCTTTTCTCCCCGGCAGTCACGTCGGTGAACACTTCCTGTTGCAGGAACTTTATATGGCCAAAATCGATGACTGCCGCAACTTGCGGGAAGAACAGCTCGATAAAATCCTGGAAAAAGGTGGCGAGCAGTTCCTTAAACAACCGATCATGATCGATGGGCGGAAGAGACTGTTCCTTCATTTTTCTCTTGGCTCCTTTCAAACGCAAAAAACGCAAATCCGCGGCGGTGTCCCGCCAACCAGATTTGCGTGCTTCGCAAATAAATTCGTTTGTAGCTTAACTATACCGGAAGATTTGACCGAACTCAACTACTCAATTCACTTGTTCACCCTGCCTGCCGCCCGCTTGGCATAATCTCCTTGGCGATACGCGGTGACCGGGTCAGCAGGAAGTCCCTGTTCTTCTCTGATCACCTGCAGCCAAGGCGCCACATCGAACTCGAACGCGGCGCGGACGGCCGCTTCGGCGCGCAGAACATCTCCCGCCTCCTGCGCTGCCTTCACTTCCGCATGATCGATCAGCAAAGCTTTGGCATATTGGACTTGCACGTTCAGGACCGAGCGGATCGCCGCTTCGATCTTCGGCTCAATATTGTGCGACTGATCGATCATGTAAGCGATGTTCCCAACGGTTTGACGAATCGCAGGATTCGCATCCAGAGACGCCTGAATGATTTGGTAGAAAATAAGAAACAGCTCATAGGGGTTCATGGCCCCGACGATCAAGTCGTCGTCCGCGTACTTGCGGCTGTTGAAATGGAAGCCGCCCAGCCTGCATTCGTCAATCAAATAAGCGACGATATGCTCGACATTCGTGCCTTGCGGGTGATGCCCCGTATCGACCAGCACTTCCGCCTGGGGCCCGAGCTTGTTCGCCAGGTTGAACGCCATCCCCCAGTCCGCCAAGTCCGTATGATAGAAGGCCGGTTCGAAAAATTTGTACTCGATCAGCATGCGCTTGTCCGACGGCAGCGCCTTGTACATTTCCGACAAGCATTCCAGCATCCAGGCTTTGCGCGCGCGAATGTCGCCTTGTCCCGGATAATTGGTGCCGTCCGCAAACCACAGACTGAGATCCTGCGAGCCTGTCAATTTGGCAATGTCCACGCATTCCAGCAAATGATCTGTCGCTTTGCGGCGAATGCGGGCATCGGCGTGGGTGACGCTTCCCAGCTTATAGTCGTCGTCCTGGAACAAGTTCGGGTTCACGGCGCCGATGGCCACACCCAAATTTTCCGCATGATTTCGAAGTTGCAAATAGCTGTCCGTTTTATCCCACGGAATATGAATCGCAACAGCCGGACATAAGCCGGTAAGCCGGTGGACTTCCGCCGCGTCCTCCACCTTCTCGAACGGCGTTCGGGCAGCTTCCTGGTCTCGAAACACTTTAAACCGGGTCCCCGAATCGCCGAACCCCCACGACGGCAATTCGATCGCGAGCGCTGTCAATTTCTCTTTCAACACATTCAGGTCCATCCCGCGATTGCGCTGCGACTCCTCGAATAATACATACGCTTTATCCGTCATCTGCCGGATCCCTCCTCTTATTCCCCCACAAAGAGACGGAATGCTCCGCAGCGATTCCGATTGCTTTTGCAGGGGTCCCCCCGGGCCATGTTTGTTTATGGCTTTCATGCAATACAGGTACGGAATCGTTCGATCAATGGCCGCAAGTCCTCATGAGGACGAAATATGCTGGACGTGCCGGCTACGAATAGATCCGCCCCGGCCTGTCTCATCTTGACGGCATTGTCCCAACTGACGTTGCCGTCCACCTCGATCTCGATATGGCCAAGTCCGCTGGCATGCAGCCGTTCTTTCAGCGCAGCGATCTTGCGCAAGGTCGAAGGCACAAGCTTCTGCCCGGCGAATCCGGGATTGACGGTCATCACCAGCACGAGCTCCACATCGTCCAGCACCTCGTCTATCGCATACAGCGGCGTGGCCGGATTGAGTGCGACCGATGGCCTGGCTCCGAGATCGCGTATATGCTGCAAGGCTCGCTGCAGATGGATGGCCGCTTCCTGATGCACGGAGACGATATCGCCCGGCCGAATATCGAATACGGACAGGTGGGCTTCCGGCCGCTCGACCATCAGATGAAAATCGAACGGGATATTCGTCATTTCTCTGACACACCGGATGAAGTCGGGACCGAGCGTGAAGTTCGGCACGAAATGCCCATCCATAATATCAAAATGAAGATATTCGACGCCTGCCTGTTCCAGCGCCTCCACGCTCTTCTCCAACTGGCGAAAATCCACGCACATCATCGAAGGAGAAATTTTGCCCGGCATCTCTATTCACCTCTCCCGTCACGGATTTACGATCACGCGAAGACCGGCATGGCTCTCCGCCGTACGAATCGCCTCTTCGATCCGGTCAAGCGGAAACCGATGGGTAATGAACTTGCGCATATCGATCTTGCCGCTGTTGATCAGATCGACCGCCTGCTGATGATGGCGAGGCAGAGAACCGTGGGCGCCGTGAACGAACAATTCCTTATAATGAATAATGTTCGTATCGAGGGTAACGAGTGACTTCCCTTTCGGCAGGCCGCCGAAGAAGTTCACCCTTGCCCTGTTCTTCGCCATATGAATGGCTTCGGCTTGCGATTCGGGAGAGGGGTTGCATGTAATGACGACGTCGGCGCCGAGCCCGCCGGTCTCCTCGAGGACGCGCTCCACCGCGTTCTCCTCTCCCGAGCATATATAAGCGGCAGCGCCGAGCGGCTTCGCCATGTCCAGCCTCGGCCTGGAGCGGTTGACGAGCAGCACCCGCGCGCCCATCATCATCGCCGTCTCCACCAGCATCATGCCGATCGGCCCCGCGCCGATGACCACTACCGTATCTCCGAGACGCACTTGCGAGAGCTCCAGCCCGTTCAGCACGCAAGCCAGCGGCTCCGCAAGCGCGGCTTCTTCGTAGCTGACATGATCGCCGATGCGATGAATCGGGCCGTAATGGACCATCGTCTTGTTGAGCAGGACGTATTCGGCGAAGCTGCCGGCAAATTGATAGCCCATCGCATAGTTGATCTGGCAGTTATTCCCGATGCCCGCCTCACAGAATACGCATTCGCCGCACGGCACATCCGCCCCGAGCGAGACGCGGTCGCCGACCCGAAATTTGCTGACATGGGCGCCTGCCGCCACGATGATCCCGGACGCCTCATGCCCCAATGTCTGCGGCAACGTCACGCGGTTGTTGCCGTGGCGGTAAATCCGAATGTCGCTGCCGCAAATCCCGACCGCCTCAACCTTCATCAGCAGGCTGTCTTGATCCGGTTCGGGGACGGGAATTTCTCTTAACGCCATTCGTTCCAATTGCTCCAGTACGGCTGCCTTCATCGGGAATCGCCCTCCTTGGACACAGTCCACATCACTTTGTTGTAAAAAGCCGTCCGACTTTGCATCATCGCAATCGCATCGCCCAGCTCCGCCAGCGAGACCGAATGCGTAATCAACGGGCGCACCCGGATGCGGCCATCCGCCATCGCCGCCAGCGCCAGCTTCCATTCGTTCCTGGGAAACTCTGCATAATCCGAATTCCAGGTGCCGAACACCGTCAACTGCTTGCGAAGCATCTCCCAATATCCTTTCTGCGACAAGGACATCGCTCCGGACGGATTGCCCATTAACACTACGCGGCCATAGGGGCGCACGGCAGACAGACAGTTTTCCCAGGAAGAAGAATGCCCCGCCCCCTCCACCGCCAGATCAGCCCCTGTCCCCGTGCGCTCCAGCACCCATTCCGGCAAATTGACCTTCAACGGATTAACGGCATCCGGAAAGCCCACTTGCTTGGCGAAAGCCACTTTGCTGTCGTCCACATCCGCAAGCAGCACCTCGGATGCGCCTCCGGCTCTCGCCCACTGCGCCAGCATCAGACCGATCGGACCGGCTCCGCTGATCAATACACGGTCCCCAACTTCCAATCCGCCGCGGCGAAGCGCATGAATGGCGACGGCGGCGGGCTCCGCCATCGCCGCTTCTTCCGCGCTCAGCCCTTCCGGCGCAGGCACCAGATTCCATGCCGGAACGCATACATATTCCGCGAACGCGCCGTCTGAGCGCGAACCTTTGTAATCATAAGCGCTGCAAGTCGCATAAGCGCCGATCTCGCAGCTTGCGCAGCGGCGGCAAGGAAGCAGCGGAAACACGGCGGCCAGCTTGCCGACCCAATGATCCTCCACTCCTGCTCCGACGGCTTCCACCCGCCCGGAGAATTCGTGTCCGGGAATCGTCGGAAACCGGTACGTTCCCTTCTCGTAGATCCGGGGAAGATCCGAGCCGCATACCCCGCATGCGGCTACGCGCAGCAGCACTTCACCGCTCCCCGGCGAAGGCTTGGCAACCTGCTGGAACCTCAAATCGCCGATGCCGTGCAGCACATAGGCATCCATCCCATCCATCCCGCGCTCACTCCTCTTCCTTCACATACCGGCGCCAATAGGCGACCGATTCCCGATGATCCTGAATAATGCGGAATTCGGTCGACCAGGCCTCGCGGTGGGATAACTCAAACACCAATTCGACCTCTTCGGCCCCGGACTCATCGATCGCCTGCAGCAATTTGTCCCCTTGAATGATGCCGGCCGCATTGTACTCCTCCGTAAACGGCCAATGACGGCTATGGTTGAGCTCTGTCTGCTGAATGTGAATGATCGGCGAGACACGCCCCAACTCCCGCACCCAACGGTAAGGATCCCGATCGCTCGGATGCGGGGCATGACCGACGTCCAGGCACACCTTGAAAGGAAGTCCCGCGCCATCGTTCAGCCGTTCGAGCAGTTCCTTCGTATCCTCGACCGTGTTGGCCATCTCCCGGGGGATGGACATCGGCTCGAACATCATGTGCGACATGCCGAGGTCCCGGCAATACCAACTCAATTCCTTCCATAGCTTCAGAGCCTCGCTGACGATAAATTCCCTTCTGCTCTCATCGTCGTAGTCGGCAAACGTCAAGATACCGAAATGGCTGCCGATTGACGTTGCGCCCATCGCGCGGGAAGCCTTCGCGAATCGCTTGAACCAATCCAGCCAGACGGCGCGCGCCCTGGCATCGGGATGCATGAAATGATTGACGCGGGTAAACGCGCTTGTAAAGGCGGACGTTATATTCAGGCTATATCGCTGGGCGCTGGCCTGAATCCGCTCGACCTGATCCTGGACGTAATCGTCCGGGAGAAACACGTTGAGCAAGTCCGCCACGAACTGCACGTTCCGTACGCCCATCTCTTCGGATACGAGCTTCGCCCATACTTCCGGCTCTACGTACTTGTTAATGGCAAAGCCCAAATTCATTCCCAGCTTCAATTTTGCAGCCATCCTTGGACCACCTCCGCTTGCATACTCTTGGTTTATTTATAATACTATTTTGTATCACTAATACATTCAATACTTTTTTGTACGCAAAAACCGCCGGGCTCCCTAACTTTCGGAACCTGGCGGTTGGACGGTCAACGTATTCGCTATATGCTTCTAACGCTATCTCTTTCCTTCAATCGTGTAGGAATAATCCGGGAAGACGGCCTGGAAGCAGGATCTGCCATCAGCTCCGTCAGCATGGCCGCAGCCGCTGCACCCAGCTCCGCGGCGGGCTTCTCGATCGTGGTCAACGGAACCGGCAGCAATTCCGCAAAAGAAAAATCGGTAAATCCGACGATGGACAGCGCATCCGGAACGGCGATCGCCAGCCGGTATGCCGATTGCATCACCGACAGCGCAATGTAGTCGTTGGAGCAGACGATCGCCGTCATATCCCGATTGTTCTCGATGAATCGGTCCAACTGTGTTTTATCTTCGCGGGACACGCCGCGCTGCGATTCCAGCTTCAGCACCAGCCCCAAATCCAGATTGCACGAAGCATCCAGGAACGCCTGCACATAGCCGCTGAATCGGTCTTCCCTGCTCATCATGCCGCTGAATTCCTCAGCTACGAATCCGATCCGCCGATGCCCTCGCGACATCAAGTAAGCGGTCAGTTCCATGGCGCCGACACGGTGGTCGTGATACACGCTCGGCAGGTGGAGTTCGCGGAATGCCCGGTCAACGATCACGATGGGAAACCGCTTCGAATGGAGCCCGATGATGGATTCGCTCATCGTCTCATGGCGTCCGGGATAAACAATCAGCCCCTCCACCCGGTAGACGTCGAGCAACTCGCGGGCCAGCTCCTCTTCTTGCTCGGGCAGCCCCGACGTGAACCGCACAAGCACTTCGAACCCGCTGCCGACAAGGCCCTCTGTCAACGACTGCAGCACCCGCCCGACATATTCGTCCGGATCCGGAATCAACACGCCTACCGCGCGCCTGCCATTCGCATGCCGGACATGGCTTGTTTCAGTCTCGGCCCCCTTCGATTCGCCGGGCAATCGGGCCAGGAAGGTGCCTCTTCTCGGCATCCGGTACACGATGCCTTCCTGCGCCAACTGCAGCAGCGCTTCCTTGCTCGTTCTGCTGCTCACGCCGAACATTCTGGCCAGTTCGACTTCCGATGGAACCGGATCATGCGGCTTTAACCCCAGTTCCTGTATCAATGCCAATATTTTAATTCTCATTTGTTCATAGAGCACGACCGGCCCTTTTTTCAACTGTTCTCTCATCTGGTTCGACTCCACTAATACATTTACGTTCTACATGCATTATATCGGAATTTTCGCAAGAAGCAATTCACTTCGTGGGATTGCGCCTCACAAACGCGATCATAACGTATTGCAGCAGCGCCGTGCCGACAAGCACATAAGGCAGCAAAGCGGAGGAGGGCTCGCCCGCCAGTACGATCAGCAGCAGGATCGAGATGACCCGTCCCGCGTTCAGGAAAAATTCACGCAGCACGACCGATTCGATGCGGAAATTGCCCTTCAGCGGCAGAAAGTCCATCAGTCCGTAATAGTAGGATGTCAGCGTGTTGACCGTTATCGGATTGAACAGAGAGAATACGACCATATAGCCGATGACGGTCCATGCCGATACGTCCGCTAGCAGCAAGCAGGAAGCGGCAATCACGCAAGTGGAAGACAGGAGCAGTTCCCCGCGCACATTGCTGCGGTCCGAGCGGCGGGACAACACAAAGCCAGTCGCGATCGTTAACAGTGCGAACAGCACTGCCAGCAAGCCGACTCTGTCCTCTCTGCCGACCGTCTGGTAGAGCAATATATTCGGCAGGAACAGCATAATGCCCTGGAACAGCCCCAGACAGAAAAAGCTGAACAGGGCACGTACCCATACCCGGTCCCGCTTCATCATGAGCAGCGAATATCTGAAATAATAAGTGCGGCGTTTCGAACGGATTTGGCGAATTCTCGTGCTGAACAGGGAAGCGAGCGCAAACAGGCAGCAAGCGACGGAGAACGTGACGACGTACCCTCTCAGCCCCTCGAACTGCCCGATCAGATACCCGGACAAGGCCGGTCCGACAAGGCCGGCGAAGTTGAACACGATGATATTCGTCGCCAGAAATTTCGCCCGGTTGCGCACGTCCGTCACATCGTACATCAGCACAATGTAGCCGACCCAATACAAGCCGAGCGCTATGCCATAGAACAGCCCGAACAATGGATAATACACGGCGACATAACGCCCCGCGACGATTACGCTCATGAAGAACAAGGCGATCATTACGATGCCCAGCCGGTAGGTGACCATGCGATCGCGCTTCTTCGCAATCCATCCGCCGATGGCGAAGACGAACGGCGTCGTGCCGTACAGGATAATATTGAACAACCCGTTGACCCGCAAGTCTTCCGTCAACCGCCACAAGTACAAATTGAGAAACAATGCCGACATGGAGGCTCCGATCTGGAAGCATCCATGAATAAGCAGCGTAATATAGGCTTCCTTCGACAGCTTGATCTCGCCATTGCGCATACTCGTGAAGTAATGAATCCATCTGCGATGCCAAGGCATTCGGACAGCCCCTTCGAGACTTTAATTGTTCGAGAGCGGCGGACGCGCTCCGCGCAGAAGCGGAAGCTATCTGCGCCTGCCGCTCCGCTTGCCGTTGACCGGAATCGTGAACGTGAACGTCGTCCCTTTGCCAAGCTCGCTGGTTGCCCGGATTTTGCCGCCATGCGCCTCCACCAGATTGCGCACGATCGCGAGGCCGAGTCCCGTCCCGCCCGCGCCGCTGGATTCCCGCTTGCGGGCTTTGTCCGCCTTATAGAAGCGTTCGAATATATAAGGCAGGTCCGCGGACGGAATGCCGATACCTTCATCGGCCACCGTGAATTCCAGCAGACGGCTGCCGCGCGACGATTCTTTGCGCTGCACGTCCATGCGGATGCTTGCTCCTGCCGGCGTATGGCGCAGCGCATTGTCAAGCAAGTTGGTCAGCACCTGTTCGAGCCGGTCCGGGTCGGCCGCTTGCAGCGACAGAGAAGGATCGTCCTCCGGCCGGACCAGCGCGATGCCCCGTTCCTTCGCCAAGGCGGAAAATTTGCGATATACCCGCCCGAGCAGCGCATTTACGTCCACTTGCTGCAGCGTCAATTCCAGGTGCCCGGCTTCCATGCGCGCCAAGTCGAGCAAATCCTTCACAAGCCGCCCCATGCGCAGCGATTCGTCGTGGATGACCTGTACGAGCTCCTGCCGTTCCTCCGGCGTGGACGCGATATCGTCCAACAGCGCTTCGCTATAGCCTTGCACCATCGACAGCGGCGTGCGAATCTCGTGCGAGACGTTCGCGACGAAGTCTTTGCGCAGCTTATCCAGCCGATATTCTTCCGTCACGTCGCGCAGCACCGCTACGGCGCCGCGCACGGACTCCGCCGCGGCCAGCGGCGCCATGACGACCGACCACACGCCGCTCTGCACCTGAATTTTGGCCGACATCTCCCGACCGCCGCCGATCACATTGTGGAACGTTTCCAGCAGCGGGCCCGGCACCTGACCGATCCGGTTCTCCGCTTCCTCCTCCTCGTCCCATTGCAGCACGCTCCAATCCTCGAGCAGGCTCTTGCCTTGCGGATTGGTCAGGATGATTCCGCCGTCCGCGTCGAAGGAGATGACGGCATCCGTCATGCTGCGCAGCATGCTGCTGAGATGGTCCCGCTCGTGCTGCAAGTCGCGGATCAGCTTGTCCAGCTCGGACGCCATCTGATTGAACGTATTCGCTAGCTCCCCGATCTCGTCCGACGAGCGGATCGTCACTCGCGTCGCATAGTCTCCTTGCGCAACGCGGTCCGCCGCGTCCTTCATCTCGCGCAGCGGCTGCGTAATCTTCGTCAGCAGGAAGAACGCGAAGAACGTCGTCAGCAAGAAGCCCACGACGCCCGTATAAATGAACAGATGCTTGATCTTGTTCGGATCCGCGAATTGCAGATCGATGTATTGCAGCAGAAACACGCCCACGGTCGTAATGACGACCGCGACGAGCGCGATGATCGTAAGCCACAGCTTGCCGACAACCGACCGCCAGATGGCCATCGCTTACTTCGCCGCCTCCAGCTTGTAGCCGACGCCCCAGACGGTGGTGATCATCGAAGCGGCTTCGGCCGATACTTTGTTGAGCTTCTCGCGCAGACGCTTCACATGCGTATCCACCGTGCGCAGGTCTCCGAAGAAATCATAGTTCCAGACGTCCTTGAGCAGCTCTTCGCGGGAGAACACCTTGTCCGGCGAGCTGGCCAGGTAATGCAGCAATTCATATTCCTTCGGCGTCAGGTTCACTTCCTGGCCGCCTGCCGTCACCCGATGCGCATCGTGCTCGATGATCAGATGCGGGAAGACGATATTGTTGCTGGCGTTCAGATCCTTGGACAGGAACGCCGTCGCCGAAGAGCGGCGCAGGATCGCCTTGATGCGAAAGATGACCTCGCGCGGGCTGAACGGCTTGACGACGTAGTCGTCGGCCCCGACCTCGAAGCCTTGCACACGGTTGACTTCCTCGCCCTTGGCCGTCAGCATGAGCACCGGCGTCGCCTTCTGCTGGCGCAGGCGGGTGCATACTTCCACGCCGTCGATGCCCGGCAGCATCAGATCGAGCACGATCAGGTCGTACTCCTCCTGCAGCGCCATCCGCAGCGCACTCTCCCCTTCCTCGGCTTCCTCGATGAGATAGCCTTCCTTCTCCAAATACATGCGAAGCAGACGACGGATGCGTTCTTCATCGTCGACGATCAGAATACGGTTGCCCTGGCTCATTCGCTACACTCCTTGTATGTGCTTTTAGGATACCCCTGCGTAAGAATGCAGTCCGGCGATGACGAGATTGACGCCGATCAGCGTGAACAACACGACGAGAAAGCCGATGACCGCGAGCCACGCCGACTTAGACCCCACCCAGCCCCGCGACAGCCGCAGGTGCAAGTAGGCCGTATAGAACAGCCAGGTGATGAGCGCCCACACTTCCTTCGGATCCCACCCCCAGAACCGGGACCAGGCGACCTGCGCCCAGATCATGGCGAAGATCAAGGCGCCGAGCGTGAAGATCGGATAGCCGATCGCAATCGAGCGGTAGCTGATCTCATCCAGATCGTCCGGATCGATGTCCGACAAGTATGGTGAAATGACGGCGCCGAGCTGCTTGCGCGCGATCAGCCGGAGCAGTCCGTACAGGATCAGTCCCGACAGAACGGACCAGACGATCGTGTTCAGCTTGCGGCCCGAGTTGACGCCCTTCATCCAGGGCGCGGCCGCAAGCAGCGACTCCTTCGTCCCGAGGAACGAATCGATCTGGACAGCTTCGCTGTTGTACGGCTTCACGATCGGCGGCAGGCCATACTTCACCTGGCTGACGATCGTCTGTTCCTGGCCTTGCACGACCTTCGTCGACTCTTGCTTGAACACGGCCTCGTATCCGGCCAGTCGGAAGGAGAACACCGAAACGAGGAAACCGACAACGATCAGAATGACGAGCAGGAAGCTCTCGACCCATCTGCGGGCTTTCCTGCCTGCCTTGTCCGTGCGCGTGAAGTCGATTACCCGCAGCAACTGCACGAGCGCCGCGGCGAAGCCGACGGCGAAGAATGCTTCGCCGAGCGCGGCGGTCGTGACGTGCAGGCGGAGCCAATTGGAGTTCAGCGACGGAATGAGCGGCTGAATCTCGGACGGAAAGACCGAGGCATAGGCAATGACGATCACGACGAGCGGCAAGGTGAACGCGCCGAGCAATGCGCTGCGATAGATCAGGTAGATGACGATGAATGCCGTCATGATTGCCATCGCCAGCATCGTCATGAATTCGTACATGTTGCTGGTCGGAATATGGCCGCCTGCGATCCAGCGCGTAATGAAGAAGGTGACATGCGCGGCCCAGCCGGCTGCAGCGAACCCGAAGGCGATCCAGCCCCATCTGCGCGTGTGTGCCTCGGGGTCGCGATTGCTCCATTTTTTCCCGCCGACGGCGATCATGAAGACGATGAATGAAGCGCTATAGATCAGCAGCGCAGCCATCAAGGCATCGCGGCTGATATCGAGCATACTCAATGGGATTTCCTCCTGTTATCAAGCGATTTCTCGGAGACGGGCAGGCCGGATTTGTTCAGCGCCGCCGCCACTTCCGTCCGCAAGCCGTAAAGGTTCTTGTTCGTATGGGCCCCGAGCGACAGCACACCGTCATCGATGCGCAGCCAGATGCGCCGATGGTTCCAGTACAGCCCCATGATGACCCCGATCATGAAGATGACGGCCCCGGACCAGACGAATGGCATGACGAGATCCTTTCTCACGTTCAGCGTTGTCGTATAGACCGAGAATGCGACATTATTCATGTCGTGCACCCGGATTTCGAGCTTGTCCGCGACCGCTTGATTGAGCACGTCCTGGCTGAATCTGATCTTGTCGTTCTCTTTCGGAAAATAAATATACGTTTCGCCCGTGGCCGGCAAATCCGGGCCCTTCACGAGAAAGATGAAAGCCGGCGCGTTCGGATCCCGCGATTTCGTCATCGGTCTGCCTTCTTCGTCAAAACCGCCGAAATCCATAAATTTGTCCTTTAATGTCAGCGTATAAGGACCTACCTCATATGTCAATGCCGGATTGCGCATCGGCAGCTCGAACGGGCCGAAAGTTTCTCCTGTCCGCATGTTCGTAATCGTCGGAGATACGGAGATCAAGCGCGGCTGCTGCCGGAAATCGTACTGGTATAGCTTGAGCCCGTGATAGGACAGCGGACGGTTCATCTGGATGTCGTGCGTAACCAGTTCTTTCAATTCGGGCTCCTGCGAAGGGTCGTCGCAGCGCGCGGTGCAAGCGTACAGCGTCGCCTTCGTATTGAACAGCTTCGGACGCAGCGTGCCTTTCAATGTCGGAGGCAATTCTTCGTCCGTGTAATATTCGACGGTGAATTTCTCGCTCTTCACGTAGTAATTCGTGTCCGGGATCTGCTCGGTCTCCCCGTCGTCAAGACTGATGTACTGATCCATGTTCCAGGCCGGGACGCCTCTTCCAAGCACGGCCAGCAAAAAAATGATCAGCCCGATATGATTGATATACGGGCCCCAGCGGCTGAAGCGGTTCTTCTCCGCCATCAGCGCATCTTTGTCGCGCAGCACCTTGAAGCGCTTCTTCTTCAGCTCCCGCTCCAGCCGGTCCAGCCACGGACCGGTGTCCGCCGGCTCCGGCCCTTGGTAGACGACCTGCTGCCGAGTAATGAATTGCAGATGTTTGCGGATCTGCTGCTTCGACAAAGCGCGGTACAGCGGCAGTACCCGGTCCAGACTGCAGATGACCAGCGAGGTGGCGATCATGACAAGCAGCCCGATGAACCACCAGGAATGATACACCCGGGACAAGCCGAGCGCATGGTAGATCATGCCGGCCGTACCGTACTCCGAGGTGTAGAAATCGCGGAATTCCTGGTAGGTGTGCAAATTCAGGAAAGTATCTTCTTGCGGAAACCGCGTCCCCAGCGCCGCGCCGATGAGCGTCAGTACGATCAGCCAGACGGCGACCTTGACGGAGGAGAAGAAGTTCCAGATTAGGTCGACAACATCCGGATTCGCCTTCTGCGAACGGCGTGCCACGCCGTCATACCGCATCTCCAGCGGCTCGTCCGAATTCCCTTCCGACTCGATCAGCGGTTTGCCGCAATATTCGCACAGCACCGTGCCCACATGGTTTTGATGCCCGCACTCGCATTTGGTGTTCGAGAACAACAGCTCTTGCCTCCTCTAATAGGGAGTTTGCGGAGCAAACTCTCACTCCTAATGCTAATAGGGAGTTTGCGGAGCAAACTCTCACCGCTAATGCTAATAGGGAGTTTGCGGAGCAAACTCTCACCCCGCCTGTTATTTCGCGTTCAAGATCTTGTCGATCTCGCCGGCGACCTGGCGTTCCGTCAGCGGTCCGCCGATCAGAATATTCGAGATTTTGCCATCAGGGCGGATGAAAAATGTCGTCGGATATTGCTTCAGGCCGAAAGCCCGTTCTACTTGCCGGTTGCGGTCAAGCAGGATCGGAAACTTGGCGCCGACCTGGTCCGCGAAATTTTGCACGCTCAGCTTGTCTTCGCTCAGATTGATGCCGATGAGTTCGACGCCCTTGTCCTTCCATTCCTCATACACGGCTTGCAGAGCCGGCATTTCCTTGCGGCAGGGCGGACAGAACGTACCCCAGAAATTGATGATCAGCGGCTTGCCGACATATTCCTGCGAATCGTGAACGTTGCCGTCCAGATCGACGAGCTTGAACGCCGGAGGCGTACTGCCTGCCTTCAGCACGGGAGACGAGGCGAACAGCGTGTTTCCGATCGCATATCCGCCGATCAGCAGAACGGCCGCGAGCACGATATATTGAACCAGCTTTCGGTGACGTTTCATGTCCGGCGTTCACCTCCAATACGTCATACTTTCCATTATAACGAAAATACCGGGGGCAAGGGCAATGGGGCCCGACCTCCGGTTATGAACATTATGTGTCCGCCGTTCGGACTTCAGGCATCTTCCGCTTCTGCGCGCATCCCCGCATCCGCAGCAGCCTGCGCTTCCGGCGCAAGGGCGACGATACCGTCGGCAGCGTCCCTCAATTTGCGAATTTCTTCGGCTGTCAGGTTGCGGTACTTGCCGCGCTGCAATCCTCCCAGCGCAATACCGCCGAAGGAAATGCGCTTCAGCCGCGTCACCGGATGATGAATCGCCTCGAACATGCGGCGCACCTGACGGTTGCGTCCTTCGTGAATCGTAATCGAGATCGTCGCAAACTTGCCGTCCGGGTCGACGTCGTGATACTCCGCCTCGGCGGGCGCCGTCATGCCGTCGTCCAGCTTGATGCCTTTCTTGAGCCGCTCCAGGTCGTTGCCGTGCGGCACACGCTCGACCGTCGCATGGTACGTCTTCGGCACGTGATGCTTCGGGTGCGTCAGCTTGTGCGCGAGATCGCCGTCATTCGTCAGCAGGAGCAGTCCTTCCGAGTCATAATCGAGCCGGCCGACCGGGTAGACGCGTTCCTTGACGCCCTTCAAATAATCGCGCACGGTGGAACGCCCCTTCGGGTCGGTCATCGTCGTAATGACGCCTTTGGGCTTGTTGAACAATAAATAAAGCTTGCTCTCGCGGCGGATCGGACGTCCCGATACGGTAATGACGTCCGTTGCCGGATCGGCCTTCGCGCCGAGCTCGGTAATGACGATGTCGTTCACCGCCACTTTGCCTTCCTTGATCAATTCCTCGCATTTGCGCCGCGACGCCACGCCGGCATTCGCGAGTATTTTCTGCAGTCGTTCCACTTGGGACGCTCACCTCTAACGATCATCATACCATAGTGGATGACGAACAGCGAGCGAACGGCGAGCCTCCAGCTACCTATCGCAATTGTCCCGTTACTATTCACAGCCCCTCGCCAATAGGCGACCACATCGCCCTTTCGCTCCGGCCAACCGCCGCACCCCGCCAATAGGCGACCACATCGCCTTTTCGCCCCGGCCAACCGCCGCACCCCGCCAATAGGCGACCACATCGCCCTTTCGCTCGGGCCAACCGCCGCACCCCGCCAATAGGCGACCACATCGCCTTTTCGCTCCGGCCAACCACCGCACCCCGCCAATAGGCGACCACATCGCCTTTTCGCCCCGGCCAACCGCCGCACCCCGCCAATAGGCGACCACATCGCCCTTTCGCCCCGGCTGTGAATAGTAACATTGTCCCAGGTAGCTCACACGGACTTAGGCACTCAAAGTGCCTATCTTCAGCAAATCCCGCGCACTTGCACGAACTTAGGCACTCAAAGTGCCTATCTTCAGCAAATCCCTCGCATCTGCACGGACTTAGGCACTCAAAGTGCCTATCTTCAGCAAATCCCGCGCACCTGCACGGATTTAGGCACTCAAAGTACCTATCTTCAGCAAATCCCGCGCACCTGCACGAACTTAGGCACTCAAAGTTTTTCACTATTCCATAAGCGATTGGCCTGCAAGACGACCGCGTCAGACCGTTTTCCGAATAATCCTTTAAGATGCATTACTGCGGCCGATAGGCCGGGTTCGGCTCTGTCGGCACCGTGACGCCGAGTTCCTCGCGCCAATCGAGCAGCAGCTTGTGCAAGGCCGTCGCTTGATCCGGACATTGCTCGCTGAGATCGCGGCGTTCGCCGATATCGTCCTTCAGATTGTACAGCTCCAGCCGGTCGTGCTCGAAATGCTCGATCAGCTTCCAGTCCCCCTGCCGAACTGCCGCGCACGGCGTCGCCCGCATCTTCGGGCTTTCGGGGAGCGCCTGGATGTAGACGGGAAAATGCCAGAACAACGCGTCTCTGGACAAAGTGCCCCCGCCTGTCATCAAGGGCATCAAGCTTTCACCGTCCAGTTCCGGATGTTCTGCCGGCAATACGCCTGCGGCTTCCAGAAAAGTAGGAAAGAAATCGGAGCCGATGACCGGCGTCTCGTTCACGGCGCCCGCATCGGCGACACCCGGCCAGCGGACGATCATCGGCACGCGGATGCCGCCTTCGTAGATCATCCCCTTGCCGCCGCGCAGCGGCGCCTGGTCCGTCACCTCTTGCCCGACGATGCCGTCGCCCGCATATCCGCCCAGTCCGCCGTTGTCGGAGAACAGCACGACGAGCGTGCGATCATCGATGCCGAGCTCCGCCAGCTTCGCCATCACCCGTCCCACGCTTTCGTCCGTGCTTTCGAGCATGCCCGCGTACACCGGATGACGATGACCGCCGCTCGCCGGCTTCTCCCGGTACTTCGCGACTTGCTCTTCCTTCGCTTGCAGAGGCGTGTGAACGGAATAATGCGCGAAATACAGGAAGAACGGCCTGTCGGCATGCCCTTCGATGAACGTCAGTGCCTCGTCGGTCAGCCGGTCCGTCAAATATTCGCCTTCCGGGCCGTCTGGCAGCGTCGCGATTTCATAGGGGCTGAAATAACCGGCCGGCGGCTGTCCTTTATGAATCCCTCCGGCATTGAAGTCGAAGCCCCTGCCCAGCGGTCCCATCTGCGGCCCTTCGCCGAGATGCCACTTGCCGACATGACCGCAGGCATAGCCGGCTTCCTTTAACGCTTCGGCGATCGTCGCATGCTCCAGTCCGAGCACGGTCTTGTTGGGCGTCGGGATGAGCTTTCGCTGCCAGTCTTCTCCTTTCTCCGACGCATTAACGGTAAGAATGCCATGCCGCGGCGTATATTTGCCGCACATGAGCGACGCGCGGCTCGGCGCGCAGTTCGGCGCATTCGCGTAAGCGTTCGTGAACTTCACGCCCTCAGCCGCCAGCCGGTCGATATTCGGCGTTTCATAATACTCGCTGCCGAAGCAGCCCGCGTCCGTCCAACCCATGTCGTCGACCAGGATGAATACAATGTTCGGCCGCTCCCGCATCTCCTGTTTCCCCTGCGCTCCTTGCGTTCCTTGCGTTCCTTGCGTTCCTTGTGTTCCTTGTGCTCCTTGCGTTCCTTGCGTTCCCAGCGTTCCTTGTGCTCCTTGTGCTCCTTGTGCTCCTTGCGTTCCCATCGATCCGCCTCCTCTATTCCGTTGCGCCTTCCGGCTTCCACCCCTGCTCCGGCATCGGCCACAGTTCGCTGTACGTCCGCACCTCGTCCATGTAGCGCGCCAGCTCCGAAGCCGCTTCGGGATGCGCCGAGGCGACATTGTGCATCTCCGCCCAATCCTGCTCGGCGTCATACAGCTCGACGGCGCCCTTGCTGCCGTATCGCACCGCCTTCCAGCCGTTCACGGCATCCAGGCATGATTGCCTGCCGCCGGCAGACTCTCCATAGTTGGTGAATTCCCAATACAAGCGCTCGTGACGCCGCTGCTGTTCGCCAGACCGGCCCAGCAGCTCCGGTACCATCGAGATGCCGTCCAGCCCGGCCGGCAGCGCCGCACCCGCGAGCTCCGCCAATGTCGGGAACACATCCTGGAACGCAGACAGATGCGTGCTGACGACGCCCGGCGCGATCGCGCCCGGCCACCTTGCGACCAGCGGCACGCGAATGCCGCCGTCGTACACGTCGCGCTTCATCCCCCGATAGTCACCGGCACTGCGGAAGAACCGCACCATATCGCGATTCTCGGCATTGTACGTGCTGCCCGGGCCGTTGTCGCTGGCGAACATCACGATTGCCCGCTCGTCGATTCCCTTCTCCTCCAGCAGCGCGAACAACCGCCCGACATCCCGGTCCAGACGCGTAATCATGGCCGCATAGTTGCGGTATTTCTCCGGCCAACGCTCATCGCTGTATGGCTTGTCGTCCGGCGGATCGTGCGGGTCGTGCGGGATCGTATACGCCAGATATAAAAAGAAGGGCCGCTCCCGCTCTGCCACTTCCCCGACCCACCGCAGCGCTTCCGCCGTCAATGCGTCATGGCTGTAAGTGCCTGCCGGAAGCGGCTCCTTCGCTTCTCCCCGCCACAGAAAATCCGGATAATAGTCGTGACAGGCGCGGTGCGAATCGTATCCATAGAAGTGATCGAAGCCCTTGCGCGTCGGATAACCGGTCGATTCGGCCTTCCCGAGCCCCCATTTGCCGATACAAGCGGTGGCGTAACCCGCCGTCTGCAGCGATTCCGCGATCGTCCTGTCCTCCGGCCGCAGCGGCACGTCGTTCCCGTTCACCGGGTTGCCTTTGATATAACCCGTTCCCTGGTGCCGCCCCGTCATGAGGCACGCCCGCGACGGGCCGCACACCGGCGCCCCCGCATAATGACGGGTGAACCTCATGCCTTCCGCTGCCATACGATCAAGACAAGGCGTCTTGATCTTCGTCTGGCCGTAACAGCCGAGATCCCCGTATCCCAAATCATCCGTCAGGATGTAAATGATATTCGGCTGCTTCATCGCCGCACCTTCCCCTCGTTCGCGGGAGAACAACACCCGAACCGCCACATGACGGTCGGGTGTTGATTCTCTTGCTCATTTTCACGTTATTACTTCAACAAGCCTATTTTTTGCAGCTCCTGCTTGCGAACTTCCATAACTTCATTGTACTGGTACTTCTCCTTCAAGGTCTTCACGTAATCGTCCCATTTGTCGAAGCTGTCGCGGCCGTACATGAAGCGCAGGCCCATCTCTTCCACATACTTGTCGCCGTCGTACACGAACGGCAGAGCGCCGTAGCGTTGGCTGACCATCGTGACGCCGCTGTTGTAGTGGTCGATGATTTGCTGGAATTCCGCCCGGTCCTTTTCCGTAAATACAAAGTTCTGATATTCCATATCCGGTTCGATCATGCTCATGCTGTATGCCTTGAGGAAATTATTGCTCATATCCTTGAATTCCTTCTTGATAACCAGCTTGCCGTCTACCGTCTCCGTATGCAGTTCCTTGATGCCGAAATTCAACATCTCCGAGCCAAGCTTTCCCGCACCGTTATCCATGTAGTTCAGCAACGACATCGCCCGGAGCGCTCTTTCATCGTCTTTCTTGTTGAAAATGACGAGATGGTGCGGCGCCGACACCGAAATCGTATTATGCCCGGATCCGCCGGGCCCCTTGATCGGGTCCATCAGCACCCATTCCGCTTTCGGATTCGCTTCAAGAATCGGCTTGAGCAGCTTCGGGTTCGATTCAAACATCCAATTATGCGGGTTCGGAATGCTGAAGGCGCCCGCCATACCTTGGATGATCTTCGCCTGCGACGTCTGATTCGTGTTCGTCGGCAAGTCCGGATCGAGCACGCCGGCTTTCTGCAATTCGTTGAGATACATCAAATATTGCTTGTACTCATCGGATATCGGTCCGAAATGGAGCGTTCCGTTCGCATCGATCCAGTCGTCCGGCACGCCGCCGACTTGGATGCCGATCTGCGGCAAGCCGAAGGCGTTGGCGAACATGCCCTGCGTTACGCGATTGATGAGCGGGGCTGTATAACCGATCGTATCATTCTTCCCGTTGTTGTCAGGATCCTTGAACGTGAACGCCTTCATCACTTCCAGGTACTCGTCCGTTGTGGTCGGCACTTGCAGTCCCAGATTGTCCAGCCAATCTTTGCGGATATAGTTGGCCACGATGGACCCGATCGCCTGCGTTCTGGTTACGCTGTAGATTTTGCCGTTCACCTTGGACAACGACCATTCTTCCTCCGTACGCGACGCTTTCAGTTCCGGGAAGTACTTGTCGAGCATCTCGTCAAGCGGTACGAGTACGCCTTGCTCGGCAAACCGCTCCATCTCTTGCGGCCTCACCCATGCAATATCCGGCATATCGCCCGTCGCGACGCGCGTCGTCAACAGCTGTGCGAACCCGTCGGAATCGCCGGCCGTCACCGAAACCTTATAGTCGATATTCAGATCTTTCTCGATTTGCTGCTTGACCGGATTTTGCTCAAGCGGCGGTTCTTCGAACGTTTGCTGGTATTGTCTGGCATACTCGATGGCGATCCGCTTGGAGAAATCGAGCTTGTCCTCCTTGTCGGCGCTGCCGTCCGGCGTTGCAGAAGCTGAAGATGTTGCCTTTGCGGCGGGAGAACCCGACGACTCGGCAGCGGGAGACTCTTTGTTGCCGCCCGACGAACAAGCTGCCGTGATCACCAACATTGCCGAAAGAACAAGTGCCAATCCTGTTTTCCTCTTTACCATTTTCCTGACCTCCTGAGATTTAATCATATATGAAGGTTTGCCAAACCGTGAAGCCTGTCCTCAGCCTTTCACTGCGCCGAGATTGGCGCCCTTGACGAAATATTTTTGCAGGAACGGGTACACCATGACGATCGGAAGCGTGCTGACGACAACGGCGGCCATCTTCATCGTCTCCGGCGGCACGGCCACTTCGGCGTTCATGAAGGTAGGATCCGGCGCGGCGAACAGCTGACGCAGCACCACCTGAAGCGGGTACAGATGCGGGTCCGAAATATACAGGATGCCGAGAAAATAAATGTTCCAGTTCTGCACCGCATAGAACAGACCGATCGTTGCCAGCACAGGCGCCGAAAGCGGCAGCACGACGTGGCGCAAAATGCCGTATTCGCCGCTGCCGTCGATCACGGCCGCATCTTCAAGCTCGGGCGGAATTTGTTCGAAGAACGTCTTCATGATCAGCAGGTTGAGCGGTACGATCATATTCGGAATGATTAGCGCCCACAGGCTGTTCAGCAGTCCAACCGACTTCACCACCAGAAACGTCGGAATGATGCCGCCATGGAACAGGATCGTGAAGACGACGAGAAACAAATAAATTTTTCGCCCCGGCACTTCCTTCTTCGCCAGCCCGAAAGCCATGAGCGAGGTGACGACAAGGCTGAGTACGACGGACACCAGGGTGATGATGACCGTGTTTTTGAAGCCTTGCGGAATCGAAGATTGATTAAATACTTGCTTATACGCCGCGAACGTCACATCCCGGGGAATGACCAGGAAGCCATTGTGCTTCATCACCTCGGTCAGCGGCGTCAGCGAGACGGAAATGACATACAGGAACGGAAACAGGCACACGATGCCGACAATCGCGAGCAACAGGGCATTGATTGCATAAAATACACGTTCGCCTCTTGTATGTTTCATTGCATGACCTCCCCTACCAAATGCCGGAATCGTTGTATTTTTTCGCAGCATAATTCGTCGCCATGACCAGGATCAGACCGACGAAAGATTTGAAAAATCCGACTGCCGACGCCAGGCTGTATCGTCCTTCGGTGATCCCCACGCGATATGTCCACGTGTCGATAATGTCTGCGACCGAGTATACGAGCGGATTGTAGAAGACGAGAATTTGCTCCAGGCCCGCATCCAGCACCTTGCCCGTATTCAGAATGAAGAGCAGGAACACAACGGTCGCGATGCCCGGGATCGTGATATGCCATATTTGCCGAAACTTGTTCGCCCCGTCCATCACCGCAGCCTCGTACAGGCTTGGATTGATGCCCGCGATGGCGGCCAGGTAGATGATCGTGCCCCAACCGGTGTCCTTCCACATGTCCGTGCCGACAAGAATGCTTCTGAACCAGGTGTCGGACATCAGGAACGGAATTTTGTCCAGACCGAATGTCGTCAGCCAGCTGTTCACCAGCCCCCGCCCCTCGGAGAGGAAAGCGAACGCAATGCCGTAAATAATGACCCAAGACAGAAAATGCGGCAAGTACGACAGCGTCTGCACCGTTTTTTTGTACCACTCCGTTCGCAGTTCGTTCAGGAGGATCGCCAGCAGGATCGGCGGGAAGAACGTCCAAACGAGTCGGTATAGGCTGATCAGAACCGTATTGATAAACACTTGCGTGAAATTCGGATTATCGAAAAAGGTTTGAAAATGCGCGAATCCCACCCACGGCCCCTCCAGAAAACCGTTGCCCGGCCGATAGTTCTGGAACGCGATGACCAGTCCGTACATCGGCCAATACTTGAACACGATGAAGAAGGACAACCCGATCCAGATGTAAAGCAGCCTTTGCCTGTACCTCATCATTCGTTTCATAAGCGGTGCCATCGTCTACACTCCCGGCTGTAAGAATGGATTCATTATACGGAAGACCCGGACGGGAAGCCTATTCACTATTCCCCGAATAATTTCACAATTCGGCGATTCGACGGTTCACCCCAATTTTCTATGCTATACTAACGCTAAAATCCAGTAGCGGGGGAACGATCGGCGCATGCGCATCGCATCCAAATTATTTCTGCTCACATTCGTGTTGGTGGAAACCCTTATCGTAGCGCTCGGATTCGCCTATCATCGCCAGGCATCGTCCGCGCTCTTGAATGCGCAATCCGAATACGCCCACCAGCTCATTCAGAAATCGGATGAATATTTGAAGCTGAATATGAAGTATATCCAGCAATTTTTCGTATCCGCCTCCAAGGACGTTCGCCTGCAAACGAAGTCGTATGAGGAATTCGCCAAGTGGATCAAAAACAATCTCGTCTATTACATCCCGAATACGAAGAACATCCATCTGATACAGAATGGCAACATGCTCGCCAGCACATCGCTGACCAGTTGGACGCTGCTGGAAAACAACTATTTTCAGGATCAGCTTGCGGACATGTCGGAACCGAGCCAAATTTACTGGTTCGGCCCCTACGACTCGCCGGTATCGCAGCGTACCATGACGGCCGCCATTCGGATTCCCGACGGCGCGGGAGAGCCGCTCGTCCTCGCGCTCGACATCGATGTCCCCCAGCTGTATGCAGCGCTCAAACCGGGCAGCCAGCTCCCGATGCAAGGGGAACTCCTGATGCTCGACCGTCGCAACGACCCCATTGAAGGAAACAGCAAATACACGTTCTATGACGTGTTCGAGCGGAAATTCCGTCTCGTCGGTCTCGATCCGGCCCTGTTCGACTCCGGTTGGACGCGTACAGAGGTGACATTGGACGGCCGCAAGCTGTTTCTGACACGCAGCGCGAACAATCTGCTCGGCTGGCAGATCATCTGGGTGATGGACAAGACGGAGCTGCTCAAGCCGCTGGACAAGCTTATGGCGCTGATTGTGCCGCTCGCCCTGTTGTCCGTCCTGTTGTCCATGGGCATCGCCTGGACGATCTCCGTCTTCATCAGTCGGCCGATCCGGAAGATCACGGCATCGATGGACCAGGTGAGCGCCGGGCAGTTCGATGTGGCGATCCGGCTGGCGCGCAAGGATGAGCTCGGCGCGCTGGCGAAGCACTTCAACAAGATGACGTTTCAGATCAAGGTGCTGATCGAAAATTTGAAAGCGACAGAGGAACGGAAGAAGGCGGCGGACTTCGTCGCGCTTCAGGCGCAGATACGACCGCATTTTCTTTATAACACGCTGGGTACGATCGGCATTTTTGCCCGCAAAGGGCTGCTGGACCAGGTCGACTTGCTTATTTCCTCGCTGACAGAACAATTGCAATACAATCTTGATGCATCGCCGAAGCCGGTCACGCTGCGGGAAGAGCTTGCGGCGATCGAAAGCTACGTGCTGCTGATGAGCGCAAGATACCAGGGGCAATTCGTTCTGGAGAAGGACATCGATCCGGCGACGCTCGAATTTACGATTCCGAAGTTTATTTTGCAGCCGCTCGTCGAAAATTCGATCTTCCATGGACTTGTGCCGATGACGGGCCACGGCACGCTGTTTATCGGTTCGACCATAGAGGCGGGCGATTGGGAGCTGTTGATTGAAGACAATGGCGTCGGTATGGATGAAACGAAGTTGGCGATGCTGCGGAGCGCGATGGACAGCGCCGATGCGGAGGACGGAAGGAAAGAAAGCAATGGCGACAACGTAGTTGCAGGCGCAAGCGGCGATGAAGTTCATGCCGGCGGCAGCGACGGTGAAGCTCAGGCACGCGGCAGACTCATCGCCGGAGTCCATGACGAAGACAAGCACCGCGGCAAGCATGGCGGGCGGCCCGGAGGCATCGGGATTGTCAATGTTCACCGGCGATTGCGCTTCATGTTCGGCGACGCATATGCCATGCGCTTGACGAGCAGGGAAGGCGCCGGCACCGCCATCGTCATCCGCCTGCCCGCGCCGACGATTACCGGCAAGCTCCGGTGCGGCGAAGAAGACAACAAGGGAGGCGATGCTGGATGATTCGAATTCTGCTGGTGGATGACGAACCGGTCGCGCGGGAGCATATTCGCGAAGCGATTCCCTGGGCTTCCTGGGGCTTCGAAATTGCCGGCGAGGCGGCGAACGGCGCCGAAGCGCTCGCCCAGTGCGAGGCGATCCGGCCGGACCTGGCCTTGATCGACATTACGATGCCGGTCATGGACGGCATGATGCTGCTGGAACGGCTCGGCAAGGAGCATCCGAGCGTGCGCAGCATCATCCTGACCGCGCACCGCGATTTTCACTATGCCCAGGAAGCGATCCGCAAAGGCGCGCTCGGGTACATCCTGAAATCCCCGGTCGATCTGGCGGAGATGAAGGCCGCGCTCGATCGCGCCTGCAAGGAGATCGAACGGGATTCCACGCTGAAGGAGACGCAGCGAAGTCATACGCTGTTAATTCGCAATTATCATTATCCGCTACGCAGAAGCTTCTTCGACAACATCGTCACCGGCGGCTTTTCGAGCACGGACGAGATGCATGCCAGAGCCGAGGCGCTCGGCATCCATTTGCACGCTGACCTGTATTTGCTGATTTACTGCCTGACGGAGCGGCTGCCACAATTCCAGTCGCGCTACCCGGAGAAAGATTGGCCGCTCGTCGAATATGCCATGGTGGATATCGCCAATGAAGTATTGCAGCAGTCCCTGCCGGGCATGTGCGAACTGTTCCCGATCGCCTTCGGCCAATTCGTCATCCTGCTGCGGGATCCGGGCGCCTCCTTCCACACGTACCGGCCGCTCGTCCAGCAAGCGGCGGACGCGCTGCAGGCCGCCCTCGAGAAGTACTTGCAAATTCGCTTGGCCTTCTGCGTATGCGAGCCGTTCCGCCGATCGGAGCGCATCGCGCACATGTACCTGGCCGCGAAGCGGCTGCTGCAGCATCGCTTCTACCTCGAGCAAGCGCGGCCGGTGTTTGCGGAAGGCCTTGCGCCCTTGCAGGCCGAGCGCAGCGGCAAGCTCGACGCGTTGTTCGAAGAGCTTGCGAACGTGATCGAACCGTATTCGGAAGCGAGGTTTCAAGCCTGGTGCGATAAGCTGAAGCAATATACGGTGCATTACAAGCCTGAGCGCACGCACGTGCTTGACAAGCTGGCGGCGCTTCGGTCGTATCCGGCGTGGAAGCCGGTGGCCGAGAGCGCTGATCTGCTGCCCTGGCCCGACTTCCTGGAGGCGGTCAACATTCACGAAGCCGTCGACTGGTTCTCCGCGTACGTCCGCAGATGGGATGAAATCCGCGAACGGCTCGTCCCCGTTCGCCCGGAAGTATCCGCAGCGATTCGATACATCAAGTCGCAGTTGACCGAAGATCTGACGATCCAGTCGATCGCAGAGCACATCGAGCTGAGCTCCTCGTATCTCGGCCATCTGTTCAAGAAAGATCTCGGGATCTCTATTGTCGATTACATTCTGATGCAGCGCATTCAACTGGCGAAGCAGTGGATCCGCAGCGGCAAGTATCGCAGCTACGATCTGGCGGAGAAGGCCGGGTTCCACAGCTACTCCTACTTTTGCAGAACGTTCAAGAAGCTGGTCGGCATGACGCCGAACGAATACAAAATTGCCGCAAAATCAACGGTGATGCTGGAGGATGAGACGGAGTGAGGTGCATTTTCGCCTTAACTCCCGCCCCACCCCCGCTCTCCGAGGCACGTTGAGTCGATTTTCGCCTTAACTCCCACCTATCCGCCGCTCTCCGAGGTCCGTTGAGTCGATTTTCTACTTAACTCCCACCCATCCACCGCTCTCCGAGGCCTGTTGAGTCGATTTTCGCCTTAACTCCCACCTATCCACCGCTCCCCGAGGCCCGTTGAGTCGATTTTCTACTTAACTCCCACCCATCCGCCGCTCCCCGGGCCCTGTTGAGTCGATTTTTGCCTTAACTCCCGCCCTACCGCCGCTCCCCGGGGCCCGTTGAGTCGATTTTCGCCTTAACTCCCACCCATCCACCGCTCCCCGGGGCCTGTTGAGTCGATTTTCGCCTTAACTCCCCGCCAACCGTCGCTCTCCGAGCCCTATTGAGTCGATTTTCGACTTAACTCCCACCCATCCACCGCTCCTCGGGGCCTGTTGAGTCGATTTTCGCCTTAACTCCCACCAACCACCGCTCCCCGGGGTCCGTTGAGTCGACCAAACACAATGGCCGCCCCTTGGGAGAGCGGCCAAATTGTCTCAAGCTTGCTTACCTCTATGCGCATCAAGCAGCGCGAGCTGCCGCGCTTCGAATTCGTGCGCGCGCTCATTCTCCGCCTCCGGCGAACAGATCTTGCGCAGCGCTGCCTCAAGCTTGTCCGCCTCCGGTAGGCAGTCCTCATAGCGGTTGCGCAGCTCATCCGGATCTTCCGCGAGATGAAACAGTTGATGCGGCGCCTCCGCGCACCAGATCAGCTTCCAGTCGCGATTGCGCACGGCGAATGCGCCCGAACGGGTGCCGTGCCCGTGATATTCGGCAAACACGACCCGCTTCGGATCATCGGCGGGAATGTCCTGCAGCGGCGTTCCCGTCTCGCCTGCGGGAAGTGGCGCGCCAGCCGAGCGGAACAGGCTCGCCCGCACATCGAGCAAATCCACCGGCGTCGCGACGGTCGCGCCTGACCGAAAAGATGGCCCCATCGCGAAGCAAGGCACGCGCACCGCGTCCTCGTACAATGCCGACTTCCACCACAGCCCGAACTTGCCGAGCATCTCCCCGTGATCCGATACATAGATCAGATTCGTCGTCTCGGCCAATCCCGCCCGTTCCATCGCTTCCATCAGCCGCCCGAGCTGCCGGTCGACGAAGCTCACGTTGCCGTAATACCCTCTGCGCAAGCCGCACGTCTGCTCCTCCGTGAACGTCTCCGTGCAAAAATGTTTCCGCAAGTCGCCTGCATACGGATGCTGTGCCGTCTCCGCCGACATGCCCCAGCGCGGCAAATCTCCTTCGGGGACCCTCTCCCAGAACTCCCGCGTGTTCCACTGCGGCGAGTGCGGCTTCACCAGATTCACTGTCAGCGTCCACGGCTTGCCAAGCTCCGGCGCCGTCTCCGCCAGCCAGCGCAGGGCGCGGTCGACCTTGCCCAGATCGCTGTTGAACGCCTCTTCCTTCACCCCGTACCCGTCCGCCCTCCGAGCCGCACTATGCCGAACCTGCAGCGGCCTTCTGCGGATCTGCGCGTCTCCGGGCGGATTCCGGTCTTCCGGCAGCAGCATTTCGGAGAAGCCAAGCCGCTCTCCGCGATCGTACGCATCGACCTTTCCGACATATACCGTATGCACGCCTCCGTCCCTCAGCGTCTTGCCATAGGACGCGGCATCCGCGCAGACCCCGAGATTGCAGTTGTTGTAGGTCTGCAGCTCATGCACGCGCCGACCCGCCATGAATGCGGAGCGGCTTGGCATGCAGAGCGGCGATGGGCACCACGCGTTGCGAAACCATGTGCCGCGCTGCGCCATCCGCTCCATATTCGGCGTCCGGGCGATCGGGTGTCCGTACACGGAAGAAACGAATGGATTATGTTGATCCGACATCAGGACAATCGTATTGAACACGATATCGCCACCTTTGCTGCTTAGCGTATGTTGAGGCATTTTCCGAGGCGGCTGCACAAAGCCCCCTGACAATCGATTGTGCACAAAACCCCCGAAGCCTGCAATAAGGCCGGGGGCTTATCTCCTGAACAGCTGCAATTGGTCGCTTGATGTCGTCGGGCAATAAAACTTTTCGATGTAGCTCACGACCAGCTTCGTCCCCTCTTCATGGCTGACGTACGGAGGCCGTCCAGGGTTGTACATCGCATCGGTCAGATCGGCGAACAGCACGCAATCCATGCCCCAGGCGCTCATCCGTTTGATCCCGAACGTCCGGTTCAGGATGCACATCCCGGTATGAACGCCCATGTACAGAACCGTGTCAATCCCTCGCCGCTGAAAATAGGCGCATAACCTGCCGCCCTCGTCTCCGGCAATGACATCCCGGCTCGAATCGATCCGGATCTTGGGCGACTGTCTCGTCCAAACGATCGTATCCGGCGCGTGGCGATCCAGCGTATCCGACCCGCCGTCCGTATCGTCGATCGGCAGCGGAATGTCGAAGATGTCACGCACGACATTCGGCTCCGCACCTACTTCCGCCAACAGGCGCTCCCTGGCCGGATCGTCCCGGTAGAAGTCCATCGTGTCGGAAGGACAATGCGCAATCAATATGCCCCGCTCCCGAAGCAGCTCGACCACCGCATTCACACGGTCCGCCAGCAGGCCGGTTCTTGCCGTCGCACCGGCGCTCCAGTGCGCATCCCACATATCGGAGATGACGACAGCCGTCCGTTCCGGGACGATCGTCTTCTCCTGCTGCACGATAACCCAAATCCTGTAGCCGAACGCATTCACTTCCAACCGCTGAGCTTGCACGCGCACAACAAAGTTCGCCAAGTGAGCCGCTTCCTTTCCCGAACCGGCGCCTTAGCGAATCCGGCTGTTCTCCCGATTCTCATAATAATCCGGATTGTTGCCCAGCTTGTCCCACACCGGCTGCGTAATGGCGTTCAGTCTCGCCAGCGTGTCAGACGTCAGCTTCAACGCGGCGCTACGAATATTCGCCTCCAACTGCTCCGTGTTGCGACATCCGACGATTGTCGTGTTCACGCCGCGATCCGCGATCACCCACGCCAGCGCCAACTCGCCGAGTCGAACCCCCAGCTCCGCCGCCACTTCGTCCAATTGCCGCAGCGCGATGCGAATTTCCGCCTCGGCGCCGTCCTCGCCGTGCCGCGTTCCTTCTCCCCGCGAATGGTGAAAATGTCTCGAGCGCGCCTGCATCGGCCGAATCGACTCGATCGTCTTGCCGCCGAGCAGCCCTTGCTGCAGCGGCATATACCCGATAAAGCCGATTCCTTGATCGGCGCAATGCGGCAGGATGCGCTCCTCCACCGCACGCGACAACAAGTTATACGCCATCTCGTTTGCCGCAATCTCTATCCCCGTGTCCGCCACTTCCTGCATCTGCCGGATACCGTGATTGCTGATGCCGATCGCGCGAATTTTCCCTTCGCGCTGCAGATCAGCCAGCGCGGCGAAGCCCTCCGCGATACTCGGCGGGTGCGTCTTCGCTTCCACGGACGTCGTAAAGTGCGCGATCGAATGCGCGGAGATCGGCCAATGCAGCATGTATAAGTCCAGATAGTCCGTCTGCAGCCGCCGCAGAGTGTTGTCGCAATGCTCCCGAAGGACGGAAGGATAGAGATGGTGAGGACTGATCTTGCTGCCGATGATCGCCTCGCCCCTTCGTCCGCGCAGCGCCTCGCCGAGCGAACGCTCGCTTGCTCCGTCGTTGTATACTTCCGCGGTATCGAAATAATTCACGCCGGTATCCAGCGCTCCGTGCACGACCCGTTCGACGTCCCGCTGGTCCTGCGCTCCCCAATAGGAACCGCCGCCGAACTGCCAGCAGCCCAGCCCGAGCACACCGACGTGCAAATCCGATCGGCCCAAGCTCCTCTTCTCCATCGATTCCAAGCTCCTCTCTGCGTTCTCGCCGCGGGCTCCAGATCTCCACACCACTGCGGTCTCTACGGGCTCCACGATCTCCACGACCTCTGCGGTCTGCACAGTCCCTTCGTTTCCACGGCATTTGCGTTCTCTGGTTGCTGGCTTCTGCGTTCACCGCAGCTTCACACGACGCCTTTGCGCAGCAGCAAATTTCCCCGCGGCGTCCGGTCGCCGGTCACGACAATCGCGAACGCCTGTCTTGCCCGTTCATAATACGAGAATCGTTCCAGATGCGTAAACCCGCCGAACGACGGCTCGGCTGCCAGCAGCAGCTTGTGATACAAGCTCCATTGCTCCGGGCGAGGCCGGTCTGGCGCCGGTTCCATCAGGTATGCCCGGTACTGTTCCGCATAATCGAGCGGGAAAAACTGCAGGATCGCCTCCAGCAGTACCGGGATCGGAAGCCCGTCGCAGCGAATGACGCGCCGCCCGTTCGCGACGGCGGGGAAGTTGGCGTCCGCAAGCAGCAATTCGTCGCCGTGCCCCATCTCCATCATCGCTTTCATCAACTGCGGAGGGAGGCAAGCCGGGATGTTCTTGAGCACGCCGTCACCTCTTGGCGAGAAGCGACTGGGCCAGGATGATCTCGGCCACTTCCATCGTCTTCAAAGCATCCGCGAAATTCGAAGCTGGCTGTACGTTCGCCCGCACGCAATCGATGAACTCCCGATGCTTGGCCTGAAACCCGCCGTAGACGTGAAACGCGTCGCTGCCGGCGAACGTCCGGCTGTCATAGGCGACCCCATCGAGATCCCCGTCCGCGTACAAGTACCCTTTCCCTTCATGCTCCGCCTCCACATAGACGTTCGGAGCGTGCATTTCGACCGAGAAAATCCGTTTGCCGCTGGACCAGCTATTGATCAGGAAGCCGGTGGCGCCATTGTCAAAGTGAAGCGTTGCCGAAATGAAGTTGATATCCGGAACCGACACCCGCTTCGTGAAGCTTTCCACATTGACGACATCTCCGCCGCAAATCCATCGCAGCGTGTCGATCGAATGCACCGTATCGTCCATCATATGATCGCGCGCGCCGAGAAAAGGCTCGATATTCGATTTGTAAAACTTGCAAACCGCATGCACGATCGGCCCGCGCCGCAACACTTCGTCCCGCAAGTGAACGACCATCGGCGTAATGCGCCGCTGAAAGCTCACCTGCGTGATGCAGCCGTTCGCCTCCGCCGTATGCGTCAGCGCGCGCGCCTGATGAATCGTGATGCCCAGCGGCTTCTCGATATACAGGTGACACCCCTGGTTCAGACACCACATCCAAATATCGTACATCGTGTGCGGATTGCCAATCGCGTATACGGCATCCGGCTTCGTCTCGCGAATCATCGCTTGGTAGTCCGTGAAAGTGCGCTCGATGCCATACTTGCTTGCCGTCCGGATCAGCCGGTCCGCATCGATATCGCAGATGCCGACGATATCGACATCCTCCAGGGCGTGCAGGGACGGATAATGCACCTTGTTGGCCATCTCCCCCGCACCGATGACGGCCGCTCGGAATTTCCCGCCCATTTTATGCCTCCGCCTCCCCTGCGAGCAACCGTTTCAAGTACCGAATATCCTGTTGAATGTAAGTGTTCACTTTGCCCTGATCCTCGTACTCGGCAGTCATGCAGACGATGCCTTCGTACTTTCTCCGGTTCAGCTCGGAGGCGACCCGCTTCCAGGACGCAAGCCCTTGATTGCCTGTCGTAAAATAGTGCTTCCAATCCGGGTGCTCCGCCTCCGGGCCGTTTGCGCGCATCCAGAACGCGTTTTTGAAATTGACCATGCTCAGGCGGGACCACAGCATATCGATGGCCATCTCCGGCTCTTCGCCTTGCAAGCCGTTGTGCGCGCAGTCCCAGATCGCGCCGACATGCGCAGGATCGAACCGTTCGATCAGGTGCAGCAAGCCTGCCGCATTGCACACGTATTTGTCGCAATGATTCTGCACGCCGATCGTGACGCGGTATTTCTCGGTTAAGGGAAGCAGGTCCGCATACGTTTGCTGATGCCGACGCACGGAAGCCAGATACCCGTCGTCCCCGATGTCCGCCATCGTGCGTATAATCCCGATCCCTGCTGCCGCGCAGCCGGCAAACACCGCTTCCTCCAATGGGGCCGCCACGCTGTATATTTCCAAGCCGTAGTCCTTCAGATGCGCCGCGACTTCAGGAAGACCGCGCTCCGCCCGCTCCGGCTCGAGATGGAACCCGGGCCGAACGCACAGCTCAACGCCATCGAAGCCCGCACCCTTCACAAATTTGCACAGTTCCGTCAGCGGAACATCTTTCCACGGCTTTGTAAATACGGATACTTTCACTGGGCTCATGCCGCTCAGCTCCTCGTCATCGATATTACATGCACATAATACGCACCCATCTCCAGCCCGCCGTCGCCGGCGAACCAGGCTTCCAGCCTCGTCGGTCCGGCTTCGAGCGACACAGTGAACCTCGCCGCCTTCTGGTCGCCTTGGACAGCGGCGATGAACTCGCGGCCCCCGATGCGCAATCCGGCTTCCCGGATCGGCTGCGCGCTTCCGCCTGTGTAATAGTACCAATCCGGCGCCCCGATCCACTCCTTCTTCCATGGCACATCGTCGCCCTCAATGCCTGCCCGGATGGCGCGATCCGCTTCACTCGGCCAACGACGCAGTTCGAAGACATATTTGCCTGCCCGCGCCACATCGATTTCCCAATAGCCGGCTCCGACGATCCCCTTGCGGATTTCTCCTTGCTGGTGCGGGACCCATGCCGCCTCGTTGCGCCAATCGTGGCAGGTCAACTCGATAGCCGGGTGAGCTTCGTCGCCGATCGTGAACGGGATGTCTTCATCGAATTGCGTGGACACGATACCCCACCACGTCTCGTACTCCGCTCGCAGCGTTGCGACGACATCGGGATGCCGCGAGGCAATATCCCGCGTCTGGCCGCGATCCTCGGTCATATCGTACAGTGCTTCCCCGTTGATCAATCGCCACCGCTCCGTCATGACGGCGCTTTGCCGCCACTTGATCGGCATCGTCACCCGCTGCGAATCCGTCACGATCGCGCGTTCCGGCCACGACTCACGGTCCCCGTACAACAGAGGCTTCAAGCTGCGTCCGTGAAAGCTGCGCGACGGCGGCGCCGGAATTTCGCACAGATCGAGCAGTGTCGGCATGAAATCGATATGCGAGGTCAGCCGGTCTACGTCCATCCCGCGATCCAGCTTGCCGGCCGGCCATCGCAGGAAGAACGGCACCCGATGACCGCCGTCGTACGGCGTATTCTTGATGCCCCGCAGCCCCGCGTTGTATCCTTCCGTGACGAACCCTTCCTTGTCCATCGCCGCGCCGGCTGCCGTCCCATTGTCGGTCATGAACATCAGAATCGTATTTTCCTCCAGCCCTGTTGCCTTCAATCGATCCTGCAATCTGCCGAAATTCCAGTCGATGTTCGCGATCATGCCGTAGAACCGGGCTCGCTCCTCCGGCACTTGGCCCCTGTACGGACGGGCGTATTTCTCTTCCACGTTATACGGGCAATGCGGCGCGTTCGTCGTAATCACGCAGAGGCAAGGCCGATCGGGCTCGGCTTCGATGAACGCCATCGCCTGCTCGAAGAAGACGTCCGTGCAATATCCCTCGAATGCCCTCGGCCGGCCATCTGCCATGTACGTATCGTCGAAGTAGTCGTTTCCCCAATAATCCGGCACTTGACTGATCCCGCCTCCGCCGTGCACGACCGTCGTGTCGAAGCCTCTGTCCTGCGGCCGATACGGATAGACGTCGCCGAGATGCCACTTGCCGAACAAGCCGGTGCGATAGCCCTGCTCCCGAAAGGCGGCCGCAATCGTCCATTCGTCCTTCCGCAGCAACGAGCGCCCTCCGACCGTATGCCATACTCCCGTGCTGTTCGCATAGCGGCCTGTAAACAGCCCTGCACGCGTCGGCGCGCAAGTCGGTCCGACATGGTAATCGACGAAGCGTACGCTATTGCCCGCGAACCGATCCAGATTCGGCGTCTGAAGCACCGGATTCCCCGCCCGGCCCAAGTCGCCGCAGCCTTGGTCGTCCGTCAGCACGAGAACGATGTGGGGCGCCCTCACGGTATTGTCCATGATCCTCACCTCTTCCCCGATTATAAGAAACGCGGCAACCGCAACCAATGCACGATTCCGCGATTATTTTCACAATCCGCTTGTCAACGCCCGGCATTCGCCCGACATTCGTCCGGCATCATCGAATCGTGAAAGAATTCGCGGAATAATGGATAGGCTCGATCGCTTCGCATTTCTTATAATCAGATCAATCGATCTCGGATCAGAGGTGAAAACGGATGACGATCGTGTGGAAGAACAATCCGACGGAACGGGACAAACAGTTCGGGCTATGGGTCGGCCATGCGGGTTATACCCAACTTCCGTCGACGAATGCCGAGCCCTGGGTTCGCAAGGGAAAGACGTATATGGACGCTCATTTCACCGAAGGGATTACCGTGGATCATGTCGCCGCGTTTCTGAACGTGCACCGCTCTTATCTGACTCGCAAATTTACCGAGGTGTACCGGGTGCCGCCGAAGCAATACTTGCATCGCTTGCGCATGGAACACGCGGCCGAACTCCTTCGCCGAACGTCGATGTCGGTCGCGGATATCGCAGACACGCTGCACTATTCCGATGCCTTCTCGTTTAGCCGCGCCTACAAAAACTATCATCGCCACGCCCCGTCACTCGCCCGCTGTTCGTCTACCAAATGACATGCACCCGCGACAAAATAACATTCCGTTCGGGCGGAACATTCGTTACGTTAGTACTGAAGCGCTTCCAAAAAAACGAATGAAATGAGGCTTGCCATGATGTCCGGAAAATGGTCGTCGCGTCCCCTGATCAAGTTCGTACTGTATGCCTTAAGTTTTGCCTTGCTGCTGCCGATCGGCATCCTGCCCTCCGCGTCTTCAACCGTCAAAGCCGACAGCAACGCCAGAGGCAGAGTCATTGTCGCAAACGCGCCCGGCGCCACCTTCAAGCAGGTGCAGACGGATACCGGTCTTCCGCTGCGCGGCGGTCCGCTCACCGTATCCAAGAATGCCTATTGCGCGTCCGGGCAACCGATCGATCCAGACGATACGTGCGCGACAAATTGGGCCATGGATGTGAACAATTGGCTGAAGATGAAACGCATGGGCCTCAATACCGGACGGATCGCACTGTTCGATTTTGAAAACAAGGCTAAACCCGTTCGGAATGGCAAAACGTTTGTGTCTTGGGACATTGAAGACGACGCCCAACTGAATAAGCTGTTATCCATCATCGACCAGGTCGTCGATGCGGCGGAGGAAGCGGGCATGTATGCCGTAATCGATTACCATGAGGTGGGCAGTCTCCATCCTGCATGGCTGAAGAAATTCTGGACGCACGCCGCGCCGCGTTACGCCAATCGCACGCATGTTCTCTACGAAATGGTGAACGAACCGGGCACGTTGGACAACGCCAAGCTCAAAGGCATTGCCGAGGCTTATGAAATCATCCGCAATGCAGCGCCGAACACCCATGTTATCCATCTCAGCGTAAATTCCATGAAGAACAATCTCGTCCCGACCGTGAATACTTACAAGAACATCATCAGCAACAACACATCCGTTACACTGAATTTTGCCGCGGGCAAAGATTCGATCGGCTTCCATACGTATGGGACGACATCCAGCAACAATATCGTCACCCTGCGCAATACCTTTCCGGTTATCTGCACCGAATGGGGCTATGCGCCTGAACAGACGGCCGTGAAGGTGCTGGACGGCACCTCCTGGCATGGCCAAGTGCTGGAGCAGAAGCAAATCAGTTGGTTCGACTGGAAGGGCGGACGCAAAGACAGCGACTTTGAGGACCAATACCAGCATCGCTTCCTGGCGCATGCCAGACAGAACAACTATGCCTGGACGTCCGAATTTTTCAATGGCGCCTTCGTCGACCATTTTAACAGCGATCCACTCGATCAAGCGCCATCCTCCAATTGGACGGTCGTATCGGGGACGCCGGAAGTCCGGCCGAATCCGACCAATGCGAATCGAAGCGTGAGATTGACCGACGGCAACGCAAGCGGCGCCACCGCCATGTCCAAGAGCTTTCCCGCACAAACGCACAACGTCGCATTCAGCTTCAAGTTCATGCAGCCGACCTTGACCGACTTCGAAGCGAGCATGCGGAACGGTTCTACCGCCGGACCGGTGTTCCTGACGAAGAACGGCAGGCTGATGTATCGCGACAATAACGGGACAGAGCAGGATATCATGGCCTATAACGCGAACCAGTGGTACAAAATCGTGCTGTCCGCGGATGTCGCGACGGATACGTTCGACATCTTCGTGAACGGCACGCTCAAGAAGGACGACGCCTCCTTCCGGAACGCCGTGGCGCAGTTGAATCAGGCATATTTCACAACTGGAGCAGCATCGACCGCAAACAGCTTCGTCGACGCCGTGCGGATCAATAATCCGTAGACGCCCGGGATAAGCCGGGGGCTGCGCCGCAAGCTCCTTAATAAAGGGAATCCTTTCTCAACAGAGCGGGGTGTCCGGAAGCAGCCAATCTGCCTCCTGAACACCCCGCTGTGCCGTATTTCGAACCCGCCATCCGTATCCTACTATCTGTTATGCGTCCAATCGGGCAATCGCATCGCGAGCAATTAGCCTTCGGCGACAGAGCGGGTCAAGCCGCTGCCGCGAACAGCAGCCAGCAGGCAGCGACGGCGGCGAAGAAGCCGACAAGGTCGGAGAACAACCCGACCTTCAGCGCATAGCGGGCTTTGCGGATGCCGATCGCGCCGAAGTAGACGGTGAGTACGTACAGCGTCGTGTCCGTGCTGCCCTGGATCGTCGCCGCGACCCTGGATGCGAACGTGTCGGGCCCTTCCGTCTTGATCAGGTCGGTGACGAAAGCGAGCGATCCGGCCCCGGTGAGCGGGCGCAGCAGCGCCAGCGGCATGACCTGGCCGGGCACGCCGATCCGATCCATCAGCGGCTGGATCGCGCCGATGATCACCTCCAGCGCGCCCGAAGCGCGGAACATGCCGATGGCGGTCATCATGCCGACCAGGTGCGGGATAATGTCGACTGCGGTCTGGAAGCCGTCCTTGGCCCCATCGATGAACGTCTCGTACACAGGCACTTTCTTCATGGCGGCATAGAGCGGAATAAAAGCGATAAGGGCGGGAATCATCCAGGTGGAGAGACGCTCGATCCAGATCAGCATCGGCCTGCTAGCCTCCCGCTCCGGCTGCCGGCGGCAAGCCGGAGCCCGTGCTGGAGGATTGCGGGCTGCGGGGCAGCGTCTGCTTCGGTCCGCTGCTGCGCCTCCGGTACCAGGCGTCTGCGAGGATGGCCGCCGCGGTCGCGACAGCAGTCGCGAGCAGCGTCGAGGCGACGATCTCCGCCGGATGCGCGGAGCCGAAGTTCATGCGGATGGCGATCATCGTCGTCGGCACGAGCGTGATGCTGGCCGTATTCAGCGCAAGCAGCGTGCACATGGCGGGCGTTGCGACGTCGGGCTGCGGGTTCAGCTTCTGCAGCTCCTGCATGGCCCGGATGCCCATCGGCGTCGCGGCGTTGCCGAGCCCGAGCAGGTTCGCGCTCATATTGGACAGAATATAGCCCATCGCAGGATGACCCTCGGGCACGCCGGGAAACAGCTTTCTGACAGCGGGCGCAAGCAGCCGCGACAAGCGGCTGACGAGACCGGCTCCTTCCGCAATCTTCATCAGCCCCATCCAAAACACGAGAATGCTGATAAGCCCCAGGCTGACGGTCACCCCGGTCTGTGCGCCGCCGAAGGCGGCTTCCGCCACCTCCTCCAATCTGCCGTTGGCCGCGCCGAACACAACGCTGAGCACGATCATGCCCAGCCAGATCATGTTGACCATCCGTTTCCCCTCCCCCGATTCGATAACGCGGATCAGCGTTTCTCCATGACCGTCACTTCTCCGATCGGCTGTCCATGCAGCATGATTTGCAACTGACCGCGGTAGCCGAACGTGTAGTCCAGCGACGCGGTCGACAACGGCACGAGACGGAAGCCGAGCGCGTCGCGTTCCCCCTGTGCCAGCGGGTAGCGGAACGTTCGCGCAGCCGCAAGCAGCGTCCCTTCAATGTGCTGCCCTTTGCGCACGATCTCCTGCGTCGGGAAGTTTTGAAAGCCGTAATCGAGCAGCGCCTGATGGTCATTCCAATCATTTCCGTCGTTCAGCGTCACTGCCGCGAGCTGCTGGCCGCTTCTCGTCGCCGAGCTGACGAGCGTGCGGAGCGCCTGCTTCGTATAGCCCGTCTTGACCCCGTCGGCGCCTTCGTACATCGTCAGCATTTTGTTTTTGTTTACCCATTTGTAGTCCCATGATTCGTGCGGATTGGGCGCTTTCTTCACGCGGGTTTCCACGATTTTGTTGAATTCCGGATTGCGCAGCGAATACGCGGACAGCTTGGCCAAATCGTTGGCAGACATGTAATGCTCGGGCTGGTCCAATCCGTGCGGATTGGCGAAATGGCTGTTCGCAAGCCCGAGTTCCTCGGCTTTCTTGTTCATCATATACGCGAAGCCCTCCACCGATCCGCCGACATGCTCGGCGATGGCGACCGCGGCATCGTTGCCCGATCGCAGCATCATGCCGTACAGCAAGTTGCGCAGCGTCATCTTCTCTCCCGCCTTCAGGTAGAGCGACGATCCTTCCTTGCCGGCGGCCCGCACGCTGACGCTGACCTTGTCGTCCAGCCGGCCCTGTTCGATCGCTACGATCGCTGTCATGATCTTCGTAAGGCTGGCGATCTTCATCGGCTCGTCCCCGCGCTGGGAGAACAGAATCCGGCCGCTCGCCACGTCGATCAGCGCTGCCGCTTTGGCATGGTTGGCCGGCGGTTCGAGTATGGCGCGGTGACTCCCATAGGCGCTTTCGGCAGGACGACCGACAAGCGCCAACATGAGCAGCACAGCCCAGATTCCGGCCGCGACGGCGCGAATTCTCACTTTTCTCGCTCTCAATGCATTTCCTCCTCGATGTGCCGTTCTCCGAGCGTCCCTACTCCATTTTATGTAGGCGTGTCCCAAAGTATGTGGGAAGCAGATGATATGGGAATGATCGTCTGTCGTGTCGGCATAACTGGCCGCCGCGGTATCGGAGAACCGTATCCTCTCTAATTCCGCAACGAAAAACCTCCGGTTGATCAAGCTGAGCCGGAGGTTTTTCTTGTGCGCGCGCAGGTTACATTAAATTGTTCGACGAATCGGTGCTGGACTGCAGTTGGGTTTGCGCGTTCGAGCTTGAGTTCTTCTGCAGCATCGACTGGATCCGGTCCACCCACTGCGGCGCAGACTCGATCAGCCGTTCGAGAATATGCGTATTGTTGTCGAGCGGGACGACCTTCACGCCGTCTTTGCCCACGACGAGGAAAGCGATCGGCGTAATCGAAACCCCGCCCCCGCTGCCGCCGCCGAACGGCAGTTGAACGGATGCATTGTGCCCGCCGGATTCCGCCGTTTTTGCCGCGCCATTCTGCTCATCCGTCGAAAATTCCGAGCCGCCTGCCGCAAATCCGAACCCGACGCGGCTGATCGGAACAATGACGCTTCCGTCGGGCGTGTTGACCGGTTCGCCGACAATGGTGTTGACGTCGACCATGTCTTTGATATTTTCCATTGCCGTCTGCATGAGACCATTAATCGGATGCAAGGACATCGCGAACATTCCTCCTTGAGGTGATGTGGTATTCAGGACATTCGATCCAAGCACCGTTAGCATGCGCCCGCAGCCCGTTTTTTATGAATCGCCGCGCACGGGATTCGCAGCTTACGAATGCTGCGGCTTGTTCAGCCAATGCCGCCATTGGTTCCATGACCTCAGCAGCGAAGTCGCCTTGATGCCGCCGCCGAACAGCAACGTCGCCACGAATGTGCTGACGCGAAGGCTCAGATCGGCTTCCCATACGACGCTGAATTCCGCGTTGCCGTACACCGGCTGTACGGCCCCGTGCGGCTTCGTCTTCATCGAAACGAATTCCGCGGCAAGGGCGACCGCGCATCCGTAGACCGACCACAGGACGCCGCTGGCGATCGCCGTCGATACTGCATCCCCGGTGCCGACACGGAAATCCAGACGGAACCGCGTGCATTCGACTTTGCGCAGCACACGCCGCATCCAGGGCAGCATCTGCCGGCCGTACTTGAAGACGGCATTGGCGGTTCGACGCGTCATGTGCGACAATTTCGGCCTTACCGCAATTTGCGCCGACGCTTTCTTGTCAAACAGAATCTCCTTGCCGCGGATCATGACGGAAGGGACGGTTATTCTGTAGCGATAAGCTCCGTATAAAGCGTGCACAATGACGACCAGATGATCCTGCACGCCGCTATGGGCATAACGGACGCGGACACGTATTTTGGACAAAGCCGCCGCAAGCAGCAGCAGGACCGCGGCAACCGCGACACCGGTCCACATAACAAAGCCCATACCTTCCCCGCCTTTCCTCGGGATAGTATGGCCCATCGACACCGCTTCATTCCATTATCAGGGGGATTCCAATTCGCGATCCATGTCTTCCAGCGACAATTGCCGGCCTTCGATCCGCTCGAACAGCATCTTCGTCTGCTCTTCCAGCTCATCGTCCTCGTCCGCAGCGACCGGGTCGGGAAGCTGCTCCAGGCTGGCCAGGCCGAAATAATCCAGAAACGACTTGGTCGTCCCGTACAGAATCGGGCGGCCAAGCGCATCCGCGCGGCCCACTTCCTCGATCAGGTCTTTGGCGACGAGCGTGTGCAAGGCGCGATCGGCTTTCACCCCGCGAATCTCCTCGATCTCGATGCGCGTAATCGGCTGCCGGTAGGCGACGATGGACAGCGTCTCCAGCGCAGCCTGCGAGAGGGAGGAACGACTCGGCGAATAGGCCAGCTTCTCGAAGAACGGAGCATGCTCGGTCACCGTCGTGAACCGGTAGCCGCCCACCGTTTCCGCAATTCGCAGGCCGCGTCCGTTCGCAACAAAATCCCGCCGCAAATCCTCCAGCACGTCCTGCACGACCTCGGGGTCCATTTCCACGACTTCCGCCATCGTCTTGACCTGGATGCCATCTTCGCCGGAGACGAAGATCAGCCCTTCAAGTACCGATTTCAACGTCGAATAATCCATCGTCGCCGTCCTCCTCCAATAGGGAGTTTTCCGAGAAAACTCTCTCCGCTCCGGTCCAGGTGATCACAATCTCGTCGAACAGACGATTCTGGTGGCAGCTCACCCAGCCTTTCTTCATGAGCTCGAGCAGCGCCAGGAACGTGACGACGATCTCCTGGCGGTCCATATTCTCGCCGATCAGCTGGGAGAACAGCATCCGGCCTTCGACGGACCGGGCTTTCAGCGTCAGGATGATATCGTTGATCCGATCCTTCACCGATATCTCGTCCCGCCGAATCGCCGTGATCCGGTTGCGACCCGCCAATCTGCGCATGGCCTTGCGGAACGCGCGGATCAGATCGTCTACGTGCAGCCCCTCCACCGGGTTTGTCTGCACATCCGCCTGGTACGGCGTCAAGTCGGCAGGCTCGCGGGTGAATATTTGACTCCGCTCCCATTCCTTATCCCGCAGTTGGCCCGCTATCGACTTGAACTTGCGGTACTCGATCAGCCTGCGGATCAATTCTTCGCGCGGATCGAGGCCGTCATCGTCGTCCACTGTCAGCCACGGCTCGTCCGTCACGGGCGGCTTCGGCAGCAGCAGGCGGCTCTTCATCGAGAGCAGCGTCGCGGCCATGACGAGAAATTCGCTCGTGACGTCCAGCTCCAATTCCTGCATGGCATCCAGGTAAGCGATGTATTGATCCGTTATCTCGTTAATCGATATATCCTGAATATCGATCTCCGCTTTGTCGATCAGGTGAAGCAGCAGATCCAGCGGTCCTTCGAACGTTTCCAGCTTGTACAACACGCTCACGCTGGCTTCTCATCCTCTCACAGCTTCTGCGGGCCGGCGCTGGTGAAGCCGCCGGTTCTGCAGAAGAATTCAACCTTTACCAGGAAGCTTGCCTTGCAAGCTCTCACCGCTCAGGGAGCGTGTCAAATTGGCCATCTCGATGGCGGACATCGCCGCGTCCCACCCTTTATTGCCGGCCTTTGTCCCGGCACGCTCGACCGCCTGCTCGATGCTGTCGGTCGTCAGCACGCCGAAGATCGTCGGTACGCCTGTCTTCATGCCGACCGCCGCGATGCCTTTGGCCGCTTCGTTGCACACATAATCGAAATGCGGCGTCGATCCGCGGATGACCGCTCCGAGCGTAATGACCGCTTCGTATTTGCCGCTCTCCGCCATCTTCTGCGCGATGAACGGGATTTCGAACGCGCCCGGCACATACGCGACATCGACTTCGTCATCCTGGGCGCCGTGGCGCTTGAGCGCGTCGAGCGCGCCTCCCAGCAGCTTGGACGTAATGAATTCATTGAATCTCCCTACTACGATACCATATCTCAGTCCATTTGAAACCAATTGTCCTTCATAAATCGTGTTCATTTGCTTCATCCCCTCTTCGGCTCCAGTTCCGGTTGTTCGTTCTGTTCGATGTCGTCCATCTTGCCGTCCAGCTCGCCATCGTCCTGGAAAGTGAGCATATGGCCCAATTTGGCTTTCTTCGTATGCAGATAGCGGGTGTTATCCTCGTTTTCCGGCAATTGCAGCGGCACCCGTTCCACAATTTCCAAGCCATACCCGTCCAAGCCTTTGATTTTGCGCGGGTTATTGGTGAGCAGCCGCATGCGGCTGACGCCGAGATCTTTCAGGATTTGCGCGCCGATCCCGTAGTCGCGGAGGTCGGGTCCAAACCCTAATTTTGCATTCGCCTCCACCGTGTCCAATCCCTGCTCCTGCAGCTGATAAGCCCGCAATTTGTTCATCAGGCCGATGCCGCGGCCTTCCTGGCGCATGTAGAGCAGCACGCCGTTGCCCGCTTCTTCGATCTGCCGCAGCGCCGCATCGAGCTGGGGACCGCAATCGCAGCGGTGGGAGTGGAATACGTCGCCGGTCAGGCACTCCGAATGCACGCGTACAAGTACGGGCTGGCTGCTGTCGATCGTGCCTTTGACGAAGGCGACATGCTCCTTGGAATCGACATCGTTCGTATACGCGACCGCCCGGAACATGCCGTAATCCGTCGGCATGCGGACTTCGACTTCGCGCTTGACGAGCTTCTCCTTCTCGTTGCGGTAGTGAATCAGGTCGCGGATCGAGATGAGCTTAAGCCCGTGCTTGTTCTTGAATTCGACCAGGTCCGGCAACCGGGCCATCGTACCGTCTTCCTTGATCACTTCGCAAATGACGGCCGCAGGCGTCGAGCCGCACATCCGGGCCAGATCGACGGCCGCTTCCGTGTGGCCGGTCCGGCGCAGGACGCCGCCCTTCTTCGCGATGAGCGGGAAGATGTGGCCGGGTCTGCGGAATTCGGCGGCCTTGGCCTTCGGATCGATCAGCGCCTTCACCGTCATGGCGCGTTCGCCCGCGGATATGCCGGTTGTTGTGGTCATATGATCGACCGAGATCGTGAACGCCGTGCCGTGGTAATCCGTGTTGTGCGACACCATCGGCGGCAGATCGAGCGCTTCCGCCCGCTCCTGCTGGATCGGCACGCAGACGAGACCTCTGGCTTCCTTGATCATGAAATTGATGACGTCCGGCGTCGCCTTCTCGGCTAATGCAACAAGATCCCCTTCATTCTCGCGGTCTTCGTCGTCCACGACGATCACGACTTTGCCGCGCATCAGGTCATATATCGCTTCTTCGATGGGATCGAACAGTTGTTCTGTCATCATCGTGCAGCTCCTTTCCTGTCCCTCATCCGGGCTGTCTCTCATGCCATGAAGCCGTTCTCCCGCAGCATCGCTTCCGTCAGGCCGGCGCTGCGCCTGTCTGCCGCAGCGGTTACCGTCTGCGCTTCCGCCGACTGCCCGGCTCCCGCTTCGCCAAATCGCACTGCCAGCAAATGATCCACGTATTTGCCCAGAATGTCGTTCTCGATATTGACCGTATCTCCTCGCCGTTTGTGCTGCAATGCCGTCATCCGAAGCGTGTGCGGGATAATGGATACGGTAAATTGACTCGCCTCCCGGTCCACATTCGCAACCGTCAGGCTGATGCCGTCCAGCGTAACCGAACCTTGCGGCACGATCGCCCGAAGCAGGCGCGAGTCATGCGGCGCGATTGTGAAGACGACCGCATTCGCATCGGGCGTCACGGCGCGGATTACGCCTGTGCCGTCTGCATGGCCTTGCACCATATGTCCGCCGAACCGGCCGCCGGCCATCATCGCCCGTTCCAGATTGACCGGACTGCCGGGCGCAAGCTCGCTCAGATTGGAATGTCGATACGTCTGAGGCATCACGTCTACGGTGAATGAAGAGGCATCCCAGGAAACGACGGTGAGGCAGACGCCGTTCACGGCAATGCTGTCTCCCAGCTTGACGCCCGGTGTAACTCTGGATGCGGCGATCGTCAGTATCATGGCTTCCCCTTGCCGCTTGACCGACCGCAGCGTTCCGATTTCTTCGATGAGTCCTGTGAACAATGCATCACTTCCCTTCGTCAAGCCCGGCGTTCATCGCTTGCGCGGCCAATTACGCTTCCGCTTGTGCCGCCGCTTGCGGATACCCGGTTACGCACCAGTCGTCGCCGTACCGCTGGATGGATACTTGCCGCAATCGCAGCGCGTCCTGCATATTGTCGGGCCCGGAGAAGTCGAACGCCGGCACGGAGCCGCCTGACCCTATAATCTTGGGCGCATAAAACAACATCAGCTTGTCGACCAGACCGGCTTGCAGCATCGCGCCGCTCAAGGCGCCGCCGCCTTCGAGCAGGATCGAACCGATCTCCCGCTTGGCCAACTCCCGCATGGCAGCAGCCAAGTCGACGCGCACGCAGTCGGCGTCGCCGCAGCGGATCACTTCCGCGCCGGCCGTGCGCAGCCTCGTCTCCGACGCTTCGCTCGCTTGCCGGGTGGTGATGACCCAAGTCGGCGCTTCGTCGTCGAACAGGCGCAGCGTCTCGGGCAAGCGAAGCTGCGAATCGACGACGATGCGGATCGGGCTCAGTCCCGGCACGTCCAGTCTCGTCGTCAACTGCGGATCGTCCTGCTGCGCTGTTTCCCTGCCAATCATGATCGCCTGGTGACGATGACGAAGCGTATGCACCGCCTCCCGAGATTCCGGTCCGGTCACCCATCGGCTGTGCCCGGTCTTCGTCGCGATCCGCCCGTCGAGCGTCATCGCGGTCTTCAACGTGACGAACGGCAAGCCTTCCGTAATATATTTGAGGAATGGCTCGTTGATCTGCCTCGCCCGCTCTTCCATCAGTCCCGACGATGTCGCGATGCCGCGCTCTTGCAGCTTGCGCAAGCCTTGGCCCGCTACGAGCGGGTTCGGATCGTTCGTCGCCGCGACGACCCGGGCGACGCGCGCCTCGATCAGCCGATCGCAGCAAGGCGGAGTCCGCCCATGGTGGCTGCACGGCTCCAGCGTCACGTAGACCGTGGCCCCTTCCGCCTCGCTTCCCGCCATGTTTAGCGCGTGAATTTCCGCATGAGCTTCTCCTCTTCGCAAATGCGCGCCCATGCCGACGATTCGCCCATCCTTCACGATGACGCAGCCGACGGCAGGATTGATGCCGGTCTGGCCGACAGCCCCTTCCGCAAGTTCAAGGGCAAGCCGCATGTAGAACGCGTCGTTCACCGATTCCAAGTTGTTCACCGCCCCCCTTCCGTGCCGACATACGATTGCCGGCATTCGCGCCTATACAACAATAAACCCCCGGCAGCCATCTCCGGGGGCGAAACACAGCAACAAACAGACCGATCCTCCGCATGAGATGAACGGACCTGAGCGACACGAACCGACATTCGTCCATGGCAGACAAATGCGGCAACGCGTGTTCAAACGGTGTCGAATCATGCCGATTGTGAAAAAAGGAACAAATAATAACATCCTTCCACACTCAGCATAAAGAACGGACACCGTTTAAGTCCATCGTCCCAACGCGGGTGGCCGCGCTGCGCTTCCTTCTCCCATCCAGACTGTTACTGTCGGTCCCGGAGTTGCACCAGGTCCACCGTCAAGCAAGCGGATGCTTGCGAGCCGGGTCACGGACTGACGACGCGGGGCACATTGGCGAGCCTCAAGGTAAACCTTGCACCCGCAACCCCTCTTGCGTCGATCACCGCCGGTGGGGAATTGCGCCCCGCCCCGAAGGTAAGCTGATTGAGAGAAAGTTTACCACCGCGGCTGGAAAAATGCAAGGCCGCCCATTCGACGTCATTAGAAAATCCAACTGCCGAACCACCTTAAATAATGGTCGGCGTAAGCAATGGCGATGTCCGCCCCAGACAAAATCGGGTAAAAAAGAATGAACAGCATGCCAGCCACTCCCAAATACGCATACGTCCATGCTCGCGATACGCCCTTATGCTCGCGCAGGTATTGGATCATGTAAACGATGCACAGAATGAGGAAAGGCACACTGGCAAAAAAATGATAAATGAACGTGAGTCGCGACACGCCGATCCAGGGCAAATAGGCAGCCGCCAGTCCGGTCAGCACGAAGATCAGCCGCTTGTCCTTTCGCTTGATCGCCAGATACAGACAGGACGATGCGGCGGCGATGCCCAACCACCATACGGCGGGATTGCCCATGGCGACGATGCTGGATTTTCGGCCCTCAGGGAGGAAGCTTCCTGCGTAATACCAGATCGGCTTGCGGATCAGCGGCCATTCCCACCATGACGAAGCGAATGGATGCGTGGCGACAAGATGACTGTGGTAATTGTACATGAACTTCTGGAACTCGATCACATTGCGGAGCCCGTGACCTGGCCCGGGCACCTGCATGAACGGAATATATGCGCAGACGTAGATCGCCGCCGGAACGAGGAGGAAGAACACGCAGCACCAGGCAAGCGTGATCCACGTGTTCCGGATAAAAGGAAGCTGGCGTTTCTGCGCCCTGTATTCCTTATACCGTTCGCGTAAAGACAAGACCAGTATAACAGCCAATCCGGCTCCCGCGTACAGGCCGATCCATTTGCCGGCCGAGCCAATGCCGAAGCATAGTCCCGCAATCCCCAAGGGGATCAGCGTCTTCACGAGCGAAGTTCGGTAAAAGCTCATCACGTAGTAACGATACATGAAGTAATACATCAAAATGATGAAAAACACACCGAACACGTCAATGGTCGCGAGGCGCGTCTGGGTGAAGTGCATGAAATCGAACGCCATCAGGAAAGCGGTTATGAAGGCATATTCCGTGCGGCCGAAGCAGCGTTTGCCAAACAGGTACATTAACGGCACCATGGCGATGCCCAGCAATGTTCCGGGGATCCGCCAGCCGAAAGGCGTCATCCCGAACAGCGCGATGCCCGCAGAGATGAACAGCTTGCCGAGCGGCGGATGCGTCGTTTCGAAAGGTTCGAGCCGCTGCAAATGTTCATAAGCGGTTCGAGCATGGTAGATTTCGTCGAAATACATCCCGTTCCGATAGGACGGTTTATCCGGGATCGCATCTTGTTCGTCGAAGACGCGGCGCGTATCGGCCTCCGGCATACCGCCGCTTATCTGTATGGGCTTAATCCGCTGAACGGCGATCAGTGCACCTGAACCGGATTCGAACAAGCCCAGTTCGCCCAATGCCGCTCCCGGTTGCTGTGCCGTGATTTTGACATAACGGGCAGTGAAGGAAACGGACTGCTGCTGCCACTGGAAGACCGTGCCGCCATTCATCGTTAATGTCGCGGCCGCAGCCCATGACGAGGCGTCGTCCGATTGTTCCAGCCTATAGCTGCCGTCCCCGATACCGCTGTACCAGCGGATTGCCCCGACGGACCTGCTGCTGCCCAGGTCGGCATAGAAGCTGTCCCCGATCGCGGCCGCTTTCCAGAACGTCTGGGGAGCGTTGAACGATCCGAGATGGAACAGAGCGATCGCAGCATATATCGCGGTTAACGCACTCATCACGATCCAATCCGTGCGGTTCAGCTTCGTGTCCTTGACCGGCAGCGCGGGTTGTGCTGCAGAGGCGGTTCGTGCGGGTGCCCGACGCGCAGCTGCGTTGATCGGTGCCTGCTTCTGCTTAGGCTTCTGCCGAACAAGCAGCTCGTAGCCAAGCTTTACCGCATAGCAGGTCAGGATCAGGTTCGCCAGGGCGATCATTTTCATGAATATATCGGAGTTCGCTATGTAGTAATGCTCATTGAAGCTGAATTTCAGCACGTAAGCGGCGTTGGCAAAATGGGTCATGCCGAGGACTGCAAACAAATACAGCAGTCTTCTGTCTCTGAGCTGGATATAGCTCATAATCGCGAGCGCCACGGCCGGAAAACCGTAGCGTTCGTGCATCCCCGCTTTGAGCGCGAACACGAGCAACACAAGCAGCAAGCCAATGTACGCATACTTGGCGGCATCTTTGCTCTTGAAGAACAAGTAGGCGGCAAACCCGGCAATGACGATGACAAGCAGGATATCCAGCAACTGATAGGGGCCGGCCGGCGCTGCGTTGAGGCCGAGAAAGGCGTACAGATTGAAAGCATTGACACTCAGATAAGGATACATCCCGAACATCTCTTTGTACTGCCGGACGATCCAGAAAGGGTCCTGATGCAGCGAAAATGGAAGGAGGCAGAGGGTAAACGCCGCCGCGCCATATAAGACGGAGCGTCCCGCGATCTTCCAGTTCCTCTGTTCGATCAGCGCGAACAGCAGCAGCGGGGCGAAAACCAACGCCTGCGGCTTGATAAGCAAGGCGATCACGTAATAAACCGAAGCTGTCGGCACTTTCTTTTCCGTCAGCGCATGCGTTGCAAGGAGAATAAATAAAGTGAAAACAGCGTCGATCTGTCCCCACACGACCGAGTTGACGAAGATGCACGGGTTCAGCATATAGAGCAAGGCAAGGCCGGTTCCAGCCGCAGAACCGAAGCGTTTGGCGGCGAGTCGATACAGGAAACAGCCCGCAAGCAGGTCCGCAGTCATGGCAGGCAGCTTGATCAATAGAATGTTTGCTCCTGAATCGATACCGACTGCGAACAGATGCTTCAGCCAACCGACCACGTACAGCACATAAATATAACCCGGAGGATAGTCGACGAACATGCCGCCGCCGTAAAAATTCGGCAATCCCCTCGTATAAACATGATTAGCCCACCCGTTGAAATCGATGAAATCAATCGGATGCCCCTGAATGACGGATGCGAACAGCATCCGAATTACGAATGCTGCCGCCAGCGCGGCCGCCGGCAGCATCAAGCCGACTGGCCGAACGGACAACGTCTTCTTCTCCTGACGCTTGTCCATCCAGTAAAGCACGGCAGCGAAGAACAGCGCATACAGCAGCGCGAACCCGATCATTGCAGACGAATAGCCCGGGTGCGCGATTGCCGCTGCCGGCGCCGTCTCCTCGCCGGAGGCGAACAGCACAGGCAGGATGCCGGCAGAGGCCTCGCTCAGTTCCTCCAACGAGAAATCGCCGAAGCCGGCCGTACCCGTGTTCAAGCTTCCGTACGCTCCCAGGCGAACGGCAACTGTTATCTCTTGCTGGTCCGCCCCCGTCTTTCCGATGAATTCGATTTGCTGCCATTGACCGCCTGTATCCTTTAGGTCTTGAGAAATACTGCCAATCCCGAGTACTGAAATATTGGCGCCCGCCCCGCCATCGCCAACAGCTTCGACCCTGACCCAACATGCGAGCCGATACAGCGTGTCCGGCTTAACAGCCGCTTTCTGCACCCATTTCGCATCGTTCGGCTGGATGTTTCGGATCCGCACGTATGCGCTCCCTGTACGCGCCCCCTCTCTCTCCACCGACAACGCGCTAACTCCCGGGTTCTGTACATACAGGTCCTGCTCCCAACCGACAGGGGTACCCGCCTGTAGCTCCTCGAAGCCCCCGTTGCGTATCAAATTCCCTTCTTTCGCAGCACTCATTATAGGAAAAATCAAGAGCATACACAGAACACATGCCACGCCGACCGCAAACTTTTTCAACTGGCTTCGTCCTCTCCATGAGCGGCTTACTGGAACGAAACAAAAAAAGGCTATAAACATCTATTTGATGTCACAGCCTCTTTTTCCTCTATTTAATTCCTGATTTTCAAACATTCGATGAATTTCGTTTAGCTGACGCGGATGCTCGCCATCTTGTCGCGGCCGCGGAAAGCGTCGACATGCTCCATGCCGGACACGACCTTGCCGAATACGGTGTGCACGCCGTCCAGGTGCGGCTGCGGCGCATAGACGATGTAGAACTGGCTGCCGCCGGTATTCGGCCCGCGATGCGCCATTGCCAGCGCGCCCCGCTCATGCTTGTTCGGGTTGATCTCGCAATCGATCTCGTAGCCGGGACCGCCGGTACCGTTGCCGTTCGGACAGCCGCCTTGGGCGACGAATCCCGGGATGATCCGGTGGAATACGATGCCGTCGTAAAATCCGGAGTTGGCCAACTTCTCGAAGTTGGCTACCGTATTCGGCGCATCCTGGTCGAACAGCTCCAACTTGATTTCCTCGCCGTTTTCCATCGTAATGACTGCTTGCTTGCTCATGTTATAGGCACTCCCCTTTCGATAATTGGCAAGAAACAAGCGGGCGCAAGGCCCGCTTCGCTTGTCTGCTGCTATTCATTCTAACGTGAAACGGTCACTTTGCGCAAACGTTCGGGAATCAAGTCGTTGCGCGCGATGTCTTCATGCGATTCCCTGGCCACGACGAGGTCGGCTTGACCGTCGCTTGCGAACACGACGGCCGGACGGCGGATCCGATTGTAATTGCTCGCCATCGCGTAGTTGTATGCCCCCGTGCTGAACACGGCGAGCAAATCGCCCGGCTTCGCGGACGGCAGCTTAAGGTCCCAGATCAGCATGTCTCCGCTCTCGCAGGCTTTGCCCGCGACGGATACGACTTCCGTCGGCGTCTCGTTCGCCCGGTTGGCCAGCACCGCCTCGTACTTGGAATCGTACAGCGCCGGACGCGGATTGTCGGTCATCCCGCCATCGACCGCGATATATTTGCGGACGCCGGGAATTTCCTTGTTCGTTCCGACCGTGTACAGCGTCGTCCCCGCATCGCCGACCATGCTGCGGCCGGGCTCGATCCAGATCTCCGGCAACGGATAATCGGCTGTCTCGCAAGCGGTCTTGATCGTGCTCGCGATCGTCTCCACGTATTCGCCGACCGGCAATGGCTTGTCGGCCTCGACGTAGCGAATGCCGAAGCCGCCGCCAAGGTTGACGACCGCGAACGTCGCTTCCAGCTTGGCACGCACGTCGATTGCGAACGCCGCGACTTTCTCCACGGCCATGCGGAACCCTTCGACTTCGAAAATTTGCGACCCGATATGGGAGTGCACGCCGAGCAGCTTCAGGTTCTGCTGGGCCAGGGCCTGCTCGACCGCGCGAAAAGCCGTCCCGTTGCCCAGATCGAAGCCGAATTTGGAATCCTGCTGTCCGGTGGAAATATATTCGTGCGTATGCGCCTCAACGCCGGGCGTGATGCGAAGCAGCACGTTCACCCGCTTGCCCCGCTCTCCCGCCATCGCATTCAGCAGCGCCAACTCGACGAAATTGTCGACAACGAAGCAGCCGATATTCGCCTCCAGCGCCATCGCGATTTCATCCGGCGTCTTGTTATTGCCGTGAAAGTGAATGCGCTCTGCCGGGAATCCGGCCTGCAGCGCCGTGTACAACTCCCCGTCGGACACGACGTCCAGGCTCAGCCCTTCTTCTTCCGCGAGCCGGCACATGGCCATGACGCAAAACGCCTTGGACGCGTAGGCAACCTGATAGCGCAATCCCGTACGACGGAACGCTTCGGTGAATTCCCGCGCCCGCTGCCTGACCAGCGTTTCGTCCACAATATACAGCGGCGTCCCGAATCGGCGCGCCAGATCGGCAGTGTCGCAGCCTCCGATTTCCAGATGTCCTTGATCGTTAATGCGGCTTGTTCCGTGCAGAAACATCGAATTGTCCCCTTTACCTGGATTCGGCATCTTAGCATCTTGCGATCCCTGATACTCCGAGTATAGCGGAAATCCACGTTCAGGAAAATGGACGATTTGCCGCATCATTTGCACTTGTCCGCATCGCGGCGAGTCATGTCGGCTGCTTGCGGCTCTTCAGCGGACGGTTCAAAGACGGGCGCATCTTGTTGGCCGGCATGGGCCGTCGCAGCAGCACCGATAGCAGCGCGGGACCGTTAAACGGAATGAGCGGCCACATGTACGGTGTGTTGAAGGAACGCTCCATTGCAAGCAGGACGACGAGGAGCGTAGTCCCGACGATGAATCCTGGCGCCTTGAACAGGAATACCGCGAGGAGCAAGCCAAGCCTGACGATCCTGTTGGCAAGTCCAAGCTCGTAGCTGGGCGTCGCGAACATGCCGATCGCGGAGACGGACATGTACAGGATGACCTCGTTGATGAACAAGCCCGTCTTGACCGCGATGTCGCCGATAAGGATTGCTGACAGCAGCGTCATTGCCGTTACGAGCGGCGCCGGGGTATGGATGGCCGCGAGCCGAATCATGTCGACCCCCAATTCCGCAATGACGAATTGCAGGATCAGCGGAAGCACGCCCGCTTCGTGCGCGCCTACGAACCATAACCAATCCGGCCGCAGAGCCGTGTTTTGCGCATACATGTACCAGATGGGCATCAGGAACATCGACGCGAGGATGCCGATAAACCGGACCCAGCGCAAATAGGTACCCATGAACGGGTTTTCCCGGCTTTCCTCCGCATGCTGCACAAGATCGAAAACGGTCGTGGGCAGGAGCATCGCGCTGGGCGACGTATCCGTCAAGATCGCGACCGATCCGTCGAGCAATTGGGCCGATACGACGTCGGGTCGCTCCGTATAGCGAACGAGCGGAAACGGGCTCCAGTTTTTTTTCAGCATCATTTCTTCCAATTGCTTGTCCGCGAGCGGAATGCCGTCGATCTTCACCTTCTTGATCTTGTCCCGCACCGATTCGACGAGCTTGGGGTTCGCGACATCCGCCAGATAGCCGATACAGACATCGGTCTGGGTTCGCTCGCCCACTTTCATCATCTCGAACCTGGCTTGACCGTCGCGCAGCCTTCTGCGCACGAGGCCGACATTCATGAGCAGCGTCTCGGTGAAGCCGTCCTTGCTGCCGCGGACGACCTTCTCCAGCGCAGGCTGCTCGGGATTGCGGGCAGGAAATTGCTTGGCGTCGATCATCAAGACAGCCGGCTGGCCGTCGATATAGAACGCCGTATCGCCCATCAGCACTTGGCCGATCATTTCGTTGAACGATTCCGTTTTTTTCACTTGCATGGCCGGCACGTATTGCGTCAAATAGGATTCCATCGCTTCATGGCTGAGCGTCGCCGGATCCAGCCAGGAGATCTGCTTGAGTACATCGACCATCGTCGCGTCCTTCATGAATACACTGAGAAACAGGAAGGCAATGCGATGCTCGCCGAAAGGCATTTCCCTGATCTGTACTTCGAAGCTCTTGTCGAGGCCCAGTTCGCGTTTGAGCTTCTCTTTCCATCGTTCCAACCTTGCCGGTATACGATCTTGCTCGCCCGAATCTTGCTGGTCGGGCTGGGAAGCGGCATGAGGCGCCTGCTGATGATGATCGTCGCTCGTCCGATTATCGTCCTCCGATCTATGATCGCCATTCGTCTGATGATCGTTCTCCGCTCGGCCATCCGGCAAGCGATCCCAATCGACGCCGACGGGCAAGTCCATGCTGCCATGAACGGTTGTTTCGGTCTCCAATCTCGTAGCCTCCTGTCTTTTAGTCAAGCCATAGCCATTCCACCAGGGAGCCGGCTACTTTGCCCAGCATCATCGCGATGAGGAGTGGAAACAGATATGGCTTCAGCCGCAACCGCTTGGCGATGATCGGCAGCACGTTCAGCACTTCTGTCAGTGCGGCTGCGAACATGCCGACGAAGACGCCGTGGAATATCGAGGGAACAAGCAGTGCTGCGGGCGGCCAACCGAGTATCCAGCGGAATTGGTCGGCACAGATCCAGTACAAGGCGCCGATCAAAATAGCCGACTCGAACAGCCAGGAACGCCGGTGCGCCCTGGTCAACTGAACAAGCCTGGGGATCAGGTCCAGAACGATGAGGAGCGCGACGAACGCGCTGCCGACGGAGAATCCCCCGGCCAGACCGATAATGGCGAGCAGCAAATCCGACAATCGATCCATCGCCCAGCTTCTTGCGGGGATTGTCGCCGCAATACCGCCGATAGAGTCGACGACATGCGCCAGCCCCTCAGTCACCCCGCATCTTCCCTCCTTCCGCCTGATCATGCTTTTTGCGGTATTCTTCCGTTATGACATAGTGGTTGACGTTCTCCTGGTACATGAACATTTCGACTTCGAGCGGATTCGGTTCATCGCTTCTGCGCTTGCGCAGCAGCCGATTGAAGAACAACAGCATGCCGAGCCCGACGCCAAACGAGTACGGAATCTGAAACAGCCAGGGATGGCTGGTCTGACGTCCGGTGACGAGCTCCGTAATGCGGCGCTGCACCTGCGGCATGTTGACGTCCGCGTGGAAATTCATCATGGCCATGCCGGATCCGAAAAATAGCAGCAGCCAAGCGAGAATGAGCGCGATCGGACGCGGCTTGGTTGCCGTATGCGGACTGATCTCGATCAGCACGTGCGGCTCGCCGAACGTCTCCACCGTCAAGTTCGGCTCTACTGCATGCACGGCTTGCACGATCTGCAGCATGTCGATGACGATCATGCTCCCGTCCTCCGGTCCGACCCGATGCAGCGGCAGACTCTTGAGCATCCGCTCCAGTCCGGATTGTGTCACCAGTCGGGCGACTTGCCCCAACGTGATGACGGATTGCGGCGCGGCAACGACCCGGCGGCGCAATCTGACGTACACGACGGACAGATGTTGTGCCATACGAACCTTCTCCTATGCGGGGTTTCCAGTTAGTATGGTTCAATTTGGGTGCAGATAGTCACGAATGGCTGGGAAAACGGCAAAAAGGCGGTACTTGTTTAGGTTTGTTCCGTTTTAGGGACGCCAGCGGTAACTTTGGATTCTCTAACCCGATTTTGTCCGGTTGTGGCGTGATGATCCCCATACTGCGGAGCTGCAGCCCGGTTTTGGCCGGTTGTGGCGTGATGATCCCCATACTGCGGAGCTGTAGCCCGGTTTTGTCCAGCTGTGGCGCCATGATCCCCATACTGCGGAGCTGTAGCCCGGTTTTGTCCGGTCGTGGCGTCATGATCCTCTTACCGCGGAGCTGTAGCTCGGTTTTGTTCGGTTTCATGCACTCTGAGCACCCTGCTCTCTTTGCTCTCCAACCAGGTCTAGTCCAGTTGAAAGCACACATTCGGTTCTCATTGGCCTGACCCCATTACTAGGAAATCAATTAGCTGATATACTTAATCGCGTCAAGTTCAACAACATAATAATGGTAGCGACGATTCCCTTTCCCGATTGGCTTTATCAACTGTTTTCTCATTAGATTTCTCAACAATTTCCTGCATGTATCTTCCTTTAACTCGGTACAGTTGGATACATCCTTCAAGTTAAATGGTTTGTTCAAATATAGCGCGTATCGGATTATTTCTCTTTCATAAATTGACATTTCCCAAGTTGCATTATTTTTATTTGAAGTGAATCTACCGAGAAGCTCAAACAAGACCCTCCGACACTGATCCGGCCTTTTATCCAACTGATCCCAACTGAATGGAATGTATTTAATGCCATTAACAGCCATCGTTTGTACTCTAACTTGTTCGAAGTCAAAACGTTCTCGCGAAATATTCTGTGCATGAGGAACGAACCCTAAGCATTCCGGCGCCCATTGAAACCTAGGAACAAACATATCCAGATAAATCTTTACACCCATGATACTCATTATCTCGTGCTCTAGAATAAGATCATCCAAATTGGAGAGAACTGGTCGCAATACTTCACAAAACAGCCTCCGTTCACCCGTTTTATCTTTTTTGAGCCTTTCAAGTCGTTGACCAGAAGCAGAACAAATTTCCTTTTCCAATAATCGATTGAACTCTTCTTCATGCATAATTTTCATGTCCACCTCTCCAAATTCGATTGAAAACGAAAATACGCCGTCTCCCCGAAGGGTGACGACGTGTGCTTCACATCGATTCCATTTAATTATTTTTACCATTATTCCGTTTCAATGTAAATGCTTTTTATTTAAAGTATTGAAAATAAATACTCCATACATGGTTTCATCGAGTTACGGCTCACGATCCGCGAGACGCGGCTCTGCAACCAAGTTTGGCTGGTTAGGGCTAACAAGCACGGTGGTTGAGATGCTGTAGCCGGGTTTTGGCCGGTTAGGGCTCATAGGCGCAGTGATTGAGATGCTGTAGCCAGGTTTCATCTGGTTAGGGGCAACGTGCGTAGTGACTGAGGTGCTGCAACCGGGTTTTGGCTGGTTAGGGCTCATAGGCGCAGTGATTGAGATGCTGTAGCCAGGTTTCATCTGGTTAGGGGCAACGTGCGTAGTGACTGAGGTGCTGCAACCGGGTTTTGGCCGGTTAGGGCTCATAGGCGCAGTGATTGAGATGCTGTAGCCGGATTTTATCTGGTTAGAGACAACGTACGCAGTGACTGAGGTGCTGCAACCGGGTTTTGTCCGGCTACAGCTCACGCATCCGCGGACTGAGGTGCTGCAACCGGGTTTTACCTGGCTACAGCTCGCACATCCGCGAACTGAGGTGCTGCAACCGGGTTTTGTCCGACTACAGCTCACGCATCCGCGGACTGAGGTGCTGCAACCGGGTTTTACCCGGCTACAGCTCGCACATCCGCGAACTGAGGTGCTGCAACCGGGTTTCGCCCTGTTAAACATATCGCCAACCGGCCGTCACACAAGCCACTTCACTGGGCGATCTGCTCCTTGATGCTCTGCAGAATCTTCTTCTCCAGCCGGCTGACTTGTACTTGCGAGATGCCGAGGCGGCTGGCGACCTCGGATTGCGTCTGGTCGCGGAAGTAGCGCAGGAAGACGATCAGCCGCTCCCGTTCGCTCAAGGCCTGAATCGCCTCCGTCAGCGCCAGCTTGTCGAACCAGCGCTCCTGCGTATCGTCGGCGATCTGGTCCATCAGCGTAATCGGGTCGCCGTCGTTCTCGAACACCGTCTCGTGAATCGAAGCCGGCGGCTTGTTCGCTTCCTGGGCAAACACGATTTCTTCCGGCGTCACGCCAAGCTCCTCGGCAATCTCGCCGATCGTCGCCGCGCGGTCCAGTCGTTTAGCGAGTTCGTCCTTCACCTTGCGAACCTTGTTCGCCATCTCTTTCAACGATCGGCTGACCTTCAATGTGCCATCGTCCCGGAGAAACCGCTGGATCTCCCCGATGATCATCGGGACGGCGTACGTCGAAAATTTAACGTCATAAGATAAATCGAACTTGTCGACCGATTTGAGCAGGCCGATGCAGCCGATCTGAAACAGGTCATCGCTGTCGTAGCCGCGGTTGGAGAACCGCTGCACGACTGACCATACGAGACGAATATTGCTGCTGACGAGCGTATCGCGCGCCGTCGTATCGCCGGATTGGCTAAGCGCGATCAGACGCTTGACCTCATGATCATCCAGATATGCCGGCGGCGACGACGAACGTTTGGATTCCCATTCCATGCCTCCAACCCCTGCCGCACGGTTAATTGTACAAAGCCTTCTTCGATTCGATCCGCTTCTTCATCGTCAATCTCGTACCGCCGGCGGGCTCGCTCTGGGCTTCGAATTCATCCATGAAATTTTCCATGATCGTAAAGCCCATGCCTGACCGCTCCAGCTCCGGACGTGAAGTATAGAGCGGCTGGCGCGCCAGCTCCAGGTCCTCGATGCCTCGCCCTTCATCCTTGACCGACAGCGCGAACAGATCGCCGTCGATCGAAGCTTCCAGCGTAACGACGCCTTCCGGATGGCTGTCATAGCCGTGAATGATCGCATTCGTAACCGCCTCGGATACGACGGTCTTGATTTCATCCAACTGCTCCATCGTCGGGTCTAGCTGCGAGACGAAAGCGGCCACCGCCACTCTCGCGAATCCTTCATTCTCCGAACGCGCGGCAAACGACAGTTTCATAAAATTGTGTCCCGTCATCGTCATGATACAACCTCCAGACCGGCCAGCGCCGAACGCTCGGATTCGTACAGCGACAAGATTTTGAACAGTCCCGACAGCTCGAACAAGCGCTTCACGCTTGCCTGCGCATCGCAGACGACCATTTTGCCGCCTCGGCTTTTCACCAATTTGTAACGACCCAGTATGACGCCCAGTCCGGAGCTGTCCATGAAGTTCAGCTCTTTCAAGCTGAGCACGACATGATCGCAGCGGCCTCTCAGTATGGCATCTTCCATCTTGAAACGGACGACATCCGCCGTATGATGGTCCAGTTCCCCTCTCAGACGAACGATCAGCACGTTGCGGTGCTGCTCCAGTTCGACCTGCAAGCTCATGCGGTCTACCTCCCCCAATGGTGTTCGAACCCCGCCAATGTGTTCAGAATAAACATCGAAGCATTGCGTCACTTTGGTGGGTTTTAAGATTGCTTAATCTTCCATTTCTACGAATCCCCACAGCATTCCTGCCCTCCGACAAAACTAGAAGCAGCACCTCAAGAACCGACAAGTTACGCGAACAGGCGGCAAGCGCGATAATTTCGCCTGACCGCCTTATTCGCATCCCGGATGGATTATTTGGACAGAAACAGCTTGCCCGCCGATCGCTTCAGCAGCGCCCACCATCCCGCACGCTCCACGGAGAGCGGCGATTCGATCGAAAATTCCTTCAGCACTTGCTCCCCGCGGTATACGACGAGCTTGCCGACCGGCTGTCCCTTGCGGATTGGGGCTTTCACGCCCGAATCGAGCAGGAGCTCATGCCGAATCCCTTGACCGGCGTCTCCCTTCTTCAAGAGCACGCTGTAGGATTGCCCCGCGATAAGCGGCACTTCGGCTTTCAAGCCTTTCTCGACCTTCAACGTCCCCATCGCTTCGCCCTTCTTGAAAATGGGAACGTTCGTGAATTGAGCGAAAGCGTAGTCGAACATATGGGTCACTTCCGCGTTGCGCGTCTTCGTGTTCGGCTCGCCCATCACGACGGCGATCAGTCTCATATTGTCCCGGCGAGCCGTAGCGGACAAGCAAAATTTGGCTTCGCTCGTAAATCCCGTCTTCAGGCCGTCCGCGCCATGGTAAAACCGGACCAGCTTGTTCGTGTTGACGAGCCAGAACGGCTTCTCGCTGTCTTTGCGCAAGTAGTCCTGATATTTGCCCGTGTACTTCGTGATCTGCTCGTACTTCAGCAATTCCCGCGACATGACCGCAATGTCGTGAGCCGACGACATGTGTCCGGATGCCGGGAGCCCGTTGCAATTGACGAACTTCGTGTCGGTCATGCCGAGCTCCTTCGCCCGGTCGTTCATCATGCGCACGAATTCGGCTTCGCTGCCCGCCAGCTTCTCCGCAAGCGCGACCGATGCGTCATTGCCCGATGCGAGCGCAATGCCCTTGAGCATGTCGTCCACCGTCATCTCTTCGCCGGTCTCCAGGAAAATTTGCGAACCGCCCATCGATGCGGCATATTCGCTCGTCTGAACCTTGTCGGTCAGCTTCAGGCGGCCCTGGTCGATCGCTTCCATGATCAGCAGCATCGTCATGATCTTCGTGATGCTCGCGGGCGGCAACGCATCGTGGATGTTCTTCTCGTAGACGATCGTACCGCTGTCCGCATCCATCAAGATCGCGGAACGCGCTCCGGGCGCCAAATCCGTGGCAGGCTTCGCAGGCGCCTCCTCCTTGGCCATTGCGACAGGCGCAGCAGGCATAGCGAAGGCGGCAGCAATCAGTGCAAAACAGGTGGCAACGAGCAGCAACCGGCAACGAAATAGCTTCATAACGAGTGTCCCCTCCTACAGGCCAATGATGCGGCTATGGTTTCTTCTTCCATTCAGTGTGCCCGAAGCAGGCTGCGATTATTCCGGCTTCAGACGAGACTGAATGCTTCTTCTTGCAGGCCGGTCGCCGCACCCCTTGTTCAAAAATTGTTCAACAGCTTCCTATAAGATGTACTACGTGCCTTTGTGACGAAATTTGTTTGATTGTGTTGGAAAGGAGTGTGTGACAAAGCCGGATATGACATTCGTCAGGAAGCTGAAAAGCCGCCGGGCAGGCCTGATCTTATGGCTGCTGCTGGCAGTTGGCGCAAGCATGATCGTCTACCCGTGGATGGAAGCCAGACATCAGGAGCATGAGCAGCTGAAATTGTTGGCAGAGTGGAGCGCCGATCTGCAATCCGCAGCCTCTGAATCCCAGCAGGTGCCGTTCGCTGCGGCCGAGCCGATGAAGTTGGCGCTGAATGCAGATGAACGCACACAGACGCTTGAGCCCGCCCCCGTTCCGCAATGGAAGAAGGTCGACGGGTTGGAACTGCTCGGCTCGTTGCGAATCGGGAACATCGACTTGACCGAGCCGATCGTCAAAGGCGTCGCCGAAGCATCGCTCAAACACGGTGCAGGTACCGTGCTGGACGATGTATTGCCGGGCCAGGTCGGCAATTTTGTGCTCGCGGGACACCGGGGATGGGCGGGCGGCCGTTACTTCAATCGGCTGAACGAGCTGGAAACCGGCGACAACGTCGACATCGAGACGACAGCCGGCACTTACCGCTACATAGTGACCGAGAAATTGATCGTTGAGCCGGATGACTTGTCCGTGCTCCGGTCGGAGCCGGGTGAATCGATGCTGACGCTCATCACTTGCCACCCGCTGCGCACGCATACTCACCGACTCATCGTCAAAGCCAAACTAGTATCGTTAGATAAGGAGCAAAAGCAATGAGAATGAAAAAAGTGTTTCATTCCGTCCTGATGATTATGCTTTCGATTGCCATCATGTGGAACTTCTCGTGGCTGCCCAAGCCGGTCGTGAAAGCCGATGACGATCCCTCCGACGGCATCCTGATGAACATGACCTCGGACGTAAGCACCGTGGAATCAGGCAAAACGTTCACCTACCGGATTACATTCAGCTTTTCCGGTCTTGTCGAAAATTCGTTCAATTTTTCGAATATGAAAATCGTACTGCCTCTGCCGGCTGGCGTGGAATACGAAAATTCCGTTCCGCTCTCGATCATTTCAGGCATGAATCAGGTCGGAAACAACCTGGAATTCAGCCTGAATACCGGTGCGAACGGGCCGCAGGAAGGAACCTCCTATGCGTTGCAAGTCAATGTGCATTTCCAATCGCACGTGACTCCGGACGGCACGACGGCAACGACGACAGCCAAACTCGTACAAGACGACGGCGTGAGCCCGGTCGTCGATCTGGATGACTCCGACCCCGTAACCGTAACGGCCACGGCCGTTGCCGATTGGGAGATCGTCAAGACGCGCATCTCTCCCCTTCCGATCCCGATGGTGGATGGAGAAGTGCAATACGAAATCTTCTTCAACAACAAGAAATCCGGTCAGGACCGCGGCGTCATCGACATCGAGAATGTCAAGGTGCAAGACGTTCTGCCTGCGGAAGCAGAATTCGTCGCAGCCAGACCGACGCCCACCACGGCTCCTGCAGTCGGGTCTACCGGTGTGATCGAATGGGATCTTGCCGGTGCGCAATCCGAAGACCAGCGTTTCTACGTGACGGTGAAATATCCGGCGGCCAAGGTCACGGCAGGCGTAACGACAGTCGAGAACAGTGCAAGCGCAACCTTCAGTGTTCCCGGAATTGCCGGTACGACGACCGTGTCGGATCTTGATTCTCACGGATTTACCGATATTCCGGACGACTTCGGACCGGGCGGCTTCAACAAGACGGTTGAAACTCGCGAGCAGGAAATTTCGCCGGGACAAGACGTTCACTTCTATATCGGCGGGATCCGCAATCGCGCCAACGTACCACTTTCGAATGTCGTGATCGGCGATATGACGCCGACGCAAGACAGCATGGGCGCGGCGGTCAATCTCGACTTGCAAGAGATCCGCACGGCGACGTTCACCGATACTTCAGTGACGTATGATGTGTACTACACGACCTCGACGGCACCGGGCCCAGGAGATTGGTTGTTGTGGAGCACCGTCAGTTCGACTGCGTCTTCGAATTTGGATGTGGTTTCGCTTGGCCTTGGCGCCGGACAGTACGTCATGGGTGTCGAGTTCCGATTCCCGGGCGATGTGCCTGTCGCATTCTCGCAGACCAGCAACTTTGAGATGATCTATACCTTGCGCGCCGGCTCCATCGTGCCATTGGACGGCCGCTATATCCGCAACACCGCGACGCTCGATTATATATTCGATGGCGCTGCCAGGCATGGGTCGGATCCGGCGGATGTCTATATTTGGGGTCCGCGCCCGCTTGTGCGGATCGACAAGACCCGTGACGGGAGCGGTCCGTTCGTTCCCACGACAGACAAAGCGGATTCGTATGTGACTTTCAAATTGCGCGTGGCCAACACCAATTATTCAAGCGCACCGTTCAAAGATCCGATTCTGTTCGACGTGTTGCCCGTTGGCTTCACGTTTGACGATTGGTCGATCGGAGACTTTTCCGGGTTCGATCCGACTGCAAACAACATTCGGATAGACCCGGCGATCGAGCCCATTACGAAAGATGTCTCCGGAAAAACGCTTATCCGCTGGAATTTCCCGGCTGCAGGTACGGAAATGCCCGTTGACAGCTATTTCGAGATCAATGTGAAAGCGAAGATCGACAAGTACACGCCGCCAACGACCTATACGAATATTGCCGGATTAACGTCCGCCTCCGCCGATTATTACAATGATTACTACTTCAATCCGTTCGTGACCGATCCTAACGATTACGACGGAGACGGCAATGTTGCCGATTCCTACATTGGGAGCTCCGCTACCGTGACCGTGAACAAAGTAGCCGAACTTGGCTCCTACAAGCAGGTACGGGGCGAGCTCGACACCGAATGGAAATCGGGCGTGCTTCCCGCAAATTGCGACTTTGGCGATCCCTGCGACGAACTGGCCCGAACGGTTGAAGGCGGACGAGTCGACTACAAGCTCGTGGTCAAGAACAACTCCAACTTCGATGTCGATAATATCGTTGTTGCAGATGTGCTCCCTCGCATCGGCGACCAAGGAGCGCTTGTCGGAGCGCGCGGCTCCACTTGGGGAACGGTGCTGACAGCGCCGCTGGCAGCCGATCCGAATTACACGGTGTATTACCACACCGGCACGAATCATGTCAAAATCTCGACGACGACCGGCTGGAGCACGACGCCGCCGGACGATCTGACGACCGTTACCGCATTGAAGTTCGTATTTAATCCCGCTTTCATCCTGAACCCCGGCGATGAAGTTCCGATCGTCTGGACGATGAAAGCGCCAATCGGTACGAATGTCGACGTCATCGCGTGGAATTCCTTCGCCCATCAAGCGAAAGAATCGTTGGGCGGCGATGCCCTGCAGCCTGCCGAGCCTCCCAAGGTCGGCGTGTACATCAAGAATGCGGATCCGAACAAGTATGCGATCGGCAACTACGTCTGGGTCGATCTGGACGAAGACGGCGTGCAGGATGCCGGCGAGCCTGGCGTCAACGGCGTTCGGGCGGATTTGTTCAAACACAATGGCACCTCATACGTGCCCTATCAGAAAACATTTACAGATGGAAGCCCGGCCGTTGATGTATTTACATTGACGGGTCCGGACCAGGCCGGCAATCCCGGATATTACTTGTTCCCGAATCTGGATCCCGGTCTGTACCAAGTTCAATTCACGCTTCCGGGCACACTGCCCGAAGACTATAAATACAATGTCGACACGCCAAACGAATACACGAATGCTGCGAATCCGTTCACTTCCTGGACAGGCAAAGGATTGGGCGGCAACGCCGAGCTAGACTCCAATGTCGGCGGAGCGGCTGCCACCGTGACAACGGATCCGATCAATCTGGGCGCAGACGACGATCTGTCCATCGATGCCGGTCTCATTCCGCCGCTCGGCGCGATCGGCAATTATGTGTGGCAAGATGCGAACGGCAACGGCATTCAGGACGAGCCGGCCACAAGCGGCATAAACGGTGTCCAGGTAGAACTGTTCAAGGAAACGGCAGCCAATGTCTGGACATCGCAAGGGACGACGACGACTGCCGCTCTGGGCGGTGACCCGACCAAGCCTGGCTATTATGAGTTCACCGGTCTCCTCCCCGGCAAGTACAAGGTGCAGTTCCCGCAAGAGGTCGGAACGCCGGGCAATGAAAGCATCGTGACCTTCCCAGGCAAAGGATCGGAGACGCTCGATTCCAATCCGAACGCGCTTGGCGAATCCGATGTCATCACGCTGCAACTGGGAGAGATCAACCATACGGTCGATGCCGGATACGTACTGCCGGTCGAAATCGGCGATAAAGTATGGAAGGATACGGATTATGACGGCGTGCAGGATGGCGGCGAGCCTGCGGTTCCCGGCATCACTGTGAAGCTGTTGAATACTTCAAACCAGCCGGTCAAGGCAGCGGACGGCACAACCGACCGCACGGCGACGACGGATGGCAGCGGCCTGTACAAGTTCGATAAATTGCTGCCCGGCACCTACCGTGTCGAATTCGTCTTGCCGGATGCCGACCACGGGTTTACGCGCAAGAAGGTAACTTCCGGCGGCGGCAATGACACGAATGATTCCAATGTGAATCGCTCGGACGACATCGCAACGACGCCGCAAACGAGCGGCCGCACGGACAATATCGCGGTGACGACTCCCGGCGCATCCGACATGACGATCGATGCCGGCATCGTCGAGCTCGTCTCGCTCGGCGACAAGGTATGGCGGGACAATGACCGGGACGGGGTGCAGGATGCCGGAGAACCCGGTGTCGGTGGCGTGGCGGTGACGCTGTATTACGACGATGCAAGCACCACAACCGCTTATCGGACGGCAACAACGCCGGCTGATGGTTCCTATTCGTTCACGAAACTGTATCCCGGCAAGTACACGGTGCAGTTCGAGCGTCCGGACGGTTACGTATACACGGCGAAGGGACTGGGCGGGGATGCTGCGGCAGACTCGAATGTCAATGTCCCCGCCTTAGCCTCCACCGTGGCCGCGAAGACGGACCAGATCGACCTGGGCGCCGACGATATTACGATCGATGCCGGCCTTGTTCCCCTCGCCTCTCTCGGCAACTTTGTATGGGTGGACACGGACGCCGACGGCATACAGGACGCAGGCGAGTCCGGACTGGCCGGCGTCAAGGTCGAGCTGTTCAATCATGACGGCACCGCGAAGATCACACATAACGCTTATGGAACTGCAATCCTGGACATTACGACCGACGGCACAGGAGCCTATTTGTTCGACAAATTGCCGGCCGGCACTTATGTCGTGAAGTTCACGCTGCCAACCGGCTATACGTTCACTGCGCCGAATGAAGGCAGCGATGACGCGGTTGATTCCGATGCGATCGCAGTTGTTGGCGCCCCGAGCAACGGCGCCTCCGCGCCGGTCGAGCTGGATGCAGGCGAAAATGATCTCACCGTCGATGCAGGCGCGCTTGCTTACGCGTCGCTGGGCGACCTCGTCTGGCACGACAACAACGGCAATGGCATTCAAAACGCAGGTGAACTGGGCGTTCCGAATGTAACCGTGACGCTGTACGAAGATGACGGCTCGACTCCGGTCACCCATAATGCTTACGGCAATCTGATCTCTCCGGCGACGACCGATGCAAACGGCAAATACTCGTTCACCCATCTGCCGCCGGGCCAATATAAGGTGAAGTTCAATCTTCCGGCGGCATATACGGACTTTACGTCGGCGAATGCATCAGGCAGCACGGAAATAAACGACTCCGACGTGGATGAGAACGGCTGGACGGATGCGGTTGCCCTCACATGGAACATGAACAACCCGAATGTCGATGCCGGCGTCGTGGGGATTACTTCACTGGGCGATTTGCTCTGGTATGATGTGAACGGCAATGGCATACAGGATACAGGCGAGCTCGGCGTTCCGAACGTAAAAGTCGAACTGTACGAGGCGTCCGACCTGAATACCGTCCTGAAGAGCATGCAGACGGGCAACGACGGCAAATACTTGTTCAACAACTTGTGGCCCGGCAGCTATATAATCAAATTTTATCTGCCAAGCGAATACTACTTCTTCTCTCCGCGATTTAGCGGCGGGGACAGCACGAAGGACTCGAACGCCAATCCGGCGGCCGGCGCCAGCTTCGGCATGACCGAACAGGTAACGATCGCCTCTACCGGCTCGAACCTGACGCTCGACGCAGGCATCGTCGAACTCGCTTCGATCGGCGACACCTTGTGGAACGATACGATCTATGACGGCATTCTGAATGGCGAGAACGGTTATCCGGGCGTTACCGTCCATCTGCTCAACAACGCTGGCGTCCCCATCTTGAATGCGGGTACTCCCGTCACGACGACAACAGATGCTAACGGCAAATATTTGTTCGAAAAGCTTGTTCCCGGCGATTACAAAGTGAAGTTTGATCTGCCCACCGGTTACATTTTCACAAAAAAGCAAGCTGTGGGGAGTACGACTTCGAATGATTCCAACGTCAATCCGGCTACGGGCATCACGGACACGATCACTCTGCTTCCGGGCACTCACAACATGACGGTTGACGCAGGCATCGTGAAGCTTGCCTCTCTCGGCGACTATGTCTGGATGGACAAAACGCCGGGCGGCACGCAAAGCGCTGGAGAACTCGGCGTCAGCGGCGTCAACGTTCAGGTGCTGGACGAGCTCGGCAATGCGGCGACCGACGCATTGGGCAATCCTCTGCTGACGCAAACGGATGTGAACGGCAAGTATCGTTTCGACAACATCGTGCCCGGCAAATATATCGTGAAATTCGACCTGCCGGCCGGCTACGTATTCGCAGACAAAAATCAGGGTGCGGACACTGCGGCGGATTCGAACGTCATTCCGACCGGCGCGAACCAGGGCAAAACGGATGTCATTACCTTGCAGCCGGGAGATGTGAATCTTACGATTGACGCAGGATTGATCCAGCTCGTCCGTCTCGGCGACCTGCTGTGGGTGGATACGGGCGTCATCGGCGGACAGGACGGAGAAGCTGCCGACCCTGCCGCTTCCGGCGTAACGGTTCATCTGCTGGACAACACCGGCGCACCTGTCTTGAATGGCGGCATACCTGTCACGACGACGACGGATGCCAGCGGCAATTACCTGTTCACGAACTTGCTGCCCGGTCAATATCAGGTGCAATTCGATCTGCCGACGGGCTACCTGTTCACGCGTCAGAAGATTACAACGGACGGCGTAACGGTCGCCGCCGATTCTGACGTCGATGCTTCCGGCAAGACGGGCACAATTTCACTCGTCGCCGGAGAAGACAACCTGACGATCGACGCCGGCATCGTACTGCCTGCTTCCCTGGGCGATTACGTTTGGGTCGACAGCAACGGCAACGGCATCCAGGACGCCGGCGAGAAAGGGTTCAACAACGTAAAAGTCGATCTGTACGATGACGGCAACTCGCTTCTGGCAAGCACGACGACTGCCGACAATGCCGGCAGTGCCGGATACTACACGTTCACCGATTTGGTGCCGGGCGTTTACAAAGTCAAGTTCACTCTCCCTCCCGGCTACATGTCGACCGTAAAGCGCGCGGGAGGAGACGCGGCGCTCGACTCCGACATTGACAACATCGGACGGACCGAAGCGGTAACGCTGCTGCCGGGAACGCACAATCCGGATCTGGATGCAGGCATCCGCCTCATTCCTCCGACACCGACATCGGAGCTTGGCAATTACGTATGGATCGACTTGAACGAGAACGGCATCCAGGACGCGGAGGAGCAAGGGTTGAACGGCGTCACTGTCGAGCTGTATAACCGAAATGACGCGCTGATCGACACCCGGACGACCGCGAGCGGCCCGGACGGCAAAGCCGGCTATTACAAGTTCCAGTCGCTGCAACCGGGCGATTACAAGGTAAGAGTGATTGTGCCGGCCGGTTATGCCTTCACGTTGAAAAACGAAGGGCCCAACCGCGTTATCGATTCAAAAACGGATAACGACGGCTTGATGGACAAGATCACGCTGTACGGCGGCGAATACCGCCAGGATCAGGACGCAGGTCTCGTACCGCTCTCTTCTCTCGGCGATTATGTGTGGATCGACAGCAACAAGAACGGCATTCAGGATGCCGGCGAGAAAGGACAGAACGGCATCGTCGTCACCTTGCTGAACGAATCCGGCACAGCCATCGCCACGGCGTTGACAGATACGGGTGCGAGCGGCAATCCGGGATATTACCTGTTCGAAGGATTGAAATCCGGCAAGTATTCCGTTCGATTCGATCTGCCCGTCGGATTCGCCTTTACAACACCAGGCGCATCAAGCGGCGCGGCCAACGATTCCAATGCCGACGCCTCCGGCAAGACCGGCCTGGTCACGCTGAAGGCAGGCGCTTCCGATCTGACGATCGACGCGGGCCTCGTGCTGTTGGAGAAGAAGCCGGAGAAACCCGTAAACCCGGAAAATCCCGAGAAACCCGAAAGCAGCCCTTCCCCGGGGTCTGGCGATAAGCCCGGCAATGACGGAAACGTCAACTCCGGCGCCAACCCTGGCAACTCGGCCACTCCGCCTGCGAAGGGCGGCGGCAAGATTGGCGATAACAACGCAGCAGCGCCTGCCGGCGTTGGACGCGACGGCAAAACCAACACCGGAGCGCTGCCGAAAACCGGCGAGAGCATGCCTGTCCTGCCGTTCATCGGCTTCGGACTCGCCGCGATCGCAGCCGCTCTGCTGATCGCCCGGCGCATGGCAGCGAAGAAGTAATTTCAAAGATTATAAAAGAACGGCATCGTCCTCCTGTGGACGGTGCCGTTTTTTGGTATTATGGGCGCAACGACAGATCAAGTAACTCGACGCTCGTATTCACGTTTATGCGGATTTACCTGATTTGGTTGGGTATTTCGGCGCGAAGCCACAGTTCAAATCATCAACAGCTCGCGAATATCATCCTCGCCGAGCGCGGAGAGCGCTTCTTCGCCCGGATGCACGACCGCGTCGATCAGATCGCGCTTGCGCTGCTGCAGCTCATACATTTTCTCCTCGATCGTCCCTTGCGTCACCAAGCGGATGACCTGCACGACGTTCTTCTGGCCGATCCGATGTGCGCGGTCCGCCGCCTGCTGCTCCACCGCCGGATTCCACCACAGATCGAACAGCAGCACCGTATCCGCCCCGGTCAGGTTGAGCCCGGTCCCGCCTGCCCTGAGCGAGATGAGGAACAACTCCCCTTCTCCGCCGTTGAACCGCGCACACATCTCCACCCGATCCCGCCCGGGCGTCTGCCCGTCGAGATAGAAGAACCGGACATCCCGGTGCTCAAGCTCGCTGCGGATAATGCCGAGCATCTCGGTGAACTGGGAGAAGATAAGCATCCGCTTGCCGGCATCGCGGCATTCCTCCACGATCTCCATGAGTTGGTCCAGCTTGGCGGACTCCCCGTCGTACCCTTCCACGAACATCGCGGGATGGCAGCACAATTGCCGGAGCCGCGTCATGCCTGCCAGAATGTGCATCCGGCTCTTCTGGAATCCGTCCTCGCGTATGCGCTGGAGGGCGTCCGCCTGCAAGCGCGCCAGATACGCGACATACAGCTTCTTCTGCTCCGGCAGCAGCTCGGACGCCTGGACGGTCTCGATCTTGTCCGGCAGTTCCTTGAGCACGTCCGCCTTCAGTCTCCTGAGCAGGAAAGGACGGATTTTCTTCGCGACCTGCTCCTGGCTGAGCTGGGCGAAGCGGCTGCGGTTCCAGAACAGCTCCGGAAATACGGCGTCGAATATCGACCATAATTCCTCCAGCCGATTTTCCACCGGCGTACCGGTCAAGGCGAAGCGGTGCTTCGCCCGAATATCCTTGACGGAATGGGCAGTCAGCGTCGCGTGATTCTTGATCGCCTGCGCTTCGTCGAGGATGAGCACCGAGAACGTCTGCCCCGCGATCTCCTCGGCATCCCGACGCAGCAGCGGATACGACGTGATGAGCACGTCCACTTCCGACAATTCTCCCAGCACCGATACACGCGACTCCTTGTCGCCTTCCATGACGACCGCCCGGACCTCAGGCGCGAACTTGTGCAGCTCGTTCCACCAATTGAACGTGAGCGATGCCGGGCAGACGATCAGCGCAGGCTGCACGCTTTGGCGGATATCCGGCAGCTCGGACACGAGGAACGCAATGCTTTGCAGCGTCTTGCCAAGCCCCATATCGTCGGCGAGAATGCCGCCGAAGCGGTAATGCGCCAGCGTCTTCATCCATTGGAAGCCATACTTCTGATAGTCGCGGAGGACGGGCGCAAGCGCCTCCGGGATCGGAAAATCGGACCGGTCAGGACTGCGCATATTGTCCAGCATCTCGCGGAACCGGTGTCCGAACTTGACGCTGTGCGACGGATCGTCCGCGTCCAGGAAGCGCAAGCCGCGGGCAACCGAGAGCTGCATCCGCCCCGTGTTCAACTCGCCGTGCTTCACGCCCATCTCGTCCAGGATCCGGCCGATCGAAGCGTAGCCCTCCTCTTCCAGCGAAACATAGGCGCCCGTCGGCATCCGGTAATATTTCTTCTTCTCCACCAGATGCCGCAGCAGTTCGCGAATCTCGTCCTCGTCGATGCCTTCCATATCGAAGCGGACCTCGAGCCAATCCGTGCCGGGATCCAGCTCCACCGACAGCTTCGGGGGCCGCGGCGGCGCCTCGAGCATGCTTTCGATCTCCGGCGTCGCGTAAACTTCCGTCCACTTGTGCAGTTGCGGCAGCGTATGGAACAGAAAATGATAAATTTCCTCTTCGTCGTCCAGGTGCATCGTCTTGCCGTCATAGCGGAACGGGATTTGTTCGATCAGCCCCATGACGCGGCTCTCCTTCTCCCCGTCGCGCATCAGAATGCGGTCCGTGCGCTCCAGGCCGCCGCCCCGCGCCGCCGCAAGCGGATCGAGCTGCACGTCGCCGTATACGAACGTCAGCCGCGCCAGCAGCCGCTGGCCGTCACGGTCCAGATACAGCTTTGCGTCCAGCGGCGCCGTCACGATCCGGCTTTGCACGTCTTCGTCGAACGTCACCGGGCCGATCCGCTTAAGCCCCGGCACGACGCGGGCCAGGAACATTTCCAGGTAGGCCGGCGAAATGAGCACCTCGTGCTCCGAGTTGCGCGAGAACAAATTTCTCAGCTCCGCGACTTGCTTGCATGCAGCAGCATCAAGCCGGTACACCCGGTTGCCTTCCAGACAGATCTGATACGAATCGAGCACGGTCAACTGCTGCATTCCGTCCAGCCTGATGCGGTATACGTCCTGGGACGGCTGGCTGAAGCGGAAGGCAAGCGGAAGGCCGCCCTGCGCCTCCTTCAAGTCGCCGTATGTCTGGCCGCCGTGCACGAATTGCACGTCCGCCAGGAGCAACTGTGGAAGCAATCTCTCCCAGGCATAGGGCGGAATGAACAGCGAGCGCTCATTGCTGGAATAGCCGGAGAAGGCGTACATCAAATGAGACTCCCGGTAGGCCGTTTCATTGCGGGCGATCTCGATCAGTTGGTCCATGATGGCCCGGTCTGTCTGGCTGAACGAATGGCTGGCCGGGTCGAGCGTGAATAGCTTTGCGATCTCGAACGGCGTGCCGCTCTCCAGGTGGCCGAGCAGTTGCTTGATTTTCTGAATGATGTACAGCCGCTTCGTTCCCAGCTTCACTTCGATCGTAAGCGACGGTTTGCGCTGGGACGTCGAGGCCGTGATCGTATACTCCACATTCACGGTCTCCGGCTGCCCGAGCATGTAGGAACCGTGATCCTCGACTGCTGCCGGAGTCCGATCGAAGAGCGAAATCATGTTGCGCGCCAAATACACGTGCTCGTTCGTAATGATCGGCACAGAGTCGTCCGACACCGAACCGCCCTGCATCTCATGCAGCCGCAGCAGGACCGCAGCAATATGCTTGCACGGTGTATCGGTCGATTCATAATAGGGGCAGTCGCATTCAGCCTCCGGAAATTCGCCGTCTTCGTACAGTTCTACATGAACCTTGTAGCGCTTCGTTCCCGATACGACGGCGTCGAACAGCCGGCTGTCCGGATCGCGCTCGACGCGCAGCACGCGGTTTTGTTTGAAATACGTTTGTCCCTTGCGGTAGATGTCTTCTCCGCACCACTTGCGGATATCGGCGAGCAGGATGGGTTGCACCTCATCAATCGCCCCTTCTTGCAGATTCGTTATACTCAATTACGGTATCCTTCCATTATACCACAAGTGCAATCGGCTTCGCCGACAAACGCGCAACACGGAACCGCCTTGGGCAAGACGGTTCCGTGTTGCAGCGGTTTTATCAATGCGTCTGGTCGTGAACGGGCGATCTCGTTGCCTCTGCAGCCAATCTCGCCGAAGACAAACAGGATGACGCAATCCGTCACATCTGCAGCCAATCCCGCCAAGACAAGCGGGATGAAGCGATCCGTCACATCTGCGGCACTACCGCCATGACGAGCGAGATGAAGCGATCCTTCACCTTCTCCGACGTCTCCATGACTTCTTCGTGGGACAACGGCTGGTCGAGAATGCCCGCCGCCATATTGCTGATACAGGAGATGCCCAGCACTTCGATGCCGGCATGCCGTGCCACAATCACCTCGGCTACCGTGGACATCCCGACCGCGTCCGCGCCCAGCGTGCGCAGCATGCGGATTTCCGCAGGCGTCTCATAGTTCGGACCGAGCAGCCCGACATAAACGCCTTCCCGCGCCTCGAAGCCGAGCTGCGAAGCCGCTTCGCGCGCGATTCCGCGCAGCCTGCGGCTATAGGCCTCCGACATGTCCGGGAACCGCACGCCCAGCGCGTTATCGTTCGGTCCGACGAGCGGGTTGCGACCCGTCAAGTTGATATGGTCCGAAATGATCATCAAATCGCCCGGCGCATAGCCCAGGTTAATGCCCCCGGATGCGTTCGTGACGAGCAGGGTCCTCACCCCGAGCTCCTTCATCACCCGTACGGGCAGCGTCGTCCGCTCCGCCTCGTAGCCTTCATATTGGTGAAAGCGGCCTCGCATGAGCGCAACGTCCCGCCCTTGCATGCGACCCAAGACCAATTCCCCGGCATGTCCCTCCACGGTCGAGATCGGAAAATGCGGAATGTCCGCGTAGGGAATCGTCACCGCGTTCTCCAGATCGTCGCCCAGCACGCCCAGTCCGGAGCCCAATATGAGGCCGATCTCCGGCTTGATTCGGGTTCTCGCCGAGATGAAGGCGGCAGACTCGTCAATCATGGTCTTGTTCACGTTAGGCATCGGTATCCTCCATCTATCCGGTATTCGTTCACTGCAAGGCTGTCAGAAAACTGACTCCGTGCGTCGCGTACGACACGCCGAAGTTATCCGCGATCGTCGCGGCCAGGTCCGCATATGTCGCCCGGGTGCCCAAGCTGCCGGCTCCGGCGAACGACGGGCTATAGGCAAGCAGCGGCACGTATTCGCGCGTATGATCGGTTCCCGCATGCGTCGGGTCGTTGCCGTGATCGGCCGTAATGATCAGCAAGTCGCGTTCATTTAATGCCGTTAATAACTTCGGCACTTCCCGGTCGAACGCCTCAAGCGCTTGTGCGTAACCGGCCGGGTCGCGCCGATGCCCGTATAAGGAATCGAATTCGACCAGGTTCGTAAACAGAAGTCCGCACGACGATTGCTGCAGCTGCTGCAGCGTCGTCTCCACGCCATGTGCGTTGCTCTTGGTCGGCAGCGCCCGGGTAATCCCTTCCCCGTCGAAAATATCGTTGATCTTCCCGATGGCGGTGACGCCAAGCCCTGCACCCTTGAGCGCGTTCAGGACAGTCGGCATCGGCGGCTTTACGGCATAGTCGTGGCGATTGGGCGTCCGAACGAAAGCGCCGGGCTTGCCGATATAAGGTCTGGCAATTACGCGCCCGACGGCATATTCGTCTTTCATCGTCAACCGTCGCGCAACACGGCATGCATCGTATAATTCCTCCAGCGGTATGACCTCTTCGTGAGCTGCGAGCTGGAATACGCTATCCGCGGATGTGTAGACGATCCAGGCGCCGGTCTTCATTTGTTCTTCGCCCAGTTCGTCCAGAATGGCCGTCCCGGACGCCGGCTTATTGCCAATGACGTGCCGCCCCGTCTCCCGCTCGAAAGCATCGATCAGCGCCGGAGGAAAACCGCTCGGGAATGTGCGGAAAGGCCTCTCGATCCGCAGCCCCATGAGCTCCCAATGGCCTGTCATCGTGTCCTTGCCTGCCGATACTTCCGCCATTCTGCCATAATAGCCCGTTGCCTGCGGCTCATCTTGCCAATCCGCGATGGGCGCGATGTTCGCCAAGCCCAGCTTGCGCATATTCGGCAGCGACAAGCCGGGGACGGTTTGGGCAATATGACCCAGCGTATGCGCCCCCAGATCGCCGTAAGCGGCGGCATCCGGCAGCTCGCCGATCCCTACGCTGTCCAGCACGATTACTGCGATACGTTCGAACTTCATGTGACTTCCCCTCATCTTTCTGATCCCGATACTGCTGAAGTTTCACGCACGGTTAATTTCCGGCCCGCGGATGCGCGCGGTCATACTCTTCCTTGACCTTCGTTCGCACGGCATCACGGTAAAGTATCGTCGATTGCAAGCTGGCGTGACCGAGCATCTCTTGCACGGCCCGTACGTCCGCTCCGTTCTCGAGCAGATGAACGGCGAACGATCTCCTGAGCATGTGCGGGGTCAGATCGTCGCCTATCCCCGCTTCCCTGGCGAGCCCCCTGATGATCTTCCAGCAGCCTTGCCGCGTCAACCGCGCACCGAGGCGATTGACGAACAGCGCCTCCTCCTGCCTGTCCGGTCTCAGGAGCGCAGGCCGACCTTCCGCGACGTAGCGCCGCAGCTTGTCGATCGCGAGGCTGCCGATCGGCACGATCCGCTCTTTCCGATCCCTGCCGACGCAATGAAGCAGGCCGAGATCGGCACGAACATGGACGAGATCCAGCGCAATCAATTCGGACACGCGAATACCGGACGCATACAGCAGCTCCAGCATCGCGGCATCGCGCAGCCGCTGCGGCGACGCTTCCCCGGCGCGAGGCACATCGAGCAGCTTCTCCACTTCGACCGGCTGCAAGGCGCGCGCAGACTTCTTCTCCGTTCTCGGCGCGTCGATACCGAGCGTCGGGTCCTGCGCGATCAGCCGCTCCATGACGCCGAACCGGCACAATCTCCTTACGGTCACGAACCTGCGCGCCATCGTCGCCGCGGATTTCCCTTGCCTCCTGAGATCCTGCATATACAATTGAATATGCCGCGGCTGCAGCCGATCCGCAGCATCGACGCCAAGACGACTCATCGCGGCCGAGAAGTCCGCCAGATCCCTGTAGTAGCCTTGGCGGGTATTGTCGGACAAGGAGCGATCATCCGCCAGCCGATTCCGATACGCCGCGATCCATGCCTCCATCCGATCGGACGACCTCCTATTCTCCAAGCCAGTAGAACAGCCTGAGCCGGTCGCCGGGAGAAGCGTCCGCTTCCCCGCCCATGCCGGATCGGAACACTTTGACCGCGCGTCCTTCCGGCTCGGCGTAGGGGTCTACGGGCTTCAGCCATCCTTGAAACCAGTTCAGCAAGCTGTGCAGCACAACCGTCAACACGAGAAAAAACAACGTAAACCTCAGCCTGACCCACCATTTTTCATCGCGTTGCTCCGTGTTCGCCATCGTCCGTCACATCCTTGTACATGCCGTTGTTACACCGTATGTAGGTGACGGGAGTTTCATGCGATCAGTTGCGCTGCAATTGCTCCCGTATCGCGGGCGCGATGTCCGCCGGAACGACGCCGGGCTCGAATCGCCGGGTAACGCGGCCTGAGCGGTCGATCAGAAATTTGGTAAAATTCCACTTGATCGAATTGTCGTCTTCGATTTCCGCCGGCTCGCCGGCAGCGGGCGCATGCGCCTTCAAATAGTCATACAAAGGATGCGCATCCGGTCCGTTGACCTGGATCTTCTCGAACAGATCGAACGTGACCCCATAGTTCAGTTGGCAGAACGACGCAATTTCCCCGCTTGTGCCCGGCTCCTGCTCGCCGAACTGGTTGCACGGAAATCCGAGAACGGCAAACTCGTCGTCGCGAAACTCCTCGTACAGCTTCTGCAAGCCTTCGTATTGCGGCGTCAATCCGCACTGGCTCGCCGTATTCACAATCAGCAGCACTTTGCCCCGATAGGCCGACAGATCTGCCGTTTGCCCGTTCAATCGGCGCGCCTGGAACTGATAAATATCCATTTGCAATGCCTCCAATCCTGTCATCTTCGCATATATGCAATGAGTGCCATTATTTTGTACAATACACTTATCAACCGATCGTTACAAGGGGGCTGCGGCCATCATGCGCTACGATACCGAAATTCGCACGATTCACGGGGAAACGATGACGCTTGAAAGTTACCGCGGAAATGTGCTGTTAATCGTCAATACGGCGACCCGATGCGGCTTCGCGCCTCAGTTCCGGGAGCTGCAGCGGCTTCACGAAACTTACGGCGACAAGGGATTGCGCGTGCTCGGCTTCCCTTGCAATCAATTCGCCGGCCAGGAGCCGGGAGACGAGCAAGCGATCGAGCGCGAATGCAGGCTGGACCACGGCGTTACCTTCCCGCTGCATGCCAAGATCGACGTGCGCGGGCCGAAAGCCCATCCGCTCTACCGCCAACTGACGCGGGAAGCGCGCGGATTTCTCGGAACGAAGACGATCAAGTGGAATTTCACGAAATTCCTCATCGATCGCCAGGGCCGCGTCGTGAAGCGATTTGCTCCGAACGTAACGCCGGACAAAATGGAATCGCTCATCGTCAGACTGTTGAATCAATGAGACGCGACGCAACAGAAGCGCCTGACCCTCGCGGGCCGGCGCTTCTTCATGCCGCTGCGGCGCGGCGATCTACTCGGCTTTGCGGGATCGATTGGCCTCGTTGCATTTGGCGCAAATCCCTTGGAAATCCAGACGGTGATCGAGCACCGTGAATCCGAATTCCTTCTCCAGCTTGTCCTCGAGCGGAATCAGCCAATCCTCCATAATCTCGGACACGTTGCCGCATTGCACGCAGATCAGATGATGATGATGGTGCTTGCTGCTCTCGGTCCGCAGATCGTATCTGGCGACTCCATCCCCGAAGTTCAGCTTCTCGACGACATGCATCTCACTGAGCAGCTCCAACGTCCGATAAACGGTCGCAAGGCCGATTTCCGGCGCTTTCTCCTTCACGAGCATGAATACGTCCTCGGCGCTCAGATGATCTTCCTCGTTCTCCAGCAGTACGCGAACCGTCGCTTCCCGTTGGGGTGTCAGCTTGTAGCCTTGGGATTGAAGCTGTTGTTTCACCTTATCGATACGGGCTTCCAATGCACGCTCCCCCTTGGTCGGTACGCTTGCTTCCATTATAGGGGGACTTTGTCTGCGAAGTCAAACCGGAATTGCTAGAATCGCGGCACGAAATTGAGAACAGACTGCAGCGAGGCTGCCGCCTGCGGCGCCGACTTCTCCAGCAGCATCGGCGATAGATAGGCTTCCAGCAACGCGGCCAGGCACAACATGGCCAGCATGAAGGCCGCCGCAGCCGTATGTGCGAGGAACGGCGGCAGGAGCCGCCCCTTGCGCCGAAAGAGGCGTTCGCGAACGACGAAATGGGCGAACCGGGCCGCCGATACGCTGGCGATGATCAGCGCCGGTACGACAAGCGCGTTCTGCGGCACGACGGCGGCACAGAACACGAGCACGCCCCGCCAAGCCCATTCCTGTGTCAATAAACCGAGCGTGAAGCCGATCAGCACCCCTTTAAGGAAATCCAGCACAAGCACGAACGGCAAGCCGATGACCGATACGCCAAGCAGCCAGATCAGCGCGAGCCACTTGAAATAAAAAAAGAAGCTTTCCCGAAACGCGTCCGCCCCGTTCACTGCAGCGGCGGCAGGCTCGCGTGCAGATGCCAAATAAGCGCCCAGCCGCTGCGCCAGCTCCTGCTGCTGCTCAAACGTCAGCGCATGCACGAGCAATACGCCGAATACCGCGCCTACAACGAACAGCACGCCGATGAATACGTACAGATTCGCATTCTCGCGCGCGGACAAATTCCACAGCCTCAGGTTCATTCCTCGTCATCCCCTCGCCCGAACGGGCCGTGCCGGCCCCGTGCATCTTGTGCCCTAGTTTATGTCGGACAAGGGGGAAATAGAATCAATCGCTAGGTGAGAGAGAGTTTCCCGTACGTGCCGCCGCTGCCCGGCGTGAACGTCACGCGGCCATCTCTTGCGGCGACGATCGCCGCCGCGATCTTCTCGCCGGCCGTCCCGGCAATCCGCGCTTCGGAGGCCAGGTGCAGCACCTCCATCTCCGTGCCGACTTCCTGCAGCAACCGATCCCGCATGACGCGGCCGACACCCGGGAAGAACGACAGCGGAACCTGCTGGCGATACGGCGCGCGGCCCGGGGGATGCAGGGGATGTTCGCGATCGGCAAGCTGGTCGATGCGGCCGGCCACGCCGCGGATCAGCTTGCGGCTGCCGCAATTCGGGCACGTCTGCAGCGCTGGCTGTTGACTGTCCTCTTGCTGCGCCCCCTTGCGTGCGGGGTTGATCGCCTGATGACAAGCCGAGCAAAAAGTCGTATGGTATTTCCCCAACTGCGGGTGCAAGCCGATATTGGCGACGATCCGGCGTCCGTCTTCGCCTCGCAGCGCCTTTGCCCATTCGGCGAACGATGGCTCTGCCAGCAGCAGCTCGTTGCATTCCCGCCCGATCATGCCGGTCGAGTGGGCGTCCGAGTTGGTCAGGAACGGATAGCGAGCCAGCTCCGAGATTCGGTCGGCCATATCGCGGTCCGCGCTCAGACCGAGCTCCACGGCGGCGATGCCGTCCGGGTCGAGCCGGTCCGCCAGTCGGTCCGCCGAGCAGCCGAGCAAGCCCCGGTGCGGGGTGAACACGTGCGCGGGCACGAGCATGCCGCCTCTGGCGAGCAGCTCGGCCTGCAGCTCGCGAGCCGTTACGCGAATGCGCTGGGAGCTGAGCAAGACGTTCTTCATGCGGGGCGCCATCCACTCCGTCCACGCTTTCATCGCCGCGAGATCCGGCAGAAAACCAAGCAGATGGAACGGACCGCCGCCTTCCTCCCGCACTTCCATTTCCGTTCCGAGCAAAATAACCGTATCCCGGTAACGGATGCCGCCGCCCGCCGCCTCTTCCATTTCCCCCGATGCCAAACACCGGTCTATGTCCTCCTGCACGGCAGGAGAATGGCAATCGATGACGCCGATCAGCCGGATGCCCTTGCGCTGCGACGCCTCATGCGCGATGGCGCGGAACGTCAAGTCCTTGCTGGCGCTGATCTTGACGGGCTGACCGCTGTCCGACCGGCCGATATGCACGTGCAAATCCGCGAAATAAGACGATAGCTCCTTCATAGCGGCAGCGATCCCGTCGCCAGGCGAAGCTCCCAGGCATAGACGGCCAGCAGCGTCTTGGCATCGCAGATGCGGCCTTCACGGGCATATTGGCGTGCCTGCTCTACCGTAATCGCCTCGCATGTGAGGAACTCCTCTTCGTCGAGATCGAGGCCGGCCCGATCTTCTTCGAATTGCTCCGCGACGTAAAGATGAATGATTTCATCGGCGAACCCGGGGGAAGTCGAGAACGATTGCAAGTGCGTCAGCCGCTTCGCGCGATAGCCCGTCTCTTCTTCCAGTTCCCGGCCTGCCGCCGCGAGCGGGTCTTCTCCGGGCTCCAGCTTGCCTGCGGGGATTTCGACCTGTGCCTTCTCCAGCGGCTTGCGGTACTGCTCGACCACGAGCATCTTGCTGCCGCCTTCCACGAGCGCCAGGACGGCCACGGCGCCGGGATGCTTGACGATCTCGCGTGTGGCGGTGTTGCCGTCCGGCAGACGCACGGTATCGACTTGCAAGGTGATGAAGCTCCCCTTGTAGACCGGCTTCGTTTCCAACGTCACTTCTTCAAAAGGGTGAGAGAGTTGTTGCTCCTTGCCATGCGGCATCTGTCCATTGCCTCCTAAAAAGCGATATTTATTCATTCTGAGGACTCAGTAGGCGTTAACCTGCATATCTTCAAGTTAACGACTTGTCCGCGCGAATGCAAGTCCAAGAGACGGAGGAATGAACGAAATGCTGAAGCGGTATGCCTCGAACGATCGCATGCAATGGGTGGGCCGGGCCTGGGAAATCAGACGCGCCTTGCAGCAGGAGATGAAAAAATCCGGCGGCAAAGCGCGTTTGAAGGAACTGCTCGACGGCGCGAAAAAATCGGCTGTCCCCTGTCTCCCATGCACCAAACGTCCGGAGTTACTCGAAAAGATCGACTAATTCGCTCGCTATCGCACCAAACGCCTGGAGTTACTCGAAAAGATCGACTAATTCGCTCGCCATCGCGCCAAACGCCTGGAGTTACTCGAAAAGATCGACTAATTCGCTTGCTATCGCACCAAACGCCTGGAGTTACTCGAAAAGATCGACTAATTCACCCGCTATCGCGCCAAACGCCTGAAGTTGCTCGAAAAGATCGACTAATTCGCTCGCTATCGCGCCAAGCGCCTGGAGTTACTCGAAAAGATCGACTAATTCGCCCGCTATCGCACCAAACGCCTGGAGTTACTCGAAAAGATCGACTAATTCGCTCGCCATCGCACCAAACGCCTGGAGTTACTCGAATAGATCGACTAATTCGCTCGCTATCGCGCCAAGCGCCTGGAGTTACTCGAATAGATCGACTAATTCGCTTGCTATCGCACCAAACGCCTGGAGTTACTCGAAAAGATCGACTAATTCGCTCGCTATCGCGCCAAGCGCCTGGAGTTACTCGAAAGGATCGACTAATTCGCTCACTATCGCGCCAAGCGGCCGGAGTTGCTCGAAAAGATCGACTAATTCGCTCGCCATCGCACCAAACGCCTGGAGTTACTCGCCAGGCGCCAGCTTCACGCGGGCGGTCTCCGGCGCGGTCGGGCGCAGACTCCCGCCCTTCGGCTCGATCGTGAACGCGAGCTCCTCTACGTCGGCCAGACTGCGACCATGCGAATACAGATGTCCTTGCGCCTGATGGAACTCCAGCAGCCCCAGATTGGTCTGCACCTGCTTGATCTTCGCCCAAGCCTGAACGTCGCGGCTGCCGGCTGGCAGCACGCCTTCGAACAGGACGAACATCTCCTTCGTGCGCCCGTTCATCCATACCATGACCGTGCGTTTGCCGACGGACTCGGGCGCATCCGGCAACCATGCGGGCACGGCGGCGATCATCTTCGTATCGGGCTGGGCCATCATGGCCGCGCCTTCCGGCACGTGCATTTGCGCATAGGTCAACGGCGGCAGCGCGGCGGCCTCGTGCGTAATATCCGCATCCGGCAGCAGTCCGCGCAAGGCGAACCCGGCGAGCAGCAGCATGGCCGCCGCGCCTCCGATCCACCAGAGCGACCGGCGCTTCGCCCGGTTGCGCAAGCCGCGCTTGATGACCTGCAGCCTCAACGACCGATAGACGCGCTCCGACGGATACAAGCCGCCCGTTTCCGAATCGTCGAAGTCCCGGCCCTGGACATTCAGCTCGGACCGGGCGCGGCGCTGACTTTCACCCGATGCCGGCATCGACGCCTTGCTCTGTTCATTTGCGCTGTTGTGCCCGCCAATCTCCTCGTCAATCGCCTCGCCAGCCGCCAGCCACTCGGCCCATTGCCTGCATATGCGCCGGCAGTCGGCGCATTGCGTCAGATGCCTTGCCATCGCTTCGGCAGCATCCGCCTGCAATCGATTCAGATGCCAATCGACCCATCTTTCCTCCGGGACGCCGCAGCGGCTCTCATTCATGCCGGCCGCCCCCTTCCCCTTCGGCCTGCGCCCAGCCCAGCCGGGTCATGGCCTTGCGCAAATGCGTCAACCCGTACCGCATCCGCGACTTCACCGTGCCGATCGGAACTTGCCAATCCGCGGCCAGCTCGCTTTGACTGCGGTAGTCGAAAAATGCCTCGGATATCGTCTGCCGCTGCGCTCCCGGCAGTTCGCCGAGCGCGCTGCGCAGCGCTTCTCCTTGCAGCTTCGAGATGACGCGCCGCTCCGTATCGCTGGCGGCCGCCATCCGCTCCGCATACCCGCCGGATTCTCCATCCAGCACGATGCGTTTGCGCTTGCGCAGCCGATCCAGGCAGCGGCTTTTGGCAAGCACGGCCAGCCATGCTTCCACCGTTCCCCGGGACGGATCGTACCGCTCCGGCTGGGCAATGACCGCCATCAGCACGTCGTGGCACACATCCTCCGCTTCCATTCGCTCGCCCAGCAGCCTGCAGGACAGCCCCATGACGAACGGAGCAGCCGATGCATAGAACCGGTCGAATGCGTGCAGCGATCCGTTCTGTATTTGGTCCAACAGGTCGGCCAGCTGCGTCTCCGTCCGCTCGATCGATGCCGATTTCACGCCCCTGACACCTCCGCGTTCGATTCATGCCTTCTCTTCATCTATACCAGACTCCGTCCGGTTCGTGAATCGGTTTCGGCCGATTTTTATGTTCCTTTAAGCTTCCATTAAGCAAACTTTTAAGTTTCTCACGAAATCCGTTCGCGCCTCCCGTGCGTAGTGGGAATGAAATCAAAAATTCGTTTGGGGAGGGGCCCGCAAAACATGAAACGCAAAGCAAGGTTAGTTCGATCGGTCGTCGCGACCGCGCTCAGCATGGCACTTCTGCTGATGGCAATACCCGTGTTCGCCGCAGGCGGCACCCAGTTGTACACGCCGTACACGAATTTGTCCGCGCCGCCGGGCGAGACGATCAATTATTCGGTGGAGCTGCTCAACGATACGGACAGCATCCAGACAGCCGATCTGTCGTTCGATGCAGGCTCGACCAACTGGACGTACGAGATGACTGCAGGCGGACATACGATTCGGCAGCTATCGGTTAAACCGGGCGAGTCGCAATCGGTCAGCATTTCTTTGACAGTCCCGCTGGAAGTGGAGAAGGGCAATTACAACTTCAAACTGAACGCCGGCAGCTTCGGTTCGTTGCCGCTCGTGGTGAATGTGTCGGAAAAAGGCTCGTACAAATCGGAGCTGTCGGCGGATCGCGCGAATATGCAAGGTCATTCCGACTCGACCTTCACCTACAGCCTCTCGCTCAACAACCGCACGGCATCCAAGCAGACATACGCGCTGACGGCTGACGTGCCGACCGGGTGGGACGCGAAATTCACGGCGGACGGCAGCAGCGTCACCAGCGTCGATATCGAGCCGAGCGCTTCCAAGACGATCACGCTGAGCCTGACGCCGGCCGAACGCGCCGCAGCCGAGACGTATAAAGTGGCCGTGCATGCCGCCAGCGGCAGCACTTCCGCCGACACGGAAGTCGAAGCGGTCATCACCGGCACGTACGGAATGGATTTGACAACCTCGGACGATCGGTTAAGCGCGAACGTAACGGCAGGACATGAACGCAAGCTGGAGCTCGTCGTCCGCAACACCGGCTCCGCCGAATTGACGGACGTGAATTTGACCGGCACGGCGCCTTCGGAATGGGAAGTCAGCTTCGAGCCGAAAACGATCAAATCGATCAAGGCGGGAGAATCGCAGCACGTGACCGCCACGATCAAGTCGTCGGGCAAGGCGCTTGCCGGCGATTACGTCGTCGGCTTGACGGCCAATGCCGCCGAGAAATCGGCCAATGCGACGATCCGCATGACGGTTAAATCTTCCGTGCTGTGGGGCTGGATCGGGGTGCTCATCATTCTGGCCGTCGTCGCGGGGATATACGGCTTATTCCGCAAGTACGGGAGGCGGTAAAGATGTCGATCCAAGCGGCAGAACCCGTCATCGAACTGAAAAATCTGGTCAAAAAGTACGGCGATTTCACGGCGGTCGATTTTCTGACGCTCGGCATCTACCCGGGGGAAATCTTCGGCCTGCTCGGCCCGAACGGCGCAGGCAAGACGACGACCATTCTCATGATGCTCGGCTTGACCGAACCGACCTCGGGCAGCGTAAAAGTATGCGGCATCGACTCCACCCGCAATCCGATGCAGGTCAAGCGCAAGGTCGGCTATATGCCGGACGACGTCGGCTTCTACGAGGACCGGACGGCTTTCGATAACTTGATTTATACGGCCAGGCTGAACCGGATTCCCGAAGCCGAAGCACGACAGCGCGCTCATCTCATGCTGGAGCGCGTCGGGCTGACAGAAGCGTCCGGCAAGAAGGTCGGCGCATTCTCCCGCGGGATGAGGCAGCGCCTCGGGCTGGCGGATGTGCTGATCAAGAAGCCGGATGTCATCATCCTTGACGAGCCGACGCTCGGCATCGACCCTGAGGGCGTGCGGGAGCTGCTTGCCTTGATTCGCGACCTCAGCCGTACGGAAGGACTCACCGTGCTGTTGTCTTCCCATCACCTGCACCAGGTGCAGCAGATCTGCGACCGCGTCGGCTTGTTCGTGCGCGGCAAGCTGATCGCTTCCGGCGACATCGAATCGTTGTCCCGTCAACTCGACGGTGCGCCGACGCATCAGGTGGAGCTTGATGTCGTCCCGGCATCGGAGGCGCTTGAAACGGCGTTGCGCGAGCTGGAAGGCGTAACGGCGGTAAGCCGCAAGGAAACGGATCGACTCGCCGCGATCGATGCGGGAGCGCAGACGCCGGTTACACTGGTCGTAACCTCCGAGACGGAGCTTACAGCAGAACTCGCAAACGCGGTGATCCGGCAGGATGCGCGCTTGCTCGGGCTTCGCCCGCACCGCTACGGGCTGGACGACATCTATCATCGCTATTTCGAAGGGGGTGAAGCGCGTGAGCGCGTGGGCTGATAAGCTGCGCATGGCGATCGGCGGCAAACGGACCGCAGCGGCGGTTGAACGGCAGCGCCCGACGCCGCCGTTCTGGGTCATGGTGCAGAAGGAATTCGGCGACCATATTCGCAGTTGGCGCTTCGTCATCCTGCTGGCGATCGTCACGCTCGCTTGCATCGGATCGATCTACACGGCGGTCACGGCGATCAAGGCAGGGGCCACGCAAGCGGACGCCGACGTCCGGTTCCTGTTCCTGAGCATGTTCACGATCTCGGACGGCAACCTGCCGAATTTCCTTACATTCCTATCGTTTTTGGCGCCGCTGATCGGCATCGCCATCGGATTCGATTCGGTCAATTCGGAACGGAACAAGGGCACGCTTAGCCGCGTCATGTCGCAGCCGGTGCACAGGGACGATTTTCTGAACGCCAAATTCGTCGCCGGTCTGCTGCTGATCGCAGTCGTCGTGTTCTCTCTCGGTTTGCTCGTGATGGGGATGGGCTTGTACACGATCGGATACCCGCCGACGCCGGAAGAGTTCGGCCGGGTCGTGGTGACGCTGCTGATTACGACCGTCTATGTGGGACTATGGCTGAACCTGTCTCTGCTGTTCTCGGTGAAATTCAAGCAGGCCGCCACCTCGGCGCTGGCCGGCATCGCGCTGTGGATTTTCTTCCTCGTGTTCTACAGCATGATCGTGAACCTGATCGGCAATGCGACCGCGCCAGGCAACTTGAATGACGCTGCGGCGGTGATCGGCCATTCGAACTGGATGCAGCTGCTGTCACGGCTGTCGCCTGCGCAGTTGTTCCAGGAAGCCGCCTCCACGCTGCTGCTGCCGGACGTGCGGACGCTCAATCCGTTCATTACGCAGGAGCAGGCATACCTGGCCATCTCGGCGCCGCTGTCGTTCGGACAGAGTACGCTGCTCGTCTGGCCGCATATTGTCGCGCTCATTGCCGAGACGGCCGTCATCTTCGCCGCTTCCTACGTATCGTTCATGCGGCAGGAGATTCGCTCGCGGTCTTAGGATACAATCATTCGATCGATCGTTCGCGAGTTGGACATCCGGCCCCATACTTGTCAAACGCCAGAAAGCCGCAGCCCTGTCAAGAACGGGGACTGCGGCTTTTGTGCCGACTGCTGTCGCTTGCTTACGATGCGTCCGGAAGCGCGATGCGCTTGATCAACCCCGGCACAACGTCGTCGTAATACGATTGAAAAGCTGCGTTCATAAGTGCCGGCAGCAGCTCGTCGCGGGCTTCGGCGGCCGTCTTCTCCGAGCGGGAATCGACCACGATAATGTGGTAGCCGTAATCCGTCTTGACCGGCTGGCCAATTTCGCCGATCGGCTGCGACAGGCCGGCTTGCTTGAACGGTTCTACAAACTGGTTAAGCGCTGCATTCGCATACAAGCCGCCATTATCCTTCGAGCCCGGATCGTCCGAATAGGTGTTGGCAAGCGCTGCGAAATCCGCTCCGGCAACAAGCTTCGCGCGCACCTCGTCGGCGCGGGCCAGCGCTTCGTCGTCCGTCCGCGCCTTCCCTGACCCGTCGTCCGTCGTCGCAATCAGAATGTGCCGGATGTTTGCCGTCACGAATGCAGCCGGGTCGGCGGCGCGCCGCCTGTCATATTCCGCTTGGATCTCCGCGTCGCCAATGGACGCTTCCAGCGCCTTGCCTGCCAGGAAGTGCCGGCGAACGAACGCTTTCACATCGTCCGACGTCAGCTTCGACCGGGCAAGCTGAGCGTTCAGATTCGCCTCGTCACCGAAATATTTCAGAATTTGTCCGTACTCCATATCGACATCCTGCGCGGCCGCGGCGCCATGCTGTGCCTCCGCCTTAGCGGCCAGCGTGCGCAATGCAACCAGTTGCTTCAGTGCCGCCTCCCGGTCCGCCGGTGCCGATTGCCCGTAATAGAACGTGTTCATCGCGTTGAACGTATCGAATTCGGCCTGCGTCACCTGGCCGCCCTCATACTCCGCAATCGTCATGTTCTGCGGCTTCGTCCCTTGCTGTCTTCCGTCGTCCGGTGTGACCGTCCCGTCATTTCTGTCCCCGATCCATATGGTTCCGGTTTTGCCGTCATACTCGATTTCTTTGCCGAGCACCTTGGCAACTTCGCGAATCGGCACATACGCCCTGTTGTCATACACAAGCGTGGTTGCGCCGCCGAGCGCCTTCTCGACACCGTCAAACATGAACTTCAACTGGAGAAAATAGACGTTTATCGCTTGGCTGTTCGCGGCGTACGCCGCCGTCCCCGTCATCATGGAGCCGACCAGCAAGCCGATCAGCAGCCCTTTCAATTTGTCTTTCATCAAGCCCATCCCCTCCATCGGCAGAATACAAACGATATATTCTTAGGCGAAGAAGCGGCAAATTCCTGCTTGCGCAGCAAAAGTTCGACAAATTTTATATACAGTCGGTCATGATGCCGCTCCCATAAGCGTCATCGTGTCGCTTGCTGCCCGCAGCTAACTTCTAAACAAAACAAAATGGCAGCGCCAGGATAGATCCCGACGTCGCCATTTGCACGGTCACAAGCAATCATTCACTCAGCCATTCCAACCAACCGCCGCTCCCAAGATCGAGTTAGGGCGATTTTCGCCTTAACTCCGCCCCGCCGCCTCCGCGACAAGCGCAAGGACGAGCTCGGTCACCTTGACCAGGTCGTCGGCCTTGATGCGCTCGCTCGTCGTGTGAATGTCCTCGTAGCCGACGGCCAGGTTGACGGTCGGCACGCCGTTGCCGTTGAACATATTGGCATCGCTGCCGCCGCCGGATTCGAACTGGTACGGCTCCAGCCCGATGGACCGGATGGCCGACTTGGCGATCTCGACCACCTCGTCGCCGTCCCCGAACTTGAACGCCGGGTAGATAACCTCGTTCACGAACTCCGCTTCCGCACCGTGCTCGCTCGCCGCGCTCTCCACCGCTTCCCGCATCGCTTCGACCTGGCGCTCCATCTTGGCATGGTCGCGGCTGCGGGCTTCGGCGTAAATTTTCACCCGATCCACGACAACGTTCACTTCGCCTCCGCCTTCGAAGCGGCCGATGTTCGCCGTCGTCTCATGGTCGATGCGCCCGAGCTTCATGCGCGACACCGCCTTCGACGCGACCTGGATCGCGCTGATGCCGTCCTCCGGGTTCACGCCGGCGTGAGCGGCTCTGCCCTTGATCGTAATATATTGCCGCGAATTGGTCGGCGCCGCCACCGCGATTCCGCCGATCGCGCCATTCGAATCCAGCGCATACCCGTACTTCGCCCGCAGCATCGCGCCGTCCATCGCCCGCGATCCGATCAGACCGGACTCTTCGCCTGCCGTGATGACGAACTGAATGGAGCCATGCGGCAAGCCTTTCTCCCGAATGACGCGGACCGCTTCGAAGATCGCGGCAAGTCCCGCCTTGTCGTCGCTGCCCAGAATGGTCGTGCCGTCCGAGCGAATATAGCCGTCATCGTCCAGCCGGGGCTTGACGCCATTGCCCGGGCTGACAGTGTCCATATGCGAAGTAAACAGCAGCCCCGGCGCGTTCTCCAGCCCACTCGTCGCTGGAAACCACACGAACAGGTTGCCGGATCCGTGGCCCGTCTTGGCCGCCGTATCGTCCTCGATCACCTCCAGGTCCAACTGAGCGAACTTCTCCTTCAACACCTTGCCGATGGCTTGTTCCTGCTTCGTCTCGCTATCGATCTGCACCAGTTCCATGAACGATGCGATTAGCCGATCCTTTTCAATCATTGTCTTTCCTCCTGTCCCTGAATTTTGATACAATAAGAATCATACATGCCACTCGAAAGGATGATCTGTCCCATGAATCAGAGATGGTTTAAAATCATCATCTGGATTGCGCTCGGCGCAATGGTGTTCACGACCCTTATCATGAGTGTCGGCTCGCTTCTCTGAGCGGTAGCGTCGAATCATCCGCATACCCGAACACTTCCCGAAAATGGGGGACGATGCTGCGGCCGATCGCTTCGACCTCCAGCTCCGCGCCGGTCAGCTTCTCCAGCGAGGTGACGCCGTATTCGGCAATACCGCAAGGAACAATGCCGCCGAATCCGTCCGCTTCCACCTCTCGTTTAACATTCAGCGCAAACCCGTGACTGGTGACGAATCCGCGGCGCGAGCGGGCTTTGTTGAATTTGACGCCGATCGCGGCGACTTTCTCGTCCTGAACCCAGACGCCGGTGTAGGCGGACTTGCGCCCGCCGGCGATTCCGAATTCGGCCAGCAGTCCGATGATCGCCTGTTCGAGATTGCGCAAGTACCGATGCAAATCGAGGCCGTCCGCCTCCAGGTACAGCAGCGGATATCCGACCAATTGACCCGGGCCGTGATACGTAATATCGCCGCCCCGATCGATCTGGAACACGGAGATGCCTCTTCGCGCGAGCTCCTCCGGACCGAACAGCAAATGTTCGGGATGACGATCCGACCCGATGGTATAGGTCGGGGGATGCTCCAGCAATAACAGCGTGTCGTTGCGCTCTCCGCGGTCGATCTCGCGAACGAGACGCTTCTGCAATTCCCACGCCTGCCCGTATTCGATCCGCCCCAGCCATTCGATCGTCAGCGAAGTCATCCGCGCTCGCCCTCCTGCCTCTTCTTTCCTGCTTTATTGTAGCGCAACGAAGCGAGCCCATGCAAAGTCATGCACGGGCAGCACTTCGAATCTAAGCGTTTATTGCTGCGCCATCTCGGCAAGCCTGGCGGTCGTGTTCCAATTCCGCAGAGTGACGGGAACGCCGATCTTCGGCAGGTTGTTGCCGAGCTTGGAATCGCGCATTCCGTTGCGGAATACAACATAGATCTCCTCGCCAACGATGCGAAATTCATCGCGTTCGTTCACGAATGCGGCAATTTTGTCGATCCCGGGCTGCGCAGGAACACCCCGCATAAATCCGACATGCAGATGCAAGCCGGACGGTTCGCCTTCCGCAGCGAACGGATTGGCTGTCAGGATCCGCTCCAGGTCGTCCGCGCTGCGAACGACTACATCGACCGGGAAGCCGAACGTCTTCTCAATCTCGCGTTCGATGCCGCCTACGAACGCCCTGCTCGACGAAACGCCGTCCGCCGCACCGAACACGACGTTGCCGCTGTTAATATACGTCCGAACACCTCCGAACCCCATCGATTCGAACATCGATTTCAGCACAGGCATGCTGACCTTCTTGTTGCCGCCGACGTTGATTCCCCGCAGCAGCGCGACATAATTGTTCACCGTTAGCACCTCTTTGACTTTACCTGCCATCCATTATGCCTGCACCCTGCGGGGATAGTCAACCGGGCTTATCGCGCCATGGCAAATCGGATGGATGCTCCCCATTCAGTTTCTCGTTTCAGTTTTTTGTTGCTAATTTTTGAGAACCGATTTATACTGAGTGATAATGATAATCATTATCATATACATCATAATCATATTTAGAGAAAAGAGTGAAATTTTGAGTAACGATGACCTAAGCAAACTCGGTACGGGCAAGCGCTACTATTGGTTTATTTTCCTGCTGGTCGGCTTGATTTTGTTATCTGTCGTGTATTCGGTGTCCATCGGTCAGGTGAATATCCCCTTTGCGCAATCCAAGGAGATCGTATTGCATTCATTGACCAACGGTATGCTTGGATCGCTCGATAAAGTCGATAACGAATCGTATCTAAACATCATTTTGCAGGTAAGGATGCCTCGAGTGATCTATGCGCTGCTGATCGGCATCGGGCTTTCGCTATGCGGGACGGTTATGCAGGCAGTGGTACAAAATCCGCTCGCGGATCCTTACATACTCGGAATTTCTTCCGGCGCGTCACTGGGCGCAACCTTTGCCATATTGGTCGGGTTTGGCAGCGGCGCATATTTGTTGCAGATGGGTGTCGCTTTTGGCGCTTTTGCAGGCGCCATGTTAACCTCGATCGCGGTCTTGCTTTTGTCCAGCATCGGAGGCAAGGCGACGTCTGTGAAGCTTGTTTTATCCGGTGTTGTCATCGGCGCATTATGCGGATCGTTCTCCAGTTTGATCATTTATTTTGCCAACAATGCGGAAGGGATCAAAACGGTTGCTTTTTGGTCGATGGGCAGTCTCGCCTCTTCAAGCTGGGATCGAACGCCAATTATGGCCATTGTCGTTTTGCTTGGAGCAGCGCTGTTTCTTTTTCAACATCGTGTATTGAATACGATGCTGCTGGGCGACGAATCCGCAGTTACGCTCGGCATCAATTTAAGCGCGTACCGTAAATTTTACATGATGGTCGTCGCTCTCGTTACAGGAACGATGGTTGCCTATTCGGGCATGATCGGATTTGTCGGCCTGGTGATCCCGCACATTACAAGAGGAATTTTCGGCACCGACCACAAGCGATTGATGCCGGGAACGCTGCTGCTGGGAGGGCTGTTCATGATATGGGCGGACATTTTGTCCAGAACGATCATCCATAACGTCGAACTGCCGATCGGAATCATCACCTCTGTTATCGGATCTCCTTTGTTTATCTATATGATTGTCAAAAGAGGTTACAATTTTGGGGGGTAGGAAATGGAACTCGTTGCCAAGGGGATGGAAGTTCGCATCGGCAAGAAGGAAATTGTAAAAGATGTTTCGGTCTATGTGAAAAACAAGCAATTCGTTGGGCTCATCGGGCCGAACGGTTGCGGGAAATCAACCTTGTTGAAAAGCATTTACAAGAGCCTTATCCCCCAGAGAGGAGCAGTGTTTCTTAATGACGTGGATGTGCTGAAAAGTCCGGAAAAAAAAGTTTCGCAAAACCTGGGCGTTGTCGGGCAATTCAATGAAATCAGCTTTAATTTGTCCGTACAGCAAATGGTGATGTTAGGCAGAACGCCGCACAAAAAAATGCTGGAGTCCGATAATCAAACCGATTTTGCCATTGTGGAGGAGGCGCTCGCCAGAACGAATTTGCTTGAATATAAACATCGCGGCTATTTATCGCTGTCCGGCGGGGAGAAACAAAGGGTCATTCTGGCCAGAACCATCGCGCAGCAGCCGAAATTTATGATTTTGGACGAGCCGACCAACCACCTGGACATCCGTTACCAAATTGAGATTTTATCGATTGTCAAGCAGTTGAACATCGGCGTCCTGGCCGCACTCCATGATCTGGAGATGGCAGCCCAGTACTGCGACTATTTGTATGCGATGAAAGACGGGGAAGTCTATGCGCACGGAACGCCGAAAGAAGTTTTGACTTCAGCTACCATTGAAGCACTCTATCAAATCAAATGCCAAACATACACGAACCCCGTCACCCATGGGATCGGTTTTGCTTATGGCTTATAAGGAGCACATGATGAAAAAGACACTATTGCTTGGTACCGCTTTGTTTGTGGCGCTGTCATTGACCGGCTGTGCAAGTTCGAACAACAACGCATCCGAAAAATCCGGGGCGCAAGCGTACTATCCCCTGACGATTCAAAACTATTCCAGGACGGATGAAGGAGCAAGCTGGGAGAAAAAAGATCAAGTGTTCGATCGTGCGCCTGAAAGAATTATGGCGAATACCCGTCCTGCGGCAGAGCTTTTGCTCCATTTGGGCCTGGGTGACAAGATCGTCGGCGTTGGAGCGAATTTCGGAGTGCCTGACCCATCCGTAGAAGCACAATATGCGAAATTGAACATCCTGAGCGATGATTATGTCGGGAAAGAAGTGACGCTGGGCACAAATCCGGATTTTGTATTTGGTCGAAGCGGTCTTTTTGCAGATGCGGAATGGGGAGTCGGGACCGTAGATGCGCTCAATGGCATGAAAATTAAAACTTACGTGCTGGAGTCATCGATTCCGGGCGGAACCTATAATTCCATTTATAAAGACATCGAAAATATCGGAAAAATATTTGACGTTAAAGAGGATGCAGATCGCTTTACGAAAGAACTGAAAGACAAGCAAGCTTCCATCTCTGCAAAATTGGAAGGCATTCAAGATCATAAAACGTTTGCCTATTTGCACACAAACGATCCAAATGAGTTGTACGTATATCCGGCAAGCGAAGAATCATTCTTCAATGACGCTTTTGCCATGATAAAATTGGATAATGTATTTGTGAATGAAAAAGGCGACGTCAGCGTCGAAACGCTCATCGCTCAAGACCCGGACATCTTGATTCTGCCGCAATGGGATGATACGGATCTTAAAAAAGTAAGAGAAGAAATCTACGTAAATCCGAAATTATCCAGCATGAAGGCCATCAAGAATAAGCAGATCTATATTGTAGATTACAACTATTTGTTCGGCTATAGTTACAATACGATTGACGGCATGGAGCAATTAGCCAAGGAAATATACCCCGCATTGTTTAAATGAAAAAGCTGCAATAGCGAGGGCTGAATGGTTTTAAAATACAAGCGCTCACGTCATATGTCGGTGGAGAAATCACCTTCAATGATGTGAGCGCTTGTTCGTCAGTCCGAATCTTCCGGTCAATCCGTTGCCTGGCGGGCGGCTAACGTCTCTGAAAGGCCTCTAATACAATTTCGTATCCGGTCCGAAGCTTTCGAGAATTTCCTTCACCTTCTGATGGAAGCGACCGCAGATGATGCCGTCCAGAATGCGGTGGTCGAACGACAAGCACAGGTTGACCATGGAGCGGATGCCGATCATATCGCCGATGACGACCGGGCGCTTCACGATCGCCTCCAGCGTCAGGATGGCGGCTTGCGGATAATTGATGATCGGATACGACAGGATCGAGCCGAACGTGCCGGTATTGTTGACGGTGAACGTGCCGCCTTGCATGTCCGCCAGCTTCAGCTTGCCTTCGCGCGTCTTGCGCGCCAGGCTGTTGATCTCGTGCGCGAGCCCGGTGATCGTCTTCTGGTCGGCGTTGCGGATGACCGGCGTCACGACCGAGTCCTCCGTGCCGACGGCGAGCGATAAATTGATGTCGCGCTTGACGATGATTTTGTCCTCGGTCCAGAGCGAGTTCATGAGCGGATATTCCTTGATCGCGCCGACGACCGCCTTGAGCAGAAATGGCATATACGTCAGGTTGATGCCCTCGCTCTTCTTGAAATCGTCCTTGAGACGGTTGCGCAACTGCACGAGGTTCGTCAGATCGACCTCCACCATCGTCCAGGCGTGCGGAATTTCGTTCATGCTTTGGCGCATGTTCTTGGCAATCGTCTTGCGAATCGGCGTCACATCGATGGCGTATTCGCGGCCCGGCGCCGCGTTCCCTTCGTCGACTTCGACCACGGGGATGCGAGGCGGCTCCGGCGGCTGGGCGGGAGCGGCAGAGGCCGCAGGCGCATGCACGGGATGTCCCCTGCCCGACTGCCTGGCTTGCGCCGCCAGTTCCACGTCCTTGCGCGTAATGCGGCCGCCAAGCCCGGTGCCGGCAACCTGCGTCAGATCGATCTGTTGTTCGGCGGCGATCCGCTGAACGGCCGGCGAATAACGGGCGCGCATCGGCGCGTTCGGATCGAAGACCGCTGCCGGATAGGGCTGTGCGGTCGCGGCCGGCTTGCTGACGGCTCCTGCGCCGGCGGATGATGCAGCCGCCGATACCGACGGCGCCTCAGCGCTGCCTGCCGACTCCGGGGCAGCTTGCGGCGTGTCGCCTCCTGCTTCCTGATCGATCTCCACCAGGCAGATCGGCGCCCCTACGTCCACGACCTCGCCCTCGCCTGCCAATATTTTGACCAGCTTGCCTTCCACCGTCGCGGGCAAGTCGGCGTTCACCTTGTCGGTAATGAGCTCGCAGATCGGCTCATACATCTCGAGCTGGTCGCCCGGCTCCTTCAGCCAGCGGTCGATCGTCGCATTCACGAGCGATTCCGCAAGCTGCGGCATGACGATTTCCACGATTTGTTTGGCCATTGTTCCTCTCCTTTCCGCAATCCGCCTAGTAGCGCGCCATCTCCAGCATCGCTGCCTTGAGCTTTTCTTTATTCAGCAGAAAATGCTTCTCTCCCGGAGGGTTGATCGGCATCGCCGGCACATCGGGACCGCATACGCGGCGAATCGGCGCATCCAGCTCGTACAGCAGCTCTTCCGCGATCATGGCGGCCACTTCCGCGCCGACGCCGCCGGTCTTATTGTCCTCGTGGACGATGATCACTTTGCCCGTCTTCGCCGCGGCGGCGAGTATACCGTCACGGTCCAGCGGCTGCAGCGTCCGCAAGTCAATGATATGCGCTTCGACGCCTTCCTCCCGCGCCAGTTCCTCCGCCGCCTGCATCGCGAAGTGAAGCGGCAGGCTGTAGCCGATGACCGTCAGATCGCTGCCTTCGCGCATCACCCTCGACTGGCCGATCGGCACGATATAGTCCTCATCGGGCACCTCATCCGAGACAAGGCGATAGCATTTTTTGTTTTCAAAAAAGAGAACCGGGTCCGGATCGCGAATAGCCGCCTTGAGCAGCCCTTTGGCATCGTACGCCGTCGCAGGTGCGACGATCTTGAGGCCGGGCGTGCCGAAGAACACCGATTCCGGGCATTGGGAATGATATAAACCCCCGAATACGCCACCGCCGATCGGTGCGCGGATCACGACAGGGCAGCTCCAATCGTTGTTGGAACGGTAGCGGATTTTGGCGGCTTCGCTGATGATCTGGTTCGTTGCGGGAAACATGAAGTCCGAATATTGCATCTCCGCAATCGGCTTCATGCCGGCCATGGCCGCTCCGATCGCAACGCCGGCAATCGCCGATTCCGCCAGCGGCGTATCGAGTGCGCGCGACTCGCCGAACTGCTGCTGCAGCCCTTTCGTCGTGCCGAATACGCCGCCTTTCAGCCCGACGTCCTCGCCCAGGACGAATACCTCGGGGTCCCGCTCCATCTCCTCTTTCATCGCCAGCCGAATGGCGTCGATATACTCGATGATCGGCATATCAGCGTCCCCCTTCCTCTTCCGCGTATACGTACCGAACGGAGTCTTCCGGCGACTGGAACGACGCCTTCTCCGCGTAGGCTTGCCCCTCGTCGATGATCGCCCGCTGCCGCTGTTTCAGTTCGTCCTCCCGATCATCCGACCACAATCCGAGTCCGGTCAAATAATCGCGGAGCATCGGAATCGCATCCTTGGCCCGATGATGGTCGACTTCATCCTTCGTGCGGTATGCCAGGTCGTTGTCCGACGTCGAATGCGCAGTCACGCGGTAGGTCATGATCTCGATCAAGGTCGGGCCTTCGCCGGCAACGGCACGTTCCCGCGCTTCCTTCACGACCCGATAAACTTCCAACGGATCGTTGCCGTCCACCCGGAAGCCGGGAAATCCATACCCGATCGCCCGGTCGGCGATGCGTCCGGCCGATTGCTTGGAGAACGGCACGGAAATCGCATATCCGTTGTTCTGACAAACGAAAATAACAGGCAGCTTCTGCACGCCCGCGAAATTGCAGCCCTCGTGAAAATCACCCTGGTTGCTGGAGCCATCGCCGAATGACACAATGGACACCGACGGCTCGCCCCGCATCTTGGCTGCCAGCGCCAATCCAACCGCATGCGGAACTTGCGTCGTAACGGGGCTCGAGCCGGTCACGATGCGCAAGCGTCGGCAGCCGAAGTGCCCGGGCATCTGACGCCCCGCGCTGTTCGGATCTTCCTCCTTGGCGAATACGGACAGCATCAATTCCTTGACCGTCATCCCGACCGACAAGACGAGCCCATAGTCCCGGTAATAGGGCAGAAACCAATCCGTTTCCGTATTCATCGCGAATGCCATGGCAACTTGAGACGGCTCCTGGGTAATGCCGGAAATGTGGAAATTGATCTTGCCTGCCCGTTGGAGCAATTGGCCCCGTTCATCGTATCGTCTGGCAAGCTGCATCATCTCGTACATCGCAACGACTTGCGCATCGGTCAATCCGAGTGCTTCGTGACGGCTATCCCGATTGCTCATGAACGTTCCCCCTTGCCGGCGGATTGCATTGCCGGAATTATAACCTGGTCCTAATACTTGACCCTAGTACCTATTATACTCTCTTGTCGTACGAAAAGAAACGTCCAACCGGAGCTTCCCGTTCCCGGGATGTTCCGATTGGCCGCGTAGATGCGAAAATTCAGCCATGTCCCCCGTTGCCTGCCAGCGCAAGCATCGTCTCCTGCATGATCTCCGACAAAGCAGGATGCGGATGGATCGCCCTGCCGATCTCCCAGGGCACTGCATCGAGCAGCTTCGCCAGAGAGGATTCCGCGATTAATTCCGTGGCATGAACGCCGACCAGGTGCACGCCGAGCAAATCCCCTGTCCGCGCATCCGCCACTCCCTTGGCGAACCCTTCGGATTCACCGTGGACGAGCGCCTTGCCCAATATGCGGAGCGGAATTTTGGCGGTTCGAACCTGATAGCCCGCCGCTTTCGCCGCCTCTTCCGTCCAACCGATCGAGGCCGCCTCCGGGCGGGAATAGATGCAGCGCGGGATGTCGCGATCCGGGCACCGTTCGGGAGAAGCCCCCAGGAGATGTCTCACGGCGACTTCCCCTTCGTGCATCGCCGCATGCGCAAGCTGTACGCCTCCGATGACGTCGCCGATCGCATAGATGTGAGGCTCGCCCGTCTGCAAGGTCGCCGGATTCACCGTAATGAAGCCGTTCGCCGACTTCACATCGGTATTCTCCAGTCCGATGCCTTCCACGTTGCCCTGGCGCCCGACGGATACCATCATGCGGGCTGCCGCGATCGTCTCCCGCTTGCCCTTCGCTGTTACTTCGACCGTTACGCCGTCTTGCTCGCCGACTCTGCAAGCGGACGCATCCAACTGCGCGCTCGTCAAGATGCGTACGCCCCGAGCGGAAAGAGCTTTGGCGATGGCGGCAGACGTATCCTTATCTTCCGCGGGCAGCAGCCGATCGGCCGCCTCCACGAGCGTCACCGCCGTGCCGAAATCGGACAGCAGCGATGCCCATTCCACGCCGATCACGCCGCCTCCGACGATGATGACAGCAGCCGGACGCTCCGTCCATGACAACGCTTCGTCGCTGGTGACGACCGTCTTCCCGTCATAGGGCAGATCCGCCAGCCGGCGCGGCCTGGAGCCGGTCGCGAGAATAACGTGTTTCGCTACCACCGTCTCCGAATCCCCATCCGGCAGCTCGACCGCAATCGCGCCGCTGCGCGGCGAGAAGATCGAAGGCCCGGTGATGCGGCCTGCCCCGTGTATAATCTGAATTTTATGCTGTTTCATCAGTGCCTGAACACCGCTGTACAGCTGCGAGACGATCGCGTCCTTGCGCGCATGCACGGCTGTCCAGTCAACAGTTGGCTCGCCCGCCGGCACTTCGATCCCGTACGCGTGCGCCTGTTTGACCGTCGCATAGATTTCCGCGCTTCTCAGCAGCGATTTGCTCGGAATGCACCCCCGATGCAGGCAGGTGCCGCCCAGCTTGTCCCGCTCGACGATCACAACGCTGCGGCCCGCCTGCGCCGCCCGCGCCGCAGCCGTATATCCCCCTGGGCCGCCTCCCAATATGGCAACATCCGTCTCGATCGGCATTCAAAGTCCCTCCGCTTGATGGCATGACCACATAAATCGATCTGATGATCTATTTTTCTATTGTACTTGTTTTCCGCCCTCAGAACAAAGCGAACGCCTGCAGTTTCGACAAAAATCGATATCATGGACAGAAAGATAGGAAAAAGGTATGATAGGAGATGAATAGGAGGACAACCCCTTGAAACTCATCCTTTCCAGACTCCTTGCCGTCGTGTTGCTTGTCGTGCCCGGTATTGGAGCCGCTTACGGTTTTCTGTTAATGAAAAACTCCTTGTTCGACTACTTCGCGGATATGGGCAATATGGCACTGCAAACCCCCAGCTTTGCGTGGGGTTATTTTATAATCGGCTTTATCCTGTTTTTTGCCGGCATCAGCTTCATCGGCGGCTGGATCTTCTTCCGGGACCGCAAGCGCAATTACTTGGCACCCCGATTCCGTCCCAAGCGGCCGCGGCCGGCAAGGCGTGAACGAACGGGAGGACATCCGGACGGAGAGTCCAGTCAATCGAAGTAATCGCGTCCATACGGTTATATGCTTTTAGCGCCGCAGATGCGGCGTTTTTTTAATCATTCAGATTTTGTAAGTTTCACGCTTATTCATTTCTGAAGGCTAAATCAGGATGATTGTGGCTTAGGTGATACTACTTGTTGCTGAGGCTTGCTGCGATAACTGGAAAAGTCCATTAAAATGGTTGCGATCATCATCCGAGATTTTGATTAAATGGAATCATCCATTTATTTCTGCCCCAAACGGTGTAGCAGCGATAACTGGACGAATAATAACTGGAGAAATCGGTCGAGTAGGCGGGGCCTCTCCTTCGCGGATTGTGCCCCTTGCCCCTCACAGATCCGTACGTGCGCAATTTACGCATACGGCTCTTCACATCACCATTCACAGATTGGTTTAGTCGTAGATATTG
>Ga0222429_100155_pt1 | contig 103783 bp, 97 predicted proteins | sample 1B50Ametagenome_FD_182475 | JGI IMG/M metagenome (GOLD analysis project Ga0222429, IMG submission 182475) | Enriched microbial communities from leaf-cutter ant dump, University of Wisconsin, Madison, United States - 1B50A (version 2) | ecosystem: Environmental > Terrestrial > Nest > Insects nest...
TGAGAAGAAGCCGTTATTCGACATTCTCACCCATCTCAAACTCCCTGCCTAAACCACTTGATCGACAATCACGCTACAGGTGTGCCCATTTTGGGTCCTTGCCTTATGAATTCGCAACAGTCAAGTAGATTAATTTGAATTGTCATTTTGAATCTCCTCGAACTACTAACAGTTCTGCTAATTTAATATAGGGATCGATCATATGTATCTTATTTTGTATCGCTTTGAGTAATCTCTTGAGTTTCAACAAACCAAGAGATTGCCCTCTGTTCCATTTCTTTCACGAATGTCTTTTTTGCAGGGCTATATTCACTTGTGTTTTCAAAGCGTTGGGATAATTCTTCCTTAAAATTACTATAAATAATGACTTCTTCTGGATGACTCCGAAGATAGTCTCGAAAAATTAGATGTCGTTCAATCTGAGGATTATCATGTTGATAAAAATGTATATGATGGGTTCTATTTTCTCCGCCTTTCCGAAATAATCTCCTACCAGAAATCCCCCATTCCCCGGCAACGTCATATCCAAGGGAAAGCATTTTATTGTTGTATAAATCCACGGTATTAATATCGTTGACAATGCACATCATGTCTATGATTGGTTTTGCCTTCATTCCAGTAACTGAGGTGCTTCCAAAATGTTCGAAACGTATAATATCATTCGAAAAAATTGACTTTAGAAAAGTCGTTTCATCTTCAAACATAAGAACCCAAGTCTTGTCATAATCAGTTAATCGGACCTTCATTTCAGTCCCCCTATAATTATATTTTCCGTCGAATCCGAGAACCTTAAGCCCCAACGAGACGGCCGCGGCGCGGTTAGGTTCGCGGGGTTGTCGCCTGAATCCACTCCCCCGAAATGCCTCTCGGCGACCGAGCAGTCGTAAGGCTGTGATGCGTGAATGCGATGTTTTATGATGTTGCTGCCTTCCTCGAATTAACCTGCTTAGTTCTTGTTTCCTCTGTACCGAGCTGTTCTCAATTCATGAATGTAGGCTTCTAAAGAGGGCATGTCATCGTCAATCGCTTGTTTTACTGACAATTCAATATCATATGGGACTCTTATCAACTGAATACTGAACGCTGATGGCTCTTTACTATGATATTGTCCTTCTATAATTGCATAAGATGCTTGAGTTATTTCTAACGGATTTCCTACGCTGCCTACGTTAATCAATGTCTTTCCGGAAAAATTCTGAACATATGCATTATGAATATCTCCGTAACCAATAACATCCGCCTGTAATTTTTGTTGGCAATATTCGGAGCTTTCAAATAACGACAATCTTTGTTCAAATGAATCCCACGGCTGGATTCTTTCATAAATACTTCGTGGAGAAGCATGAAAGAGTCTAATGAATCTACCGCTCATATAAAATTCAATTGAGAATGGCAAATTACTTAAGTACTCCAGCCTTTGCTTCCCTAACTTATTTTGATGCCAAATTACCGTGTTTTGGTCGCTGACTTTGGTTATGTAATCCTCCCAATTGCCCTTTATTACTAATTCGCAAGTTGTTTGTACAAGATCTACAGTAATATCAGAGCTTGGCCCTTTGCCAATCAAATCACCAAGACAAAAAATTCTAGAAATATTTCGTAATTTAATGTCATCTAAGACTGATCGTAAAGCCGGAACATTCCCATGTATGTCGGAAATAATCGCTATTCGCTCCACTGAATTACCTCCAAAATTATGATGTCCCTGGTGGACCAAGGCCGTAAGGCCCGCCGCGTGAATGCAATGTTATCTGAAGGAGCTCTTGAGACACCTACAATTGCCCATAAGATCTTTAGTCTTTCATATCATTTTTTGCTCCGTGAATAATTGTTTGAATGATTATTCGGTCATTGTGCATTTGATAAATTAATCTATACCTATGTATAAAAATTTCCCGCATCTCAGGATCGTCCATTTCTGGAACCACTCGTCCTCGGTGCGGGAAATCACTTAGTGTTTGAGCTTTTGGCATTACGTCATCACAAAATGATAAAGCATAATACATTGAATCTTGTTAGATATATTCAACAATGTTTTGTAAGTCTTTATAAGCGGTTACCGTCCAAATTATTGTTTGTTCAGCCATTTATCCATCCTCGCCTTTACCTGATCGTGGGATAGTAAATTGCCTTTCTCAATGTCATTTTGACCTTTTTCAATTTTTGAACGTACATACAGTGTGTATTGAATGTCTTCAATTGAACAATCTTCCGGAAGCTTATCGATCATTTGTTTTACATCATCTTTTAACATAGGTGGAATCACTTCAACAACATTATAACATAGGTTTTTGGGTTTTATGTATTTCAAATTAGCTTCTGCTCTTTCAGATGTACTCACTATCCAGTAATGAATAAAAATATTGATCATACCATTGATCCTGCCAGAAGAGTTCTTCTTTAAATATTCCTTCCCTTCTCATTCCCAACCTCTCCATCAACTTCATTGATTTTATATTCTTACAATTACACATTCCAACTACTTTGTGGGCTTGTAGATAATTAAAAGCAAAATCTACTAGGAGTTCGACTGCTTCTTGACCATGACCATTACCTTGATGTTCTGGTAGAATCGCGAAGCCAATTTCCCAGCTTCTCCTATGCCTTACGTAACTCCATATTTGCGCAATTCCAACTGGAGTATATTCACCTGGCCCAGTCTTGCTGATAACAAAGTCGAAACTATTTTTAGATTCTAATTTTTCAAGATACTTCTTCTTAACTGCATTCCTATCAGACTCAATATATTCCTCGAAAAGCCAGATATTTGGGTTACATTCAAGCTCACTAATAAAATCCAAATCGTCTTGAGTGATTCTTGAAAGTCTTGTACGTTTCCCTTCATATTGCATAACGATCACCGCCTTATGGTTTTGCATCGATTTCAGATAACGTCGAACCCGAGAACCTTAAGCCCCCAACGGGGACGGCCGTGACGCGGTTAGGTTCGCAGGGTTGTCGCCTGAGTTTGCTCCCTCGAAATACCTCTCGGCGACCGAGCAGCCATAAGGCTACGATGCGTGAATGCGATGATAGATGAAGTTAATGCCTTCTTTGAGTTACCCGAAAAATGCTTTTGGATATTTAAGTTCACCTTTAATATTGTTTAGCTCATTGCTCTTCAATTCACAAACCATAAATACATCATCTGGTACCTCGAACTGTTGCATTTCAAGTCCAAACTGTCTTGCCGGTTTAAATCCGAATTTCGGATAATAAGTTGGATGCCCGATCAACATTACAATGTAATAACCAAGATCTTTACATCGCTTAAAGGCTTCCAATATTAATTGCTTTCCAATCCCTTGTCTTTGATGACCTGGTTTAACCGCTATTGGTGCTAATACAATAACTTCATGTACAACATCAGTATCAAATACTTCAGCCTTACTCAGCAAAATGTGTCCTATAATTTCTTTGTTAAGTTCCGCTATAATCGAAAGATCCGGTATAAAATACTCAGACAATCTGATCCGTTCTACTAATTGTGCTTCATCTTCGCGATTACCAAATGCCTGAAAATTTACATCCCTAACATGATTGCAATCTTCTTTTGTTTCGGTTCGAATAACAATGGACATAGTTGAACCCCTCTGCTTTTACGAATTTGCAATGCATTAATTTCATCTCATGTTCTCGCATTCACGAACCAGAGAACCTTAAGCCCTCAACGGGGGCGGCCGCGGCGCGGTTAGGTTCGCAGGGTTGTCGCCTGAATTCACTCCTTCGAAATGCCTCTCGGCGACCGAGTAGCCACCAGGCTGCGATGCGTGAATGCAATGTTAGATGAAGTTGCATTCTTCTTTGATTAACTTACAAATTGTAATTTGATTTTTTTTGACTTCTACGAATTCCTTGGATCTACTATGATAAATTCGTGGTTTAATTGTCTTTTCTTCAAAAATCATCTTTCCATTTAAAATATCATACACTTTTAGACCACTGTCTTTAGTTGAACAGTACAGATAAGTATCGAAAAATATCTTTCCGAGGCAAATATTAAATTCTTGGATCATACTTCCGTCACGAACATCAATAATTCTAAAAACTAATCCTTTAGGAAGGTTAACGATTTCTTCTTCGTCAAAGAGATCGATATCAAATCTCCCTATGATTCCAATTTTAATATTGCTAATCCAACAGATAGGGTCATTCCAATCTTCTTTCCCCCACCATAACTCTTTTTTACTTTCTCCATCTTCGGATTCCCACTTATTTTTAGTCAGCCATTGTTTAATATTCCATGATGTCACAGAACCTAGAGGATGCCACACCCAACCATTGTCTACCACCCATTCCCCATCGGGAGAAACTAGAAGTTGTCCATGGAAAAATTCTAAATAATGTTCTTGTGATAATTTCGGATCCACTCTGGACGTCAAAAATTCACCTGTCAATGGATCAGTAACGTCTAGCCTATTCCACTTAGTTCCATGCATTAAGAGTACGCGATTATCATGCATAAAAAAGTTAATTGGAAAAATTGTTAGATCATAATAGTAATCATCTCTGCTAAATTTCATCAAAATATTCTTAACTTGCAGATCGATCACTAATCCAAATCGTCCGAAAGTATTAAAAACCGCTATAATATTTCTATTTGATGAGATAAGAATAGAGACGTCCTTATCGAATTCCACTTTCCCATCAGTTATTGAAAATAATATATTAATAGTTTCGTGCTTTGTGTTTAATTCAATAATTTTTCCACTATTCGTTAATGCTAAATATGTATATTTTTCTTTAGTTATAGGCTGGATATCCAGTATATCTTCACTTTCTAGTAGTTTTATACTTCTTAATTCAGGCTTAAAAACAACATTCCCCATGTACTATCCCTCACTTAAAGTAATTAATGCAATTTTATCTAACGTTCCCGCATCCACGAATCCGAGAACCTTAAGCCCCCAACAGGTGTGGTCGCGGCGCGGTTAGGTTCGCAGGGTTGTCGCCTGAATTCACTCCCCCCGAAAAATGCCTCGCGACGACTAAAGGCCGTTAGGCCCGCCGCGTGAATGTATTGTTAGCTGATGTCAACGACCTCTTCGAAAAACCGCACGTCTTTAGTAGCCTTTACTCAATCTTAATTTATAAATCATTTCACCAGATTGGTTTAACTCCCCTTGAGTGGTAAATCCCAACTTTTCATATAATCTTCGAGCTACATTATTCTTTCTTTCAACTGTTAGAGAAACGATCTCGCAATGTAAGTGTTCTTCTCGTATGAATTCTAAAATTCTTCGGAGTGATTGTTCTCCCAATCCCTTCCTTTGGTGTTGCTTATCGATTTGAAACCCACCAATCCAATAGTTATCAGAACTATCAGGTGTGTAAGAAATATAGAAGAAGCCAATCAATTTATCATCCTTATATAACACATATGGATCTAAAGCCTCATCCCAAGGTTTTATGTAAGCTCCGGCTAGAGATTCCATAACGGAAGGTACAAATTCCTTTTGCTCTTCAAATACAGAGATTAAGGTTGCCTCTTCCCAATTATCCTTATTGACTGGTTTGATACAGATTGAATTCAAATTCAAAATTCCTTTCAGGAAGATTTTTAAGTTTTTCATTGATTTCAGCTAACTCTCCCGCATTCACGAATCCGAGAACCTTAAGCCCCCAACGGGGTGGCCGCGGCGCGGTTAGGTTCGCAGGGTTGTCACCTGAATCCACTCCACCGAAATGCCTCTGGCGGCCCAGGGCCGTAAGGCCCACCGCGTGAATGCATTGTTATAAGAAGTTCCCGCCTCCTATGAACTACCTACAATGCCCTTTAGCTCTATTAATTCGCGAATTATATAATCTGGATTAATGTGTTCCGGCTTAAATCTATTCTTTCGATTTATCCAAACTGCTGGGATCCCAGCGGATTGAGCTCCTTGAATATCACTGTTCAACGAATCACCAACGTGGATGACTTCATTATTCTTTAAATTAAATCTCTTCAAGGCTTCATCAAATATCTCTTGTCTAGGCTTGTACGATTTTACGTCTTCGCTAGTGATAACACCATCGACTTGAATTCTATGGAACTGTAGTGCATTCATTACATCTTTCGTGTCTATATTTGAAACAACAATGATTGGTACCGAACAAGCTTCTACAAACAATCTAGAGTCTTCAAATATAACAGGCTTTTGCCAATGATCAAACTGCTTTCGAATTATTTCTTCAGCGATTTGAGTAGACTCAAAATGACGAATTGTTTCTTTAAGTGAACGGGTCCCAATGTTTCTTTGAGTATCAAAATTCGATCCATAGCTACTATGAAATAATCTTGAAAATTCTTGCCACCAATAATGACCCACTTCTTTGATAGTGCAATGAACATTTGAAGATTCAACAATTTCATTGCATATTATTGGTATAACATCATCATCTTCGTGTACTACTGTTCCGTAAAAATCAAGAAATACAGCCTTGATAATCAATTCATTACCTCCCAGTCCAACCTACGATTAGATGTTGACGACTTCTTTGAGCTGCTCTCATAGGTTTTTTTCATTTATTTTTATGATGACGGACAGTCACTCCATAATTCAATTATGTTTCCATCTAGATCATGAAATCCAAATGATCTCCCTTGATAGTTTGAAATTCTATTTACTTGAATTCCCTCGTCAATCAACTCCTGATACGCACCGTCTATATCTGAAACAATAAATCCATGTGAGGCCTGTGGACCATTCGAGTAAGTCATATGAGACTTTACATGATCTTCATTCAGAATCAACATAATTCTAATCCCGGATTCCGATCTTAATTCAACATATAATGGATCTTCAAGCTTAAGATGAAAACCTAAATACTTAGAATACCATTCTGTAGAACGCTTCAAATTACTAACAGGTATATAGTGGTATCCGCTCTCCAATTTCATATCGACACCTCAAGTTAAGTTATTCATAGTTTTTGAGTTTTTCAGTTTTATGTTTTTATGGTTTTTAATGATTCTTCGTCAATTTCACATAACGTTCCCGCATTCACGAACCCGAGAACCTTAAGCCCCCAACGAGGGCGGCCGCGACGCGGTTAGGTTCGCAGGGTTGTCCGCCTGAATCCGCAACCCGCGAAATGCCTCTCGGCGACCGAGCAGCCACCAAACTGCGATGCGTGAATGCATTGTTATCGGATGTCGGCTCTTCTTCGATTATTCATACTGGATTTCAAGCTCTTGAACAAATACGCCTGTTCCAGAAATATATACTTCAAATTTATTTTCATTACGTTTGACTTCGACATGCACCCTTCCATCCCTACTAATTTCTTGGCCTTGTTCAACGACAAAATCTGCAACATTTGTGTCTTTGTTGAGATACGTTAGATAATAAGCCCCCATGACTCCGGATGCTGTACCTGTGACCGCATCTTCTATCGTACCCGAGTATGGTGAAGAAAAATGTCTCGCATGCATCAATGCATTCTTTTCAAATGCTTCCAAGCAAAAAGGATGTACAGATGATTTAGGATTTTCCTGCAATACTTCAGGGAATATCTCGTTTTTAGGATTCATTCGTTCAAAATGCTCCAAACCCTTTATTGGTGCTAGCAACGTCCATGTCCCTGTACTTCCATAAACTATTGGCTTAGTTAAATCAATTGCATCTTCTGAAAGCTCCATACATTCGGCTAACTTTGAGATTGATCCATGGAACGGAACAAATCGAGGATAATCCTGTCTCATTTTTATAAATAATTCTTCATTTTTTGTTTCAAATGAAATAGGTAAGTTCCCAACGTTTGTCTCGATCGTGATCAAATTATTATTCTGCAGATAGCTCATGGTCTTTAAGCAATACATTGACCCTACTGTTGCATGACCACATAGATTAATTTCATGACCAGGCGTAAAATAACGCAATCTCAAATCTGCTTTCTGTGAATTCATAATGAATACAGTTTCATTAAATCCGACATTCTCAGCAATTGCTTGCATTTCAGATTCATTCAGATCATCGGCATCCAAGACAACACCAGCTGGATTTCCCTTACCTGCAATTGATGAAAATGCATCATAATGGAGCACTTTTCTTTTAGGCATCCTGATCTCACCTTCATTTACATTTTAGCCAATGTCCGATAACGTTCCCGCATTCACGAACCCGAGAACCTTAAGCCCCAACGGGGCGCCGCGACACGGTTAGGTTCGCAGGGTTGTCGCCTGAGTCCGCTTCCTCGAAATGCTTCTGGCGACCGAGCAGCCGTAAGGCTGCGATGCGTGAATGCATTGTTAGGCAAAGCCGCTTTGAATCCGCTCACACAGATCTTGTATTTTTATTTTTGTTTGTTGGCACGTATATTGATACGTGTTAATATCTATATTAGAAAGGGAGTGTCTTATGAAATCATATTCGTCACGCGAAATTATTCAATTTCTTGAAGCTGACGGATGGTACTTTGTTAAATGTGTCGGCGATCATCATCAGTTTAAACATCCGACCAAGCCAGGTAAAGTAACAATCACTCATCCGAAAAAAGACATTCCAACTGGAACTATAAAAAGTATTCAAAAACAAGCTGATATTATATTCCCATGAGGAGGCTCCCTATTATGACTTATAAAGATAAATACATCTACCCTGCGATCTTTACTTACGAAGAAGACGGTATCTCCATTGAGTTTCCTGATCTTCCAGGTTGCTTACCCTGTGCTGATTCAACAGAAGAAGCTTTCAAAAATGCAAAGGAAGCAATGGCATTACACTTATATACATCCGAACAAGATAAAGATCCATTGCCCCCCCCCACATCAGTCGACAAGATAAAAACGGGAAACAACCAAACTGTTGCCCTAATTGAAGCATGGATGCCTATTTATCGTAATGCGATTGAAAATAAATCAATCAAAAAGACATTGACCATTCCTAAATGGCTCAATGATGAAGCCGAACTTAATCATGTGAATTTTTCACAAATCCTTCAAGATGCATTAAAGGAAACCTTGGGTGTATCTGAATTTAAAAAGTAATCGATTTGATCGCCTAAAGGCGATCATTTTAATGCTTCTAGCGGTTTCGCCTAACTCCCCCGCATTCACGAACCCAAGAACCTTAAGCCCCAACGGGGCGGCCGCGACACGGTTAGGTTCGCAGGGTTGTCGCCTGAATCCACTCCCCTCGAAACGCCTCTCGGCGACCGAACAGCCGCAAGGCTGCGATGCGTGAATGCGATGTTAGGTGATGCCTTTGGCTTCTTCGAGTATGCTAATTTTACGTTTTTTTATTTCTAATACTATTGAATCCACAATTGATTCAATTGGCAATGATCCATCAATTACGAAGTCAGAATTAGGTTTTGTAGTATTAAGTGCATTTAAATATGCGTTTCTACTTCGTTTTAAGTAATGAACTAATTCATCCCTAATTTCTTCTGCAGATGATTGAGTATAATCCCTTAAAATCCTTCTTGCCATAGCGATATCTAAAGGGGTATCAATAAAGATTGTAAAATCTATAAAATCATTCATCCCAGAATGAGCATAAGCAAATGGATAGTCAACAATAATATAATCAAGGGGGTTCTTATTCACTGATAATGCCACCTGCATATCATTAATTAACGGAGTCAAATCCCATTCATTGGGGTCAGCCCCCTTCTCTACCCATTCACAAATATCATCGGGCTGGATGGCAAACTCATAATCGTCAAAATATAGAGCTTTCGAATTATTCAATGTTTCTGCTAATTTCTTTGTTATAGTGGTTTTTCCGCCGCCAGATACTGCAGCAATTGTAACTACAAATAGATTTTGTTTTTTCATTGGTATCCCTCATAAATCAAGAAATTAATTTTCTGGATTTCATTCATCTCGGTTTTCAAGATTAAAATGATGGTTTTATTACTTTCCAAATATACTTATATTCCTTTAATTCCAATCTTCCATTGACTGTGTTTTCAGCAATAAGTTTATCAATATCATTTTTAAGTTCTGGATCCGTATACTCCGGGTTCCCTGGTATTCCAGATATAAACTTAGTGAATTCAAATTCGTTCGGGAAAACTATTTTTGTTCAAAGATATCTTCTGCCGAAATTCCCTCAATTGTGAAAATTGCATTGCTTCTATACCCGCCATTTCTAGTGGCAATTGAAATGGCTCTCGGCGACCCAGGGCCGTAAGGCCCGCCGCGTGAATGCAGTCTTAGACGCAGTTGCTTCTTCTTCGAATCGCTTACAAGGTTTTTGCATTCTCGAATCTATGTATCCCAAAATCTGTAATACTTGAATTTAGTATTGCTTCTCTAAGTGGATATAAATTGATGGCAAATCGGAGCTCAATATTTAGATCCAGAATTCTTTCCATTAGATTTTGCATAGGCTGCATTGACATGGGCTTTACAGCTTTTTCAGATATATAATAACCCGCAGTCTCATCAAATAATTCAAACCCATTGCCCGGCAATGTATATCGATAAATGGTTGCTTCTTTAATTGCCTTAAACCAATAAGATTCAACTGTAATTATAATATTCGAGTTGCTTACTCCGAAAAATCTTCGCTCATCATCTTCATTCATATTCTGAGATCTTGTATATACAATCCTGGGACAATCTCTAGGAAAGAAAAAAGTGAATTCATGTTCTTTGTCAATCGCCCAGACAATCGGCGGCATATCTCTACGATTATGCTTTACTCTGGGCTTGAACAAATCAATGTTTGATTCGCTACTGAAATGATAAAGCTTCATTGAATCCTCCTCACGAAATAGTTTTTCAAGCAATTGCGTCGTCACGGTAGAGACGTCGGTTACCCGACGTCCCCCGCACAGATCCCGGCGCACGGGTTTCCCGCACCGGGCTCTTCAAGGATACTCGCTTCCGTACTTTCGGCTTTAGAAGTCAAAATGAAGTTGGGTATGTTTGGATTCTACTATGCGCGGTCGCTCCACGCCATACCTTTCCAGGAAGGACGTAAATGTAGCTTGGTTGAAGCCGCGACGCTGGCTTCTTCGGTTTAGCCACTTGTACAGGGTTTTCATCGCTTGGGTGTAGAAGTCCCACAGGCTCGCATAGTTCCCGATGATCCCGTAGTAGTTGTAGTAACCTCGCAGTTTGGCGTTTAACTTCGGAAATAGTTGTCTCAGCCGCTTGTCCCGGTTTTCTTTACACCAGACTTTGAAGCTGGCAATAGATTTCCTCAGCTTGCTCCGCAATGTTCGGCGTTTCAGCACGTCTTTCCCCTTGCGTGAGGTGCCCCAGCAAAATTCGAATCCCAGAAAGTCGAACGCTGTGTTTTCCGTCTTGCGGAACCGAGAGAAGCTGATGATGTTCGTTTTCTCCGGCGACAATTCCAGTCCGAATTTTCGTAATCGTAAGCCCAGTCCCCGATAGCATTACAAATTTATATGTTTTATGATTTCACCATTTATGATTTCACCTGTATTTTTGAATCCAATTGAACTGTATAAATAATCCGCCTTTAAATTATCCGGTTTATGTCCAATTACTAGTTCCTTGCATCCATTTTCCTTCTTAATATAGTCTAACAGTTTTATTAGTCCTTGCTTACCATAGCCCTTTCCCTGGAACCTTTTATCAATCATATATACATAAATCCAAAATCTTTGATCATCAGGATCCTGACAATACATACAAAATCCAATTACTTCATTTCCATTATATATGGCCATTGGCTTTAGGTGTTTTTCATATTTGGATTCGGCTATTGAATATACGATTGGAACTATAAATCTTTCTCCATTTTCTTCACTAATTTCGAGTTGAGTGCATTCGAACCAATTATCTTTTGTTATTTCTTGAATACTGATTATAGAAATTCCGCCTTTCATTTTCGGGTTTTCGGCCATTTATTATAACGTTCCCACATTCGCGAACCCGAGAACTTTAAGCTCCAACGGGTCGGCCGCGATGCGGTTAGGTTCGCAGGGTTGTCGCCTGAGTCCGCTTCCTTGAAATGCCTCTGGCGACCAAGGGTCATAAGGCCCGCCGCGTGAATACAGTGTTATACGCAGTTTCTGCCATCCTGAGTTACAAAAGAAATCTTTAAGCCTTACCATCCTTCTCTTGATCTTAAAGATTGAATCTGTGACACGTGATGTCTGTCATGCCATAAATATCTTTGTATTGCCGTTTCAAGGCTCATAATTCCAAAGGCCGTGCTATTCATTTTTCGTTTATAGTCAAGGGGCTCCAGGTTGCGGAGCAATGTGAGAAATCGCGAATAAATCGATTCAATTAGATTGAGAGAAATTTCAACTGGCATATTGTAATCTTCCAGTTCAGCCCATTTGTCCTGAGTATAAGATGGTATTACCGGGCACTCCTCGGTTAATGTTCTCTTGAATCGAAAATATGCATTCATGTTATTATCCGCAATGTGGTGAATAATCTGTCTAATCGTCCAACCATCTTGCCTATACGGCGTATTTAATTGTTTATCATCAAGGCCATCCACACTGTTCCTTAACAGTGATGGTATTTTTTCAATCTCCAGAATCAAAGATTTTATGTAATCTATATCGGGGTTTATATATTCTTTAAATGGACCTATGGGATAACGAATACTATCCATAACTTGGCCTCCCTTAACTTTGCAGAAATTGCGTATAATGTTCCCGCATTCACGAACCCGAGAACCTTAAGCCCCAACGGGGCGGCCGCGACGCGGTTAGGTTCGCAGGATTGTCGCCTGAGTCCGCTTCCTCGAAACGCCTCTTGGCGATCAAGGACCGTAAGGCCCGCCGCGTGAATACGATGTTATGTGATGCCAGTGTCTTCTTCGATATGCTTACAAAATCTGCATTTATTTAGGCTCTTCATGTATTACAATCATATTTCCGGTTGGATCAAAGAAACGGAAAAACTTTCGTCCTTCTTCGTCAAGTATAGGATAACCGTCGCCTTCGAAATCAGTTCCTGAGCTTTTGATTGAAGTTATTAATTCATCTATGTTCTCAACTTCGATTCCTATAGTCGGAAATGGTTTGCCATCGATTGTAAATGTACTTGTTGTTTTATCATCAGTCACCCATAAATTTATGTTAGGTCCTTCTGATAATTCAATTATTGCAAATTCACCATAATTGGCAGCAAGTGTACCTCCCAAGTACTTGACATACCAATCGATGGAATCATCCAAACTATTTACTGGTACTTGAACATGACTGACAAATTTCTTCATCAAATATGCACTTCCTTTGGGTTTAAGATGATTCTACACTGGTTTCACATAACGTTCCCGCATTCACAAACTCGAGAACCTTAAGCCCCAACGGGGCCGGCCGCGACGCGGTTAGGTTCGCAGGGTTGTCGCCTGAATCTGCTTCCTCGAATTACCTCTCGGCGACCGAGCAGCCGTAAGGCTGCGATGCGTGAATGCATTGTTAGCTGAAGTAACCTTGAGATACCCTCAAAATCCTGTCCAATTCAATAGCAACACCATCATTATCGTTGCTTTCGGTAATATTACTTGCAATATCCTTCAATTCTTTTATTGCATTGTCCATCGCAACTGACCACCCACAAGCTTTAAACAGTCCGATATCATTATGATCATCACCAAAAACAATAACCTCTTCGTATGGAATACAAAACCCTTCAAGTAATTTAGCCACACCAAGTTCTTTTGATGCCTTCTTTGACATGATCTGAATCAACTGTCCATTGTCAGTTACTATTATGTTTAAGTTGGAATTAAACTTTTCCCTGAACATTCCTACATTCATATCTCCAGTTATCAAAATTTTTGTAGCATCAAATTCTTTGAGATCCTCAAGAGATCTTACAATTGGATTTTCTTTAACGCCGGTGACAATTGAATGATCAATCTCCTTCAGAGTAAACCATTCATCCTGAACTTCAATCCCTATCTCAACATTCGGATTATCGTTCATGCAATGATCAAGAACTTCTGCCGAGAGAACCGAAGGAATTGGTTCATGAATATTAATGCCGAGACTAGCACTAGAAATTAAGGCTCCATTATAAAAAACAAAAGAACCAATATCCAATAATTCCTTTGGTAGAAAACTATATGCGGTTCTTGGAGGACGAGCGGTAGCAAAAATTACATGCATTCCACGTTTAAGACAAGCTTTGACACTCTTGTAATTTCTGTCTGAAATCTTTTTTTCTGAATTAAGTAGTGTTCCATCTAGATCTAAAACTAATGCAGAGTACTTCATTGATTCACCTGCTCATTGTATTTTCTTCTAGGTTATTTCACATAACGTTCCCGCATTCACGAACCCGAGAACCTTAAGCCCCTAACAGGGGCGGTCGCGATGCGATTAGGTTCGCAGGGTTGTCCACTTGAATCCTCTCCCTCGAAATGCCTCTCGGCGACCAAGGGCCGTAAGGCCCAACGCGTGAATGCATTGTTAACTGAGGTTCTTGACTACTTCGAATTTTCTTTCAAAAATTCTTGCAACTCATACAAATCATCAAATTGATGTTTTGCTCTCTTATCCCTATTTCTTATCAAAATTGATTGAATTCCATTCTCTTCTGCCCCTATTACATCTGCAATTACATTGTCTCCGATCATCCAATGCGTCTTTGAATTTCCATGTTTCAAAATTGCCCTTTTATATATTTCAGAGTTTGGCTTTTCATAACCAATTTCCGCAGAATTAAAAATGTCTGAAACCAAAGAATCCAATCCTAAATGAGATACGATAGATCGCAATTCAGGTACATGATTTGAAATGATAACATGCTTCCAGCCTTTTGATTGCAGATTAGTAAGTGCTGGTATGGTATCATCAAAAAGTTCCCAACCTTTGAAATCAAGATAAATACTTTGCGCTAGGTGTGCCAGTTCAATGCCCTGCTCTTTAGTAAAATCTAGAGCTAAATAAATCTGGATAAATAATTTTCTTATATGTTCCCACCACAAATCAGGAGTATGCAAATGTGTATGTTCTTTCTCCGGTTCATGCCAGGGGAATCCTTGTCTGGTCATTGGCCTAACATCATCTAATTCAATTTTAGTATCACTAAACCTTTGTTTAATTGCTTCCAAAATAGCGAAACTCCATGAACTGAAATTTTCATTTTTCCGTTTACCAAGTGTTCCATCAAAATCCCAGAATAAGCACATATTCATTGTTTTTACGCCCTTTCAGGAATTTCAGTTCAACTCCTAATCCACGCAATTCGGATAACATCTATCTTCGTCTATTATTATGTATTCGCGTTAAATGGGAGCCTTCCTTCTTCTTCTCCACTTGCAAAATCCCATTATTATTCAATCTCGGTCGAACCTGATCTGACTCTTTGAATCCAGATTCGGATTCAACGTTAAAATTAACTATCATCGTATACAAGCAACCGCGCTTCTTGTCCCCTTGCCAGGAAAAGCGTTATATTATTTTGAGGATAACGGTTTAGGTTCATATTGTTGGGGGAGGGCGTCGGCATGGACAAGGATTCTGTGCATAAAACAAACAGCTTCTACTGGGATACACAAGGCAATGATTTCTTGGGAGCAATCGTTCTTCCTTATTATGGAGCATTTGTCTCGGAGGAAAAATGCCGGCTTTTTGGCGATGTCTCCGGGAAGAAGTTGCTGGAGATCGGCTGTGGCAACGGTCAATCTTTGCAATATCATGGGGAACGCCAAGCATCTGAACTATGGGCTGTGGATATATCGGCAAAACAAATCGAAAAGGCAGCGTGTTTTTAAAAAATGCTACTTCGATGAATCTTGGTACTCGGTATCTCTTGATGAAGGCACGCTAGCGGTATCGGACCGTAAGCTATCGACCAATGTGAACGCGTTGGCTAAGGCGGGATTTGTAATTGAGCAAATGATTGAGCAGTCTGATGACGAAATTATGCAATCGCACGACGCTAACAGCGATTTTGCCAATAAAGCAAAGATGCTCCCTGTAACTTTTGTAATCAAAGCAAGAAAACGATAGCGGACTAAACTGCAAATGCTTGAACGGATCGGATTGTTTGGAGTGGATCGAAACGAGCGGTTCATGTTAACGGAAGCTTAAAGAGAGGATAACGAAAACGAAATGAATGTTCGCGAGAAACTGGAGCGTAATCAAATCTGGCTTTATGTCGGCACGCTGGCTTTAGCTGCTGCACTTGGTTTGTTATTCCCTGATGTTGCGGTGTTGCTGGATCATAACGTACTCATCTCGATCGTGATTGCTGTATTGATGTTCGGCATGTTTTCTCAAATTCCGTTTATGTCGATTAAAGAATCGCTCAACAACCGCCGTTTTATCGTAGCACTCTTAATGGCAAATTATATCGCCGTACCGGTTGTCGTCTGGCTGCTATCTCATTTCTTGCCGCAACAATCCCCTGTTCTGCTTGGTGTATATCTCGTCTTGTTAACGCCGTGCATTGATTATGTCATCGTATTTACGCATTTGGGGCGCGGGAATGAGAAAATAATGCTGCTGGCGACGCCAATTCTGTTTGTGACACAAATGTTTCTGCTGCCCTTATATTTATGGATCTTCATAGGCAAGCAAGCGTCCGAAATTGTGAGTCCCGGCCCATTCATACAATCGTTCCTGATTATTATCGTACTACCGCTTCTATTGGCTATAGGACTGCAACTGCGGTCCAAGAACAACTCTAAAAGCAGCCAATTGCTAATCGATGTTTCCGCTTGGATTCCTGTACCGTTAATGGCGCTCACATTATTTGTAATTGTAGCCTCCCAAATCGATAAATTATCCGGTTACTCGGATGTTCTCATGAAAGTTATACCGGTGTATATCGCATTCATGCTCGTAATGCCTTTTATTTCCCGCTACATCGTAAAATGGTTTCGTGTAGACGTACAGTCGGGGCGTGCAGGTATTTTTAGTTCGGGAACCAGGAATTCCCTCGTGGTCCTCCCGCTCGCTCTAGCTTTGCCTGACAATTGGAACACATTAGTTGCAGCTATTATTGTTACTCAGACGATTGTTGAACTGGCAGGAGAACTTGTCTATATTCGTTTGGTTCCCAACGTCATTCTAAAAGACTGAACGCTCCGAGTCGCCCATGACTGCAATCAGTCCGCGTTGTCCATGCGCATCAAGTCTATTTTGCCACATCCCTTTGAACCGCCCGATCGACCGTCTATCGCTCCCCTTGTCGGATGATCCATGTTCAATGCGACTATCGCATTGAACACTATTATATTTCAGAACAGCAAACGGCGATGCGAAGGCTGCCCTCGTTGCATCGCCGTTATAACAGGATATCCCTTGCCCGCTTATTTGCCTGCGCGGATCGCTGCTCCCTCTTCCTCATTCGGTCCATAGACGCCAGGAGGAACAAGCCCGGCTTGCCGCATCAGAATCGTCATCTGTCCGCGGTGATGGATTTGGTGGCGAACGACGAGTGTCAGCAAGCCGGCATAAGTCGTTTCGATTCTGCCAAATAACAGGAGAGGTTCGGCCAGCTTCGCATCGGTCCATTGCTCCTTGAGCGCTGCAGACGCTGCCTCGCTTGCCTGCCGGTACCCTTGGGCGATGTCTTGCGCATGGCTGGGGACGGGGGCCGAGAACCCCGGACCTTCAAATTGCAGTCCGCCGGCACTGAGCATCCCCGTTACGCTCGTTGCCAAATGCCATGCCAGTTCTCCCAGCGACCTTCCTTTCGTTTCTGTCACGGTTTGGCTCAGAGACGAGTCCGTCAGGACAGTCAGAACGTTCGATGTCAACGACGATTCATGCTTCCAATCATCAAGAAATTGTTGCAGCGTTTGATACATGCTTCAATCGCTCCTTCCATGTATAGGCAATACATTCATCTTACCACCCGCGAGAAACGAAGCGCAAATCAGCCGAACCCCAATTTTCCGCGAATCAAAAAACTTATTGTCCATGGCGGATCAGGTTTAAATACCCGTCGCCGGGTTCATCCAACTCGCGCATGGAGATCCTGGCTCCTATGGATCGAAAACTGCTGACGATGTCCTCATAGCCGCGCTCAATGTGCTCGACGCCCGTAATACACGTTTTGCCTGCGGCTGTTAACCCGGCGAGCAGCAGGCAGGTGCCGGCACGCACGTCGGTAGCATGCACCCAGCCTCCCTGCAGTGGAATTCCGCCGCGGATAAACGCGCTCTCTTTGCGCAGCTCGATCTCCGCGCCAAGCCGCCGCAACTGCGGCACATGAGCGAACCGCTTCGGAAAGACGCGGTCGGTAACGATGCTCTTGCCCTTGGCTTGCAACAGAAGCGCAGTCATCGGCTGCTGCAAATCGGTGGCGAAGCCGGGATACATGCCTGCGCGGATCCGCGTTGCCTTCAGCGAGCCGGTACCATAAGCCGTAACGTGGTTGTCGCCGCATTCCACCTGCATTCCGACTTCTCTCAGCTTGGCCGTGCAGGCGCCGAGATGCTCAGGAATGACGTCCGCGACGGTAACCCGTCCCCCATTGAGCCCGGCCGCCATTAGAAAAGCTCCGGCGATCAGCCGATCCGGAATTACCGTGTGCTTCCCCCCGTTTAAGTAAGGGACACCTTCAATGCGGATCCGTTCCGTCCCTGCCCCGTAAATCCGAGCCCCAAGCCGGTTCAGGAAAGTCGCCATATCGACGACCTCCGGGTCCACAGCCGCGTTGTGCAGCTGCGTCCGCCCTTTGGCCCGCACGGCGGCCAGCATCGCATTAATCGTCGCGCCGCAGGTGATCGTGTCGAAGTAAATATCCGCGCCTCTCAGCTCGGCTGCCTCAACCACGTAATCGTTCCGGCAAATCTGAACCTTTGCGCCAAGCGCTTGAAACACCTTGATATGCTGATCGATCGGTCTTGAAATGAAGTCGTCGCCGCCCGGAAATCCGATTATGACTTTGCCGAATTTGGACAACAGCGCTCCCGCAAAATAATAAGATGCCCGGTAGCTTGAAGCTTTGACCGGGTCGATCACGGCGCTGTGAATCCAGCGTGGGTCAATGATGACTCGACTGCCTTCCTGCGTCAGCTCCATTCCGATATCACGGCTTATTCCCGCAATGATGCGGACATCGTCGATGCGCGGGATGCCCTCCAGCGTTACGACATCGTCAGCCAGACAGGCTGCGGCAAGCAAGGCAAGCGAGCTGTTTTTCGCCCCGGGTATATGTACCGTGCCATTCAGCGAGCCCGAGTACTCCGCTTGTATATATCTCATGAGGTTACCCTGCTTTCTTCTGTCATGATGACACCAATTCCGATTCGAGTACGTAGCCGATGCCGCGCACGGCGCTGATAAGAATGGTGTCTTTGCCGTATTTTTTGCGTACACGGTAGATCAGGGCATTCAATTCGTCCAGCGTCACATCCGGAACGCCATCCGATCCCGGCAACCTTTCCGGCCATACGCTGGATTTGATTTCCTCGAGCGGAACGAGCCGGTTCGCGTTTTCATGCAGCACACGAATCAGCAAATATTCTTTTTCGGACATCGGGATCCGCTTGCCGTCCACTACGCATTCTCTTTTCTCCCAATGAATGACCAGCCGAAGCTCCGGCGCTTCCTGCTGCTGGGTATTGCCAAGCGGTTCGATTTCAAGAGTTTGTTCGGCAAACATATAGGAGAAGTGAAGGACAACCATCCCTTTGGCGAGCTTGATGATATCAAAATTATTCAGAGGATACGGCGTATGCGGCGTCAGCCGTATACCGTTGACCTCCGTTCCGTGACGACTCCCCAAATCGTACAACAGCGCCTTGTCCTGCTTCCTGCGAATGACGAAATGCTGCCGGGAAATAAAAGCGTTCGTAAAGGCCAAATCCGGCTTGGACTGATTGGATAACCGGCCAAAACGGGTTTCATCCGCGCTTAGATCCACGTAAGTGCCCGATCGGTAGGGTTCGCCGCGAATCACGTATAGACATGCGAAGTTTTCCAGCTCCATCCCCTCCGCTTGCGATGCAGACTGTCGTCCACTATATTATAGTACCGTAAAGCAAGGATGAATAACATCCACTTATACTGACGGCCCACTCACATTTCAGTAACGCGGGTAATTGTCGCGAACCTCCACGTATCTGACTTGAATAGTAGCTGTCGATGCACCCGGGAAAGACAGGCTAAGTCTTAACTGGAATGCATGCTCGGCAACCTTTTCGTCAGGGAGCAGAACAGCGACAATATCCGAAGGCAGCGTGATCTCCCATTCTTCGAAGTATTCTTTCGGAAACTCGGCAGCATCAGGCACCTCAGTCAATGACGCCAGACGATTGGGGGACTCTGTCATCGAATGAGTCAAGCCTGCGAAATTATCCAGATGATCAATCAATGCCCGACTGGTCGTTATTGCATCTTCCGGTCGATCAAATCGATATAAGACGGACATAAGAATGTCATGATGAAAGCCCAATTGGATCGTTGTATCGATATTATTCAAAGGAATACTTTCGTTGATCCAGTAGGAGGAGCTGGCAGTCGCTTCACGTTTTTCAAATTGGGGAGAGCCATCCGGGAATAGAACTTTCCACACTTTATCCTGCTTTTGCCCAAAGAGAGTATAGATACGATCGAACGCATGCCATTGCTCCTCATCCTGATTAACAACAGGGGACGGTGAAGATGCAGTTGAACCCGTCCCGGCTTGGCAGGAGACCAGTGTTCCACCGGCTAGAACAACTGCTGTCAACAGGCATGCCATCCAACTCGCAGATCGGATAGATGCAGGAGCGAAAATGGCTCTGAATCGTGTTTTCATCCGATATTGCCCTCCTATATCATCAACACCATCAGACCGGTTAGCATGCAATTGCAGAGGTCCTTTCAAGATGGTTGTAAGCTTACTGTAACACAAACTTCTTTATCGTAGCCTCCTGCCGCCTGCCAAAACGAGCACAAAAGTGTCTTTTTTGAAGAAACTTTAATCGGACAGCATACACGGCTTGCTCTTATATGGATCAGACGACACAGTAATGCCGTTACACCTCATTCACTGAGCACTACCTTTTTAAGCCCATGATTTATAGTAGCCACAAACATACAGTCCCCGGAGCCATTTATATCCGTTACGGGATATCCGGCGAGCATGGATCGCAGTACGAGTCGGGAGTCCATCATCTGAAACCGGTGCAATCCGCGGCTCGAACATACATATACCCCGGTGTCCGTCGATTTAAGCGAATAAATGGACATCCCTTCGAAGGCGATCCGGGAAAACCCGCCCTTCTTGTTCCCTTGAATCAGTGTCCCTTCCATGGTCACGCCGAGCAGATAGCCGTAATATGCCGCCAAACTGGTGACTGCGGTTCCCAACCGGAATTCCGCCCCCGAGTCGGTATATCGATCATATAAAGATATTCCCCGTTTGGTACCGAGAATGTAATAGTGAGGAGTGAGCAGCAGGTCATAGATCGCCAAATTGGGGCAAGCTGTATTCTCCCAACGCGTTCCGATCTTGCACCATAATCCGTACTCGGTGGCTGCCGCGAAAAATAAGCCTTGTTGGGCGACCTGATAGCATGGAATCGTCAGTTCTGTCGGATGCCAACAATTCTCGTCATAGAAAAATAGTCCCTTGTTTGTGCAAGCATAGCACGCCCGGTCTATCGTCTGCAATCGATTGATAACGACTCCGTCCGGAAGACCCTCGTCTGCCTGCAACCATTTACCGTCCAAGCGTTTACGGTAAACTCCTTTTCCGAATGCTGCGGTGAACATGACGTCCTTGCAGGCGATGACGGATAACAGATCCGGCGACGGGCAATCGGCTTCGTCGTGGACAACTTGAAACGGGGCAACCATACTGCCACATCCTTACTTTTCGTAATGAGCATCTCTGTTGTCATACTAAATGATAATGATTATCATTGTCAACATACAATGGAATTAAGCATAAGCGGACGGGAATCCCCAAGCGACTGAGAATATTGTTTCTACCGAAGATCATTTCAGAACAAAGCCCAATCGCGCCATACGGGATACGGGCGGATTGGGCTCTGATTATTCCTTATGCTCGAACAGCGTTGCGCTCTCGATCGAATTGATCATTCTTCTCAAGTCCTTCGCTTGCTCGCCGGTGATCTCCCCGTCCTCGAACAGGCGCCGGATCTCCGCGCGTTCCACGTCGATGACTCGAATTCTCAATTCTTCTTTCTGCGCTTCAATCGTTTCATTGAACTGTTCAGATCCTTTCAGTCGGTCGATCATTTGCTTATAGTCGAGAATGACCGCGTATGCGATATTTTCTTTCTCATTTCCGTCCGCATAGGCTTCCAGGCGCGCAAGAGCCGCTTGCGAGGCTTTCAGTTGAATATCCCTTCCCATCTGCCGAATGGCCATACGCTCCTTGCCGCGATAACGCCGATTGCTGCGGGTTGAACGTCTCCGGTGCCGCCAGATGCTCCCGACAAGGAATTTGAACCGGGAACCGATTCCCCGGGACAACGCCTCTTCGCGCAACTCAAGGACACTCTCGAATTTTTCGAATAATTGTTCGTCCATCTCTCCGCGGGCCATCGCTTCCTGAATGTATTTTCTCTCGGCCTTCAGCGCCATTAACCGGACGTCCATGATTTGTTTCATGAACTCGCTGCCGCCCTCTTCGCGCAAATTTTGCCCGATATGAGCCTGCTGGAACACCTTCTTGTACTCATCCATCAGTTGATAAGCGGCAGCTTCGTTGTTATCGTTGATCTCCGAGCGGATCTTCATGAGAGCCGCCAGCAGCAGCTTGCTCTTGGCCTCGTTCGTGTTCATGTAAATGGAGGAATCTCTTGCTGCCGCGTCTCCCTTGCTTAACAGCGGAAGAAATACGGTGGCGGCAAGCAAGGTGAACAAAATGACGCCTGCAGCCAAGAAGATGATGAGCGATCGCTCCGGAAACAGCGCCCCGCCCTTAATGAACAACGGAATGGACAACACGCCGGCCATCGTCACGGCTCCACGAACGCCTGTAAGGCTAACAATCAAGGTCATGATCACCGTCGGCTTGGCGGCATCTTCTTTTCCTTTCATTCGATGTTCATAATAGGAGAACAAGTAAGACCAGACAAATCGGATAGCCAATATTACCGCACCGATCGCCAACACATATTCGATTGCAAGGGTGTTATGAATATTGGGATTCTCGACCGTTGAACGAATGGATGGAGGAATGATCAAGCCGAGCAGAAGGAATACCGCCCCGTTCAAAATAAACAACACCGTGGACCATATATTTTCTGTGAGCACCTGTTCTTCGGCTTGCATCGGCTCCGCCCTCTCCCGAAGCAAGGAATGGACGATGCCGCCCAATACGACCGCTATGACTCCGGAAGCGTGCAGCATCTCCTCGGTAACGATGAAGATAAGGAACGGCGTCAACAATTGAAGCAACGAATGCAACGTAACGTCGTTGATTCCTTTCCGGCGCAGCGTATATCGGAGCCAAGTCAACAGAAGGCTGAGAACGAGCCCCAGGAGAGCCCCTGCGATAAACATGTACGTAAAATCGAAGATCGCTTCCCGCAAGGAGAAATAACCGGTCACCACCGCGGCAACCGCATAATTAAACGCGACCAGCCCGGAAGCATCGTTGATCAGGGACTCGCCGCGCACGAGATTTAACACCTTCGCCGGAAGGTGAATGCGTTTGGCAATCCCGTTCACCGCGACCGGGTCCGTAGGCGACAGAATGGCGGCTAATGCAAAGGCGGCGGCAAGCGGAATGCCGGGGATCATCCAATGAATGAAGTAGCCGCCGCCGATTGTCGTCAACAGCACGAGAATGATGGCATTGCCGAATATCGGCGCCCTCATCTTCCACAACTCGTCCCGCGGAAAGTGCCTTCCGTCATTGTACAGCAGCGGAGCGACGAACAGGAGCAGGAACCATTCCGTCTCGATCTCCAGGTGGAAATCCCGGTAGACGAGCGCTACGACGATCCCTAATGCAATCTGCGTCAGGGCGGTAGGGATGAATGTTACATAGTGACTGATAATGTTGGAAATCACCAGACAGACGAGCAGCAAAATTACGGTCATCAAAATTTCCAATCCGTCGTCCTCCAAAACAGCTTCCAAAAAATCGAAAAAGGTACGTACATCTTACCATTCGAGAGAAACGATCCGCAAATCGGCCAATTTACAACATTTCCACATCCCCTTCCGTGTCGTTCACGCGAATGCGTTGACCGTCCCGGATCCTCTTGGCCGCGTGTTGGTGCAAAGATCCAGGTTCTTAATCATGTTGGATTAGAAGTCCAGGAAGTCCCCTGCAAGAAACCGATAGCCGATACCCGGTTCTGTCATGATATACCGCGGACAAGTCGGGTCTTCATCCAGCTTCTTGCGCAGATGGCCGATGTAGATGCGTAAATAATGGCTGTCCGACTCATGGTGATGGCCGCCCCATACTTGCTGCAGCAATTGCCGCTGGGTGACGACTTTGCCGGCGTGGGACGCGAGCACCTTCAGCAAGTCGTATTCAGTCGGCGTGAGCTTCACCCGTTCTCCGTGCAAAGTAACCAGGCGTCCGGCAAGATCTATCTTCAGCTCCCCGAATTGCAGGACGGGCTCGTCGTCGGACTTCGCTACGTGGCGAAGCGCGACGCGAATCCTTGCCACCAGTTCCCCCATGCCGAACGGCTTGGTGACGTAATCGTCCGCGCCTCCGTCCAGGGCGGCAATCTTATCCGCTTCCCGATCCTTCGCCGTCAACACGATGATCGGCACGCGAGACCATTCCCTCAATTGTTGCAGCACCTCCATCCCGGACAAATCAGGCAGCCCCAGATCCAAGACAATGAGATCGGGGTGCAAGGTCGAGGCGTGCAGCAAGCCCTCCTCGCCCGTCGCGGCTTCGAGGATGTCGTACCGGTGGGCGTGCAAATTCACCTTCAACAATTTGCGGATCTGGGGTTCGTCGTCGATGATCAGAACGCGCGCCCCGCTATCTGGTACCGACATGGCCAGTCAAACCTCCCCTTCCTGAAATGCGAGATGCTATTCGGCCGTCTGTTCTGCCGGAAGCGTGAACGAAATGATCGTCCCCTTGCCGCCGTTCGGCTCCGCGGCGATCGTTCCCCCGTGCAGTTCGATGATTCCCCTGCAAATAGCCAGGCCCAGCCCCGTTCCCGTCACGTGGCGAGCGGCGTGCGATCGATAAAATTTGCGAAAAACAAGCTCCCGGTCGGCCGGCGGAATTCCGATGCCTTGGTCGGCGACGGAGACGGTCATCCGGTTGAACCCGCTCTTCACCTCGATGCGGATTTCGCTGGAATCCGGCGAATACTTGATCGCATTGCTGATCACGTTGACCAGGAGCTGCTCGAGCAGCGCCTCGTCCCCGAGAACAAACGGCAGCTCGTCCGGAAGCGACACCTTGAACGTACGATGCTGCTGAAAAGCTTTCAAATGCGCGAGCGCAACGCCGATCAGCTCTCCCATGTCGCACCATTGTTTGCGCAGCCGGAGCATGCCGCTTTCCAATTGCGCCATCCCCAGCAAATTCGTCACCAACCGGTTCATGCGCATCGCGCCGTCGCGGACTGTCGTCAGCAGTTCCATCCGTTCTTCCTTGGAGAACAGCTCGTCGCCCTCCATCAGCCCTGTCACCGAACCGGCAATCGTCGCGAGCGGCGTCCGCAACTCGTGGGAGACGGAATCCAGCAGCGCAGTCCGCAGCCGCTCCGATTCTGCGGTCAATTGCGCGATCTTGGCCTCCTCCGCGAACTTCACGCGGGCGATCGCGTTTGCCGCCAGGTCCGCCATCGCTTCGAGCAGACGCAGGTTATCCGGCGAGAAGGAGGCTGACGTCTCCTTCAGATTGACCGCAAGGACGCCATAAGTTCGATCCTCCGTACGAAACGGAACGTAATAAGCGGATGCCGCGCGCAGCGTGTTCGTTCCCTTGCCGACCGGCTCTCCGTGTTCAAACGCCAGACGAGCAACGGCCTGCTCCGACTTTCCGGCGCCCCAGTCCGAATGCGGAGAGGAACGGGACGTTAGCGTCAGCTCCCGGTTCTCGTCAGGCAAGAAGACCGCCGCTTCCGTTCCGATCGTTCGCGATACCACTTGAGTCACATTGTCCAGCAACGCGCGGATGTCCGTGATCGCGCTCATTTGGCGGCTCAGCGCATACAGCGAGGCGGTAAGGGCTTCCCTCCGTTCGGCATAGTACAGTTGCTGCTTCAACCGTGCGGCCAGGGTGGCAGTCAGTATGGCGACGGCCAGAAATACGGAGAATGAGACCAAGTAGCGAAGATCCGCAACGGTAAAGCTCAACGATGGCGGCACGAAGTAAAAATCGAATGCGAGCACGCCGGCAACGGCCGTAAAAATCGCCGGCCGGATCCTCCCGTACATGGCGCTGAGCATCACAGGCAGCAAGTAAATCAGCGCGATATTCACCGGGTCGAAGACGCGATCGAAGGCTTTCAGGACAACCGTCAGCACGACGATCAGCAGCGTGATTCCGAGATATGTCGTCCATTTGGTCGTCGTCGACGGCTGCAGTCCGTTCGCCCCCTCAGTTTTCGATTTTTTTCATGTTCGGATCGAAATCCGCCACCACGAGCACGTCCATGCGGCGGCCGCGGCGCAGCGCCGTCCGGACGACGGAATTCCGGAACCACGCGGACCATCGCCCCCGGCGGGATTGACCGACGATCATCTGCGTACTGCGATAGACGAGGGCTTTGGCGAGCAGGACATCCGGGATGCGACTGGCCGTGTCTGCCCTGTCCACGACGAAATGTCCGCCGAGACGGACCGTAAGATCGCGCAGCGCATCCAGCCGCTTCTCCGTGTCGCTGTCGACGATTCGGCCCACCTGCACATGTTGGACATGCCATTCCGCCTTCAGGCGGTGCGCGATGCGGAATCCCCGGCGGATCAGCCGCTCGGCATGAGGCCCCGTCGTCACGCCGACGAATACGACCTCGCGATTGCGCCATGGGCCGCGCAAGGAACCGTTTCGTTCCCAAGATTCCAACCGTTCGTCTACATCGTCCGCGATTTCTCGAAGTGCGAGCTCCCGAAGCGCGATCAAATTGCCCGTTTTGAAAAAATGGCCGAGCGCCTGGTCGATCTTATCATGTGCGTAAATCTTCCCTTCCTTCATTCTATCTTGAAGGGTCTTCGGCGCTACGTCAATGAGCTCGACTTCATCTGCAAGCCGAAGCATGCTGTCCGGTACCGTCTCCCGCACGCGGATGCCCGAAATTTGCTCCACGGCGTCATTCAGGCTTTCCAGATGCTGAACGTTTAACGTCGAAATGACCGAGATCCCGGCTTCCAATATTTCCAGCACGTCTTCGTAACGTTTGCGGTTCCGGCTGCCGGGCACGTTCGTATGCGCCAATTCGTCGACCAGCACGACTTCTGGCCTGCGGGCGAAGATAGCCGACACGTCCATTTCCGTAAGCCGAACGCCCCGATAGTCGATGACGGCGCGAGGGATCGTCTCCAGGTTTCCAACTTGCGCCGACGTTTCCATTCTGCCGTGCGTTTCGAGCAAGCCGATGCACACGTCGATGCGTTTGCCCAGCAAGTCGTTGCCTTCCCGCAGCATCATGTACGTCTTCCCGACTCCCGGCGCCGCACCGACATATACCTTGAACGTGCCCCGCTTGATCCGATCGATCTTGCGCTCGATTTCCTGGACGCTGAGCCTGCGGTACGGCGATGACGCCTCTGAACGCTGGCGCGTCATCGTCGGAAGCACCCGCTCTCCTTCGTGTTCGGCCCGGTCGGCGACGAAGAACACGTCCGCATTCCGGATGTGCTTCAGCACGGCGTTCCCGATCGAGCCCTTCCATAACTCCTGAATCGGAGTCATTTTGGAATGGCCGAGGACGATTCGGGTCACGTTGCTCGCCATCGCATACCGCACGAGAGCGCTCGGGATACGGCGTCGAGATCGAAACGGAAGCTCTTCGAACGCCGCTCCGACCTTCTCCGTCAGTTTGACGATCGACCGCTTGAACACCGCAGCCTCCGCGGACAGCGGCTTGCCGGAACGGACGAACGTCACGACTCGCAAGTCGCCGCCGAGCCGCTTGGCTATCTGCTGTCCGCGCCGAATATGGATCGATCCGTTCCAATGATATTGCGCGGAAACGAGAATGCGTTCGGCCGCTCCCGAAGGCCCCAGCAATCCCTCCTGCTCCCGGTGCTTCTCCAACGATTCGTTGACGTCTTCGGCGACAAGCCGCAGCGCGAGCTCGCGCAGCTTCCCGACATTGCCGCGCTTCAGCAGGCCGGGGTCCTTGACGCCGCCGAGTTTTCCTTCCTCCAGCCGCTTCAGCACCGTTTCCGGACTGACGTCGATCAAGCGCACTTCGTCCGCCAGATCAAGCGCTTCGGTCGGAATCGTCGTCTCGGTCTTGATGCCGGTCAACTCATGGGCGAGCTCGGCCAGCTCCTCTATCTCGTACACGTTGACGGTCGTAATGACACTGATTCCCCGGTCGAGCAGCGTTCGGATATCGTCCAGTCGCGTCGGGGGCTGAGCTTCGGGCCGGTTGCGGTGCGCAAGCCCGTCGACGAGCACGACTTCCGGGTTTCTCCGAATCAAGGCGTCCACGTCCAGGTCTTTTTTCTCCTCGCCGTCCTTACGCCAGTGGATGCTCGGAATCCGTTCCAGCCCTTCCAGCTGCTGCACGGTTTCCGGCCTGCGCATCGTGGTCACCGCGCAGATGACGACGTCGATTCCCTGCTCCTTCAGCGACTGGCCTTCGCGCAGCATGTGATACGTCTTGCCGGTGCCGCTGACGGCGCCGATATACACCTTCAGTCTGCCGCGATGGATTTTATAAATCGAATACAGCAATTCCTCCGGCGTCTTTCGTCTGAATCCTCCCATGCCGGCCTATTTCAACAACGAATGCAAATCCAGATTCAACAACAGCACGTTGACCCGCGGTTCCCCGAATACGCCGAGGTCCCGCCCGTCCGTATGCTTCACGATCAGCTTCCGCAGTACGTCCGGCGCAATGCCCGTCAGCTTGCTGATCCGGGGCACCTGCACTTCGGCGGATTCCGGTGTGATATGCGGATCAAGCCCGGAACCGGAGTTCGTGACGAGGGCGATCGGCAGCCGGGATATCGGAACCTCGGGATTGTCGGTCTTCCATTGCTCGATCGACGCCCGCATACGATCCAAGAGCGCCGGATTGGATGGCGCATAGTTGTTCGAGCCGGAAGCTGCCGCATTGTATTCAATGCTTGACACGCGGCCGCGGAAAAATTTCGGATCCGTAAACGGCTGGCCGATCAGCTCCGATCCGACGACTTGGCCCGCATCGTTCTCGATCAAGCTTCCGTTCGCTTGGTGCGGCACGAGCAGTTGGGCCAGACCGGTGCAGGCAAGCGGGTATATAATGCCGCACAAGAGAATGAATGCGAGACTCATTCGGAGCGCGATGCCGACATACGAAGCGCCCGCGGCGATGCCGGTCGGGCTGGCGGATTTATTCATGACAAGCTGCCTCCCTTTCCCTGACGTTCGATTAAACCCATAGATGGACGATCAGATCGATCAGCTTGATCCCGACGAAGGGAACGATAACGCCGCCCAAGCCGTACACGACGATATTGCGTCTGAGCAGTCGGGAAGCGCGCATCGGCTTGTAGGCAACGCCCTTCATCGCCAACGGGATGAGCAGCGGGATAAGGATCGCGTTGAAGATCAAAGCCGACAGAATGGCCGATTGCGGCGACCCGAGCCCCATGACGTTCAGCGCGCGCATTTCCGGAATTGCGAGAATGAACATGGCCGGAATGATCGCGAAATATTTGGCGATATCGTTCGCGATACTGAACGTCGTCAGCGCGCCGCGGGTCATGAGCAGTTGTTTGCCGATCGATACGACCTCGATGATCTTCGACGGATCGGAGTCGAGATCGACCATGTTGGCCGCTTCTTTGGCGGCGACGGTGCCGCTGTTCATGGCAAGCCCGACGTCTGCTTGCGCGAGCGCGGGAGCATCGTTCGTGCCGTCGCCGGTCATGGCGACGAGCTTGCCATCCGCCTGCTCGCGGCGGATGACCGCGATCTTGTCTTCCGGCCTACTCTCGGCGATGAAGTCGTCGACGCCGGCTTCCCTCGCGATCGTCGCGGCGGTCAGCGGATTGTCCCCGGTACACATGATCGTCCGAATGCCCATCTGCCGCAGCTGTTCGAACCGCTCCCGCATACCGGGCTTCACCGTGTCCTTCAAATAAATCAGGCCGTAAATGCGGTTGTCGACGGCGACGGCAAGCGGCGTTCCGCCTTCGCGTGCGATCACGTCGCTGCGATCGTCCAGGTCGGCCGGAACCGCGCCGCCCTGAGCGGCGACCCACTTCTTCACAGCATCGACCGCGCCCTTGCGGACTTTGCGTCCGTCTTGCAAGTCGGCGCCGCTCATCCGGGTATCGGCTTGGAACGCGATGAATTCCGCGCCCTCCGCGATCGTTTCATCGTATTTCAGCACTTTCTTTTTCATAAGCTCGATGACGGAACGGCCCTCCGGCGTCTCGTCATGGACCGAGCCGATCGCCGCCCATTCGGCGACCGTCTCCAAGCCGGCGCCGCCTGCCGGGATGAACTCGCCGGCCATCCGGTTCCCATACGTGATCGTACCCGTCTTGTCCAGAATCATCGTTCCGATGTCGCCGGCCGCCTCGACCGCCTTGCCGGACATCGCCAGCACGTTGAATTGCGTCACCCGGTCCATCCCGGCGATCCCTATGGCAGACAACAGGCCGCCGATCGTCGTCGGAATGAGACATACCAGGAGAGCGATCAACACCGGGACTTTCAGCTCGACGCCCAGGTAGCCGGCCATCGGGCCGAGCGTAGCGACGACGATCAGGAAGATCATCGTGAGGCTGACAAGCAGCGTGTTCAGCGCAAGTTCGTTCGGCGTCTTCCGGCGCTCGGCGCCTTCCACGAGGGAGATCATCCGATCGAGGAACGACTCGCCGGGGTCGGCGGTAATCCGCACGACGATTCTGTCGCTGACCACGCGAGTCCCTCCGGTTACCGAGCTGAAATCGCCGCCCGCTTCCTTGATGACCGGCGCGGATTCGCCCGTAATCGCCGATTCGTCGACGGATGCGAGTCCGCTGGCAACTTCGCCGTCCCCAGGGATCATTTCACCTTGCGAAACGACGACAATATCGCCTTTGCGCAGCTCCGTGGAAGGAACGCTCGTCACGGAGTCGCCGACTATCTTGTTTGCCGTCGTTTCTTTCTTCGATTGCTTCAGCGAGTCCGCCTGCGCCTTCCCGCGTCCTTCCGCCAGCGCTTCCGCGAAGTTCGCGAAGAGGACGGTAAACAGCAGGACGATAAATACGGTCAGATTAAATCCGATGTCATCTTCCGCCTTGAGGTAGCCGGGAAAAAGCAGCATCGGCAAGACGATGAACGTGCCGATCTCGACGACGAACATGACGGGATTTTTCATCATGCGGATCGGATTCAATTTCAGAAAGCTGTCCAGAATCGCCCGTCTGACGATGGAGGAAGTCAGCAATGTTTTGCGTGTTTCGCTCATATCCGTTCACTCCCGTCTAACCCAGCTTCAAATATTCGGCAATCGGCCCGAGCACGATCGACGGCAGGAAGGTCAGCGCCCCGATGATCAGAACCGTACCGATCAGAATGCCGTAAAAGAGCGTATTGTCCGTGCGGAACGTGCCGATCGTTTCGGGCACCGTCCGCTTGCGCACGAGCGATCCGGCGACGGCCAGCATCGCGATCATCGAGATGTATCGGCCGAGCAGCATGACCATGCCCGTCATGATGTTCCAGAACGGCGTATTATCCGCGAGACCTTCGAACCCCGATCCATTGTTCGCCGCGGAAGACGTATATTCATACAGCACCTGAGAGAGGCCATGGGGACCGGGATTCGAAATCGCGCCTTGGCCCAGACTCGTCAGGAACGAGATCGCGGACGGCGCGAGAATAATGAACGGATGTACCAGAATCGCCGTCGCGATCAGCTTCATTTCGCGCGCCTCGATCTTGCGTCCGAGAAATTCCGGCGTCCGGCCGACCATCAACCCGCACAGGAACACGCCAAGGATGGCATACATCAGCATGTTGATCAATCCGGCGCCTTTGCCGCCGAATACGACGTTCAGCATCATTTGCGCCAGCGGAACCATGCCGCCAAGCGGAGTCAGCGTATCGTGCATGTTGTTGACCGTTCCTGTCGTCGCCGCCGTTGTCACGGCCGTGAACAATGCGGACTGCGGGATGCCGAAACGGACTTCTTTGCCCTCCATGCTGCCCTGCGAAGCGTCGATTCCCAGCGCACTCACGGCCGGATTCCCGCGCAGTTCGGAGAAATAGACGGTCGCCAGGAAGGCGACGAACAATGTGAGCATGGCGCCGAAAACGACCCAGCCTTGCTTGCGGTTCTTCGCGAACAAACCGTACGCGTAAGGCAGCGAAGCCGGCAACAGCCACATCGACATCATTTCGACGACATTGGTCAGCGGGCTCGGATTTTCGAACGGATGAGCCGAGTTGGCTGCGAAAAACCCTCCTCCGTTCGTCCCCAGGTGCTTGATCGATTCAAGCGAGGCGACCGGCCCGATCGCGATGTGCTGCACAGCGCCTTCGAGCGTCGTAACCGTCAACCGGGGGTCCAGCGTCTGGGGCACTTGAAGCGCCGCAAGCAGCATCGTCACGAGCACAGCCGCGGGAATGAAAATGCGCGTGTGCGCTTTGACGAAATCTTCAAAAAAGTTGCCGACCGTCCGGCCTTTGCTTGTCAAGCCGCGCACGAAAGCGATCGCCACGGAAAACCCGGTCGCGGCCGAGGTGAACATCATCATCATGATGACCGCCATTTGCGAAAAATACGAGAGGCCGCTCTCCCCGCTGTAGTGCTGAAGGTTCGTATTCGTCATGAAGCTCGTGACGGTGTTGAAAGACAGTGTCGGCTCCATATTGTCCGTGCCGTTTGGATTGATCGGCAGATAGGATTGCAGCCTCAGAATCGCGTAGCCGACCGCTGCGAGCACGACGTTCGTCAGCAAGAAACCGAGCGCATACTTTTTCCACGTCATGCCGCTGCGGTCTTTCAGGCCAACCAGCTTATAGAAGAACCTTTCGAACGGTCCGAAGATGCGGTCTGTCCGGTTCGGTTCGTTGGAAAACACATGGTACACATACGTACCGAGCGGTTTCACGAGCAGTACGACAACTGCCAGGATGATCAATATTTGCAAAATGCCCATTGGTTGGCCTCCTCCATGCGAACCGCGACGAAGACGATATCGGCGCTCATTCCCTTTCTCCCTCCGTTTCGCCGACGACCCGGTCGCACCACGCCGTAAACCCGTAGCACAATCCGAACGCGGCTGCTAACAATACAATCATGTACAGATCCAGCATGAGATCGCCTCCTTCCATTTTTGCTCAAGCGGAAAACCCGCTGCTGCTGTTTCAAAATCGATTGTAATATGACCTCCAATAAAAACGGGGTAAAAGAGGAAGGCAAAAGCGTAAAAATAACATAAAAAAACCCGCGTTCGTCGCGGGTTGGCTGCCTGGTCCGGAAGGTCAAACGGAGATTGTTAATCGCATCAAATATCGTTCTTGCATGGGGCCGAAGCCGCGATCTGCGGAAAACGGACCTCAAACACCGTCCGAATGGCATCGCTTTGAGCCGTAATCGTCCCCCTGTGCTGCTCGACGATGTTTTTCGCAATGAACAAGCCGATGCCGGTGCCGTCCTTGCGCTCCGTCCGCGCTTTATCGCCGGTATAGAACATATCGAAAATAAAAGGCAATTGCTCCGCGGGAATGCAGTGGCCGTAATTCATCACTTGAACGACGGCAACCTCCCCTTCGACGCGGCAATGTATATCCACGTATTGCCCCTCCTTGCCATAACGAATCGCATTGGTCAACAGATTTTCGAATACGCGCATCAATTGCTCTCCATCGCCCTGAATCGTCACATGCGGAGTTACGTGCAATCGGGTGGCGAGGTTGTTGCTTTCCAGAGCGGGATATACTTCCTCGTTCAATTGGACAAGAAGCTCGCTGAGATCGATCGATTGCTTGTCCATCGTAAGCTTGCCGTAATTCATGCGCGTGATTTCGAACAGTTCGTCAATGAGCTTCTCCAGCCGCCGGGACTTGGTGTAGGCAATGCTTGTGTAGTGCTTGACTTGATCGTCCGTCAGTCCGTCGCCGCGAAGAATGTAATCCAGATATCCCAACACGGAAGTGAGCGGGGTACGCAAATCATGCGCCAAATTGAGCACCAATTGCTCCTTGCTGTTCTCCGCGTAGTCTCCCCTCTCCATCGCTTGCTGCAATTTTTCGCTTGCCTGCCGGATGTCCCGCGCGATCTGTTCGAACTCGTCATTGGACTGAATGCTGATGTGATTATTAAATTCGCCGTTCGCCAATTGGTGGATGCCGCGCGATATTTCGCGAAAATAATGAGAATATCGCTTCGTAAACAGATAGAAAAAGTAAAAGGAAAGAGGAATGAAAAGAAGGAGAAAGAAATTGACGTCCCCGATATCCCTGATCATGTTGCGATATTTCGTCAGCGGGTCTTCCATCTTCGTTGTATGATAATAAAACTGGAGAAATTTATAGATGATATAGGTGATCGTACCGGAGCAGAGCGTGCTTAATCCGAACAGCAAAATCATGTTGAAACGGAAGCTGCGGGATCTATTAACCATCGAACCGATACCCCACTCCCCACACCGTCTTGATCCATTGGTTCTTATACTTGTCTTCGCCAAGCTTCTTCCGCAAAGTGCGGATGTGCACCATGACCGTATTCCCGCCCTCGAAATAAGCTTCTTTCCACACGCGTTCAAATATATTTTCCGAGCTGAATATTTTCTTCGGGTGGCTGGCCAGCAGGTACAAAATATCGAATTCTTTCGGCGTCAGTTCGACCGGTGTTCCATATACCGATACGGTTCGCCGGTCCGGATGAATGACCAAACCGCCGGCCTCCAACACGGATGATGCGCTCGCTGCCGCCGACGGATTGAATTGCAGCGCGCGACGAAGCTGTGCGTTCACGCGGGCGACCAGCTCCATCGGGTTGAACGGCTTGGTCACATAGTCGTCCGCTCCCTGGATCAGCCCTGTGATCTTATCGAGATCGCTCGTCCTGGCGCTTAGAAAAATGATGGGCAAATGATGGCTTTGCCGAATGAGCTGCGTCGCTTCGTACCCGTCCAGATTCGGCATCATGATATCGAGAATCGCCAAATCGACGGGCAGCGCGCGTACGGCCTTCACGGCTTCCAGCCCGTCGGACACTTTGATGCAGCGGTAGCCCTCTTTCAACAGATGCAGTTCGATCAAATCCGCGATTTCCGGCTCGTCGTCCGCGATTAATATCGTGATCGGCTTCATGACCCACCTCAGGTATGCTTGGAGAATAACGGCGTACTCTCTCATACTGCCGCAAAACATCAATCCGATGCAAGCTCCTGATGATCGGAATCGGAAGAAAACACGGTCACGATGACGCCATCGATATTGTTGCCTGAAATTTCGTAGCGGCGATCCTCGGGGACATGGATCGTAGTGGTCTTGGCGATCGGATAGTACGAGATTTGATAATTTTGGCGGCCGATCGCAGCGGTAATGGACTTCTTCTGCTTCAGGTAGTCCAGATATTCCTCCAGCACAAAATCGTGCTTATGCATAATCGCGCTGTGCGGCAGACCGACATATCGAAAATGCCACGGTTCGTTCTGAATCCCCGTGATGTCCGTCTTGTTCTTCGGATAACGCAAAATAAAACCGTATTTCCAGGCGTGCTCTTCCAGCCACTTGCCTTCATCGGCATGCTCCATCTTCCCTTGCGTGGACCCGATATCCAGCGACAGCCCGAGGTTGTGTTCGCTGTAGCCCGCCGGCAGCGCGTAATCCGGCCCCATCTTCTCGTACAGCTCGCTCTGCTCGCTCTCGTCCCGGTAACCGCTGCTGATCACGAAATGGACGACCCCGTCATTTTCCGCAGCTTCAATCATCGCAGTAAACTTGCCGAGCAAGCTTGGCGATAACCGGATGTCCTGATCCAGCAAGACGAATCCATCGACCAGTTCCCGATGCTTCGACAGTTGGACCGCCTCCGATGCCACGCTTGCCGCACGTACGGGATGGTCCCGATTCACCAACAGCAGGCTGCCGTTGAAGATTTGATCTTTCGTGATCTGAACCGGCAGCTTGCTTCCTTGCGAGGTCTCGTCTTGCGAGTGCGATTGCGCTTGCTCCAGTGCTCGATCGTCAGGCGCGGTCTTAATCTCGATACCGACCGACTGCTGATCGTGATACACGAGATAACCTATGATAACGAATACAGCAAGCAAAAAGCCCCATTTCTTCATCCACCGTTCCTCCTATGCCTCGCTAACTTGAGGTTAAGGAAAAGGATTTAAAAAGAAATGGGGGTAAAAATAAAGTTTTTCTTAAATCGTGAATTTACTAATCGTCCATGCCCTTGCCTGCGAGAATGTGCGGCAAATACTTTTCAATTCTCGACTCTCGGGTCCTGGATTGTTTGGCCCCGGCAAAAAAATACAAGTACCCTCTCTGCCGCCCTGGCGTCAACGCTTCAAAGGCCGTTTTCAACTCGGGGATTTCAGCGAATTTGCTCAGCAGCTCTTCAGGCACTTCGTACTCCTTCGTCTGCTTGAACTCCACCTGCAATCCGGCCTTTTCGACCTCGATGGCTTCATCGATGTACGATTGGATGATCAACTGCATCTGTTCGATTTGCCCGACGTCGGTGAACCGGATTTGTCTGGCCGACTGCACGTTCTCCGTTTGTTGGATCAAGACGCCATGAGGATCCTTCAACAAAGCGCCTTTGTGAAACAGCAGCGCGCAGTATTCCTTGAACCCGTGGATCAATACGATATTTTTATCATCGTGCGTGTAACAAGGATGCATCCACTTGAAATCCTCGGTCAACTCGCATGCCAGCACGATCTCCCTCAGCTTCTCGAATTCTTCCTTCCATTGCTTCGCTTTTCTGAAGAAAGGGTCGATTTTCGGATTCCTGACGCCTTTGGACATCTTTGAACTCACGCCCCCCTTAGTCGACATGTTGGTCTAACACACCGCAGACGACACCTACGATCGCCAGAAAGTCGTGCAATCTGCCTTGTCGAGCATGTTAAACTTAATGATCGTATCCAGCAAGTCGAAATCTACAGGTTGGTTCCACCGAATTCGAAAGAGCAGATCCGTACGGCTATAGCCCGCTTTCTCGATCTCATCGGCGAATTGACCGATTCCCGCCTTCTCCGGAGCGACAGCCATATGCTGTTTGGCGACGCTAAAGCCGATGATGTAGGTGCCATGATCGGTAAACATCGGCTGATTCCACTTGATCTCAGGCACCAGATTGGGGAATTGATCCAGGATCCGGGAAAATAACTCCACCATGCGGGCTTGATGTTCAGGCTGGCCGATACCCGATACGAAATCCGCAAACACATCCATGTCTCGAGCTGCTGTCATCTCGGTTCCTCCTTCGAATGTCTTTAACGGCGGGGTATTTAACGGCATCAATTATCATCCCAAATATTTTCCCGTAATCGACTGCTCCGCATAAACGATCTGCTCCGGCGTGCCCTCGAATACGACTTGACCGCCTTTGCTGCCGCCGTCCGGTCCCATATCGATCAGCCAATCCGCTTGGCTGATCACTTCGAGATTGTGCTCGATGACGATGACCGTATTGCCGGCATCCACGAGCCGGTTCATGATCCCCAGCAGATGGCCGATGTCCGACATATGCAGCCCGGTCGTCGGCTCGTCCATCACATAGATGCTGCCCTTCTTATGCAGCTCGCTGGCCAGCTTGATGCGTTGGCATTCTCCGCCCGAGAGCGTGCTGAGCGGTTGGCCGAGCGTAATGTAGTTCAATCCCACGTCACTCATCGCCCGGAGCTTGCGCACGACTTCTTTTTGCTGAAAAAAGTCCACTGCCTGCTCCACCGTCATCGCGAGCACGTCGGCGATGGACTTGCCGTTCAGCTTGTACGCGAGCACTTCTTCCTTGAACCGCTTGCCTCCGCACACTTCGCAGGGCAGCTTCACGCTGTCCAGGTAGGACAGGTCTACATAAATGACGCCGAGTCCTTGGCAATTCTCGCATGCGCCCTTGGAGTTGAAGCTGAACAAGCCCGCATCCACCTTGTTCGCGGAAGCGAACGCCTTGCGCACATCGTCCATGATGCCCGTGTAAGTCGCAGGATTCGAGCGCGTCGACACGCCGACCGCCGATTGGTCGATGACAATCGCATCCGAGTGCTGACTGAGAAATACTTCGTTGATGAGCGTGCTTTTGCCCGAGCCGGCGACGCCCGTCACGACGGTCAGCACGCCGGTCGGAACATCGACGCTGACATCCTTCAAGTTATGCAAGGTCGCATGCCGGATAGGCAGCTTGCCGGATGGCTGCCTGCAATCGCGCTTCAGCCGGAGCGGCCGCTTCATATGAGTGCCCGTCAGCGTACCCGATTCCAGCAAGCCCTCGAAGCTGCCCTCATAGACGATGTTGCCGCCGCGGCTGCCGGCATGCGGCCCGACGTCGACGATATGATCCGCGACCTTGATCACGTCGGGATCATGTTCGACGACAATGACGGTGTTGCCTTTGTCGCGCAGCTTCTGCAGCAGCTCGTTGAGCCGGTGAACGTCGCGGGGGTGCAAGCCGACGCTCGGTTCGTCGAAGATGTACGTGACATCCACCAAGCTTCCGCTCAAGTGCTTCACCATCTTGACGCGCTGCGACTCGCCGCCGGACAACGTATCCGTCTCGCGGTCCAGCGTCAAGTAGTCGAGTCCGATATCCACCAAGTATTGCAGCCGCTCCGCCAGCGCTTTGACGATCGGCGCGGCCACCGGATCGTCGATCTCCCGGATGACGCGGATAAGCTGCCCGACTTCCATCGCCGACAGCTCCGCAATATTGTGCCCGTTGATCCTGCAGCCGAGCGCGGTTTGGCTCAGTCTTGCGCCTCTGCAGCTGGAGCAAGGCCCTTCGGAGATGAACGGCGCTACCGTCTGCTGCGTGCGCTCGGACTTCGTCTTCACGTCCTGCTTGATGTATTTGTTCGTGAACTTCTCGATGACGCCTTCTACCGTAATATTCATGGCCTTGCCGCCGAAATCGACCTTCACTTTCCGCGCTTTGCCGTGCAGAAGCTGCTCCAGGTCGTCATCCGCGTAATCGCTTAACTTCTTGTCGGGATCATAGGACCCTGACTGCATGATCATGTTCCACTCCCAGCTGTCCACGCCATAACCCGGAAGCATGATCGCCCCCTCATTCAGCGACTTCGAGATGTCTACGGCTTTGCTCATATTCACGTTCATACTGCGGCCGATGCCGTTGCATTCGGAACACATGCCTTGCGGGTCGTTGAACGAGAACATATTTACAGGCCCGACATAGGGCTGGCCCGCCCGGGAGAAGAGCAAGCGGAGAATGGGCGAAATATCGGTAATCGTGCCCATCGTGGAATGGGACCCGCCGCCCAGCCGCTTCTGGTCCACGACGACCGACATGCTGAGATGCTCGATCGCGTCGGCGTCCGGCTGCGGAATGCGCGGCAGGAAGGTGCGGACGAACGTACTGAAATTCTCGTTCAGCAATCGCTGGGATTCGGCCGCGATCGTGTCGAACACGATCGACGATTTGCCGGATCCCGATACGCCGGTGAAAATCGAGATCTTACGCTTTGGGATGCGCAAAGAGACATTCTGCAAATTGTTTTCCCGGGCACCCCTGATTTCAATGAATTCTTCGTACATAAGAGCTCCTTTATACGTTTTTTTGAAATTTACCTTTTTAGTAGTATACCATTATATTAGAAGAATATTTCTTATGTATTGCTTTATTTCGACATTCAAAAAAGGGGGTCAGGTGCCGCCTGCCCCCCACCTTGTCGTTACAGCACTTGTTCAAGCTGCCCGCAGAAGTTCGTCCAGCCGTACTTGGCGCCCGCAAGACCTTGCGGGTTGCTGATGCCGGTCTGATCGAGATGAAGGTTCACCTTGCCGTCGCCCAAATCCTGCAGCGTCCAGGTGATCGTGTGCTTCTCATCGCCGACTGCCCACGAATAGGACAAACGATTAGGCGGCTCGACAGCCAATACTTCGCCCTCAATGATGCCGTCCCAATATTCGTTCGGCTGCTGGCGAAATTGAAACCTGTGCCCGACGACGGGCTTGAAATCATTTTCCAATACCCACTTAGCGAGCTTGTTGGAATCGGTTATTGCGGACCACAGCTTCTCGATGGTTGTCGTGTATTGGAAATCCAACTCTAACGATAAGCTCATTCTGCTGCTTCCTCCCTGGCTTGAAAGTTGGTTCGAAGGCAATCCGAAACGCCGTTAAATACTCCCCAGATCATCGATGAACAAGACGAATACGGCCGCTGCGATGACGAACGTGACGATGGCCGGCGCGACCCGGGCGAACGGCTCCTTGACGCGAAGATGCGAAATGGCGGCTACGATCATCATGAGCCCGAAAAATAAACCTGCCCAGGCAGCGAAGCCCGGAAGCCAGTACCCGACGATCAGCGCCGCGCAACCAACCAGTTGGAAGACGCCGGTAACGACACGGAACCACTGGGGCAGCCGGATCGTTTCGAACAGTTCGACTTGAATCTTCTGCCCTGCGAGCTTGCTTACAGCTTGGTAGAACATCCATAATAGCAGCCAGCTTTGAACGACGATGGACACAATGTGCATAGTGGATTGTTGCTCCTCTCTGTGGGGCTGTACGGATCAGCTATTAGGATAGATCTTCGTCCTCCAGCAACAGCCGCAATTTCTCTGCGTTATCCAGCCAGAACTTCTTGTAATAGGATACCCAATCTTGAATTTCCCTTAAGGGGGCGGCATTCAACCGGTATCGCGTTTCCCGCCCGACTTTGCGATCGCTGACGAGCCCTGCTTCCCTCAATATCGTCAAATGCTTGGATACCGCCGTGCGCCCCATCGTAAACTGTGGCGTCAATTCATGAAGCGGTACCTCCATCGCCTCTGCCAGAAGGCGAATCAATCGACGTCTGGTCGGATCTGCTATGGCGTCAAATACATCTCGCAACGGGTTGTTCTCGCTCACCGCACCCCCTCCTAATTGGACACCATTTGGTGTCTAATTTATTGTAGGACACCATTCGGTGTCCTGTCAACGCTTTCTTGAAATCATAATGAGAGCCTTCTCATTTAATTTTCATAAAAATGGCGAGACCGCATCATATCAGAGGGTTCGCCTCTTTGTGGCAATTATTAGGAAACGTACGTTCTGTTACAATGGGCTCATGCCGGATCAAGCATCAATTACAACATGGAGGGATACACAACATGATAAACTTCAAGCAAGTTGCCCGTAAAATGTTCGCCGTCGGGCTGTGCGCCTCGATCGGGTTTTCGATACTCAGCTTCGGACAAGCCCCCAAGGCAGACGCGCTTGCGTCGTCTAGCGCCTCCAAGCTGATCAGCTACGCGGACAACTATCTCGGCACGCCTTATAAATTCGGCGCCAGCACTTCGACGACACGTTACTTTGATTGTTCGTCGTTCACGAAGTACGTATTCAAGAAAATCGGTTACACGCTGCCCCGCACGGCGGCCGCGCAGGCGAAGGTCGGACGTTACGTCTCGAAGTCGAACCTCAAGAAAGGCGATCTCGTCTTCTTCAAAGTGCCGAGCCGCGGCAACTTCATCGGTCATGTCGGCATTTATGTCGGCAATGGCAAGATGCTGAACACTTATGGCGCAGGCGGAGTCAAGTTCTCGAGCCTGAACTCCTCGTATTGGAAGAAAAACTATGCAACTGCTCGTCGTCTGGGCGCTTAATTTGGATATAAGAAACAAGCCGGATGCGTCATCGCATCCGGCTTGTTTCTTGATTACGGGGAATCATAAATAAAAATCCGCTCCCTCGCCCTTGGTCAAATCGTCGAAAATGCGCTATAATGCTTGTATTTAGAAGGGGAAAGGGAGAGTAAACATTGCGAAAGGTCGAAGTGGATTCTGCTTTCTTTCGGGGAGCCGTATCGATAGAACGTGCGGAGCAAGGGCTGAAGCCGTGGCGTATTCCATATGAACAATACGAATTGTTCCCGCCGTCAGGGCTTAATAACACAGCGGAAATCTCCTCAGGGGTAAGGTTGGCTTTCGCAAGCGATACCGAGCAATTGGAGGTGCATGTCGCTCCGTCCGAACACGTACGTTCACTGGACTGCGTTCTGTCGGGAACGATTCACGACTCGATCGCCATTGCTGCCGGAAGCGACGTTGCCGTGTTTGCGAAGCTTCCGCCGGGGAGCAAGCGGATCGAAATTTATTTGCCGCAGAATACTCCGATTATCGTGAAGCATGTCATGATCGACGATCATGCCGACATCGCCCCAACAACGACGAATCGGATTCGCTGGATTACATACGGCAGCTCGATTACACAATGCGCCGGAGCAGCAAGCCCGGCTCTCACCTGGCCGGCAATCGTCGCGCGTGCGAACGATTGGGACCTGACCTGCCTCGGATTCAGCGGCAACTGTCACCTGGAGCCGATGGTCGCTCGCATGATCCGCGATCTTGACGCCGACTTCATCTCGCTCTGTCTTGGCATTAACGTGATGGGCAATCGCAGCTTGAATATGCGCACGTTCCGGCCGGCTGTCATCGGATTGCTCTCGACGATTCGGGAGAGGCATCCCGATACGCCGATCGCCGTGATCTCACCGATCTATTGTCCGGACCGCGAAGCAATCGATAACGCCGTCGAAGTGAACCTCGTCAAGCTTCGGCATGAAATCGTCGAAGCCATCCGCGCGCTGCGGCAATATGGAGATCGCAACCTGCACTACATCAATGGCCTGGACGTCCTGAGCGAAGCTTATGTCGACTACTTGCCCGATCGACTCCATCCGAACGCCGAAGGCTATCAGATTATGGCACGCCATATGATCGAGCAATTCGACAAGCTGCCGATTCCAGCTCGCAGCGATCGATAATAAATTTTCCCGGCATCATGAAGCCGCATGCGACGGAGCATGCGGCTTATCGTTTGAGTGTTCAATTCTGTCCGAGTATTTTTTTCATTTTTGGATAGTTACGTCACGTGAGCGCTGACTATATACATGATTAGCCCCCATTATATCTTACAACTGCGGCTTCGCCCATATGAGATGAACAGCGCCGATCATGTGATGCTCCATCTTCTCAATGACGAGTTTGCTTTGAACGATTCCCACAATATCGCGGTCCAGGTTGCAGCCGACTGCTCGCTTGAATAACGGATTGATCCCCTTCTGTAAATAACCCGCAAATCGGTTCGAACTGATGCCATGCTCCATCAGCAAGATTCGGCCGTCAGGTCGGCACCAGCGATTGAACAACTCCAGGACCCGTACCGGGTCGTCATAGCCGCAAAATGACAATGTGGAAACAATCGTATCGAACGAATCCTCAGCGAAATCGAGCGACTCGACGGCGGCGTGAATAAACGTTGGACGAATCCCATATTCGCCGGCGGCGGCTCTTGCTTTAGCCAGCATGCCCGCACTGAAATCCGCAGCGGTCAATTCGACCCCAGCGGGATAATACGGGAAATTTGCGCCTGCTCCGACAGCCACTTCAAGGATTCGTCCTGCTGCACTGCCGATAAGTTTTTGGCGCCATTCCTTCTCCGTAAGTCTCTTTCTCCTGAATTCGTATATTTCGGATTGCTTATCGAATTTGCGAACAAGCTTTTCCCTGTTCACCCTCATCGCCCCATTGACTGCCATTATGCCACAAGTCTATCACGATTGTTTTCCCTATGTATATGCCACACAGCCGGGATTGTCATCATGAATTCATAGCGCGAAACTCACTTCAACCTCTGCGCAACACCGCTCTTAGACTAAGGTAGCCGAACACACTCGCCTGCAGCATGAACAAGATGCCCCATAACCCGGCATGCAGGCCCGTCGCTTGCGCCAGATTCGCCGCATCCCCCGCCGCAGCAGGCTGATGCAAGCCGAGCCACAAAATCGCGTAACTGCTCGACACCGATTCCGCCAGCACGAACACGAACAACCCGACGGCCAAGAAGGTCGGCCAGCCCTTCTCCCACCACAGCGCGAACAGCAGCAATCCGATAAACAGCACCAGCCACACGATGCCGAACGGGTTGCGCACCCACAGCGCCGCATTGACTGCCGCGACGATCACGAACAGCCACAACATCAGCGCATGCCGTTTTTTCACGCACAATAATGCCAGCCCATAAGCCGCGGCCGCCGATCCGACATATCCCGCCAAGCTGGTCAAGATCACCGCCGTACGGCTCGAAGCCGTGAGATACGTGACGCCTTCCGTATTCGCGAACAGCTTGATATGCAGCACTTCGCCTTGCAGAAGCAGCGACATCAGGGCATGGCAAGACTCGTGGATCAGCGTGTTGGCGATGCGGAAGAACGGGCCGATTACGGGAATCTGGATCACGACGAGTGCGAGCAGGATATAACCGAGAAATCTCCAATTCATGCGCTTGCCCCCGATCGTCGGAATCGTTGCGGTTCTATTGCTTGCCTTGCAGCTTCAACAAAGTCGTCAATTGCTCGTTCATGTACTCGGGACTATGAGAGAAGCCGTCCTCGCTCCATTCGATCAACATGCCCATAATCGCATTCGCCTGATAGGCGACGAGCAAGGAGACATCGCACGCCCCCATCGGCTCGCGGATGGCGCTCTCGCGCATCAAGCTCTTGATCTTGGCGAACAAAGAATAATAGTAGGATAGCGAAGACTTCCGATCGAATACGATCTCGTAGAAGGCTTGATACTGCTTCACATGGTGGAAAATCCGGATCGTCGACGGGTCCAGGCGGCTCGGGTCGATGTGCGGCGTATGCCGATACGGTTCGTAATACGAGGCTTCCAAGTCTTGCAGCAGGTGATGGACATGCTCGTCGAATAAGGCGCGGATATCCTTGTAATGCATATAGAATGCGCCTCTGCTGACGGACGCTTCCCGACAAAGAGCGGACACGGAGATGGATTCAAGCGGCCTGGATTTCAAAAGGGTCAAGAGTGCCACGTGCAGCGCTTTCTTCGTCTGGACGACTCTTGCATCGTTCTCATTCATGTCCTGCGATCTCCTTCTCCTTCATTCCAATCTTTGATGTATTATACAATGCGAATTGGCACAAAGTAAAAAAAAGACTGCGAGAGCAACCGAATGCTCCCGCAGTCTCGAGGTCGTGCGCTCGTCAGAAACCGGCCGTCCATCCGGCGTCGGCGGCGATAACCGCACCGTTCACGAAGCTGGACTCATCGGATGCGAGGAACAGCGCGACCTGTGCGATCTCTTCCGGCTGGCCGGCGCGCGGAATGACCCCTTGCGTCACCCGCGTCCGCGATGCGCCGAATTCGTCCCAATTCGTCATCGAAGAAGCGATGTTTGTCATCGTTGCGCCCGGCGCGATCGCATTGCAGCGAATGCCTTTCTGCGCATACATGAACCCGGTATTTTTCGTTAAGCCGACCACCGCATGCTTGGACGCCGTATAGGCAGCGCCCGCATGCGCGCCGCTGAAGCCGCCGGTAGACGCAATATTGACGATGACACCTTTGCCCTTCTCCAGGAAGATCGGCAGCGCCTTGCGGATCGCGCGCATAACGCCCTTCGTATTGACATCGAATACGAGATCCCAGCGTTCGTCGGCCACGTCGCCGACAGCCGCCATGTTGTCCATAATACCGGCGTTGTTCACGAGAATATCGAGCGTACCGAACTCGCGGACAGCCGCATCGATCATCGCGTTGACGTCTTCCAGATCGGCTACGTTCGTCTTGATGGCTACCGCCATGCCGCCGCCGTCCCGAATGCCTGCCGCTACCGTTTCGGCGCCTTCGACATTCAAGTCCGACACGACGACCTTCGCGCCTTCCTTCGCATACAACTCCGCAATCGCTTTGCCCATGCCCGATGCCGCACCCGTGACGACCGCAACTTTGCCTTCCAGACGCATGTGGGATCCCCCTCGTATAGATATTGAACAGTTGTTCAATATCATCATACGAAATGGCGTGATCCAAGTCAAATTCCACAAGCGGCTAAGCCCGTGTACTACGGTCGCCTCCTGAAGCCGAATACCCGTACGTGCACGATCGCTTTCGTCAGCCAGTGAGCCACCACGTAGAGCAGGATGAATAACAAGATTAACGGCTTGAACAACAACCAAGCGGCGATCCACGATACGAGAATTTGCCAAGGTTTTAACCTCTGAAGCAAGCGGACGGGGCCGAGGAACAGACGAAACAGCTTGTTATTGTGCTGCAGCGCTTCCAGATATTCGTTCTGGAATTGCTTATCGTCCGGATTCAGCCTTACCGCCTGCTTCATGTACGTCTCCTGCAGTTCAAATTCCCCGCGGCGGCCGGCTGCCCAAGCCAGATGCAGAAGAACGTACGGCTGCTCGATGTCATGTCGGGTCGCTTGACGATCCAGTTGCCTGGAGGCCGCCGAATTGCCGAGAAGCGCCTCGACATAACTCAGTGCCGCCAGGTAGAGCGAATGCTCCGGTGCGAGCTCCAGGGCGGCTTCCATTTGCTCCTTCGAAGCCTGGAACTTCCCCTTCTTGAGCAACCGGTTCGCTCGAAAGAAGTAGTAGTCCGATTCATACGGATCGATCCGCAGCGCTTGTTCAACCGTTTCATCGAACGCTCGTTCATCGTCCGTCTCGTAGTAGACGCAGACCCGCACATACCAGGCCAACAGTTGTTCCGGATCGCGGGCTAACGACTCCCTTGCCCAGTGCAGCGCCTTCTCATGCTGATCCTGCAAAGAGTAAATTCGGGCAATCAACGCGAATAGGTACGGATCTTCGGGATGGGTTGTCAATAATTGCTCGGCTTCGATCAGCGCCTCTTTGTACCTCTTCCACTCCATCAGTTGAATGACCGAAGCGAACGGGGCCGCATGGGAAATCATGTTCACCGGATCCTCTCCCGCATTTGTTTAAAATAAATTATTTGATGCCGTGCTGCTTGATATAGTCCAGTACGACTTGGTAATCCCGATTCACGTCGCTGAACGTGGCGTAATTCCGCGCGGTCGAGAACCATTCCAGCGTCGTTGCCTTCCTTGATTTCACTGCCTTCCTTAAATCATCTTGCGCGATCGGCTGGATCTCTCCCGTCTCGAACGTCCGTTCCATCGCCGATTCTACCGCGTCCTTGACGACCTGCTCCAGGTCGGCGCCCGAGAACAGCTTCGTCTCCGCGGCAAGCCTGGCAAGTTGAAGCTGTTGCACAGGCTTGCTCGCGAGCTTCAACCGGAGAATCGTCTCCCGTTCCGCTTCTTCCGGCGGCGGCACGAACACCAGGTGATTGAACCGCCCCGGACGCCGCAAAGCGGCATCGAGATACCACGGCGTATTCGTCGCCCCAATCACGAACACGCGGTCATTCTCCGCTTGCAGCCCGTCCAGTTCCAGCAACAATTGGTTGACCAGAATCCGGTCGTGATGCTGGCGCATCTGATGGCGGCTGCCCCCCATCGCATCCAATTCATCGATGAAGACGACGCAGGGCTTGTTCTCCCTTGCTTTCTGGAATATATCGTGCAGATTGTTCTCGCTCTGCCCTACGTACATCGACAGAATCGCTTGCAGTTCGATATGGAGGAAGTTCGCGTCGATCTCGCCGGCGACCGCCCGCGCCAGGAACGTCTTGCCGCAGCCCGGCGGTCCGAACAGCAACAGGCTTCCCCCCGCTTCCTTGCCGTAGGCGGCGAATACTTCCGGCTGTTGCAGCGGGAGGATGAAATTCATGCGGATCTTCTTCTTCACGTCTTCCAGGCCGCCGACATCGGCGAACGTTTCCTTCGGTTTCTCCGACTCGACGAGATCGCCTTGATCCTTGCTGAACGTGATCAACTTCAAGTTTTTGCGCCGCCGCTCCGAAAGTTCATCGTAATCAGACAATGGCTGTACCTCCTATATCTTGCAAATCATAGCGCTAAAATAAATTATAAATGTCGTTCCAACAGGTTTCCAGCCCTTCATGACAATTCGACGATCCTGGTCGCGATGTTGCGGCAAAATTCGCTGTCATGCTCGACGAACAACAAGGTTGACGCGTGCGCGAGCAGCAGCTCCTCGATCTGCATGCGGGAGAGGACGTCGATATAGTTGAGCGGTTCATCCCATATGTGCAGATGTGCGCGCTCGCTTAAGCTTCTGGCGATCAACACCTTCTTCTTCTGGCCGGCGCTGAACGACGATATATCCTTCTCGAACTGGACCCGCGCGAAATCGAGCTTCCGCAAGATCGCTTTGAACAAGCTCTCGTCGATCTTGTGCTCCGTGGCATAGTCGCTCAGATTGCCATGTAAATGCGCAGTATCCTGCGCCACATAGGAGATCTGCAACTGGCTGCCCCTTCTGAACGTACCGGAATAGGCAAGCGGCTGTCCGCAGATCAGCTTGAGGATGCTCGATTTGCCCGATCCGTTCGGTCCCGAGAGCGCAATGCGCTCTCCCTGCTCGATCGCGAAGCTGACGGGGCGGCATGCGGTCTTCTCGCCGTAATGGATCGATACCCGTTCCAGCTCCGCCATGCGGTTCGTATGGTAAGCGAGCTGGGTAATTTTCAAGCTTTCCGCGCTTTCGATGTTTTTGAGCAGTTTGGATTTGTCTTCGATGGCTGCCTGCTGCCGATGTTCGAGCGACTTGGACCGCTTCATCATCTTCGCGGCCTTGTGCCCGACGTATCCGCGATCCGCCGGTTTCGCTCCCGTCTTGTCGACGCCGAATTTCGACTTCTCCACTTCGTGCGACCATTGGTTCGTACGCTGCGCCGCTTCGGACAGCCGCTTGATATCTTTGTGCAGCTTCTCATTTTCGGCCAGCTCATACTGATCCTGCCGCGTCTTGTTGTCCCACCAGTCGGAAAATGTGCCTTTTTGCACCTCGATGTTCGTTCGGTTAATGGCGAGAATGTGATCCACGCAGTTGTCCAGAAATGCCCGGTCATGCGACACGAGGATGAATCCGCGCTTGGACTTCAAGTAATCGCTGACAAGCTGCCGGGCATGCAAATCGAGATGATTCGTCGGCTCGTCGATGAGCAGGAAGCTGTTCGTCTTCAGGAACATGGCCGCCAGCAGCACCTTCGTCTGCTCGCCACTCGACAACGTCTCGAACGGCCGGTACAACACATCCTCGGATACCTTGAGCAGAGACAGCTCGCGCAGCAGCTGCCAATGCTCGTAATCCGGGTTGATGCGGTCGATCACCTCGTACGTTGGAACCGAACGATCTTCGACAGGATAAGGGAAATATTCGAAATCGACGCTCGCCGAGATGCTGCCGCGATATTCATACTCGCCTAGCAGCAGCTTCAGAAACGTCGTCTTGCCGCGGCCGTTGCGCCCCGTGAAGCCCAATTTCCAATCCGTATCGAGCTGAAAGCTGACATTCTCGAAAATGTTATCGTAACTGCCTTCATAGGCAAATGTGAGATTTGTAACTTGAATGATTGACATGGCTGGGTACCCCCTATGCGTAAATTAGAAAAAGCCGCAAGGAAGTTGCCTTCCTCACGGCTCGCATGCATACAGGTATACCTATCCGGACCATAAGTAGGACCCGGACGGCGTTCACGTATTCGCGGAGCGATTCGGATAGGACAACTTTCTTGCTCGTGGAAGAACAAAGCAGAACGCGCTGCCTGGTTCCCGGTCACCTTAAGCAAGAAAATGATCCATTATCCGTATCCACTCCTGTAGTCAAGTTGAACGTATTGTATCACACTCGGCTCGGGCGTTCAAATTTAAGCAATTGACGTAAAGCTTGAGAATGGAACCGTCTGGATGACGCAAAAGGCGATCGCGGAATTGTACCAAACGACAACTCAAAACGTAACGATCCACATTAAAAACATCTATGATGAAAATGAAATGTATCAGAATACAACTTGTAAGGATTACTTACAAGTTCAAATCGAAGGCACACGGGAGATTAAGCGAAATGTTAAGCACTATAATCTCGAACTGATCATTGCAATTGGCTATCGCGTTCGTTCCCATCGTGGCACTCAGTTCAGACGCTGGGCGACAGAACGGATTAATGAATATCTCGTTAAAGGTTTCACCATGGATGATGATCGCCTAAAGGAAATGCGCAATTTCGGCCAAGACTACTTCGAAGAGTTATTGCAACGCATTCGTGATATCCGCGCATCGGAGAAAAGATTCTATCGTAAGATTACGGATATCTATGCAACATCCGTTGATTACGATCCACAAGCCGAGTTGACCAAAGAGTTTTTCTCGACTGTCCAGAACAAGCTTCATTACGCTATTCATGGACATACTGCCGCTGAATTAATTGCCGAACGCGCCGATGCTGAGAAGGATAACATGGGACTAACGAGCTGGAAAGGCAGCAAGATCGGAAAGTCAGATGTTGCGATCGCCAAGCTGAACGCCTTCTTGCTATTCAACGAACGAGAGATTCTTCAACATGCCGGGAAAGTTTCTCAAGAAGTTGCTGAAAAACTGGCCTTGAGCCAGTATGAGAAATATGGCAAGCAACTTATAGAAACTCAACAAGATCAGGATGATGATTTCATCAAATATATAAGGGATAATCGATTGAAATAATCCGAGTTCCCGACCGGCTAAACCAGCTTATGCGCGTACCACTTCCTGCCGCGGAACCGCCACAAGAACAACAGGCCGCGCACGCCCCATTCCAGGTTCATCGCCACCCATACGCCAATGATGCCGAAGTCCAGTACGATACCCAGCACATAGCCCAACACGACGCGGAGCAGCCACATCGTCAGCATAGACGTCATGGACGTGTATCGCGAATCCCCCGCCGCTCGCAGACCGGCCGGAAGCTGGAAGCTGAGTGCCCATAGCGGAATCTGCGCGAAGGCGTTAATGGTTGTAATATAGAAAATATCGTCGACAATGTCGCCAGGCGGATGGAACAGACTGACGAGCGGATGGAACAACGGGATCAGAATCGCCGCCATCAGGACGAAGGTCATCGACGTGAGCCAGAGGAAGGACTTGATAAACTTGCGCGCCTCATCGACTTGCTTGGCTCCGATGCACATGCCTACGACGGTAATCAACGTAATCTGCAAAGATACGGCAGGAATCTGATACACCATCGCGATCGTGCCGCCGATCGCATTCGTGGCGATCGCATAGGTGCCCATGCTGACGATGAACACTTGCGTCAATATTTTGCCGCCGTTGAAGAACAACTGCTCCGCCGCAAACGGCAGTCCGATATACATGATCTTCTTCAGGATGGACCACGGTACATGGACCAGTTCGCGAAGCTGCAGTCGCAATATCGCATCCATTCGCACCACATAGAAGATCGCGCAGACGGCGGCCGCATAGCGGGCAATGTTGATGGCGATCGCCATGCCGAGCACGCTCATATCCAGCACGGTAACGAACAGCACGTTCAATAATACATACAGGAAGTTCATAATAAGAGACAGCGATAACGCAACCCGGCTTCTGCCGATGCCGCGCATCGCGCCGCACACGGCTTGCACGATGCCGATACCGAGGTACGAGGTCAGGCTTCCGATCAAGTACACCTTTGCCGCCGCGAATACGTCCGGCGATGCCGCGCCGAACAACAGACTGAGCGCAGGTTTATGCAGCGCGCCTATCGCGGCCGCTATGACGATGGCAAATAACGACACGGAAGCGATGGTACCCGATGCTGCCTTGGATACCATCGCCTCATTGCCGCTGCCCTTATACTGTGCGATGACCACCGTTCCGCCGGTCGCCACCGCAATAAAAACGCTGATTAGAAAAATATTGAGGGAATCCACGATACTGACCGCACTGATCGCCGCTACACCCGACGAGCTGATGAGGGCGGTGTTCACCAGGTTCAATCCGACGACGAACGCCTGGTCTACCAGGATCGGAATGAACAGAGCGATCATCTGGCGGTAATCCATTACCGTGCCCGTAAAATGCCGGTCCAGCATCCCTCTGATCCTTGCGCCAGTCATCCGCTGTCTCAAGTTATCACATTCTTTTCTGCACGCAACGCACGCGATTCTATGAACCTTAATATAGGTTATAGGTTAACCGTTCGCCGCAGAAATTTCAATAGAGTATGATTTTCCTTGAGCATCATTTTCTAGATCAACGTTTTCCTATATTTGCCGGGCTTACAGCCTGAAAAGGGCAGTCGCTTCACTCGGATGTCTTTCTAATCATATTCTCCCTTTTTCATTTTTCCAAAAAAATACAGTGGCTTTGATTTCCTTAGCCTTATCGTTATGTTCCGGTAAGCAACATGATCATCACTTGCCGAGGGCCTGTTCGCCGCAGCACGCGATAACCGCGATCGGACATGGAAGCGACTCCGTTGTCATCAGCCGAGCAATGTCCCCCGGGCTTGCAAGTCCCGTCATCGCGTACACGCACTTTGCCCAGCAATCCGACCGCGACCCATTCAGGCCTGCGGGATCGCGGAATATACGTTTGAGCGGCATCGAAATTCGGGTTGACGATCTTCTGAATTTCCGTCCGCTGTTGCTCGATTAACCGCCCTTGTTCGTCCGTGGCAGCCGGCAGGGAGACTTCCCTGAAGATCTATCGTCCCCACTCGTCCTTCAGCCATTTATCGCGCCATTCCAATTCGCCTGCATCTCCAAGAACACCCGGTGTTGCGCTCGTTACGCCGAGCAGGAACGAATCGGCGCTGCTTGCGATGCGAACGCGGTCGGTGTCGCCATCCAGCGTGACGAAGTAGCCGACGTCGATCGGTTGGCCGTCCGTCGTTTCGAACATCTCCGCATAATCCGCGCTGCCCATGACCCACCCATTGGTGGCGATCCCCCGCGCAAGATTCGCATCGATTCTTGCTGCCAATCCCATCGCTGCGGATGAATTGCCGTTGCCCAGGTGCCAGGAGTAATCCGCATCCGCCAAGCCGAATTTCCCCATGATGTGGGCGCCAATGTGTCCATTCGTGTTCGTGCCAATGCCTTCTGCATGAGAGGTATCTCCGCTGGCCGTCGATGCGTAACCTTCGACATGGGACCGCAAGCCGCTCGCGACCGTCTGATAGCCTTCTGCATGAGACAAGTCGCCGCTCGCCGTCGTTTGCGAGCCTTCCGCATGAGAAGCCTCTCCGCTCGCGATCGTATTCTCCCCTTCTGCATGCGATTGGAGCCCGCTTGCGAGCGTGTTATTGCCCTCGGCATGCGAAGAATCCCCTCTGGCGATGGTATTATAGCCTTCCGCGTGCGCGTGGTCCGCTTCCGTCCGCGTCCCCTCGCCTTCGGCGTGCGAAGCTTTACCGGCATTGCCCGCTATCCCTGCAATCGTGCGCAAGCCTTCCGCATGAGACTGGTCGCCGATCGCCTGCGTGCCCAGCCCTTCCGCATGGGCGGTATCCCCGTTCGCGGTCGATCCGTATCCTTCCGCATGCGTTCGCAGTCCCTCGGCGACGGTCTGATATCCTTCCGCATGGGACAAGTCACCGCTCGCCGTCGTTTGCGAGCCTTCCGCATGCGCGCCTTCACCGCTGGCGGTCGTACTCTCTCCTTCCGCATGGGCATTCAGCCCGCTCGCCGTCGTCGAAGTTCCTTCCGCATGCGCGGCGTCGCCGCTGGCGACGGTATCATGCCCTTCCGCGTGCGCGTGATCCGCTTCCGTCCGCGTCCCCTCGCCTTCGGCGTGCGAAGCTTTGCCGGCATTTCCCGCTGTCCCCGCAATCGTGCGCAAGCCTTCCGCATGAGACTGGTCGCCGATCGCTTGCGTGCCCAGCCCTTCCGCATGGGCGGTATCTCCGTTCGCGGTCGATCCGTATCCTTCCGCATGCGTTCGCAGCCCCTCGGCAACGGTCTGATACCCTTCCGCATGGGACAAGTCGCCGCTGGCCGTCGTCGTGGAGCCTTCCGCATGTGCGCCTTCGCCGCTGGCGGTCGTACTCTCTCCTTCCGCATGGGCATTCAGCCCGCTCGCCGTCGTCGAAGTTCCTTCCGCATGCGCGGCGTCGCCGCTGGCGACGGTATCATGCCCTTCCGCGTGCGCGTGGTCCGCTTCCGTCCGCGTCCCCTCGCCTTCGGCGTGCGAGGCTTTGCCGGCATTGCCCGCTGTCCCCGCAATCGTGCGCAAGCCTTCCGCATGAGACTGGTCGCCGATCGCCTGCGTGCCCAGCCCTTCCGCATGGGCGGTATCCCCGTTCGCGGTCGATCCGTATCCTTCCGCATGCGTTCGCAGTCCCTCGGCAACGGTCTGATACCCTTCCGCATGGGACAAGTCGCCGTTCGCCGTTGTCGTGGAGCCTTCCGCATGCGCGCCTTCACCGCTGGCAGTCGTGCTCTCTCCTTCCGCATGGGCATTCAGCCCGCTCGCCGTCGTCGAAGTTCCTTCCGCGTGCGCGGCGTCGCCGCTGGCCGTCGTGTCGTCCCCTTCCGCGTGGGCAGCTTCGCCGCTCGCCGTCACGTTGGCCCCCTCGGCATGCGATTGATCGCCGCTCGCCAAGGTGAGAAACCCTTCGGCGTGCGCCCCTTGACCGGAGGCCGTTGCACCAATTCCTTCCGCATGCGCCCCGTCCCCGCTGGCCGTCGAATTGAATCCTTCTGCATGAGAAGCAATCCCGCTGGCTGTTGTACCGTCTCCTTCGGCATGTGCCGTGAAAGCATCGGCGACCGTAAAGCCGCCTTCGGCATGCGAGCCGTCCGCGTTGGCGGAAGTAAATCCTCCTTCGGCATGGGAGGCTCCGCCAGCCGCCGCCGTCTGAAATCCTTCCGCATGCGCGCCAATATCGCCGCTGGCCGTCGTACCTGATCCTTCGGCGTGGGAAGCATCCCCGACCGCCTGTGTGTTTGCGCCTTCCGCATGCGACGCCGTACCAAGGGCTGTTGACGGATCGCCTTCGGCGTGCGAATAATTCCCGATCGCTGAGGTATTGAACCCTTCGGCATGAGAAGCATAACCGGATGCCGTCGTGCCGCTGCCTTCCGCTACGGAGCAGCCATTGGCGGGGTCTGTCCGAATGCACGTCGTGCCGGATGGACCGACAGGACCTACGGGACCGATGGGACCGACAGGACCGATGGGACCTATGGGACCTACGGGTCCTTCCGGTCCTGTTGCGCCAACCGCGCCTTGCGGCCCCGCCGGGCCCATCGGCCCGGTCTGCCCATTAACGCCCTGTGTTCCATGTGGACCTTCCGCTCCCGCAGGTCCGCGAGGTCCACGAAGGCCCATTGGCCTGGCATTCTTCCCGTTCGAGCAACCGCGTCTATGCCGGCGTTTATTTCGCTTCGGGAGAACTAACTTGCGCACACAATGCTTTTTGCTTCCCAACATCGATCAGCCGCCGTCCTTTCTTAAGCTGAATGTCCGAAGCTTGTCGGAGCTTGCCTTGGATACCTTATGAACAATCGCACAAGCGCGGATGGACGGAAGCACGTGGTTAATCGCACATTTTGACAACCTCAAGTCTCTTTGATAAACGAGCATCGAAAGAAGTACGTCAATACCGCCTGCCTGGCCCGAACAACAGATCGATAATCCGGTCATCCGCCCGGCGGTTCTGACCCCGGTAAGGATAACAATGAATGTGGATCGCCGGATTGAAATTCAGTTCGATGATGCTGCTGTTGCGATCCGACGCCTCTTCATTAATATCATTAATGATCATGTCCACGCCGCAAAAAGTCGCGCCCACCGCTTGTGCGGCCCGAACGGCGAGCCGCTTGTAGCTTAAGGGAATCTCGTCCGTACAATCGATGCTGTCCCCGCCTGTGCTGATATTGGAGTTCTCCCTCAGATAGACGACTTCACCCTCCGCGGGAATGTCCGATGCGCTGCGCGATCGTATGCACGCCGTCACCTGTCACATTGGCGGGAACACGATGCAGAATCCCCGTCGCTTCGTCCCCCATCACGAGAAATCGATACTCCTTGCCGGGTACGAACTCCTCGATCAGGACGGCTCCGTCGTGCTCGAAGGCTATCGCCAGCGCCTGTTCGTAATCCCCGGCCGTGAACGCCTCGGTGAAGATCGTGATGCCCAACCCGAAATTTGTCGATTTCGGCTTCACGACGATTTTCCGGCTCTTGTAGTTGCCGTAGCCCTGCAGGGCATCTTGCAAATTCCGGAACTCCTCGCCATCCGGCACTCGAATTCCCTGCCGCCTCAGCACTTCCTTCGTCACGACTTTGTTTTCCATCACGAGCACCGTGCTGTAGGAATCCAGAGACGTCTTCGTCGCTTGTTTCACGTACTCCCGGCGATCTCCTTGCGTCAGAACAATGAAATTGTCGTCCCGATCGACGATCTCGAAGCGAATGCCGCGCCTCACGGCAGCCTTCAGCAGCAATTGCGTCGACAACTCCATCTCTTCAAGACCCGTGAACGCATACCCGGTTTCCGCACTCTTCTTCGCGTACTCCTTCGCCTTGGTCAGATGGTATTCAACATAGGAAATACCGGCTGCGATCTCCGATCGGATGACCGATGCGTTAGATAAATCCGGGTTGAGGACGACTCGCTCCGCCTCTGCAAGCAACTCAAGCCACACACGTTCTTCCAGGCGCAACCGACCGATCATCTCCCGCATCATGTCCGTTATTTCCAACGCCTTTTCCTGCAGGCAGACTTGCCTGTCCCGCTCTCCAAGCGTGGCTGCATGCCCCTCCATCATCAACGAATCCACATCCCGGTTCGCCTGCTGCTGCTCATGCGGTCCGAACGGCTCGTCTTCCTTCAGCAGCATAAACACAAGAAACAGATGAACGAATTTCAACGCACGCCGGTCGATCCCGGCCTTATGATGAGGATTGAGATCGAATAGGCGCAGTTCCAAATAATCGATGCCGTGTTCCGCCAGATTGCAGAGCGGGTCCCCGCTCCTCGCCGATTTCAAGCGTACGGGACTGTAAAATTCCTTCGCATGAATCAGTTCGCCGGTCCGAACCCATTGCCGCAAGTCACGAACATACGCTTCTGCCGAGTCATAAGATACATGCAGCGATTTCTCATTGCGATAGCCGCACATGCTGTTGCGAAGCGAATTCATCCTGGGATAATAGCGGCTGTCCTCATCCATTCGGCCGCTTGTGCGCACGCAGCATTCCAGGTACGAGGAATCGAACACCGGACTGGCACCGGTGAGATAAATCAGCAGCCAGCGGTACTTCAGCACGTTGCGCGCGACTCTTGCATACAAGCTGTTTTTGAATGCTATGAACGCTTGACGGCTTCTGGCTGTCTCATGCAGCTTGCCGAGAAATCCCTCATCGAATGAAAAATTGTAATGGACCCCGCTGAGCAACTGCTTTTTTCGACCATATTTATTCGCCAACCGCAGTCGATAATCGTCTTCAAACCCATCGTCCATTTGCGCGATCGGGATGCGGCCATCGTCATGCGGCAAGACCGGCGGATTGCTGCTGGGCCACAAATATTCTCCGGCCGGCAACGCCAGCGTCACGATGTCGTGAAGAGCTTCCAGAAAATCGCCGGCTTCTTCCACCGTCCCGAACTTGGGAGTAATCATTTCGATCTGGCTTTCCGAGAAATCCGTCTGAATATAAGGGTGATCCTTGCGGTTGCCGAATGCTTCGGGATGGGGCGTCAACGCGAGCCGCCCCTCCGCGTCCACTCTCGCGTTCTCTTTCTCCAGGCCGAACTGTCCCCGGAATAGATCCTGCGTCCATCCGTTATCACGGATTCGTCCGATGAGGTCTTCTCTTAGCGATAACATGTTTACATGCCTCCATTAGTTGAATTTTTCAAGTATATAAAGTAGGCAAGCGCGAACAACGCGCGCTCCCCTCTTCTAGCAGGAACAACAAGCCGGCGTCTCCTCCATGCTGCGATTCAACAGCTTCAGACTCTCCACCACCGCCGCTTGCTGCCGGTCGGTGAGGCGGGAAATGATAAGCGCCAGGTTCGCTTGAATCTGCTGTTCGACCGTCGTGACGATAAACTTGCCGGCTCCGGTCAGCGTCAGCAAAAATACACGCTTGTCAGTCTCGGACGCGGTTTTGGCGACCAGTCCCTGCTTGATCAAGGAACGGATCTGATGGCTGAACCGGGTCGTTTCCATGCCGAGCGTCGACGCGATTTGCTGCATGGATGCACGGCTTTGCCGATCGATCTCGTACAGAATCTGGCTTTGCACAAGCGACACCTGATGAGCTCCGATCGAACAGCAATTTTCATTCAGCATGCCGAATCGTCTCGTCATCAATTGCAGCAAATGGCGGAATTCCTCCATTACGATCACCTCAACCCTGTTATCTCACACTTAGTTGAATGTTTCAAGTATCTATTTTGTGAACATGCACAACTCCAAAATGCCGCCTAAAGGCGGCATTCGGAGTGAGTAGCTCGGTCAGGAAATCACCCTTCGCGCTCCCAGATATTGCGTCGACCAATAGCCTTGATTGATATCGGCGATATGAACGCCTTGCTTGTCGGAATACGTATTGATCATCTGGCCGTTGCCGATGTAGATGCCGACATGGCCGACGATATTGTCCGACTTGAATCGTCCGGGCACGGAGAAGAACACCAGATCGCCCTTCCTCAGCGATTGACGGCTGACCGGCGTTCCTTCCTCGGCTTGTCTTCTCGCCACTCTTGGCAGATCGACGCCATACTTTCCGAACACATATTGCGTGAACGAAGAGCAATCGAACTTGCGTGTCTCCGAATAGGGCCCCGCTCCGAACAGGTAAGGCGTCCCCATGAAATGCTTGGCTGTAGCGATCAACGCATCCTCGTCGACACGATTCGCGAGCGCGGTCATGCCGCCGTGATTGACGCGAGCGGCATCCTGGAAGAAAGCTTCTCCTTTCGGTTGCGACGGGGAAGCGGATTGGGCGGACAACGTCGAATCGCTGCCGCCGATCGTGTCGGCACCGTCCGATACGGCCTGTACGACAATGGAGTTCGCTTCAACCCGGTAGCGGATGTCCCGCTCGAACAAGTCGGACAACACCGTTAACGGCACCAGCAGGCGATTATTCTTCATGATCGGCGGGGCGGACAACGACATGTCCTGCCCTTCCTTCGCCGCTTGCCTGGATCCGACCGTGATCGCGTAGGAAGGATCGATGTCGCCGATAAGCATCTGCTGCTTCGTCTCGCCGGCAGCAGTCCGGTAGCCTACGAGTTGAAGCAACTCCTGCAAGGGGAAATATCGCGTCCCCTCGATCGTCGCCACAGGGATGCGGGCATCGCTGTTTGCAGGGGTGTTCAGGCTTTGAAAAGGGTTCTGCTGGACTTGGTTCGGACGTACGCGCGTGTCCGCGGTCGGAGCGGATTGCTGCTGGTTCGTATTGCAGCCCGCGATCAACAGCATGAACATGCATAGCGCCGCGATGCATGTGTTACCGGCTTTGCTCATGGCCTACTCTACTCCTCGTCTTCAATTGGATTATCGAGGAGTATTGTTAGCCGACGAATTGCGCGTTATACACGATTGTAAATCTTATACAGCGCCTGCGTGCCGAAATCCTCTCCCCCGCTTGCGGCGAGCCGCTCGTACAGCGACTTGGCCAAGCGGAGCCCATGCGTGTCCAGACCCATCGCTTCCGCAGATTCCAGGGCGATGCCCATATCTTTAATGAAGTGCTTCACATAGAATCCGGGTTCGAAATTGCCCGCGATAATGCGCGTACCCAGATTGCTGAGCGACCAACTGCCGGCCGCGCCGCTCTCGATGCTGCCGAGTACCGTCATCGGATCGAGTCCCGCGCTCTGTGCATAAGCCAGCGCCTCGCAGACGCCCATCATATTCGAAGCGATGGCGATCTGGTTGCACATTTTCGTATGTTGTCCGGCACCGGCTTCGCCTTGGTATACGATATTTCGTCCCATCGCTTCAAAGATCGGCAGCGAGGCATCGAACGCTTGCCGTTCGCCGCCGACCATGATCGACAGCCGCGCTTCCTTCGCCCCGACGTCTCCTCCCGACACTGGCGCATCCAGCGCGTGTTGGCCTTTGCGGCTTGCTTCCGCATAGATACGCTTAGCCAGTATCGGACTTGACGTCGTCATGTCAACCAAATAACAACCGGGCCGCGCAGCCGCGACAATCCCGTCCTCGCCCAAGTATACTTCCTCCACGTCACGCGGGAACCCTACCATTGTGATAATCACATTCGCGTGCCGGGCCACTTCGGCAGGTGTAGATTGCCATACTGCGCCTTCCGAGAGCAGTTCCTCCGCCTTCGCCTTTGTGCGGCTATACACATGCAGCCGGTAGCCTTGTTTCATCAGATTGCGCACCATGCTTTTGCCCATGACGCCTGTCCCGATAAAGCCGATCACGGCGGAATCGGTATCGAGTCGCATTGTTGTCAAGCTGCCCACTCCTTCAGTCGATTGCTTTTTTTGTCTATCATACCATACTTGGTTTCACCATTCGGGCTTACTCCAGCAACTTAACAGTGGAGGAATCGCGCGGGTCCGTAAATGTTTTGTCGGCGATCAGGTCGCCTTGATCGTTGTACGCCGCTATTTCGTAAGGAGCAGCGGCCGTCACGGGCAGCGGGGCGTACCAGATCCGTTTTCCGGGTTCGTATTCGGTTATGTCGGCTGGATAACTTCCTGCATTCGGCCCGCTTATGGAGATCAGGATTTGATTGACCGCAGGGTGCGTAACATGGCCAAATACGATTGGAAACGGCCCCCGAATACCGGGAAAATGCGGCATGCTCATATAGTTGAGCGCTTCATCCGGCTTCGGTTCGGCGGAAATGGAGAATCCCCCTCCCATCTCCCATTTCCAGCCCAGCCACGTATGGCGTTCGAATTCGATTTGCAAATCCGTACCCGTGCTCTGCTCGAACCTGCGAATAAACAGCAGCATCCCGCCATTCATCCGCTCCTGGTGAATGACGTGCATCGCGTCGTTTTGGCGGAATTTCCGGACGGCTTCAATCGGCGAGCTTCCGATCGGAATATGGATCGTTCCCTTCAGGCCCGTTGCCCGCGAATAGCGCCAATCGGCGATGCCGCCGGGCGTTTCGTAGAGAAAGGCGAAGCCGATGAACAGAAGGACGCAGACGAGAACGGCGGCAGTTCCTCTTATCCATAATTTCTTCTTCCGTCGGGTGACCTCATTATCTTTCAATTGTTGAACGATGATCGTCATCCCCTTTCAGTTGGATCTTTGGATTCTCGGAAGGGTCTTAAGTTCCCATAACTACTATTCTAATAAGTAAAAACAACTTCGTCGTTCTCTGGAGCAGAGAATGTCGTTTTTATCGAAGACGATTCAGAAAAGATTAGCTCATGTTATACTTTCTGAAGCGTTGAAAAAAGCACCTAGCGAAAAGGTGCTTGCAGCAGGTTACACTGTTATTATGCCAGAATCGATCGAACATTTCGCAATACCGAATTGAAAAATTCGGAATCTTGCGGTACGCTTCCTAGCACCTTGATCTTTCTTTGCCGAACATCCAAGCTCTTGAACTGATCCGTCAGGACGACGCCAGTAAAGACTGAACCTTCGGGAATGGGTACTTCAAATGCGTAATCCTTCGCGCGGCTAGTAATGGGGCAGACGACTGCAAATCCTGTTAATTCATTAAAATGAGATTCGGACAGCACGAGGGCGGGACGTCTGCCTGCTTGTTCGCGTCCTGCTTGCGGATCGAAATCCATCCAAACGAGATCGCCGCGTGAAGGTATTGTCAAATTAATTCCTCTCCCTCGATCCCAAAATCGATCTCCTCATGGCGAGGAGAGCTGGGGTTGATTTTCGAGAGAAGATTCTCCAGGTGTTGGCGCAAATCATCGTTAGATTCCTGCTGAGTTAAGGGTCGAAGCAAAATATGGTTGTCGGCAGTCAGAATAGCTTCAAGTTCTGTTCCTTCCGTTAAGTTCAACTGCTTGATAAATTGATTGGGTATTCGAACCGCGTTGCTGTTTCCCCATTTGCTCAAGGTCACAGTCGTCACAGTAATCACGCCTTTTCTGCTAAGATGATTCAATTATACCGCGACCTTTCAAGATTGTATATCTACATGATATACAATTCATGTGGTTCGGATACCCGCTCTTGGATTCGGCGAGAAATCCCGATATAACAATTGATGAAACTACGGCATTATCGTACCTCGATTGGAGAAATGAACATGAACGAACGCAAAGTACAAATTTACGGAACCGGCCAATATTTACCCGGCAAGCCTGTCACAGATACGGAAATGGACGAGCGTCTCGGCGTTGCGCCGGGTTGGTCGCGGCGAACGTCGGATGTGGCGGTCCGTCACTTCGTCATGGATGGGGAAACGGCTGCTGAAATGGGAGCCAAAGCGGCGAATGCGGCACTGGCGGCGGCCGGCATGACGTTCGCGGATCTCGACTGTCTCGTCTGCGCGAGCGGCACCAAGCAGCAGGCGCTTCCTTGCACGGCCGTATTCATCCAACAAGCGATGGGACAACAGCCATCCGGAGTTCCCGCTTTCGATATCGATTCGACTTGCCTCAGCTTCCTGACCGCCTTCGATGTCATGTCCTGCCTGGTCGACACCGGTCGATACCGCCGCGTCCTGATCGTTTCAACAGAAATTGCATCGTACGGTCTGGACTATCGCGACAAGGAAAGCGCCGCGCTGTTCGGCGACGGGGCGGCCGCCGTCGTGATCGGACCCGCGGAAGAGGGCGTCAAATCCCGCGTAATCGGCGCTTCATTGCGGACTTATAGCGACGGCGCCGTCTATTCCGAGATTCGCGCCGGAGGCTCGAAGCGTCATCCGCGCGGGCCTGTGCCGGCCGGACCGGGAGACGAGCTGTTCCGGATGGACGGTCCCGCGATCTTCCGTATGGCTTCGCGCCTCATGCCTGCATTTACTGACGAGTTGCTTCGCGCCACGAATACGCGGATGGCCGATTTCCGCGCCGTCATTCCGCATCAAGGCAGCGCGGCGGCGGTGCGCCTGCTGCGCAAGAAGCTCGGCATCTCTTCCGAGCAGCTCATCTATATCACTCCCGACCACGGCAACACGATCGCGGCATCCATCCCGATGGGGCTGGATACGGCAATCCGGACGGGCCGGATCGCGCGCGGGGACCGGGTGCTTATGATCGGAACGGCGGCGGGGTTGACCTTGGGGGGGCTGGTGTTTGACTATTAAAACGGACGGGGGGCGCCAGCCGGCCAGAATACTGCTTACCGGCGGAAGATCAGCCGTTGCGCTGGAGCTTGCCCGACTCTTCCATGCGGCCGGACATACAGTGTTCGTGGCGGAGAGCATACCCTACCACCTGTGCCGGGTATCCCGCTGCATCGAACGCAGCTTCCGCGTTCCGGCGCCAGCCCGCGACCCGGCGGGCTTCGCGGAGGCGCTCCGCGCCATTGCGCTGGACAACGGCATCGATGTGCTGATTCCTACTTGCGAAGAAATCTTCCACCTTGCGAGGGAAAATCGTCGATTGGAGGGCGCGTGCCGGGTTTTCGTGCCGGGTCTTGACGATCTCGACCGCCTGCATCATAAAGACAAGTTCATCCGCCTCGCGGAACAAGCCGGTCTGCCGGTGCCCGCTACCGAGCTGTTCGATACGCCGGACGGCTGGCTGCCGTTGTTGAAGGACGAGCGGTATCGCGACGGGATCGTGCTGAAGCCCGCCTACTCGCGATTCGCTTCCCGTGTGATCAGGATCGACTCGCAGAAATACGGCGGCGGGAAACTGGATAAGGATCGGATCCATGCGCTGCCGGTTGCCGGCTCTTGGGGCGCTTCCCGCGATGCTGTCATGCGCAAGCTGACCGAAGGCGGCCTATCTCCAATAAGGCCATGGATCGCGCAGGCGATGCTCCACGGTGACGAATGGTGCACGTACGGCGTCGCGCACGGTGGAGAGTTGACGGCATTTGCCGCCTATCGCAGCCGGTTCCGTGCAGGTCTGGGCGCGAGCACCCACTTTGCGTCGGCAAGCCATCCCCCGCTGCTGGATTGGGTACGGCGCTTCGTGCGGCATACGGGCTTTACCGGCCAGATCGCCTTCGACTTCATGGTCGCTTCGGACGGCAGCGTTCTCCCGATGGAATGCAATCCGCGGGCGACGAGCGGCATTCATCTATTCGGACCCGGCGACCGGCTGGCGGAAGCGATCTTGCACCCCGATACGTTGCTGCGGCATGATGGGGTTGCTTTCCCCGGAGAAGCGGGCGGTTCGGGAGCCATGCTGTCTGCGGCCATGTTCACCTACGGCTTCATGCATGCGTGCCGGCAACAGCGAGTGCGCGAATGGATGCAAGCATGCCGCGCCAGCCGGGATGCCGTATACCGAAGGGACGACGCATGGCCGTCAGTCGAGCAATTCCGCTTGCTGGGATGGGCGCTCTGGACAGCCAGAAGACACGGTCTGACGCTTCAAGAAGCTTTGACATCCGATATAGAATGGAATGGTGAACGTTGACAAGAGCGCTGGTGACCGGTGCAACCGGATTTCTCGGCCGGGCGGCGGCCGTTCGCATGGCTCGAGAGCCGGGCTGGGAGGTAACAGGAACCGGACGAAGCCTGGAAGCCGGGCGGTCGCTGGCCAAGCTGGGCATCGCGTTCCGCCAGGCGGACTTGCGGCAGTCGGAAGCGATTGCCGAGGCTTGCGCAGGTCAGGATTACGTCATCCATTGCGCGGCATTGTCATCGCCCTGGGGGCGGTACCGCGACTTCCATGAAGCGAATGTCGGCGGGACGGCGAACGTCATCGCAGGCTGCTTGCGACATGGCGTTCGCAAGCTCGTGCACATCTCGACGCCAAGCGTCTACTTCGAATACGCCCATCGACTCGATCTGACCGAACGTTCTCCCCTCGCAGCCAAGCCGGCCAATGCGTATGCGGCGACGAAGCGCATCGCCGAACGGCTCGTCACAGAAGCGGGATCGCAAGGGCTGAACGCCGTTATCCTGCGGCCCAAGGCGATCTTCGGCCCGGGAGACCGGACGCTGTTTCCCCGCCTGCTGCGGGTGAACGAACGGCGCGGCATCCCGCTTGTCGACGGAGGGCAAGCGCTGCTCGACTTGACGTATGTCGAGGATGTCGTTGATGCGATCATGCTCGCGTGCCGCGCATCGGACAGCGGCATGGCCGGCAGCCGTGTCGGCGGACACGAAGGCGACGGCACGGTCGCCGTTTTCAATATTTCCGGAGGCGAACCGATTCGGCTAATCGATGCACTGGGGCGTTTGTTCGGACTGCTCGATTTGCCGCTGCGTACGCGCAACGTCCCTCTGCGAGCGGCGCTGGCCGCCGGTTCCGCGATGGAGATCGCCTATCGCGCGCTCCCCTTTCTCGGCCCGGAACCGCCGTTCACCCGCTTCACCGCGGGTCTGCTCGCGTACAGCCAAACTTTCGATATCACGCAAGCCCGCAGCAGCCTCGGATACGCACCTCGCGTCCCCGTCGGAGACGGACTGCGGCAATTTGCCGAATGGTGGAGGAGGATGGGCAGATGACGAGACGATTCGCCGTTTCTATCAACTACAGACTGCGGCACCTCTCCCATCGGTGGAGGAGGGATTGCTGATGACGATACGCTCCACCGTTCCGGTGCAATTGCAGTTGCTATCCGCCGGCCACTGCCTGCACCCCGAATTCGTGACGATCCGGGGCGGATCGCTGCGCTCTGCCCCCTACCCGGCCGGCTTCGCGTGCATACGCCATCCCTCTCACGGCTGGATGCTGTTCGATACAGGCTACTCGTCCCGTTTCATTGGGCAGACGGCGAAGCTGCCATATGCCTTGTACCGCAAGATCACACCTGTCGTCTATCGCGAAGAGCATGCTGCCGTCCGACAGTTGGCCCGGCTCGGCATCGCTGCGGAAGACGTCGGATGCGTCATTTTGTCCCATTTTCATGCCGACCACATAGGGGGCTTGCGGGACTTCCCTGCCGCACGCTTCTTTTACCCTCAGGAAGCCTATGACGCGGTTCGCGGGCTTGGCCCCTTGCGTGCGACGCGGGCCGGCTTCTTGCGCGGCTTGCTGCCTGACGATTTCGATGCAAGAGGTACGCCCATTGAATCCGCGGCGGCATGGGTGCCGTTCCCGAAGGTCGGCCCCTTACCAGGCGGATTCGATCTGCTGGGGGACGGCAGCCTGCTGGCGGTCTCCCTGCCCGGACACGCCGCCGGACAGATCGGCCTCTTGCTGACGACGGACCTCGGCACGCGCTGCTTGCTCTGCGCGGATGCCGCCTGGTCAAGCCGGGCGCTGCGCGACAATCGGCTCCCTCACCCAATCGCGGGAATCGTCATGCATGACCGTACGGCTTACGGCGCAAGCTTCGAACGTCTGCGACAGCTGCAGTCAATGGACCCGGCGCTCGCCATCGTGCCAAGCCATTGCCGGGAATGGTTCAATATCGACAGCCGCCAGGTGCGGCGATTATAATCAACATGGCTAAGTTCCTGAGACATACATACGAGCTAAGAGACGCAACCGCTGAATGGTTTGACAACATCGAACGCCCGGAGGTACGTCATCTATGGTCAACGTTGCTTTGTTCCTGAAGCAATATATGCGAGCTAAGAGACGCAACCGCTGGTCGAATCGTGCCTCGTTCGATAGCTGGCGGGAGCGGGAGGTGCTGCGTCATGTTGCAGCCGTACGAAGGCGCTCCCCCTTCTATCGGGATTGGTGGGGATCGATACCCGACGCTGAATGGCGGTTATTTCCGACGATCGACAAGTCGGTCATGATGGCCGATTTCGACCGTTTGAACACGGCAGGCATTCGCCAGGAAGAGGCGTTCGCGGTTGCGGACACGGCGGAAGCTTCACGGCAATTCAAGCCGAAGCTCGGCGGGATGACGATCGGTATGTCGTCCGGTACATCCGGCAATCGCGGCTTGTTCCTCGTCAGCGGCAACGAGCAGGCGGCCTGGGCCGGGGCAATGCTCGGCCGGATGCTGCCGGGTTCCCTTCTGGGCCGATGGCGGATCGCGTTCTTCCTCCGGGCGAACAGCAACCTGTACGAATCCGTCGGAAGCAAGCGCATTTCGTTTACTTTTCATGATCTGCTCGTCCCGATTGCAGAGCATGTGAAGCAACTGCAGCGAGACAGACCCGACTTGATCGCGGCCCCGCCTTCCGTGCTGCGCGAGCTCGCCGATGCGATTCGGGCAGGCTCCTTGACCGCGAAGCCGCGCCGTATCATCTCCGTCGCCGAAGTGCTCGACCCGCTCGACCGGGCCTATATGGAACAAGCCTTCGGTCAGATCGTCCATCAAGTGTACCAATGCACGGAAGGCTTCCTCGGATGCACGTGCGCGCACGGCACGCTTCATCTGAACGAGGATCTCGTCTATATAGAGAAAGAATACGTTGCGGGCAAGCCGCGGACCTTCGTGCCGATCGTCACCGATTTCAGCCGCATGGCGCAGCCGATCGTCCGCTACCGGCTGAACGATCTGCTCGTCGAAAGCGAACGGCCTTGCCCGTGCGGATCCCTCTTCACCGCAATTGAGCGGATCGAGGGCCGCTGCGACGATATCTTTTACGCGTCCGCCCTGAATTCTGAAGCCGCTTCGCCGGTCGCCATCTATCCCGATTACGTGACCAGAGCGATTGCCGGCGCATCGGACGCCATTCGGCAATATCGGGCGATCCAGACGGCTATGGATATCTGGACGATCGAGCTCGACACGGCGGACGAATGGCGGCCTGAAGCGGAAGATCGCGTGCGTCAGGCGATCCGGGCGCTATCTGCGAGACTTGCTTGCCGGGAGCCGCAGCTTCGCTTCTCTCCTTACTCGTTCAAGCCCGGCGAATGCAAGCTGCGACGCGTGGAACAACGTATGATCGACAAGGAGGCTGTTCCCCTATGATGAAGAAGAAGGATTCTATCGCGCTTGTTACGGGTACATCCAGCGGATTCGGCTTGCTGATCGCGGTATCGCTGGCGCGGCACGGTTACCGGGTCGTGGCCGGCATGCGCGATCCGGCGCGACGGTCGGAGCTCGATCAGACGGCCGAACGCAGCGGCGTAAGCGACCGTTTGGACATCGTTCAACTGGACGTTACCCGCGCCAGCGAGATCGATGCCGCCGGCCGGCATGTGCTGGACCGTTACGGGCGGATCGACGTGCTCGTGAACAATGCCGGTTACGCGGTCGGCGGATTCATCGACGATGTGCCCCTCGAGGCGTGGCGTTCGCAGATGGAAACGAATTTCATCGGCCTCGTCGCCATGACGCGGGCGGTATTGCCGCACATGCGCGAGCAAGGCAATGGCACGATCATTCAGATCGGCAGCGTCAGCGGACGATTCGGCTTCCCCGGCTATGGCGCGTACGCCGCCTCCAAGTTCGCGGTCGAAGGCTTCAGCGAAAGCTTGCGCCATGAGATGGCGCCCTACGGCATCCAGGTCGCGCTCGTCGAACCGGGCGCTTACCGCACTCCGATCTGGGGCAAGGGTTTCGCAGGTATTTACGGCAAACCAGACTCCCCGCACCAAGACGCCATGAACGCCGTGCTCGCTTATTCCCGCAAGACCGCCGATGCCTCGCCGGACCCGCAGCAAGTTGCCGATCTCGTCGTGAAGCTTGCCGGACGCCGTCGCCTGACACGCTTGCGCTACCCGATCGGACGCGGCGCGAAGCTGCTGATCCTCGCCGGCAAGCTGCTCCCCTGGCGGCTGATCGAATGGGCTATCCGCTACGCCATGCATAAGAAATAGGCCGTTCGAGCACATCCGCCTCCAAAGCCCCCCATAAGCAATCGCGAAATCGCAGAAAGTTCGGTATCATTCCCCAAAGTCCCGATTTTGCGCAATGCCGTTCCGGGATCGCCGCGACGTGCATACGTTATCGGGACAAGATCGATAGGAAATGGAGGCGCATAGGCGAGCATGAGCTACAAGAGCAAATCGATCAGCAGCAAACTGACGAAAAACGGCTGGTTGCTGAAACACCCCCGTTTGCAATCCTGTCTTCCTCCCATGAAGCCTTTCAACGAGCGCAACCTGACCGCCATGCTGGATCGTTATTCCGCCGTCTATTTCAAGCCGACGACCGGATCGGGCGGAAATAACATTACCCGGATCCGCAAACAAGCGCAAGGCTACAAAACTCAGTCGCGTTCAAAAAGCACCTACCACCCGACGCTCGGCCCCTTGTTCCGCCATTTGAACAAGCAAGCCAGCCGTCGCCCCTACTTGTTGCAGAAAGGAATACGGCTGGCTGCTACGAACGGCAAGCCGTTCGACATCCGCGTGATGGTTCAGAAAACGAACGAAGGCAGATGGACCAGTACCGCACTGTTTGCGAAGATCGGCAAGCCCGGCGTCGTGGCGACGAATTACAACCAAGGCGGGAAAATCGGCTTCATTCGCCCTACCCTGTCGGGAGCGGGATATCGGGCAGACCAGTGCATTCGAATAGAGCGCATGCTGAAACAAATGGGCACCGATGTCGGAGCATGTTTTGACCGCAATCTGCGAGGATTCCGGGAGCTCGGTCTGGATGTCGCGCTGGACACGGCAGGCAGACCCTGGATTTTGGAAGTGAATACGAGACCTCAATTTTATCCGCTGAAAAATATGAAGGATAAGTCGGTATACCGCCGCATCGTGGGCTATGCAAAACAATATGGAAGACATAAGTAATATCGGCCCAAAATCTTACACTCGGCTTACCTCGCCAAGATCGCGTTCACGCGCTCCCACTGTTCGTCGCTGAGTGCGATGCCGGATGCTTTGACATTCTCTTCGATCTGCTGAGGGCGGCTTGCGCCGACAATCGCGCTGGAGACCGCCGGAAGCCGAAGCGTCCACGCGAGCGCCAGGACGGACAGCGGCAAGCCGAACGCGAAGGATACTTCCTTCAAGCGATTCACGGCCGCCAGCAAGTCCTCCCTCAGCCATGAACGCACGCACCGCCCGGCTGTCTTCCGGGGCAGCCGATCGGCTGGCCGGGTCCGGGTCATTTCCTTGCCTACATAACCCCCGTAAGTAAGCCAACTGCCCGGGCTGACTTCAGCTCACTTTCAGGCCGGATTGGCCCAATCTGCGATATGGCATGGCATGCCATTCCCCCTTGTTGAGCTGCCGCTAACGCCTTGATTTACCCTTGTGAATATATGTAGCAGAATCCCTCATCATGCGAGCATAGCGTGCAACACAAGTAAAAACGACTTCGTCGTCCACTTCGGGACAAAGAATGTCGTTTTTATCGAAGACGATTCAGAAAAGGAGAGCTCATTTTATACTTTCTGAATCGTAGAAAAAAGCGGCCGCACTCCGCTGCCGGAATGCGCCGCATCTTGTTCCAGTCACCGCTTCGCCGCAAATTACACGTAAGCGCCGGCGTACAGGATAATAACCAAAAGCACGAACATAACGAGCGCGAATGCCGCGCCGCCGAACCCTCTCCCGCCGCCGCATTCAACACCTGCTGCTCCATATCCCATATTTACGTCACTCCTCTTGTTGGTTTGACTTACATCTCCAATGTATGAATGACCCGGGGAATAAATATGGACGATACCCCATTTGCGCAAAATAAGGCGAACGGACAACCGGACGGGCAAGTCATGATCGTCCGCTCTCTCCGTCACGTATTGTTCCCCCGGGCTTGACTTGCCGCCTGGCGGAGTTGAAAAAAGCCCTGTTCTCGCGAGAGAATCGGGCTTAGCTTCGTTTATATCTTCTCCGCCGCAGACAGATGCTTCCACCAGACGCCCGCGCATTCCGGCACCGTCGCCCACCTGTGGCGATCGATCGCCGCCGCGACGTCCGGGCCGAAGAAAAACTCGGTGCGCCTGATCGCATCCGCCACGGAATCGAACCGGTAATCCGTGCGAATCCACTTGTGCGCGAAGCCGTATTGCCGTTCAAGCAGCTCGTAATACGGCGTCAGGAACGGCGGCGGATTCGGAGTCTCCGTCGCCGTACCCATCGTCTCGAACAGAATGATCGTACCGCCCGGCCGCAGCACGCGCGTGAGCTCGGTCATCACCTGCGCCAGGCTGCGCTCCCACTCCGGTTCGCCCGTGTTCGCCAGATAGCAGACGCTCCAGCCGCTTACCGCAAGATCGACGGACGCGTCCGCCAGCGGCAGCTTCCGGTGGTCCGCTTGGGCGCTTGTCCAACTGCCGGGCGGCACAGCCAGCGCTTCCAAGCGCCGGTCCAGTACATCCAGCATCTGCCGCGACAGATCGGTGCAGACAAGCGACCCGGCTTCCGGCGCGAGGAAGCGGGATAGCCGCCCCGACCCGGCGCCCAGGTCCAGCACGTCCAAGCCGCGATAATCCCTGATCGCCCTGACCGTGCCCGACAGATCCGGCTGTCTGGCGATCATGTCTTCATAAGCGTCAGCCTGGGATCGGTATATCTCGTCGTGACTTGCCATATCCCCTCTTCACTCGCCCAGGAAGAACTGCATCGTCCTGTCCACATGTCCCGGCAGATGCTCGTGGCCGAAATCGGGATAGATGGCGAGCTGCTTGTTCGCCGTGATCTTGTTATAGGCGGCGAATTGCGTGGACGGCGGGCACACCGTGTCCATCAAGCCGACGAACATCAGCACATCGCCGCGGATGCGGCCGGCCAAGTATTGCAAGTCAATATAGCCGAGCCGCCGGAAAATCTCGTCTTCCTGCTCATGCAGCGGATCGAAATGCCGGAAGAACGTGCGCAGCTCCTGGTAAGCGTCCTTGGCCAGGTCCATCTCCCATGTGCGCTTGTAGTCGCACAGGAACGGGAATACCGGAGCCAGCTTGCGAATGCGGGGCTCAAGCGCCGCGCAGGCGATCGTCAGGGCGCCGCCTTGCGAGCCTCCGGCCGCGTAGACGCGCTGCGGGTCGACCTCCGGCAAGCCGAGTGCGATGCCCGCCAGTTGCGCCGTGTCCAGGAAAATATGACGAAACAGCAGGTTGTCCGGATGATCGTTCAGCCCGCGGATGATATGGCCCTGGTGCGTCGTGCCCTTCACGCCGCCGACGTCCTCGGACGAGCCGCCTTGTCCGCGGCAATCCATCGCCAGTACGGAAAATCCGAGCGAAGCATACGCCAGCTTGTCCGTCCAATCGCCCGCATGCCCCGAATAACCATGAAACTGAACGACAGCCGGATGCGGCCCCGCCACCGACTTCGGGCGGACATACTTGGCATGGATCCGCGCGCCGCGCACGCCCGTGAAATACAAGTCGAAGCATTCGGCCTGCGGCGTCTGGAAACGGCTCGGCACGATTTCGACCTGCGGGTCCAACGCGCGCATCTCCGCCAGCGCCCGCTCCCAATAGTCGTCGAAGTCGTCCGGGCGCGGATTTCTCCCTTGATACTTGTACAGCTGTTCCAGCGGCATGTCGACTAACGGCAATCTGACCATTCCTCTCGTGTATGTATGCGATTAATCCAACCAAGAGCATTATCCCTCTTGGCCCCTGCGCGCGTCAATGGTTCCATCGTCGCCGATTTTGTGCCACAATGGAAATCAAGCTGACCCCGGCCGGAGGTGCCCCACCCGACATGCTGCAAGTTATCGCCATGACGACGATGCTGATCGACCATATCGGCCTGATGTTCTTTCCCGAAGACGCTTCATTTCGGGTGATCGGGCGAATCGCCTTTCCCCTCTACTGCTGGTTTCTCGTTCAGGGCTACCGCCATACGCGCCATCTTGGCCGTTATATGCGCAGACTGCTCGTGCTCGCTTGCCTCTCCCAAGTCCCGTTCACGCTCGCGGCCGGCCGATGGGAATTGAACGTCATTTTCACGCTGTTCTTCTGCTTGGCCGCCTTGTACGTGACGGAACGGGTGCAGCCGGAATGGAAGAAGCTGCTGGCGCTCGCGGCGATCCTGTGCGTGCTGGCGGCGGTGCCGATGGACTACGGGATCTACGGCTTGCTGCTCGTGTTTGTCTATCGCTACTTGGACAAGTGGAAGCTGCTGCTCGGCCACCTGCTCGTCGATGCGGCGTTCTGGACGCTAAGCGGACCCGGATACGGGATTCAGTTGTTCAGCCTGCTCGGGAGCCTGCTCATCGTGCTGCAAGTTCCGGAGAAGATGCCCGCGCGAGCCCGATGGATCTATCGCAGCTTCTATCCCGCCCATCTGGCGCTGCTCTGCCTGGTGTCGGTCGGCTTAGAGCAGACGTGAATCCGCCAGCTTGTCGTGATCGCTGAACATGATCTTCTTGACCAGTCCGGACCACTTGCTGTTTGGCGGACAATATTTCTTCGCGACTTTCTCGATCGTCGTGTAGCCCTTGTCCACATAGGATTCGGCGATGAGCTGTCCGAACTTGCGCACGCTGTCCGCCTTCGTATCGAATGCGTACGCTTTGGAATTGCTACCTCCTGTAGCATTCAAGCCAAACAAATTATTCTTCGTCCTCGCCAGCTTGCTCTTGCCGTTGCCGCTCTCCAGCTTCATGACCGCGATCGTGAAGTAAGCGTTGATGCCGTATTCGTCCTCGATTTCCAAAATGGCGGCTGCGAGCGACGGGTCCTCCAGCGCGGTACCTTCCAATATTTCCACGATATGCGCTTCGGTGAGCCCGGAATCGGACTGGACGGTTGAGGTCGGTTTGCTCGGCTTCGGCTCTTCGACCGGGACATCGACAGTGTCTGCAGCTCCGGCTGCGAGTGCCGTGACGGGCGCTTCGACTCCCGCAGCGGCAGCGCCGTCTTCCGCAGCGGCAGCGCCGTCTTCCGCAGCGATAACGGCAAGCGGCGCCAGCGTCTTCGTTCCGGCAGCAGTCGGCGCTTCCACTACGGTCTCCGCGTATGCGCCATGCACAAATCCGCCGTCATGCAGCGCAAGCCAGCCGTTGTCCGTCTCGCCGGTGACTTTCAGAACATCCCCTTTCTCCACGACGCGCAATATTTGCGATTCGCTGCTCGCTTTCTCCCTAACGTTCAAATAATAGGCCGTTGTGACATATTGCTCGTAAGGCGCCGCCGGGGCGCTCTTCATGATTGCTTTGGACGGGTTGGCAGCAGAGGCGCTGCCGGAGTTTGCAAGCTGAGGAAATGGAACCGGGGTTGGCGCGGTTGCCGGAAGGGGAACCGACCCTGTGGGAAATGCTTGTGCAGGCGCAGGTACGGCGACTGTATGCAACTGCTTGATCGGTTGAAATACGAATGGCGGCTGCGAATCGATATCGATGAGGTTCCTCGCGATCGGCGCCTGGGCCGGCATCGGGATGGCGCTCGCCCGGGAACGTTCGGCCATGGCCGGGTCATAACGGCTTGCGGAGGCATGAATGTACGGGATCACGGACAACAGCAGCGCCATACTGAGCATCAGGGCGTTCATCGTCATTTTGCGAATGTTGCGCAAGCTTGATCACTCCTTCGTACATGCTTGGCCGTACAGGCTACCTAGATTGTACGACCTCGCCGCCGAGAAGCTTGTCAAACGGTCTGCGAGCGCAGCAAGAGAATTTGTCGCAAAACAAAAGACCGTCCCGTGTGGCGACGATCTGTAGCATTTATTAAAACCATTTAATCAAATTCGGGTAAATCGCTTCGGCGTCTTCGTAACCTTGGCGGTACAGTTCTTCCAGTTTGGGGCGGCGTTGTTCCACCCGGCTGACCGCGATCGGACGACGGGGCCGGATGACGAACGCCGCCCCGCTTCCCGCTTGCTGCTCGATGTACGCGACCGTCTCGTTATAGATGCGGTGGCGGTTCAGCATCGTCTCCACGAACGCCGGGTACTCCCCGAATTTGCGCTGCAGCAGCCAATTCAAGCGGGAACGGCTTTTCACGTAGCCTTCATTGCGCGTGAGAATCAGCACGGTGCGCGAGCAGCCGTCCGCCTCCGCCCGCCGGATCGGGATCGGGTCGGAGATGCCGCCATCCATCAGCTTTCGGCCTTCGTACTCGACGATCGGCGCGAAGAACGGCAGCGAGCTGGATGCGCGCAGCAAAGTCAGCACGTCGAAGTCCGGGTCTCCCTTCTTGTAATAGACCGGCTGCCCGGTCGTCACGTCCGTCGCTCCGACGACGAAATCTTCCGTGGCCTGATCGAATGCTTCATAATCGAACGGAACGAGCGTATTCGGAATTTCGTCGAAGATGAAATCCATGCCGAACAGCTCGCGCCGATGCCGGATGAACTTCTTCCAGGACAAGTAGCGCTCGTCTCCGGCGAAAGCGACATTGACCGCCCGGTTCCTTCCCCGCTGTCTGGACAAGTAGCTGACGGCCATGCAAGCGCCGGCCGACACGCCGATTTGATAAGGAAAGATCAGTTGCTGCTCGGCAAAATATTCAAGCACCCCGGCCGTATACAATCCCCGCATCCCCCCGCCTTCCAGCACCAGCCCCACTGTCTTTTCCGTCGTTTGCATGCTCATCACCTCAAGTGGTCTCTTCTATCCATTCATCTTACTAGAAGAGACGCCTCGCAGCCAAGGGACAAGCATGCCGGTCGATGCAGTCATTAGCCGAATTGTTCGAGTTTTGCGCCAATCCCCTCCCTCGCGTCGGCGAAGGCGCTACGGGGACGCGGGTCGGCTGCCCGGTGGGACCAATAAAAGAACAACCCGGTGAAGACGGCGCCGCCGATGAAATTGCCGACCAGCACGGGGAGTTGGTTCCACAGCCACCAATCGGCGAAGCTCACGTCCGCTCCGAGCATCATGCCGGCCGGGATCACGAACAGGTTGACGACGGCATGCTCGAAGCCTTGACCGAAGAAGAGGAGCACCGGCAGCCACATCGCGGAGATCTTCCCGAGCGTCGACGTCGACTTGAAGGATACGACAGCGCCGAGCGTCACCATCCAGTTGCACAGCACTGCCTTGACGGTGACGAGCAGCAAGCCGTCCGCTCCCATCTGGCGATAGGCGATCGTCTTGGCCTCGCTCGCCTGTACAAGCGCCTGCACGAGCGGCCCGCCGACATCCGTCCCCATCTTCGTCACCGTCAATCCATAGAGCGCTGCGTACGCGACGCAGCCGATCAGATGGCCGGCGATCGCCCATGCGATCGCGGCGCTCATCTGGCGGGCGGAAATTTGCTTCTTCAGCTTCGCCAGCGGGAGCATCGCGAAGCTGCCGGTTACGAGCTCAAGTCCCAGGAGCAGGATGATCACGAACCCGGCGGGAAACAGGATGGCGCCCGCCATCGGAATACCGGTCTGCGCCGTCGCCGCGAAGGCGAGCGTCGTCGCGCAAGCGAGGATCGCGCCGCCCAGGATGCCGCGGACGAGCATCTGCCCGCCGCGCAGGTTCGCTTTGGCGACGCCCGCTTCGATGACCGCTTGCAGCACCAGATTCGGTTTGACATCGTCCATGGTTAAGCCCTCCTTATCCTTCCTCCGCGAACGTGAGATACATCTTGCCGCTTGCCGGGTCCACTTCCAGCGGATAAAGGCCGACGCATCCGTCGTCAGGCGCAAGCGCCGCCCCTTTGTCCAGATCGATCTTCCAGTCGTGCAGCGGGCAATGCACCGTGCTGCCGCACACCATGCCTTCGGACAGCTTGCCGTTCTTGTGGGGGCAGCGGTTCTCCACCGCCCTCACTTCTCCGTTCGACAACCGGAACAGGGCGATTTCGGTTTCATTCACATGCACGACGCGCGCCCCCAGCGGATCGATCTCGGCGACATGCCCCATTTCCCATCTGCGTTTCGTCATAGGATCGTCTCCTCTCTATTGGATTGCGGCCGGCTCGGGCAGCGGCGCGAAGTTTTTGCGCAATTCGCCGTCGCCCACGATCTTCTTCCAAGGGTCCTCCGTCTTGCTTAACGCCAGCTTGATGCGGGCGAACAGCTCCGCGCGGTGTTCCGGCTTCGCCAACGCTTGCTTCACCGTGTCCAGGCCGACGCGCTCGATCCACACCGACGTCCGTTCGTTCCACTGAGCATGTTCCCGGTAATATTGCAGGAACGCGCCCGCCCATTCCACCACTTCGTCCGCCGTCTTGACGACGCACAGCAGGTCCGTCGCCCTTACATGAACGCCGCCGTTGCCGCCGACATGCAGCTCCCAGCCTCCGTCGATGGCGACGACGCCGAAGTCTTTGATCGTCGCCTCGGCGCAATTGCGGGGGCAGCCGGATACGGCCAGCTTGACTTTGGCCGGCGTGTTCAGCCGCTCGAACTCCTTCTCCAGGCGAATGCCCATCGCGATCGAATCCTGGGTGCCGAACCGGCAGAACGTGTCGCCCACGCATGTCTTCACGGTTCGCAGCGCTTTGCCGTAGGCATAACCGGAAGGCATGTCAAGCGCCTCCCACATGCGGGGCAGATCCTCCTTCTTGACGCCCAGCAAGTCCAGCCGCTGCCCGCCGGTGAACTTCACCATCGGCACGTCGAACGCTTGGGCGACTTCGGCAATCTTCATCAACTCTGCCGGCGACGTGACCCCGCCGTAGATGCGGGGAACGACGGAATACGTCCCGTCTTTCTGAATATTGGCGTGGTAGCGCTCATTGGTGAAGCGGGATTCCTTCTCGTCCGCGTATTGCTCCGGCCACAGCATGCCCAGATAGTAATTGAGGGCGGGCCGGCATTTGGAGCAGCCCTCGAGCGGCTGCCAACCGAGCGCATGCATCGTTTCCTTGACGGATTTGAGTCCCATCCGCCGGATCGCTTCCACGAGCTCGTCGCGGTTCATGACAGTGCAGCCGCAAATGCCCTCCTTCACCTGCGTCTTCGCCGCATCGCCTGCATACACTTGCAGCAGCCCTTCCACGAGCGGCTTGCAGCCGCCGCAGGAAGCGGACGCTTTCGTACAGCCTCTGATCGACGCAACCGACGTGCATTGGTTGAGCCGGATCGCGTCCACAATCGCCTGCTTCGTTACGCCGTTGCATCCGCATACGATTTCATCCGCCGGCATCTGCTCCAGTCTCGTCTTCGCGGAGACGGCAGCGTCGGCAGCTCCGCCCGTGCCCGCATCCGCGGCAAATCCCAGCAGCGCCTTCTCTTTGCCGCGGATCGATTCCCCGCTCTTGATCAAGGAGAACAGCCTGGCGCTGTCGGCGGTATCGCCGAACAAGACGGTTCCAATCAGCTTGTCGTTCCGGATGACGATTTTCTTGTAAATGCCGGCTGCTTCATCCTGGTACAGCATCGTCCTGGCATCCGGCGCGGCGGGTTCGTACTGGCCGGCCGAGAACAGGCTGATACCCGACACTTTCAGCTTGGCAGACGTCACGGACCCTGTGTAGCCCTGCGTCTCCAGGCCCGCCAGATGCTTCGCAAGCACGGCTCCCTGCTCATACAGCGGGGCTACGAGTCCGTAGGCGATTCCCCGATGCTCCGCGCATTCTCCCATGGCGAATACGGAAGGAACGCTCGTCTGCAGCCAGTCATCCACCAGCACGCCCCGGTTCGTCGCAATGCCTGCCTCTTTGGCGATGGCGATATCCGGCCGAATTCCGACCGCCATAACGACCAGATCGGCAGCCAATTCCGTATTGTCCGTGAATCGCAGCCCGCTGACGCGGTCCGTGCCTTCTATCGTATCCGTCTGTTTTTTCAGCATGAATTTCATGCCCTGCGCCTCCAGCTCCCGCTGCAGCATGCGCGAAGCCGCTTCGTCCAACTGCCGCTCCATCAAGTAAGGGTGAATGTGAACGACAGTGACGTCCATCCCCAGGTGAAGCAAGCCGCGCGCTGCCTCAAGGCCCAGCAGTCCGCCTCCGATCACGACGGCTTTCCGGTAATGCAGCGAAGCTTCGATCATCGATTCGCAATCCTTGATGTCCCGGAATGCCATGACCCCTGCCCGATCCGCTCCCGGCACCGGCAGCATGAACGGCTTCGCGCCCGTTGCCAGTATCAGCGCATCGTAGGCGACCGCCTCGCCCTGCTCCGAATAGACAATTCGCCGCTTCGTATCGATCCGAACCGCGGGATGACCGGCGAGCAACCGGATCCGGTTATCGCTGTACCAGGCCCAATCATTGATGACGATGTCCTTCCATACCGCATCGCCTGCCAGTACCGAGGAGAGCATGATCCGATTGTAATTCGGATGCGGCTCCGCGCCGAAGATCGTCACGTCGTAAGCGTCCGGGGCCAGCTTCAGCAGATGCTCGATCATTCGCACCCCCGCCATTCCGTTGCCGATCATCACGAGCCTCTTTCTCACATCCATGTCAGATATTCTCCCTTCTGTACGGTTATTCAGCTCTTACACGGCTCATTATAGTTTCGTTAACGTATGAATTGGAACATTTTTGTAATATTATGTAACGATTAATTTGAAATTCACAATAATGATCGACACAATCTCCGATATGTGTTATGTAATATAACATTGACTCAGCAAGGCTGAACTTGCCCAATCGTATGCGAAAAGGATGTGGTCTGCATGATCGAGTTGTTGAAGGAAGTGGGACGCGGCAAGCGGGGGGCGCGCGATCTGTCGTACGAGGAAGCGGTCGATGCGGCATCGCGAATCGTGACGGGTCAGGCGGAACCGGCGCAAATCGGCGCGTTCCTGATGGCTGAGCGAATCAAAATGGAAAGCGTCGATGAGCTGGCAGCCTTCGTCGACGTTCTCCGCAGACATGCCGCACGCGTGCAGTTGCCGTCCGGCATCGACTGCGCAGGCCCGTACGACGGAAGGCGCGATGCCTATCTGGCTACGTTCGCGGTCGCTTTCCTGCTGGCCGGCGCCGGTGTGCCCGCAACGCTGCACGGAGCGGCGACCCTCCCGCCCAAGCGGGGGATTGTGCTGCAAGATGTGCTGCTCGCCGCAGGCATTCAGCCGCATCGCGTTCCGATCGAACGCGCCGTTCGCATCGCGCGCGATACCGGCGTTCTCTACGCGCACGCCGATGCCTGGTGTCCGCCGCTCGCGCAGTTGCGGCCGATTCGGGAACAGCTCGGCATGCGCACCGTGTTCAATACCGCCGAGAAATTGATCGATTATGCGCAGGCTCCTTTCGTGGTAATCGGTGTGTACCACAATACGGTATTCGAGAGACTGTCCGCCCTGCTGACGCGTCTGGCCTATCGGCAAGCCGCTATCGTACAGGGAATTGAAGGCTCCGAAGACCTGCACATCGACCGGCCCACCCGCGTGCTCTTCGTGCAGGACGGCGAAGCGCGGTTGATCCTCGTCGACCCGCGGCAATACGGCATGGACACGATAAAGACGCCCGCCGTCCGATGGACGCCTGCCGAGCAACTGCGCGTCACGGAATCGATCTTGCAAGGCGCCGGATCGGATACAGGATCGTTATCAGGATCAAGCTCCGGTTCAGATGCAGTTGCGGGAGCGGGAACAGATACAAGGGCGGGAACAGACACGGGGGCAGGGACAGATACGGGGGCAGGAACAGATGCGGGGGCGAGAACAGATACGGGGGCGAGAACAGATACGGAGGCGAGAACAGATGCGGAGACGAGAACAGATGCGGAGACGAGAACAGATACGGAGGCGAGAACAGATGCGGGGGCGAGAACAGACACGGGGGTGATCGCAGCGGACGATCTCGCCGCATACGCGAATCAGGTTCTGCTGAACGGGGCGCTGCGTCTGCAGCTTGCCGGGCGAGCGGAGTCGATCCGGGAAGGAATCGAAATCGGCCGGCGCTCGATCGCATCGGGTGACGCCTGGCAGGTCTACACGAAGTGGAAAGCGGCGTGGCTAGCTGCGGCCAGCGAATAGCTTCCGCCGACAACATGAAATCCCGTTATCGTCCATGCGCGATAACGGGATTTCATGTTGGTGCTTGCTTATTCATTTGTGAATCTCGCGACAACCTTCCGATCGGCCTATCCCCCTTCTTCGCCAAGCGGCACTCGCCATCACGGCCCTTCATGAGCAGGATTGGCATGCAATCCCTTCCGGCATCCGCTTAAGGTTGGCAGGCTTTTCCGCGTCCTTGCGGGGCGGCAGCTCCTCTGCCCTCTCATCCGGCAACCGCTGTAGAGGACCCGCTTGAGATGTCTTTATTATAGCGCCAAATCGAATTTTTTGATAATTCCAAATTCGGCGCCAATTCGCCATTTCCATCGCTTACATGCCGATTCGCATGAGCCCACGCGCCTCTCGCTCACGATCTCTGGTAGAACATCTGCCCGCAGTCATGACAAAACCCGGCTACAGCACCTCAACCACTGCGCTTGGTGCCCCTAACCCGACAAAACCCGGCTACAGCACCTCAACCACTGCGCTTGGTGCCCCTAACCGGACAAAACCCGGCTACAGCACCACAGTCACTACGCTTGTTGCCCCTAACCCGGCCAAACCCGGATACAGCATCTCAACCACTGCGCTTGTTGCCCCTAACCCGACAAAATCCGGCTACAGCATCTCAACCACTGCGCTTGGTGCCCCTAACCGGACAAAACCCGGCTACAGCATCACAGTCACTGCGCTTGGTGCCCCTAACCCGGCAAAACCCGGCTACAGCACCACAGTCACTACGCATGTTGCCCCTAACCGGACAAAACCCGGCTACAGCATCTCAACCACTGCGCTTGGTGCCCCTAACCGGACAAAACCCGGCTACAGCATCCCTGCCACTGCGTACGTTGCCCCTAACCGGACAAAACCCGGCTACAGCATCCCAGTCACTGCGCTTGGTGCCCCTAACCCGACAAAACCCGGCTACAGCCCCCCCTGCCACTGCGCTTGTTGCCTCTAACCTAAGTTTCGCCATAATCGCGGACAGATTGCAACGTTAATTCGGGATTTAGCTACTGGGCGTCCTTAAGCTTGCATCCCTTGCTTCAGCCATCCGGCCACCGTCACGACCCGCTTGGCTTGATGGAGCACCGCTTCCTTGACATCGGGCGTCATGCGGCCGTCTTGATCGACAGAGACGCTCGTGCCGTACGGGTTGCCGCCGGCCGCGTAGATCGCATTGTCCGTATAGCCCGGCGCGACGACGATCGCTCCCCAGTGATACATCGACGTATACAGCGCCAGAATGGTCGCCTCCTGGCCGCCGTGCGCGTTCTGGGCCGACGTCATGGCGGTGACGGCTTTGTTCGCCGTCTTCCCTTGAAACCAGATGCCGCCGGTCGTGTCGAGAAATTGCTTCATCTGGGAAGCGATATTGCCGAACCGGGTCGGCGCGCTGAAGATGATCGCATCCGCCTGCACGATATCGTCCGGCGTGGCGGTCGGAACGTCCTTCGTCGCTTCGACGTGCGCCTTCCATGCCGGATTGGCATCGATCGCGGCTTGCGGCGCGAGCTCCGGCACCTTGACGATGTTCACGTTCGCTCCCGCTTCTTTGCCGCCTTCGGCCGCCCACTGGGCGAGCTGGTAATTGGTGCCCGTTGCGCTGTAATACACGATCGTGAGTTGAACGGCTGTCATCCTCCGAAACGCTCCTTCGTATTGGGGTGATTTTGCAAATTTCCCCTTACATGGTGCGCGTTCGAAACGGCGGTTATGCATGATGGCGGCCAGATGAACTTTTTCTCATCCGGGAAACTTTCTTTCTGCACAGCGGTCCAAGTTACTATCAACTAGACTTGAGGTGCAGCATGAGAAAGAAGAATTCATCCTTGCTATCGTTGTTCGTCGTCCTCCTCGCCTTCGCCATTCTGCTGCCGGCCGCCGCAATCCCCCATGCCGCAGCCGCCGCTCCCGAATCGTCGTCACTTCAGTTGTATCTCGACGGGATAAAGCTGAACCCTGCCGTCCCTCCCCGGATCAAGCAAGATACGACGCTCGTGCCCGCTCGGGTCATCTCGGAAGCATTGGGAGCCGACATCGCATGGCAACCCTCCGATCGCTCCGTTACGATCACCAAGGAAACGGATGTACTGACCATGGCGATTGGCAAGCAGGAGGCCAGCGTGAACGGTCAGCCGGTCGCACTTGACCTCGCGCCTGTCATCGAACGAGGCCATACGATGCTTCCTATCCGCTTCATTGCCGAAAACCTGGGCGTGCTTGTCCGCTGGGACAAGCCGACGCGCTCGGTCAATCTATGGTCTACGACAGACAGCGCGGTAGCCGGCAGCGATCCTGCCGCGGATCCTGACATCCCCGACGTGCCGGAGGCCGTCGACCCTGTATTGCAGCAAATTTTATTCGTCAATAACCAGATCATGGTGAAGACGAGCGCCAGCGTGACGCCGAGCCTATCCATGCTGACGAGTCCGAGCCGATTGACGGTCGAACTGCCAGGCGTGCAGTGGGACCCGTCGCTGCGGCCTCCCATGGACGGCGAGACGATGACGCTGCCCGGCTTGTCTCCTGCCGATGCGCTTGTATCGCAAATTCAGTATACATACGATGCCAGATCGAAGACGGCTCGCATCGTCGCCGACTTGAAACAGCCGGCCGAGTATCAAGTGGCGAACACCGGAGACCGCAATCGACTGATCGTTCATCTGACGGCCCGGCAGGAGCAACCTGCGGCGGGCAATGCCGTGCTCATCTACCATTCCCATAACCGGGAATCGCTGCTCTCCCTGCTGTCCGGAGTCACGAATCCGGATGCGGCGTTCGATGCCGTGCGGAATATCGGCTATCTCGGCGATCGATTGGCGCATCGGCTGGAAGCCGGCGGCGCCGAAGTGTTCCACGCCACGGACGACTACCCTGCCATCTACGGCAGCAGCTTCAAGTACGGGCAATCGTACGTATATTCGGAAAAGACCGTGCGGCGGGAGATGGAGCAGCATCCGCAAATCCGGTACGTATTCGATCTCCACCGGGACGCCAGCTCCCGTGCGGCTACGACGATCAACATTCGCGGCACGGATTACGCCAGGCTCTACTTCGTGATCGGTCTGGAAAATCCGGATTGGAAAATGAACGATACCTTCGCGAAAAAGCTGCAAAGCCTGATCGAAGCGAAGTATCCGGGCCTGTCCCGCGGCATCTACTACAAGGATTACAGCGTCGGCAACGGCTGGTACAACCAGAATCTGTCCCCACGCAGCGCCTTGATTGAAGTCGGCGGCGTCTACAGCACGCTCACGGAATCGTACCGCACGATCGATATTCTCGCGGATGCGATCAACACGCTGCGTTCGAGCAGGTTTTAAGATTTATTTAATGCCATTAAGAATAATTCATGCTGCCTGCTCATGCGTTACGAGCCTGTCGATCGATAATGGCGCACGCCCGTCCGCCATATCCACAGGCAAGGCAGCAAGAAAGCCGCGCCCGCGAGGGGAGCCAGCATATACAGAACGGCGCTCCCCTCCGCCCGGCCAAGCACGTACATGAGCGGCAAGTAGTTGACGCAGCCGAACGGGATGACGAAGGTGAAAAACACCCGCACCCATTTCTCGTAAATCGTAAGCGGATATTGCGCCATCTCCCTGCCGCCGTCCGTGAAGATGTTCGCCACCTCCAGCCCCTGGATCGTCCAGAAGCACAGCGTGGCGGCCAGCATGAAGATCCCCGTAAAAATGAACACCCCGCTCGCGATCATGAACAGCACCGTCACCGCTTTGGCCGCGTCCCATTCCACCGACACATTCGCGATGGCCCAGCCCAGTACGAGAACGCTCTGAAGCAGTCGGCCCACCCGGGTGAATTCGAACCGGGAACCGAGCACCTGCACGATCGTTCCCCGCGGCCTCACAAGCACGCGGTCGAAATCGCCGCCGGCAACAAGCGTGGAGAAGGCGTCGAAGCCGCGGGCGAGACATTCGGCGAGCGAGAACGCCATATGGATGACGCCGTAGCACAACGCCACCTCCGCGAACGACCAGCCCTGGATTTGGCCGAAGCGCTGGAACAGGAAGTACATGCCGGCGAACACGAAGAACGGGATGAAAAATTGACCGAACGCCAGCAGCCAGAACGAGGTCCGGTATTGCATCTGCGACTTGAACAGAATCGCCAAATATTTGAAATAGAGTCTCATCGCGGTCCGCTCACCCTCCCTGTACGACGACTTGCCGCAGCGCTCGCTTGATGAGCAGCTTGCCTGCGATGATGAGAACGACCAGCCAGGCCAACTGGATCGCAAGACCGAAAGACGCTTCCTGCAGCGGGATCTGCCCGGAGTAGACGCGAAACGGAAAATCCGCCGTCCACCGGAACGGCAGCGCATAGGCAATCCGCTGCAGCCAGTCCGGCATGAGCGGCACAGGAATGATCAGCCCGGCCATAAATTCGCCGACGACGCCGATCAGAAGCGTCGAGCCGACCGGCGACATCGTCCAGAAGACGGAAATATAGATGAACATGGAGACGGCGACTAGCACGAGCAGGCCAAGCGCGAGCGATGCGGCGAACAACGCCAGCGATGCGGCCGATGCCGGCGGGTTCATCCGGTACGGCTCCGGCAGGAAGAACGCTATAGAGAGGATCGGCAGGCAGCGCAAGATTGCGCTGGCCAGCCGCGAAGCCAGCAGCTTGGCGTACCACAGCTCGTAGATGCCGCATGGTCTGCACAGTTCATAGGCAATATTGCCGCCGGTGATCAGCCCGAAAATCTCCTGATCGCGGAACCAGAGCACGATGAAAGCGAGGAACGCCTGCTGCAGCCAAATATACGCCACGAGGTCCGGCAGCGAGAGCGACGGCGGATGCTGGATGGCGGTCGGCTGGCTGTAGAAAGCGACGAAGATCATAATATAGATGAAGCCCCAGAAAAACTGCGTCGCAATGCCGGCGGCAGCGGCGGACCGGTATTGCAAGCCGTTCAGAAACTTCAGCTTGCCCGCGGATACATACGCCCTCATAGCTCATGCTCCCTGTACAATTGCACGATCATCTCGTCCATCGACTGCGATGCGAAACGTCCGCGCAGGGCGTTCAGCGTCCCGTCGTAAAGCAGGTTGCCCTTGCCGATGAGCAGAATTCGCTCGGCCAACGCTTCGATGTCGCTCATATCGTGCGTCGTCAGGATGACCGTCACGCCGCGCTCGCGGTTGATCGTCTTGATGAATTGCCGCACCGCGAGCTTGCTGACCGCATCCAATCCGATCGTCGGCTCGTCAAGGAACAAGATTTGCGGGCCGTGGAGCAGCGATGCCGCGATCTCGCAGCGCATTCGCTGCCCGAGGCTGAGCTGGCGCACCGGCGTCTGGAGAAGTCCGGAGAGGTCCAGCGTCTCCGTGAGCAGGCTTAGATTCGCCTTGTATTCGCTTGGCGGAATCTTGTAAATATCTTTGAGCAGCTCGAACGAATCGATAACCGGTACGTCCCACCAAAGCTGCGAGCGCTGGCCGAAGACGACGCCGATATGGCGCACGTAGGCGACGCGCTGCTCCCACGGCGTATAGCCCATGATTCGGCAACTGCCGCCGTCCGGCAGCAGGATGCCGCTCATGATCTTGATCGTCGTCGACTTGCCCGCCCCGTTCGGTCCGATATAGCCGACGATTTCCCCGGCTCCGATCGTGAAGCTGATCTCTTCGAGCGCTTGCACAAGCGTATATTCGCGCGCGAAAAGCGCTTTCAAGGCTTGCCGCATGCCCGCGCTGCGCTTGGCAACCTTGAAAGATTTACGAATGCCTTCGAGCTGGATCAACGAATACTCCCCTCCAATGGCAAATTTTCGGAAGGGGAGAATCATATCATATTTGAGATCAGGCGGTCAAGAAGAAATTTTCGCTTTTTGCACTTTTGCGCTTTTTATGCTTTTCCAGGGCAATCGCTTACGGAACGAATTTCTCTGTAAACACCATCCGTACGCACCAACCACGCCAGCATGCCGACATCGCTCAATCCTGCCGCAGCATCCACCCCTGGGCGCGGCGGCGCTCCTCCCAGAATCGACGGTAGATGCCTTTACGGCGAATCAGTTGCTGGTGGGTGCCCATCTGCGCCACTTGTCCATCGTCGATCACGGCGATAAGGTCGGCGTGCCGCACAGTATGCAGCCGGTGTGCGATAATGACTACCGTCTTGTTTCGGGCGAGTTCTTCGAACGCCTCTTGAATGAAGCGCTCGTTGTCCGGGTCCACACTGGCCGTCGCTTCGTCCAGCAAGATGATCGGCGCGTCCTTAAGCATGGCGCGCGCGATCGACACACGCTGCTTCTGTCCGCCCGACAGCAGACCGCCGCCTTCTCCCACCACCGTATCGTAGCCTTCCGGCAGTTCCATGATGAAGTCATGGCAGCGAGCTTTCCGGGCCGCCTCCATGATCTGCTCCATCGTGGCGTCCGGGTTGCCATACCGGATATTGTTCGCCACGGTGTCGTTGAACAGGTACACGTCCTGGAACACAAATGCCAACTGGTCCATCAATTCGTCGGGGTCCATGCCGCGCACATCCGCCCCGCCGATCGTTACCGCCCCATGCTGCACATCCCAGAAGCGGGCAATCAGGTTCAGCATGGTCGTCTTGCCGCCTCCGGACGGGCCGACGAGCGCCGTCGTTCCTTTCTCGGGGATGGACAGGCTCAGCCCCTTTAGCACCGGCTGCTCCCCATAACCGAAGGTGACGTCGCGGAAGGCAATCCGATGACCCTGCGGCTGTCGGCGCTGCTCCGGCGACGGCAGCGGCAAATCGTCGGCTTGAATAATGTCGTTCATATGATTGACCGTCGTCATGAACATACGGCGGAACATGGCGTAATCCATCAACGGCAGCGGTTCGTAGAAGCTGATCGCCAGCACTAAAAATACCATGAACCAGGACGGCTCGAGCGTCCCTTGACCGACCAATTGTCCCCCAACGATCAACACAAGCGCCAGTCCAAGCTCAAACGAGATATTGTATACGGCCGTATACGGAGTCAAGCCCCTGTTAATCTCAATGCTGGCGTCTCTGTACTGGCGAATCGTATCCGCATAGTTCCGCATACGGCTCCCGGTCAGCCCAAAGGAACGGATGACGGCGATTCCGCGAATATACTCCAGAATGCGGCTGTTCGCCGCCCGCCTCGCCTCCGACAACTTTTGCATGATCTGCTGCAGCTTCCGCTCCGCCAGCCACGCGGAGATAACGGTCAGCGGCACGCCCACCAGCGAAGCCAGCGCAAGCCGCCAATCGATCCACACCATCGCGGCCAACAGGATCGGCGGAATAACAAGCCCTTTGGTCAGGCCAATCACGATGGAAGGCACATAGATGTAGTTGCCGGCATCGGTCTTCACGCGCGATTCGAGCAGAGAGGCGTCTTTCTGCAGGAAGAAGCCATATGGCAGCCTGCGCAGACGGTTCCCCAGATACAACCGGATATGGGTGAGGAAATGGCCGAACAACGGAAACGACCACTTGTTCGTCAAATAATAAAACAAGGCCTGGCCGGCAAACATCCCCGCCATCCACCAGACCGCCTGCCAGGCCGCGTCCGGACGGCCGACAAGCAGTTGGTACAGGACGACAACCACCGCGATGGAGCCGAGCGCCACGAACACATTCTCCAGAACGGAGAACGCGTAAGCGCCCCACACCTTGCGGCCCTTCTCGCCTGCAAGCAGCAACGATTGCCGGAGCGCGGACATTTCGTTCAAATGCCGGTGGGGATCGTCTGCTGCGGGCTGTATGACCAACGGATCATGATGCGCGGGAGCATCCGCGCTCGCATGCCCGGCAGCCGACAACAACGGCGATGAAGATTCCGCCGCTTCCGGCACATCGTCTACAGGCTGCTCCGCCGCTCCATCCAAATCATCCGTCCCGGCTTCATACGCCTCCCACAAGCGCCGATAAAGCTCACTTTCCCGCAGCAGTTGCTCATGCGTCCCGGTTGCCGCAACGCGTCCTTTGTCCATAACCGCGATCTGATTCGCATGCACGATCGTTCCCAGTCGATGAGCGATCGCTACGATCGTCTTGGGCACACCGCTTCCCGGCCGCAGCAGCCCGGCGAGCGCATCCTGAATGCGGGCTTCGTTCTCAGGATCGACGAGCGCCGTTGCCTCATCCAGCACGATGATCGGGGCATCCTTCAATATCGCCCGAACGAGGCTGATCCGCTGCCGCTGGCCGCCGCTGAGCGCCAATCCGCCTTCGCCGACCTCTGTCCGATATCCCTGCGGCAGTTCCTGAATGAAATCATGACAGGCTGCGCGTCTGGCCGCGGCCACCACTTCCTCGTCCGTCGCGTCCGGCTTGCCCAGCCGGATATTGTCCATCACCGTTCCCTGGAACAAGTAGGCGTCCTGAAACACGAAGGAGACGAGCGACATCAGATGATCTTCGCTCATCTCGCGCACATCGACGCCGCCGATGGACACGAAGCCTTCATCCACGTCCCAGAAGCGGGGCAGCAGGCGGGCCATCGTCGTTTTCCCGGCTCCCGAAGGTCCGACCAGCGCCGTCATCGAGCCGGCAGGAACTTCCAGCGATACGCCGTGAAGCACCGTTTGCTTGTTGTATGCGAAATTGACGTTATGAAAACGAATCGTCGCATCCTCGGGCGTCCGCGGATGTGCGGAAGGCGGGATCTCCGCTTCCTCCAGCATCCGGCTTACGTTCTTCATCGACGCAGCCAAACGAAATGCGGTCATGCCGCTTGACCGCAGCATCTTGAACAACGCAGCTCCTACACCCATGGACATCAGGATAAAGAAGATCAGGACAGGGATCGTCGCCTGATCCCGATCGATCAGCCACAGACCAATCGGAATGACAATCACCAGCGCCGTGCGCGAGAGCAGCACCGCGATCGTCTTGGCCGGCATCCCTTTGCTTTCGATCCGGGAGCTCACTTCGGAAAAAGCGCGAACCGCTTGCGCATACGCTTCGAAAGCCAGCTCGGACCGGGAAAAGGCACGAATGACCTTCATCCCGTACACATAAGTCAGAATGGCGCTGCTGACAGCGGCGCCGGCCTTTCCGTACCCGGCCTGAATCGGCTTGAGGAAGGTCAGGACAATCGCGTATCCGACCACGGTAATCGCGATAAAGGCAAACACGGCCAGGCCCATCCGCCAATCCAGCGCGAACATGATGACAAAAGAGAGGATCGGCAGCGCCGTGCTCGCCGTAATATCCGGCAACAGGTGGGCGATCCCCTCTTCAAGCTGCTCCACGTCTTCATTCATCGTATGCTTGATCTTGCCGCTGTCCGTTCGATCGAAGTATCCAAGCGGCAGCTTGACCAGCTTATCCGCCAATGCCATACGCACTTCATACACGACATCGTAGGCGACTTTATGCGTCCAATTCGTCGATACCGCGGTCAGTACCCCTTTAAACGCAATCGCCAGCAGAGCCATTCCGGCAAGCATGAGCAATTGCATACTGTCGTCAAGCAGACTGCCGTTCATCAAACCTACGCATATGCGATAAACAATCCAATAAGGCACGAGTCCGAGCAGCGTGGCCGCGACGCCTGTCGCGATCGAGCCGGCAAGCGCCGCCTTTCGTTTCTTCAGAAAAGGTTTTAGCTTGGACATGGGAGAAGAACTCATCGTAATCATCCTCCGGGCAGCAACGACGTCTATATCGGATTGATACTGTTGCTCTATCATTCAATATAAACGAAAACGATAATCATTATCAATACAAAACTCTAATTTTGAGCCCGATGACCTCACTCACCATTCCCGCCTCATATGGTGCACACCGCAACAAAATTCCGCTTCACCCACCATTACGAGTTGGATTGCCCGACCTGGTTGGGTAATTCTCCGCTATGGGCACGCCTCTACTGGAGTTACCCAATCCGGGAGACTGTCGATTAATGGATAATAGCATGTTCTGCGCGAAGCATCGCTCTTTCGTCTAGCAATCCCTCGCAACGGAACACAGCGCCCTTATTTGGTGAAGAGGTTTCCGCTCTGGACTTCAACGGAACACAGAGACGTTATTCCGCGGTTTTACAGTGATTCTGGCCACGTTTCCCGCTAATAATGGCCCTCCGTTCCGTTAGCTTTTCCCAAACACCCTTAATTGCCGATTAAGGCTTCTGGGTTCCGTTACGCTACCTGCGTAGGTTGTTTTGCCCGATCCACTATTAATCGACAGTCTCTCAAGTTGGGTAACTCGCCGCTATAGGCACACATCTACCGGATTTACCCAATCCCGTTGGGCAACTCGCCGCTACGAGCACACTTCCACTGGATTTACCCAATTCCGCTGGGTAATTCACCGCTACGTGCACGCAGCTACTCGATTTACGCAGTCCAACCGGTTAATTTGCCAGAATCCCACTCAACCCCACTCAACTCAGCGGCGGCAGAAGCCGGGCGATCGCGTCCGCGGCTTCCTCGACCGACCGGGCGCGGACGGCCCATTGCTCATCCACCGAATAGTCTTCCGAAGAATGCGCATATCGGGGGTCGTAATAATGATCCAGCAGCATGGCGACCGCCTTGTCATAGCGCTCTGTCAGCAAGCATCCTTCGATCTCGTGGGCGATCGGCGTATGGATGCGGGACTTGATGCGCCGATAGGCGTCCAGCACTTCCTTACCGTGTTCCTGCGGCTGATAATCGTCCAGGATATGCCGCACGCGCGCATCTGTCGGCATCTCCAGCCAGATATGCCGCCCTTCTTCCTTCTTGCGAATCAGAAATCCCGGCAGTACCGACTTGCCGATCCGGCTGCTCTCCGCTTCGATCAGCACGTATGGCGCTTCGGCGCAGCGCGTCAATTCGTCCAGAAGCAGCGAATCGAACGTCTTCTGATTATGCGCCGGCATGCCGATATGGCCGAAGATCGAGCCACGATGGCCCGCAATCCCCTCCAGGTCGATGACCGGATAGCCGCGCTGCGAAAGCTCCCGCAAAATCGCCGTCTTTCCCGTGCCGGTATGACCGTGCAGCACGTAGAGCGGCGGTCGAAAATCGATCGCTTCGAGCGTGTCCACGACCCATTTGCGATAAGCGCGATAGCCGCCCGTCAGGCGATAGGCGTGGATGCCCATCAGCGACAGCACCGTGGCCGTCGTCTTGCTCCGCATGCCGCCTCTCCAGCAGAAGACGACTTTGTTCTGCGGAATTTCGGCGAATCGGCGGATGAAGGCGGGCAGCTTCGCCGAGACGACCGCAAGCCCTTTCTCTTTTGCCGCTTCCACGCTGTCTTGCTTGTAGATCGTCCCGATCTCCGCCCGCTCCGCATCGTCGAACAGCGGGATGTTCAGGCTGCCCGGAATGGTCGAGTCCGCGTATTCGGACGGCGAACGCACGTCGATCAGCACAAGATCCCGCCGGTGCCGAAGCTCGGTCAACGCATCCCAATCCAGGTCTTGGAACATGACGATGCCTTTCGCCGATTCAGATGTTCCCATATCAGCTCTCCACCACGATGCGGCCGGCGTGATCCGCGGTCACTTCGCCGATCGCATGAGCATCGACCCCGGCCTCCCGCAAGTCGGCCAGCAGCCGGTCCGCCTGCCCGGCATCCGCCGATATGAGCAGCCCTCCTGAAGTTACGGCATCGCACAAGATCCAGCGGTCCGTCTGGTCCATCTCATCCGGAAACGCGACGTGATCTTGAACATGCTTGAAATTGTTCTTCGTGCCGCCCGGGACGTAGCCTTGCTCCGCAAGCTCCCGCACCCTCGGCAGCACGGGAACCGCAGAGCGCCACAGCCGAATGCCGACACCGCTCCCTCGCGCCATCTCCAGGCTGTGGCCGATCAGTCCGAATCCCGTCACATCGGTGCAGGCATGCACGTCGAACGGCTCCATCGTCTCGGCCGCGCGCCGGTTCAAGGTCGTCATGACACCGGTCACCCGCGCAATCTCCTCGTCCGATAGTTGACCGTTCTTCAGCGATGTCGTCAAAATCCCGACACCGATCGGCTTCGTCAGAATAAGCCGGTCCCCCGCCTTCGCGCCGGCGTTCGTGCGCACCTTGTCCGGATGGACGATGCCTGTTACCGCCATGCCGAACTTCGGCTCCTTGTCGTCGATGGAATGGCCGCCGACCAATGTTGCGCCCGCTTCCTGCAGCTTGTCGGACGCACCGCGCAAGATGTCGGCGAGCACTTGCTTGTCCAGCGCCGAAATCGGGAATGCAACAATATTTAATGCCGTTAACGGCTTCGCTCCCATCGCGTAAATATCGCTGATCGCATTGGCAGCCGCAATCTGCCCGAATGCATACGGATCGTCCACGATCGGCGTGAAGAAATCGACCGTCTGCACGATCGCCAGCTCGCCCGTTAACCGATAGACGCCCGCATCGTCGCTTGTATCCAACCCTACCAACAGATTCGGATCCGCCGCTGCCTGCGGCAAACCGCGAATGACTTCCGCCAGGTCGGACGGACCGATCTTGCAGCCGCACCCGCCCTTGCTCGATAATGCCGTCAATTTGATTGGATCAGTTCCATTTGTTGCGCTCATGTTCATCCGTCCTTTACTATCAATCTTCCTCTAAATCCTACACGATTATCGCAATTTAGCGCAAATCATGAGACTGTCGATTAATGGATAACAGAATGCATCCCGCACGAAGCATCGCTCTTTCGCATAGCCATCAATCGTAACGGAACACAAAGACGTTATCCGGTGAAGAGGGTTTCGCTCCAGATTGCAACGGAACACAGAGTCGTTATTCCGCGGTTTCACAGTGATTTCTGCAACGTTTGTCACTAATAAAGGCTTACCGTTCCGTTAACTCTTCCAAAACACCCTTTTTTGCCGATTAAGACTCCTGGGTTCCGTTACGCTGACTGCGCAGGTTGTCTTGCCCGACCCGAAGCCGGATGCATAATGATGAGAGCCTTCAGGGCAGGCTAACTGTCAACTTAAGGAAAGAGGGATCGTTCGCGTGGTCCGTGAAGCGCACATCGACCGGCTCAAGCAGTCGGATGATTTCATTCATGAGCAATTGAACAACGGCATCTTCCCGATCGAAGTCATGTATTATTTTTCATTGTGCGACCAGAGCATGATCAAGCAGGAGATTGCCCACCCCTATCTCCTCTCCCTTTCTCCCGAAGCTTTCGAACAAGTGCTGCATGCCGCGCTTACTTGCCAGGATCTTCCTCCGGATGTTGATTTGGCGCCGTCTCTGCTGGACAAATCCGTGATTATCAAGCTGCAAGGCAAGTATTATTCGATCAAAGCAGCCAAGCAAACGAACGACCAGCCTTCCGATGCGGTAACGGAAACGACGCTGCAAGGGCCGCAATCCGCTTTCAGCGAAAGCGCCGAGACGAACCTGAACATTATTCGCAAGCGGTATCCTACCGCCGATCTGGTCGCCGAGAAGTGCAAGCTTGGCCGCGTGACGCAAACAACTTCCTTTCTCATCTATGATGCCGAACGAACAGATCCCGGATTGTTGAAAGATTTGAAGCGACGCATCCGCGACATCGATGCCGACGTCGTACAGAGCGCCGGTCAAATGGAGGCTCTGCTCTCCAAGCGCAAGTACAGTTGGCTGCCCACCATGCTCGTGACCGAACGGCCCGATCGGGTCGTCTTGAATTTGTCGCAAGGCAAAATTATTCTGATGCTGGATGGCAACCCGTTCGTGCTCATCCTTCCTGCCGTATTCTTCGATTTCATCTCGGCGATGGACGATATTTATCAAACCTATTTCGTTACAAGAGCCTTCCTCTTGCTCCGTTACATCAGCATTCTGATCACGGTAACGCTCCCATCGCTCTATATCGCGATCGTATCCTATAATCCGGAAATTCTGAAAGTGCAATTGGCGTTGTCCATTGCGGGAAGCCGCGCCGCCGTGCCGTTCCCTTCCTTTCTCGAAGTGCTCTTCATGCTGTTCATGATCGAAGCGCTCATCGAGGCCAGCCTCCGCTTGCCTCGATATATCGGCGCCACGGCCACGACGGTCGGCGGCCTCATCCTCGGGCAAGCTGCGCAGATGGCGGGACTTGTCAGCAGCATCATGATTATCGTCACATCCGTCGTCGCCATCGCCAATTTCCTCATCCCGATCAACGCCATGAGCTTCGGCATTCGACTGGCGAAGTATCCGATGATCTTGCTGGCATCCTGTTTCGGACTCGTGGGCGTCATCTCCGGCATGTTCGCCTTTGCCCTGTTTGTCGTGAATAAGCGAAGCTTCGGCAGGCCCTACTTCCAATTGTTCCTCGGCGAGCAGAATGCGTCGGGGTACAAACACAGGAAGGCGGGGGCAGCGGATTGAGCCGTTACTTCTTCTACATCTATCTGACTTGCATGTTCATCAACACAATATTTTTCATTCCGCGCTTGCTGCTGGAGGAACGATTCAGCGGGGCTATCATGGCCATGATGATCGCGGTCGTGCTGGGCAGCGCCTACGCCATCCTGTTCATGAAAGCGATCGCCAAGTTCCCCGGACAAAACATCGCCGATATTTTCGAACGTATGCTGCCGCGCGCAATCCGGGTGCCGCAGCTCGTCTTCTTCGGCATCATGTGGGCGATATCGGGATCCATCGTGCTCATCGCGTTCGCGACGATCGCCATCCGATTCCTGAACCCGGAAGCGAGTCTGACGATTCTGCTGTTCTGCTTCTGCGGCATCTGCTGCTGGTCGTCGGCCCACGAGCCGAAGTCGATTCTGTTCGTGACGGAAATCGTCATGTGGCTGAACGTGCCCGTCATTGCCTACATCATGTACAAGTCGATAACCAGCAATTGGTTCGTGTGGGACGCCATTCGCATCTTGAGCGACTATACGTTGAAGCTTCCCTCGTGGAAGGCGCTCGCGGCGGCCACTTATACGTTCACAGGCTATATCAACATGGCCGTCTACAATCGCGAGTTCAAGCCTGCGAAGATCCGGATGCTATGGTTAGTACCGATCATCGGCATCGTCGTCCTGTTCACGTCGATCATCGTTCCCGTCGGTCTGCTGGGTGTCGATCATGTCGATGATTACATTTACACCTGGATTACGTCCGCCGATACGCTGCATATGCAGTTCGGTGTCATTACGCGCATCGTCTACCTTTTTTTGTTCGCCTATATCGGGTTCTCGCTCGTCTTCATCACGCTTACCTGGAATATCGGAGCGAAGCTGATCGCTTCCTGCTTCAAGAAACAAACGATTCAAATCAGGAAATTAGCCGTCCCGATGCACCTGCCATGGAGCATCGTCTTCGCTGTCGTCACATTCGTCGCAGGCTTGTTTACAACGGACAAGATGGTGATCGAGTTCGTCGGACAGTGGCTCATGGTGCGTTGGGCGGCAGAATCGTTTCTGGTTGCCACGATCGTCTATATGGCATGGAGGAGCGTGCGGAAACATGGTTAAAGCGATGCTGGGCTGGATCGCCGTCCTCTTGCTCTTGACGCAATCCGCTTGCGGATTCAAAGATATCGACAACCGGTTCTTCGTCATCGTCGTCGGGATCGACGAAGGGAAATCTCATCCATACAAAATATCGCTGATGCTGGCCATTCCTTCTCCCAAGACGGAACCGGGCGTAGCCAAATCCGTCATTATCAACAAAGAGGCAGATACGATCGCGGAAGCGGTTCGGCTGATGAAGTCGAGCGTGGACAAGGAACTGGATTTCGGCCATACGAACGTATTCGTCATCGGCAAATCATTTGCCATGCATCAAGATCTGTCGGAGACACTGGACTGGATCTATCGCAGACGGGATATCCAGCAGATCTCCATGCTCGCTGCAGGTGTGCCGGACGCGGAATCGATCCTGAATACGAAGCCGAAATCCCAGCGCATTCCAGGCAACGACCTCATCCTCGCGTTATCCGGAAGCGGCACGGAATCCCCTTATATTCTGCGGGAATATCTGTTCGACTTCTATCGAAGAATTCGCGGCAACGGCATCGACGCTTATTTGCCGATCATCCAGCCCGAAGAAGACAATCTGATCATCAACCGCGGGCTGGTCATGAAGGGTCCCCGCGCAAGCCTCGAATTGACGCCGGAAGAGACGGCTTGCCTGAACCAACTCGTTCGCGGCTTCAGACGGTTCATCGTCAAAGCCAAGGTGGAGGATCAGTACGTTACGTTCTCGGTATCCAAGTTGAGGACCCGATACCGATTCGCGTTTCCCCCGTCCGCTCCGCCGGAAGTTCACCTCTATGTGGCCGTCGAAGCGGACTTGGAGGATTCGCCTGTCTCTCTTTACCATCATAATTGGAGCAAGCTGGAACAAGTGATCGCCGGACAGATACAGTCGGAGTATACCGACTTGCTGATCAAGCTGCAGGAGAAAGGTTCCGACCCCGTCGGCTTCGGCCTCCACTACAGAGCCGTCATGCACCAGGGGCGCGTTGAATATCAAAACTGGAAACAGCTGTATCCCGAGCTCAAATTCCATGTGCACGCGACAGCCCGATTCAAATCGACGGGAATCATCGAGTGAGGTCGCCGTTTGCGTAAATTAGCGAATACGGAAATGGCGCCGACCGCGTTCAAATGTCACTCCAATCCGATCCAGTCGGCTTCCGCAGCCTGCTTCCAGCGATCCCGAATCGCGTCGAACTCGCCCTCAGGCAGACTGCCCGCTAGCAGGAGCCGTGCGTTCTCCTCCCACCGTTCGGGCTTCGTGGTGCCGACGATCGCCGTATGTACGCCCGGCGCGGACAACGTATACCGCAAAGCATGTCCGACTGCATCGGGAATGCTTGTCTGCAGGAACGGATAAGCCAGCTTCTGCAATCTGTGCCAATAGGCGTGCTCGTACGCTTTCGGATCCGGCTGCGCAGCGTGGCGCCAGGCGACGTTCGCAACAGGACGCTTGACGACAACGCCCATACCGCGAGCCGCGGCTTCCGGAATGATCTCGTCCAGCGCTTCCTGGTCTGCGATGTTGAAGGAAATCATGAGCGAATCGAACCTTCCGGTCTTGACCGCATAGCGTGCTGCTTCATGATCCCCGCTATAGCCGATGTACCTCGTTTTCCCCTGCTGCTTGGCCCGCTCCAGCACCTCGATCACGTCGCCTTGGCGCAAGATATCCTCCGAGCAGGAATGCAGGTGGATCACGTCGACATAATCCGTTCCGAGCCGCTTCAGGCTGCGATCGATGCTCATCGCCAGCATGGCCGGATCCCAATTCGGAAGATCAAAACCGGACGCGTGTCCGCACTTGGTGAACAAATAATAATCGTCTCGCCGATGACGGACCGTCTGCCCGATCAGTTCCTCGCTATTCTTGTAGCACTCCGCCGTGTCGATGACATTGAGCCCCGCGTCGAGCGCGCTGCCGAGCAGTCTGTCGACTTGAGCGGGATCGATGTTCTCAAATCCGATTTCGGAGCCGCCGAAGCCGAGAACGCTGACCGACATGTCCGTGTTGCCGTATTTTCTCCGTTCCATCTTTGCTGCCTCGCTTTCGAATATCTTGTATGCCCGTAATAAGTATACCGTTCTCAAGGCATGACGGCCAGCGATGTCGGGATTTGTCGGAATGCAGTCGTGGAAGAAGTTGCTTCCGATAATCCGGCTTGGCGGGTGAATACCATCGTATGCTATGGACAACTCATATCAACGATTCGATGGCCGATTGCGTATTGAGATACTTCCTGAATCAAGTCAAGGATGATCCAATCAGCCTTGATCTTTTTTCTTGTGCGTCCATACCGCAAGCGGGTCTGCAACATACAGTAAGGGAGGTCATACAAGATTAGCAACAGGTGGTGATCGCAGCCCATGGGCAAACGACGACCCGTCGTCCATATCCGCAGCAAGTGGGCCAAGACGAAGGCGATCCTGTGCAGCCGCGAGCTGGGCCAATATGTGCCGCGCACGCAGCGGCTGAGCCAGTCGAATCTCCGGCAAATGCTGTCGCGCTATCGCATGGTGTACGTGAAGCCGGATGCCGGCACTTACGGCAACGGGGTGATGAAGCTCGGGTTCACGCACGACGGCGCCTACTATTGCCGGGATCGCGACCGCATCCGGCATTTCCCGACATTGGCCTCGCTGTATCGCGCCATCAGGATCAGAAGCGGCGGCCGGCGGTATCTCGTACAGCGCGGCATTCACCTGCTCAAGTACCGGGGCAGATTGTTCGATATCCGCGTCATGGTGCAGCGAAATGCGCAGCGGCAGTGGGAGACGACCGGCATGATCGGCCGGGCCGCCCGCCCTTCCTATATCGTGACCAATTACCACAGCGGCGGCCGGCCGATGGACATCCGCGCGCTGCTGGCCCCGCATCTGGATCAGCGCCGGGTCCGGTCGCTGTCCGCGCGCATGTCGAGCATCGGGCGCAAAGCCGCATCCGCGCTCGGCAAAGCGTATCCGGGCGTGAATATGGTCGGTGCGGACATCGGGCTGGACGATCGGTTGAACTGCTGGATCATCGAGCTGAATACGAGCCCTGATCCGTACATCTTCCGCTTCCTGAAGGATCGGAGCGTCTCGCGCAGAGTGCTGCGCTATGCCAGGGCGCTCGGACGCATTCCTCATTGATCGCATGCCGGTCTCAAAGCCACATTCCATTGAAGCAGGTGAACAATCGATGCGCATAGCGATCATCGCGCCGGAGCAAATTCCCGTGCCGCCTGTTCTCGGCGGTTCTGTGGAGATCACGGTGCTCGCAATTGCGAAGCAGCTCGCGGCCAGGCATGACGTGACGATCGTCAGCCGCGCCCACCCCCGGTATCCGAAGCGGGAAACGCTGCCTTCAGGCGTTCGGGTCGAGCGAGTGCCTGCCGGCAGCCCGTCGCGATATTTGGCAGGCGTCCTGCGGCTGCTCGCCGGCCGTCAGTACGATGTGATCGAGATTGACAACAGGCCCAAGTTCGTCCGCCCGATCAAGCGCATGTTCCCAAGAGCGACGGTATCGCTGTTCTTGCACTCGCTCACATTCGTCAGCAAGCCGTATGCCAGCAAGTCGGCGGCCCGTGACAGCTTGCGTGCGGCCGACCTGGTCATCGCGAACAGCCGGTCGCTGAAGCGCACGCTCGCGAAGCGGTTTCCGGAATCGGCGGCCAAGCTCCGCATCGTGTGGCTCGGCGTCGATACGGCCCGGTTCGCGCCGGCGGGTGAGGACGAGCGGCGGGACGGCCGCGCCTTCAGGCTGCTGTTCGCCGGCCGGCTCATCCCGCGCAAAGGCTTGCCGGTGCTGCTCAAGGCGATCAAAATCGCCCGTGCCAAAAGCGGCAGGCGCCTGCGCCTGATCGTCGCCGGGGGCGCGCAGCGTAAGGGCTATGCCGCGAAGATGCGGCGATTGGCGCGGAAGCTCGGCGTTCGCGCACAGTTTCTCGGCACCGTGCCGCATCGTCGCATTCATCGCGTCTTCCGCGATGCCGACGCGTTCGTCTGTCCGTCGCAGAAGCACGAGGCGTTCGGGCTCGTCAACGTGGAGGCTATGGCGTCCGGCTTGCCCGTCATCGCCTCCGGGATCGGAGGCATCGGCGAGATCGTGAAGGACGGGCAGAACGGCTACCTGATCCGCGATTATCGCCGGCCGCGCGCCTTTGCGGATGCGATCGTGAAGCTCGCCGGCGATCCTGCCCGCTTGCGGGAGATGCGGCGGCGCGCCCGGCACGATTGCCTGCAGCGCTTCACCTGGGCGGCAACCGCCAATCGGCTTGGCCGGCTGTACGGCTCGCCGCACCTGTCGGCGGAAGAGCTGGCGGAGCTCGCGGACAGCGATTCCGAGGATGGCGCGGAGGCGAGTTTGTCGGCAAGTGCAGATATGAGGATGAGCGTAGGTGTTCATGCGGTAGAGCGGATCGGCGAGAGCGAAGTTCCGAGCGCGGATGTGAATGCGGAGGCGGATGCAGGGGCGATTTCGGTTACCTTTCATCCGTCAAACGAAATCCCCGCGGACGACTGAGCCGCATACGCGCCGCCTTGCTTTTTGCGCAGCGGGTTCCCGATCGGTTATGCTAACGTTGCATACCGTTAATCGAAATGTAGCCGAAGGAGAACCCGCATGATTCGCCAATCGCTGCCTGTCAAGTCCGCCCTGCTCATCGTTGCCGCCGTCGCCGTGCTGTTGATGTTCCCCCGCTATTCCTACAACGACCCGGACACGTTCTGGCATATCGAGCTCGGCCGATACATGATCGAACACGGAACCATCCTGCACCACGCCATCCATACGTTCTATCAAGATCAACTTCCTTATGTGCCGCACGAATACGCCTTCCAGATCTTGCTTGCTCTTCTTTACGAGGCGTTCGGCTGGCCGGGAACGTATCTGTTGACGGCAGCCTGCCTCCTGCTCTTGATCGCGGGCATGCTGCGGCTTGGGCAAGTCTCGCGCCGGGAGATCGGCTTTGGGGCGCATCAGCCGCTGCTGCTCGTCATCGTGCTGCTCGCCGCTTGCTGGGTTTACTACAACTATTTCACGACGAGGCCGCAGATGATATCCGCCTGGATGATCGTCTGGTTCGTCGTTTGTTTGCGCGAATTCCAACTGCAGCCCCGGCTCAAATATGCCGTCTGCATGACGGCGCTGTCGCTGGCAATCGCCAACTTCCACGCCGGCGTCTGGCTCGTCGTCGCCGTATTCACCGTCATGGCCGTTCTGGAATCGCTGTGGGAACGGCGGCTTACGCTCGGGCGTGCGGCGGCGTTCGTCCCCGTCCTGCTTGCGGGCATGCTCAATCCGGGCGGATGGAAGAGCCTGCTGTTCATCCTGACGGTGACCAAGGACAACACGAACATGCTGATCAACGAGTGGCAGCCGATTCCTTTTTCGAAAATGACCCATTTGCCCATGATGATCCTGCTGCTGTTCTTCGCCGCTTCACTGCCGTTCGTCCTGCACCGCAAGCCGTTCCGTTTCATGCTGATGCTCGGGATTTTGTACCTTGGCGTGTCCAGCTTCAAGATGAATCTGTTCATGTGGCTGCTTATTCCGTACTTCGCGGCAACGCTGCCCGAACAGGTTCCGCTGCTGCGCCGCCCGAATGATTGGCTGAGCCCCCGGCTCGGCAACGGCAGATCGCAAACCCGCTACATCGTCGCCGGCCTCGCGCTGGGCCTTGTTTTGAACATCGCGATCAATGTTCTCTTCCCGCCGCAGGTGGATGCCAAGCAGTACCCGGTCGACGAAATGAATTATATCCTGCAGCAAGCGGATACAGACCAACGGCCCAAGGTGATGGCGCCTTACGGCGCTTCCGGCTACGTCATGTTTCGCGGCGGCGACGTACTGTGCGATGGCAGGCAAGACCCTTTTATCACGGACGCGTCGGTGGGCGCTCTCGGCTGGAACGCTTTCCAGCGATCCATGTGGGGCTATGGCGAATATTTGCCGGATGTCGTCGCCGGCGACCGCCCGGATTACGTCATCGTTCGCAGCAGCGTATCGGCCAAACTCGTGCAGGAATGGGAGAATTTATTTGGAAAACCTGCATTTGTTGGAAGTTTCGGGCGCGTATTCGCGATTTCTCACGATTTGCCAATATTTAAGTGATAGGTTTGCCGTGTCGAAATCAGTAGAATAAGAGATAGCGCGATTCTACTGACGAGAAACGAGTGAACCGATTGAAACGACTGCTGCAACCGATTCCTTCGATCCGCAAACGATTATCCATCCTGCTGCTAGGCGTGACCCTTACGGCATCGCTGTGCCCCTTCGCCCCCATCCCCCGCGCAGATTCGGCCGGTTTGCCGTTTCGCGATATTGCGGGCAGTTATGCCAAAGACGCCATCATTCGACTCTATCAAATGCATCTCATAGAAGGAACCGGGCAAGGCTACTTCGAACCGGCCAAACCGATTACGAGAGCGGAAATGACGGCGATGATCGGCCGCGTGTTCGGACTGGAGCCGGTCGATGCGCCGATCTCGGGGTACATAGACGTAGCGCCGACCTCGTGGTACTACCCTTGGGTGATGGCTGCCGTCCATTCCGGCATCGCAACGGGCGTAACGAACAACGTGTTCGAGCCGAATCGCCTGGTCACGCGTCAGGATGCGGCCGTGCTGCTGGCGCGCGCGGCCAATCTGTCGGCGGCGAACGATCCTGCCCGCGCCGCTGCCGGCGCCTATCACGATCAAGCCGATATTTCCGCCTATGCGCTCGATGCCGTCATGCTTGTGAAGCGGCTCGGGCTCATGCAGGGCGATGGCCGCACGTTCCGCCCGAAGGCGCCGATCACCAGGCAGGAAGCGGCCGTGCTGCTGGACCGCGCGCTGCAGCGCAGCAGCTGGGCGGCCCAGTTCGCCAAGGCGCCTGACATGCGCATCCAGCTCGGCTGGCAATATGCGCTAAGTACGGCCGAATATAAGATGAGAGTGCTGCAATCGGACATCAATACGCTCTCCCCGCGCTGGTTGTTCCTCGACAAGACCGGACTTAACAGCTCCGGCCTGGATCCCGATCTCGTGGATTGGGCGCACCGCAACGGCAAGCGCGTATGGGTGCTGGTCGGCAATCGCTTCAACCGGCAGTTGACGCACGACGTGCTGTCCGATACCGGCAAGCGACGGGCGTTGGTGGATGATTTGTTTAATGTCGTTAATAATAATGGTATCGACGGCTTGAACATAGACTTCGAGAACGTGGGCGGACAGGATCGCGCAGCGTTCACCGCATTCATCGGCGAACTCTCGGCAGCGTTGGACAAGGTGGGGGCTACGTTGTCCGTCGATCTGTCGCCGGACGCGGGGACGGACTGGACGAATGCTTACGACTACGCGGAATTGGGCAAGCTCGCGGACTATATTGTGCTGATGGGGTATGACGAGCATTGGGGCGGCGGGACCGCAGGCTCTGTCTCCTCCCTGCCTTGGCTGCAGACCGGACTGGGCACGCTGCTCAAAGTCGTCCCTTCTTCCAAAGTCATTCTCGGCTTGCCGCTGTATACGCGAAATTGGCCGGATGGCGGAGCTGGCGAGGATTGGAGCTTGATCCAGCAGAATGAGGCGGTTCGCGTGCGCGGCTTGTCTCCGCAGTGGCAGCCCGATCTCGCGCAATATGCGGCGCAGTATCGCTTCGGCAGCAAGTCGTACCGGCTGTGGCTGGAGGATGGCCGCTCGCTGTCGGCCAAGGTGCGAATGGGCGAGCAGCACGGTGTGGCCGGCTATGCGTACTGGTACATAGGGTCCGAGAGCGCGGACGTTTGGACGAGCCTGCGCAATGCGATGCGATTTTCCGGCTATCGATTGAAATGAGGTCAATTACCCGCCACTTAACTTCGTTTGAAGTGGGGGCTTGTGACTACCGATCGTGTGAGCGTCTTGCGACTCCGATCTCTTGGCGTTCGCATGCGAACGTGGTGTCACATCTGCAGCAAGCTTTC
>Ga0222429_100156_pt1 | contig 103729 bp, 107 predicted proteins | sample 1B50Ametagenome_FD_182475 | JGI IMG/M metagenome (GOLD analysis project Ga0222429, IMG submission 182475) | Enriched microbial communities from leaf-cutter ant dump, University of Wisconsin, Madison, United States - 1B50A (version 2) | ecosystem: Environmental > Terrestrial > Nest > Insects...
GGGTCGTGGCGGGGAAAAAACGGAAGGTTCGGCGCGCAGCGGTGAAAGCCGTTTTTTTGCCGACGCGACAAGCGGCTTGCCGCGCCTGCCCCTTGATCCGAACGCCCGGCGATGTCAGGGGCGAGACAAACATGCGGCCCGCGCGCGGGCCTCAGTGCCGGATGCACAGCAGCCGACAAGGACAAGCGATCGTCACCGGTATCGGCGGAGACAGCCGCAGGCTGGCTCCGTGCTCCGCATAGAGCGCGCTCGACCGGAACGGGCGATGGCCCATGGCACAAGCGAAGAAGATCTTCGACGGGGAAAAACCGGCCGTTATCCACGAGGCTCCGGAAAACCCTACGGCGCAATTGGGAAGCGCGGGTTTCCTCCGCCTGCTCCGCTCACCGGCGGGGCCGGTTCGCTGCGGCCGCGGCCGCGCCGTCCCACGGCGCTGCGGCTGGATAACGGCCAGCACCACCGGGGAATGATCGGGACGGAAAGGTAGTCGAGGACAGAAGAGATCCGGGTCCTCCGTCCTGCTCAGCAACGAGATTACCCGCGATCTCGAAGTTCGGGGCGAGAACTTGCGTATCGAGGTCCGAACGCCTATTTTACGTCGGATCGCGGCGGACTCGCCGACGTAACACCGGCGGCGGTCGAAATTGATTGACGTGGACGCCCCTCGACACTATGTTGATAACTAACAACTAACCCAGCATCCTGAGAGACATGGGCTCCGGGCGGTTGGGGGAAAAAGCCGGCGCAAGCCGGTTTTTTTATGTCTTGGGGGCAGGGCGTGCCGGCGTTACGAACACGCGTCTATATCGACGGCTATAATCTCTATTACGGGTGCCTGCGCAAGACGGCCTTCAAGTGGCTCGACGTCCTTGCCCTGTTCGAGACGCATATTCTGCCGACAATCCTCTATCGGCCCACGCCAGACACTGCGCCGGCGACCATGGCCCTGCATCCAGATTGCGCGATCAAGTATTTTACGGCGAAGATCATCGAAAGCGCCTCGAAGGGCGAAGATTCCGTGTCGTCGCAAGCGCACTATCACAATGCGCTGACGACACATTGCGGCGGCCGTCTCGCCTTCGTGATGGGCCATTATGCGCTCTACAAGGCCAACCAGCATATCGTTCCCGCCGACGATCCGAAGCGCTGGCCGCGCGACTGCGACAAGATTCAGGTCTGGAAGCTCGAGGAAAAGCAATCGGACGTCAACCTGGCGCTCCAGCTCTATGACGATGCGTTGAGCGGCGATATCGACCAGATCGTGCTCGTCACCAACGACACCGACCTAGCGCCGGCGCTGGAGATGTTAAAGGCGCGTTGCCCGCACATTGTTCGCGGACTCGTCATCCCAACGCGGAAGGTTGCGGCCGGCGGCGATTTCGAACGCGAGGCAAACGTCTCCCTGGCAGAGTTGGCCCATTGGGTGCGACGGCATATCACCGAAGATGAATTGCGGGTTTCGCAATTGCCTGATGTCGTTCCGGGACGTCGCCGTGCGAGCGTGAAGCCCCATTCGTGGTATGCCAAGCCGCACCATCTTGCGAAGATGCTGGAGATGGCCCGTCCGGTGCTGCGTAGCGAGGGCGAGATCCTGAAATGGGCGCGCCGGCAAAACGCGCACCTAGGCGGCCGTCGCCCGATCGATCTCATCGAGACGGACGCGGGCGCAGTGGAAGTCTTCGACTATATCGAGGGGTATATCCGCGACCAGCTCGGTAGCACCGGCAAGCCAGACGATCTATCCTCGTGACGTCCATGCCTATGGGCGGGAAGGGAGCACGAGGGGAGGGGCTTTGGGGTTCCCCTCGAACCGCGCTGCGCCCGCTCGATGCGGGGGCTGCGCGGCAATCCGCCGATGCGAAGGCATGTTAGACGGGTTCGAGACAGGGCGGCGGCAATAGTGGCTATCTAGCCATCACGTCTAGCAGGCAAAACGCTGGCAGACGGTCCAAGCAATGAGGCGACGTGCCTCAATTGGCACATCGCCTCAATTATCTTAAAGGGGCGGGGTGAAGGCGCTCTATGCGCTCCCGCATTCATCCTGAAGCTGCTTGACGACACGCTTTGCCGCCCACCGGCCGTTCTCGTTCAAATGGCGCTGCCATGCACCATACGAGGGAGACCAGCGGAAGCCGTTGGATTTCAGGACGCCGCGCGTCGCGTCGTCGGGCTTGCCGGGGAAGAAAAGCTGGATGCGCGCCGCCTCGGTATTCTCGATGATCTCGATTTCCCCAAGGCTGGTTTCAACCTTCGTTTCAGTGTCGCCGCGCTCCTGCAACTGCTCCAGGGAAGCGAGGCGATCTTGAAGGCGGCGGATTTCCGCCCGGTCAAGCGTCGTGTCGAATTTCACCGGCATGCGGAAGGTCTCGGCGTGCTGCAAGGCGCGACCGATGACGTGGATTTCAATATCGGTCTGCTCGACCACGGCGCGCATGATGTCCGCCATTTCGGCTTTCCTCGCGCTCATGGTGCGGATGATCCGGTTCGCGGCCTTTGCCTGCTCGCAATCGTTCTCCAGTCCGGCAATCTTTTTCCTGATCTTGTCCAGGGCCTCCGGATCATTCGAGCGAATGGCCTCGCCCTCCGCGCCATGGGGGAAGGCATGGCGTTTTGCTGCCTTGCGGGCCTTCCTTTCATGCTCACGAATTTCGGCGCTGCGCGCATCGGCCGAGCGTTGGCGCTTCTCGTTGCGTGCGACCGGGAAGTTGGCCGATCCTGTGACAAACCAGCTCAGGCAGCGGCTCTCCGCCGCCCAGAATGCGCGGGTGATCGCCACATGCTGGATGGCGAAAGTCTGCTTTTCGTCCACGGCATTGAAGCTGGCCGCGACACCCTCCCGAGCGGCGAGCGCGTCCACATAGTCGCCGAAGGCGTTGATGCGGATGGCAAGGTCGGACAGCTCGCCGGCCGCGCGCCGTTCCGGGAAATGGCTCAAGGCGTCAAAGCTGCTGGTGATGCTCGCGGTCGTGATGCTGGTCGCATAGCTACCGACCGTGACGACAAGGGTGCTGTTTTCAACGATTGCTATGGTCATGCCCGTGCTCCTTTTCGGTTTCGCCGTGGGCGGAGCCTTCTTCCTTTGGTCCGAAGGACGTGCCCACACGTCCTCGGGACGAAGGGAGGGGGCGAAGACCGCTCCCGGCAGGGCGGCGATCCGGTCATGGGTCGGCCGGGGCAAAAATCGGAAGGTTCGGCGCGCAGCGGTGAAAGCCGATTTTTTCGCCGGGCGACAGCGCCCTTGGGCGCGCTTGCCCGTTGGCCGGATCGATGGCCTGTCGTATGAGCGGCAGGAAACATGCGGCTCGCGCGCGGGCCTCAGTGCCGGATGCACAGCAGCCGAGAAGGACAAGCGATCGTCACCGGCATCGGCGGAGACGGCCGCAGGCCGGCTCCGTGCTCGCATAGAGCGCGCTCGACCGGAACGGGCGATGGCCCATGACACCAGCAAAGAAGATCATCGACGGAGAAAAACCGGCCGTTATCCACGAGCTCCGGAAAACCCTACGGCGCTATTGGGGAGCGCGGGTTTCCTCCGCCTGCTCCGCTCGCCTATCGGCTCGCTGCGGCCGCGGCCGCGCCGTCCCACGGCGCTGCGGCTGGATAACGGCCTGCAACACCGTGGACGAGCACCTTGAAAAAAGAATGCCGCCGGGGTGAGTGGCGGCATTCAGGGAGGCAGGTGTATACAGGGGAGGAGGACCGGGCACCCGCCCAACGCCTATGATTGACTATGCGCCCTGCTTTTGGAAACGAGGTTGAACAGCTGTGCGATGACGTCCGTCACATAGACCTGCTCGCCCTCCCGCTGATAGCTGCTGTTCGAGATACGGGACTCGATATAGACGAGATCGCCCTGCCCAACATTCTCCTCGATCCATTCGGCCTGCTTCTTGTCCAGGACTGTCACCTGAACCCAGTCGGTAGCACTTTTGCGCTCCCCATCCGACTGCCATTCGCGATTGGTCGCCACATTCACCTTCAACACGCCCTTCAGCGGTATGATGTTTCCGACGTGGCCAAGCACGGTATGCCGGTTAACCGTACGCATGGATTAAACCTTTCTTAACCGAGAAAAACCGTCTATCTGTTGAGCCCGAACCAATGCCGCTCGGTTTGCCCGGAAGTGTCATTCCTGATGTCGAAATAATATGGCTCTGACCTGAGCGGTCGGGATATGGAGACCGTTTGTATGCAGCTCCGCTGCCGATCAGAACTGTAGAGACCGTGCGTTCTGCCCTGGCAAATGTTGACTGTCTTGACGCACAGGTCGCCCTCTCGGGCGAATCCATTGCGGTCCCCCCTGCTTCCGACCTGATAGCCCTCCGGGCAATCCGCATATCGCTCGTGACCTGGCGAACCCGTGCCCGCCTCGGGGCAGGTTGGCCAGTCGAAGCCCGGTTTTTTCATCGCGGAGATAAGCCGGTTCATCGGCGGATGGCACGCGGGCACGCCGCGCCAGGATGGATTCGAAGACGAGGCGCACAGCAGCACCTCGCAGCCCCATTCGCTGGCGGCGGCGGGAGCGGGAAGCGCCGCGGCCGTCAAAAACAGTCCGAGGACGACATAGTAAGGCATGGCTTTGGCGATCATCGGCACTCTTCTCATCAATCACACTAACGAGTAAATTATAGTTTATACGGCAATGACGAGCAAGCGCAAGAAGGCAGACACCGAGCTTGGTACGAGGATCCTGCGAAACATGGCACGGGTCATAGAGCGCGAGCGGGAAACGCGCGGCCTCAACAAAAAAGAGATGGCCGAGCTGATCGACGTGACTTATCCCTTTTATTTTCAAATCATTGACGGAACGGCAAACCCTTCTCTCCAGACGATTACGCGAATCTGCGTAAACCTCGATGTGCCTTTCCAGGAGTTGGTGAGCGGGGCAGCGCCTCTCTAATCGGCAACGTCGGGAACGCCCCTGGGCGTCGTGACCTATACGCCTGAAGCCGCTTTCTTGTTAAGCTGATTGCCAGAAACATAAACTATAATTAGTTTCTCGCCCCTATTCAGGTTGATCGCCGGATGGGCCGCAAGGCTCCCGGCGCGATGTAGGGGCATTGCCGACATGAAGTCTTTCGCAGCTTCCGTTTTTTTCGTGATCGCCTCGGCCGTCCATGCGGGCGAGAATCCGATGTGGCCAACGGGCCTGACCTGGACCTGCGCGTTCTCGTCGGTCATCCGGTGCGAGCGTTCGGTCGATTGCGAGACGGTCGCGGAGGAGGGTGAACTCGCCCTGGACTATCGCGAAAACCGTCTGACGGACCGGAAGGGCACGGTTCGTCCGATCAAGCGCCACTATGTCCAGACGGTCGCCGGCAGCCCGATCGGGAGCGAGGTGAAGATCGAGCTCGATACGAACGAGGTGATCTGGCTTTCACCGGCCGACGGGGCAGGGGTGTTTTCCGACAACTGGATCGGCGCGATGCTGACGCCGAAGACCGGCGTGATCGTGCAGGAGCTTCGACCGTTGATTTGCAAACCGAAAAGATAGGTGATGGCCCCGTGGCCCGCTCGTCGCTGGCCAGCCCATCGGGAGGCGCGATGTTCAGCTCATTGCGCGGCGCAATCTCGTTGCCCTACGCGACCTGACGACCGTGGTCGAACCTGAGCTTCCACGGTCCGATCGTTTCGCTGTTGTCGGCGCGGGTCGCGCGCAGCCGCGAGAACCCCGGAACGAGCGTAGGCTTCGCGTCGAAGGTCACCGGAATCGAGTAGATCTGCGCAGCGTATTGGCTCTGAAAAGCAGCTTCACGCTTTTCCAGGAAGGTCGGCCCGACATCCCTGAAGATCGACAGCAGGAGGAGCACGATCAGAGTGCCGGCGACGACGAGGGATGTGCCGAAGGGCGTCACGGCCGAACTGACGGCGTTTGCGAATGGATAAACCGTCGATGGCAGCAGGATTATCAAGGCGAAGAGAGTTTTCTCCCACCAAAATCGAGGCGCGCGCGGAAGATCCTTGGTCGCCTCGTCCATCTTTCTCTCCTGCAAGTCCTTTGTCGAGAAAAAGCATAGGCTATAGGATTGCGTCGATCAATCACCAATGGCGGGTTGAGGTAGAATAATGTTACGTTATATCATATCACATAATCAGCATTATGGAACTAAACCATTGAAATATAACAGAAAACTTTGGCCTTTACTCCGTGCTAAACGGCAGCCACTGGGTGGTGCGGCCATCGACCGGCAATAACCGCCTCGTTCTCTATTACCTATTGCGAACGCTGTTAATCAGTTATCAGAATCACATGCCCTGGCTATGCGATTGCATTCTGCCGTGTCCGAAGAGCATCGGCCCAGTCCTTCAGAGCCTTAATATCGTCCAGGATCTCCGAAGGCGGTGGTGGCTCCTCATTACGGACGCGCGACGGATCATGCGCCTCGATGATGTCGCTGCATTTCTTGAACGCCGCCCGGAACGCTTCCGCATCCGTGTCCAAAAGCGCGCTGACCTTCTTCAAATGCTTGGTGTCGATGTAATCCCGGTGCCGCATCAGGACACCGGCGAACACGATTTCCTCGAGCGCCCGCTCCCATGTAGCCCGCAGAAAACCGTAAAGTCTTACGGCGGAGCTGCGGTAGCCGTCCTCGTCATTGGCATCATAAAGAGTCTTGGCCGCCCGCTGGCCTTTCTCGAGCCGGTCCAAGCGCGCCTTGACGCCGGCATGGTCCCACGGCAAACCGTCGCCCACGATACCGGTGCCGTCAGGACCGCGTGAAAGGTTTGCAAGCTTGGCGGGGATACCTTGGCCGCGGGCGCTATCATTTAGATCGTTCACAAACACCAGGTCGTGGGTGAAGACGATGATCTGACGTTCCTTCGCCTCTTCCACGAGCCTTTGCGCGACCTTCTTGCGCCAGCGGTGGTCGAGCGATGTCACAGGGTCGTCGAAGATAAGTGCCGACTTGTGTGTGGCTGTCGCGAGCTCGGTCAGGAACGCCGCGAGCGCCACACAGGTTTGCTCGCCTTCGCTCAGGACCAGGTGCACCTTGGTCTTTGGATTTGCGAACAGTCGGATCTGGTAATTTGGTGAGCCGTACTGGCCGCCGGAACGCACCACCTCGACACGCACCTTTTCCGCCGCAAGCCTAACGATCTCCCTCTGGAAGCGATCGCGCATCCGCGGGGTGATGATGTCATCGGCAAGTTCGTTGCCAAGTTTCGTGATGGCCGTCGTCGCGGTCTGTGCCAAGCACTTGGCGACACGCTCGAGCCTTGCCAGACGTTCCACCTCTTTCGTAGCAACCTCGCAAAGGTCGATCGCCGCGCCTCGGTCCACCAGCTCGTTGTGTTCGGCCTGGAGGATTTTGCGGCCTTCGACGTCCGCGGCCGCCGCAAGCTGGCCGGCATAGGTACGGGTGTCGCTTTCAAGTGCCAGCAGATCGGTTTCCGGGAGCACCGACAGTGGCGACAGGGCCATGGCACCGCCGTGCTCGATATCCCGCAGACACTGTAGTCTGCGCAGATCGGCGCTGGCCATAAAGCGCAGCACGCCGGCGGCCACATCTGCATGTTGGATGGCAATCCTCCGTCGGGTGTCCGCGACCAGTCGAATATCCGGTTGACGCGCCCGGAATTCCTTGAGCGCTTTGGTGTAGTCCTTCTCGGCCGCATCAGCCTGCTTTTCCGTATCGTCGCGGATAAAACTCTCGAAGCCGGCCAGCCGCGCACCGGCTTCGGCGTTCAGCGGTTGATGGCACAACACGCAATTATCGCCTTCCGCCGCCGGGAACTGGCGTTCAACATGCTTCGAATAGTGCCGCGCCGCTCCCCAAAGCTCCCGCCATACTTCCGCGCCGACGCCGGGAAAGGTGGCGTCCTTGAATGCGTTTTCTGCGGCAACCGTCGCGGCAACCCGCTTGGTCCTGGCGTCATCGGCAAGCGATTTCAGCTTGTTGAGGGGATCGTCGGAGTAGGCTTCCTCAATCTTCTTGAGATAGCGCAGAAGTTTCGCGATACCATCGGCGAACTGGTGCTGCTCGGCAGCCGCCTCAACCGGATTCTTGGCGAGGTCCTCGGTGAGCTGCTGGAGGCGTGCCCGTTCCGCATTGGTCATGACGGCGAGAGTCGCCAGCGGCTCCAGCTCCGTATTGTGCTTGAGACCGGACATGATACGCCCGACTGCGGTGGTCGCCTGCCACGTGGGCTTGTCGAACACAGGATCGCGGAGCGCTTTGAGCTGGGTCTCTTCCGTCTGTAGTCGCGCCTTGACCTGCGTGCAGACCGCGGCGAGGTCGTCGGGAATGTCGAGACCGAACGGCCGAAAGGCAACCTCGTTCTTGTCCTGTATGTGGACCGCGCCGCACTCGCGGTCGAACACGCTGACGGCGGAAAGCACCGGATCGGGATTCGCGTTGTCCTCCCAGGGCAGGACAGGCTGCTGCACGCCGTCCTGGGAGATTGTAAAACTAGCCGTGGCCTTGCCGCCGATCGTCAAGGAAAACGCATCCGGCATGATTTCACCGGCTTTGCGTGCCCTGCAGGCACGCTTCAAGACCCGCCCATATCCGGATTTGCCGGCTCCATTCGGTCCGTAAACAACTGTGAGGCCCTGCTGTTCGAACGCAAGGGTCTGATTGGATGCCAGTTGGTTCACGCCGACGAGATCGCCAAGGGAGACCAATGCGATGGTTGCGCCGTTACCGGGGTTCGCCGGCAGGTGCACCGCTTCCAGCGCCGCGGCCATCAGTGAGATATCGGGCTCGCCGTGTTCTTTCTTGCAGAGTTCCAGAACTTCGTTGATGGCGGCAACATCAAGTGTACCGCCGGTCACGATACGGCGCAGGGCGTCTCGCTGCCACATGGGCCGGCCCTGCGACCAGTCCAGTATCGTTTGCAGCACGGTTTTAGGCGGGGCGGGTTGGTGCATTGCCACAGCTATATTCGAGGATGTCCAGCAACGATAACAGAAGGACGCAACCTACGCGATACTCCCTGCCCGTCGAAATGTATATCGACGTTGCATGGTCTGCCTCGGCAGGAAGCCGTGGCGTGTCCGACGAACGTCGTGGTCTTTCGGACACCATGTGAGCAGATTCAAATTCTGTCAGCGCGCTCAAGTCATCGGGTGGCCCTGGATTTTGTGCTCTTCCCGGTCGAAGGAGGGTGTCGACCATGGCCGTTGCGAGAACTGCGCAACTGGCTCCCGGATCGCGCGGATGTTGTGTTGAGATCGGCGGATGCGCGGTCAAAACGGAAGCTTTGGACCGTGCCTTAACGGCCTGCCCTTTTATACGTTGGCCAGTGGTCGCCTCTGAAACTTACCAAAGTCTCTCGAGGATTCCAGTCGCGGCGCTATATATTGTTTTCGCAGCATATGGTCACGAGGTTCGGTCGAATGCGCTTCTCCTTCACGCACAGTCACGCATTTCCCGGCGGCCGCCTGACGGTCGCAGACGCCGAAGCTACCGAAGGGACATGCGTCGTCGAGTTTTCCGATGGCAGCGCGATGATCGGGGAATGGCATCCTGACGGCGATGATATCCTTCTGAGGATCCCGGCTTATCGGACCGCCAAAGGGACGGATGTCGAAGCCCAAAGCTGGCGCCTTGTGCGGAACAAGGATGGTGAGTGGCGCTCGCAACGCGATCGCTGACCTCGCTGAACGCGCCAGACGACCTTCCTTAGCCATCCGATAGCTACGAGCCGCTTCAAACGGGTGCAGCCGCTAGAAGGACGGCAACCGGCACGGTCAGCGCCGAGGCACCGATGGCAAATGCGGTCGCGAACCTCATCAAGCGGGCACGCCGCGCGCGCCGGGGATCCCATTCATACACCATACCTGTTCCTCCGCGGGCGAGAAAAGCATGGGTGAAGAATAGAGTCCACCCGCAGCGCACGAAGGCTCCCCTATCACGAGTGTTCGCCATTGCACGGCGCTTCGCGCTTCCTATCTCTTTCAACGGAGGTCAACGGAGAACCCGGCGATGAAGAACGTCGTCATCAATATCGCGTCGGACGATGCGGTCGAAATCCTGGCGCCGACACGAAGCCGCAGCAATCGACGATGTTCTGTCGTCTGCCTATGCTGCGAGCGAGCCGACCAGCCCATGGACGACGATGGCTGCGGCATCTGCGATGCGTGTCTCGGATTGCCGGTTGGCGCGACGTCTGACCCGGGTGGTCTTGAATTGTCGGCGCCCTCCCCCTATTTCACGGTCACTGCCCGTAATCGATGACTACCTGCTACGACGGTATTCCGTCGCGCGTTCGTGGTCGTCCGGGTTGGAAGGGCGCTCCCCGTAAGGGTCGAGCGCCCTCCTTCATTTGAGCGGCCGAGAACACGGCGGCCGGAGCGAGGATATCAAATCTCCGGTAGCGTATTCCCTCACGCTTCCTTGCGCTTGAGCGGCTCCGGCTTTTCCCCGTCGGGCAGTATCTCCAACAAGCGCTGATGCACCACGTCAGCGCTGAACGGCTTCTGGATGAAAATCGCACCTTCGGGAAGCAGGCCGGGCTCCGGTATCATGCGGCCAGAGGCGACGAGAATTTTGACGGAAGGCCAGCGCTCGGCAACCTCACGGGCAAGATCGAAGCCGTCTCGGCCGCCGGGCATCTGGACGTCCGTGAACACAAGCACGATGTCCGCTGCATATCGGTCGAGCTGGGTAATCGCTGCGGCGACATTTTGCGCCTCAAGCGCGCGGAACCCGGCGTCACGCAACATGTCGCAGGCATCGAGAAGGATGAAGACGTCGTCATCGACGACGAGTGCGTAGGGATCGGTCTCGGAATTTGACATGTTTCTCAAACACCTGTTGCAGGCGTTTGTTCACGGCGAGCGCATCGATATTTGCGAAGATCACGCGTCAGGTTTGGGGACGCAGCTGCTGAAGCGGGATCTCCAGAGTAAGGGACAGCCCGTCGGGTTGCCAGTTGCGCGATAGTTGTCCGCGCAACCCCTGTACCGACGCGCGCTCCAAGGTCGAGCCGAAGCCCTCGTGCTTCCCCTCTCCTTCGGCCGAGCTGCCATGCTCCTCCCAGACCATCTTCAGTCGATCGTCGACGACATCGAGCGAAATCGAAAGCTTTCCCTCGGCTGTCGAGAGAGCACCGTACTTGGCGGCGTTGGTGGCCAGTTCGTGCAACAGCAGCGCGGCGGACGTCAATGCATTGCCGCTGATTGGAAAATCCTTGCAGGAAAGCGAGATGCGCGAGCCGATGTCGTGCTCGTGTGGCGCGAGGATGGCCTTCAGCAGCGCGACGAAGGTTGTTTCGTTTTCCGCCCCCGGGTCGTTGTTCAAATCGGGAAGCGTGAGCGAATGGGCGCGCGCCAGCGCCTGCATACGGGCGCTGAGGTCCGCGGCGAGATCCGCCGTGCTGGCCGACGCCCTGGCGCTGAGGGAGATCAGTGCGGCCGCCATCGTGAACAGGTTCTTGATCCGGTGATGCATCTCGCGCAACAGGATCGACTGTTGCGCCGCCGTCCGCTTCTGCGCCGTGATGTCACGCGCGATCTTCGAAGCGCCGAGGATTTCACCCGCTTCATTGCGCACCGGCGAGACGGTCAACGAGACCTCGATCAGTTCGCCGTCCTTACGCTGGCGCACGGTTTCAAAGTGATCGATCCGCTCGCCGGCGCGCAGCCGGCGCAGTATTCCTTCTTCCTCGTGGTGACGATCTTGCGGGATGACGAGCGTGATTGGCTGCCCGATCGCCTCTTCGGCCGTATAGCCGAACAGCCTCTCCGCACCCCGATTCCAGGTCATGATGACGCCGTCGAGGGTTTTGCTGAGGATGGCGTCGTCAGTGTTCTCGACTATTGCCGCAAGCCAGGCGGATGCTTCGAATGCGTGCCGGCGGTCGGCGGCGGCGCGCTGTTCGAGCTGCGCATCGTTCTTTGGGGGGCTACCTTCTGCCGTCATACCGAACCTCCAGGACCGAACATCGTCCCCAAGAGGATCTTGCCCACGCTGTTTCAACCGTTACACGAAGTCTCTTATGTAGAGCGATTTGCGTGCATTATAAGGCCAGCCTGCCGCAAACCACGGATGTAGGCGGGGTTGACTGGCTCTGATACTGCCTGTCGGCGCCGTCGTCAGAGGAAACAATTCCCTGTCCTTGTCGTTACCTGACCAGACCATGAAAGGAGAAACATCCATGGACTGGAACCGCGTCGAAGGAAACTGGAAGCAGGTTAAAGGCAAGATCAAGGAACAGTGGGACAAGCTCACCGATGACGATCTCGACCAGATCGCCGGCAAGCGCGACCAGCTGGAAGGCAAGATCCAGGAGCGGTACGGCATCGAGAAGGATCGTGCCAAGACCGACATCGACGACTGGTATGGTCGTCAGGGCTGGTAAAGCCGAGGGGCCGGGTTCCATTCCCGGCCCTTTCGCTATAGGGCGAGCGTCTCTTGCGCAGGTTGAGTCTTCTTCTTCACCCACAGGTCCGACGTCCGCTCCATCTCTATGAGATCGGGCGGGAACACCCGCTTCTGAAACGCAAGCACATCCTCGAAGCTTCCGTGAAGCCATTGCTGGTAGTCCTCGCGGTGAAGCAGGACTGGCATGCGATCATGCACGGGCGCGACTGCCTCGTTGGCGTCGGTCATGACACCGGAATAGACCGGTCCCCACTCGTCGCTGACGCGCCATAGTCCCGCCCACGCAAAGATCGGCTCGTCGCGAACGCTGAACCAGGTTCTCGTCATCTTGCCCTTCTCGCCTTCCGCCTCCGCGAAATGCGTCACCGGGATCAGGCATCGCCATTGCGGTTTGCGCGCGAGGCCGACCCACATGCCTTTGGTGAGTTCGCGAACATTGTTGACCGGCTTCGGTTTGGCCTCCGGCTTCATGCCCTTCAGCCGGAGCGGAAAACCCCACGTCATCGAGCGAAGCTCGCGAACGCCCTCGTTCTCGGTGACCACCAGGCCGGGCGTCCCCGGATAGACCTCCTCGGAGGCGTTCGACTGCATCGGGTTCGGCACGCCGAAATGAGCGGCCACCTCCGCGGCCGTCACGCGGACGGTGTATAAGTTGCACATGCAATCAACCCTTTCACCTCGGACATCGGTTCAGCTAAGCACGTCATCCCGGCGCCGTGAAGCCTTGGACGGTGGCGTGCCGCTCTGCCAGCGATCGCGCGTTTTCAGCACGGCGAATTCGTCGGACGGCGGCGGCTCGCGGTATTGGAACGCGATGATGTCCTCAATCGATCCATGAAGCCAACGCTCATATTCCTCCGGCTCCAGCAGGACCGGCATCCGATCGTTCAGGGGCCTGATCTTCTCGTTCGCCTTCATCGTCATGCCTGCAAAGACGGGTCCGAACTCCGGCGTGTTGCGGCAGAATCCGGCCCAGGCGATCAGTGGCTGGCGATTAAGGGAGAACCACGTCCTCGTCTTCGACCCTTTGACCCCGTCAGGATTGGCAAAGTGTGTGAGCACTATCAGGCAGCGATACTTGGCGTCGACGACAAGCCGATCCCACAGCGGATTGGTGAGATCGGCAACAAGCCCGATGCGCCCCGGTGGTTCTCCATTGTGGCGCATCTCTCCCGTCTGCCGCGGAAAGCCCCAGGTTGGGGATTTCAGGAGGCGCAATCCATCCTTTTCGAGCACGATCAGGCCAGGGGTGCCCTCGACGGTCTCGGAAGGAACGCTCGCTACCGAGGAAAGATTGACGCCGAAATGCGCGACGATTTCCTCAATCGGCCGCGATATAGAGAACAGGCGCGACAATTCCGGCCTCCGATCCAGTTTGGTGCCCCAAACTATCATGGGAACATACGAGGAACAATTGTCGGCCCTGCTCGACGGAGAACCGCATAAGTTTTTTTGAAGTCGGCAAGCGCGTCGCCTCCGACCTCATGTCAATGATTCGCAAGCAAGAATCCGGCGCGGGCAAAAATGTGAGACAATTTTCCTATTTTCGGGTGGCTTGACTCTTTTTACCGCGAGGAACAGATACAGAACAAATAGACCTGAACGACATGACGTCGCCTTCCAACACGAACCCCTTGGAGTCCGTGCACGATGAATGCTGCCCGAAACAGGGTGATAACCGAGCTGAGAGAGCGCATCGCTTCGATGGAGAGCCCTGCCTCGCGCAAAGCCGGTGCGTTGCCGTTTCGGGTAGCGGAAATCGACGCGGCCCTGCCCGGCGGCGGTCTCGCCTACGGCGCGCTCCATGAAGTTTCAGGCGGCGGCGCCGGCGCGGTCGATGGTGCTGCGGCCGCACTTTTCGCCGCCGGCATCGCGGCTCGAACGACAGGCCCGATTGTCTGGTGCCTGACGCGGCCGGACCTGTTCTTCCCGGCGCTCGCCCAGGTCGGGCTGCACCCCGATCGCGTTTATTTCGTCGAGAGCGACAAGGAGGAAGACGTTCTCGCCAATGCCGAGGAGGCGCTTGCCTATGGCGGGCTGGGCGCCGTCGTCGCCGAGCTGGTGCGCCTGCCGATGGTGGCGAGCCGGCGGCTGCAGCTCGCCGCCGAAAAGACCGGCGCGATGGCATTGGTTGTCCGGCGCTGGCGGCGGCCGACGGAGGCATCCGACTATGGTCAACCGACCGCCTCGACCACGCGATGGCGGGTGAGCGTGCTTCCTTCCGAGGAACTGCCGGTCCCCTGTGTCGGACGGCCGGCCTGGCTGCTGGAATTGATGCGCGTGAAAGCGGGCGAGTGCGCTGAGTTTATCGTTGGAGCCTGTGATGCCTCGGGTCGTATCGATCTATCTACCGGACCTGCCTACCGACAGGATCAGGCGGGCCGATCCTTCGCTGCCGGCTGAGCAGCCGATCGCTGTCATCGCGCGCAGCGGCTCCCGGCGCTGGGTCGCTGCGGCCGACGCCGCGGCGCGGAAGGTCGGGGTGAAGGTCGGGATGCCGGCGGCAAAAGCGCAGGCACTGTTTCGCGACCTGATGCTGGTCGATGCCGATCCGGCAGCCGACGCCGCTGCTCTGGAACGCATCACGCTCTGGGCGCTGACGCAATATTCGCCTATTGTCGCGATGGATGCGCCCGACGGTATCGTGATGGATACTGAGGGCGCCGACCATCTGCAGGGCGGCGAGCAACTCATGCTGACCGAGACCGCCAACAGGTTCCGGGGCAAATCGCTGACGGCCCGCGTCGCCATCGCCGACACCTGGGGCGCGGCGCATGCCTGTGCTCGCGCCATTGCCCGCGAAACCGTCATCGTGCCGCCGGGCGAAACGGCGCGCGCTGTCGAGCGTCTTCCGATTTCCCTGCTGCGCCTGCCAGAGCAAATCGTCGACGACCTCAGAACCCTTGGCTTCAGGACGATCGGCCAGCTGTCTGCGACAGCGCGCGCGCCCCTCGCCCTGCGCTTCGGGCCGGAGGTCGGTCGCCGGCTCGATCAAATGTATGGGCGCATGGCCGAGCCGATCGATCCCATCCGCACGCCGGACATTGTCGAGGTCACGAAAGCCTTCGCCGAACCGATCGGCGCGGCCGAGACCATCAACCGCTATGTCGCCGGCCTGGTGACGCAGCTGGTCGGCGTGCTGCAGCGTCGGGGGCACGGCGTCCGCCGCACCGACCTCATTGTCGAAAAGGTCGACGGCACGCGGCAGGCCATTCGCGCCGGCACGGCCAAGCCGTCGCGCGACGTCACATGGCTCACCAAGCTGTTTCGAGATAGGACGGAGAAGATCGAGCCCGGCTTCGGCATCGAGCGGCTGACGCTGGTAGCCGTCATGACCGAGCCGCTGGAAGAAGTTCAGAAGGCGTCCTCGCTCGTCGAAGATCAGGTCACCGACGTCGTCCCCCTGATCGACGTCTTCGCCAATCGCGGTCAACGGGTCTATCGCGTGATGCCGGTGGCGAGCGACGTTCCAGAGCGCAGCGTGCGGCGGATCGATCCGGCTGCGGTCGCGGCCGGCGCGACCTGGACCCAGCATTGGCCGCGGCCGGTCCGCCTGCTGTCCCGGCCGGAGCTGATCGATGTGATCGCGCTCATGCCCGACCACCCTCCCGTATCCATCACCTGGCGGGGCAAGCGCCGGCGCGTAAAGCGCGCCGACGGTCCGGAGCGCATATTCGGGGAGTGGTGGACGCACGATGCGGAATATGAGGCCGTGCGCGACTATTTCGTCGTCGAGGACGAAACCGGCGAGCGCCTGTGGATCTTCCGCAGCGGCGACGGCGTCGATCCGGCGACCGGCTCGCATCGCTGGTTCGTGCATGGGATCTTCGCATGAGCTACGCCGAGCTTCAGGTCACGACCCACTTCAGCTTCCTCCGGGGAGCCTCGTCGGCCGACGAGCTGTTCGCGACGGCCAAGGCGCTCGGCATCTCGGCGCTCGGCGTGGTCGACCGCAATTCGCTCGCCGGCATCGTCCGGGCGCTGGAAGCGTCACGCGAGACGAAGATCCGCCTCGTCGTCGGCTGTCGCCTTGATCTTCAGGGCGGGATGTCGATCCTCGTCTATCCGACCGACCGCGCCGCTTATTCCCGGCTGACGCGGCTGCTGACGCTCGGCAAGTCGCGAGGGGGCAAAGCGAACTGCATTCTCCATCTCGACGACGTCGCCCAGTATGCGGAAGGATTGATCGGCGTGCTCGTCCCCGATCTGGCGGACGAGACCTGCGCGGTGCAGCTTCGCAAGATGGCGGAGATTTTCGGGGACCGGGCCTATATGGCGCTGACCTTGCGCCGCCGGCCGCGCGACCAGTTGCGGCTGCACAATCTGTCGAACCTCGCTATTCGCTTCGGCGTCCGCCCGGTGGTGACGAACGACGTGCTGTTTCATGATCCGGAGCGGCGCCAGCTGCAGGATGTGGTCAGCTGCATACGCAACACCACCACCATCGATGATGTCGGCTTCGAGCGCGAAAGGCACGCCGATCGCTATCTGAAACCCCCAGAGGAAATGAAGCGTCTCTTTCCCCGCTATCGCGAGGCGCTGGCGCGCACGATGGAGATCGTGGCGCGTTGCAAGTTCTCGTTCGAAGAGCTGACCTACCAGTATCCCGAGGAGGCTATCGTCCCCGGCAAGGACGCGCAGGCTTCGCTCGAGCATTATGTCTGGCAGTGCGTCCCCGACCGATACCCGGAGGGCCTGCCGCCCAAGACGCTGCAGATCGTCCGGCACGAACTCGACCTGATCAAGGCGATGCAATACGCGTCCTATTTCCTGACGGTGTTTTCAATCGTGCGGTTCGCGCGCTCGCAGGGCATCCTTTGCCAGGGGCGCGGGTCGGCCGCCAATTCCGCCGTCTGCTATATTCTCGGCATCACCTCCATCGATCCCGAGACCAATGACCTCCTGTTCGAACGCTTTGTCAGCCGCGAGCGCGACGAGCCGCCGGACATCGATGTCGATTTTGAGCATTCGAGGCGCGAGGAGGTGATTCAGTGGATCTACAAGACCTACGGGCATGACAAGGCGGCGCTGTGCGCGACCGTCACCCGTTACCGGGCCAAAGGCGCCATCAGAGATGTAGGCAAGGCGCTCGGTCTGCCGGAGGACGTCATCAAGGCGCTGTCGTCCGGCATGTGGTCGTGGTCGGAGGAGGTCAGTGATCGCAACGTCCGCGAACTCAATCTCAACCCGGAGGATCGGCGTCTTGCGCTGACCCTCAAGCTCGCGCAGCAGCTGATGGGCGCGCCGCGTCACCTCGGCCAGCATCCCGGCGGCTTCGTCTTGACCAACGATCGCCTCGATGACCTCGTTCCCATCGAGCCGGCCACGATGAAGGATCGACGGATTGTCGAATGGGACAAGGATGACGTCGAGGCGCTGAAGATCATGAAGGTTGATGTGCTGGCGCTAGGCATGCTGACCTGTATGAGCAAGGCGTTCAACCTGATCCGAGAGCATAAGGGCCGCGATCTCGATCTGGCGAAAATCGAGCCGGAGGACGCGCGGACCTACGAGATGATCCGGGGCGCCGATACCCTCGGCACATTCCAGATCGAAAGCCGCGCGCAGATGTCGATGCTGCCGCGCATGAAGCCCAGGACATTTTACGACCTCGTCATCCAGGTAGCGATCGTGCGGCCTGGGCCGATCCAGGGGGATATGGTCCATCCGTATCTCAGGCGGCGCGAAGGCAAGGAGCAGCCGGAATATCCGACGCCGGAGCTGGAGGCCGTGCTGAGCAAGACGCTCGGCGTGCCGCTGTTTCAGGAATCGGCGATGCGGGTGGCGATGGTCTGCGCCGGGTTTACGGGCGGCGAGGCCGACCAGCTCAGGAAAAGCATGGCCACCTTTAAGTTCACGGGCGGCGTCTCGCGCTTCAAGGACAAGCTCGTGAACGGAATGATCGACAACGGATATTCGGCGGAATTCGCTGAGAAGACCTTTGGCCAACTCGAAGGTTTTGGCTCCTATGGTTTCCCGGAATCGCACGCCGCGTCCTTTGCCCTGATCGCCTATGCCAGCAGCTACATCAAATGCCATTACCCGGATGCCTTCTGCGCGGCCTTGTTGAATTCCCAGCCCATGGGTTTTTACGCGCCCGCCCAGATCGTTTCCGATTGCCGCCGGCATGGTGTCGAGGTGCGGCCGGTCTGCATCAACCGCTCGCGCTGGGACTGCACACTCGAGCCGGTCGGGGATGGCGAGCGCCATGCCGTCCGTCTTGGCATGCGCATGGTGCGAGGACTGGCGACCGCCGATGCCGCGAAAATCACCGCGGCGCGCGCCGACCAACCGTTCGACAGCGTCGACGACATGTGGCGCCGCTCCGGCGTGCCGGCCGCTTCGCTCGTGGAGCTCGCTGAGGCCGACGCCTTTTTGCCTTCCCTTGGACTTGAGCGGCGCGACGCGATCTGGGCGATCAAGGCCTTGCGTGACGAACCCCTCCCCCTCTTTGCCGCCGCGGCCGAGCGCGAAGCGCGCACCATTGCCGAACAGCAGGAGCCGGATGTCGAGCTGCGCCAGATGACCGAGGGGCACAATGTCATCGAGGACTATAGCCACACGGGATTGACGCTGCGCGAGCACCCACTTTCCTTCCTCCGCCGAGACCTTTCCGAAAGGCGCATCGTCACCTGCCAGGAAGCGATGTCGGCGCGTGACGGGCGCTGGCTGATGACCGCAGGCCTGGTGCTGGTCCGGCAAAAGCCAGGCAGCGCCAAGGGGGTCATGTTCATCACCATCGAGGACGAAACCGGCCCCGCGAATGTCGTCGTCTGGCCAAAACTATTCGAGCGGCGTCGGCGCGTCGTGCTCGGCTCATCCATGATGGCGATCAACGGCCGGATCCAGCGCGAAGGCGAGGTCGTGCATCTCATCGCCCAGCAACTGTTTGATCTCTCAGTCGATCTATCGAGCCTGTCGGAACGAGATACTGAATTCCGGCTTCCGGCCGGGCGCGGCGACGAGTTCGCCCATGGCGGCGGGCCGGACCCGCGCGATCGCCAACCGCCAGCCGTGCGGCCGCGCGAAATGTTCACGCGAGATTTGCATATCGATACGCTGAAGGTGAAGGCCCGGAATTTTCACTAGATTTGCCCTCAACGCGGCAAAAAAGGTGATGCCGCCGCTCCAAGCCCTATTCCAGCAGCACTTCCCCACCACGCAACTCGATGCTGCCTCTCCAGCTTGGCGCAAAAGCGCCCCCACTTGAAACCTGTAGTATTGTGGCTTGCGGGTTGAATCTTAGAATTTCAATCGTGGGGATCAGATTTCTGAGGGGGGTAAATTGGTAACCCGCTGTCGTTCGTCCCGCCGATTTCCGCGCAGCGCCATAGCCGGCGCGTGCCTTCAGCCATCGAAGCCATCGACCGCATACTATTTTGATCGTGTTTGGGCGGTTCCAGAAGCCGTTGACGCGGTTCTCGGACACGCTGATAAGGCCCATCCTGGCAGCATCGCGAATGGCATAACGCGCCGTCGTGCATCCGACGCCAGCGCGTCCTGCGATTTCCGGCAATGACATCGTCGATTGGCCACGTTCCATGACCGCCCGCGCGATGACGGAGAGCACCGCCAGCTTGCTGACTGTAAAGGCCTGAGCCAGGCATGTCGGAATGATGCAGTCCTTGGCGAGACCCCGGCGGCGAAGCCAGCAAGCAGCCCGCTTCTGCAAAGGAATCACCGTACGGCGATGACGGGGGCACCCCTTCGCCCTAACCGTTCGCATCACTGTGATGATCGACTTTCGCCGGTGCTCGATGACAGGAGCGAGGTACTCCATCTCCTCGTCGGCGATCAGTCCTTCGCCGTTCAGTACCCAGGCCGCTTTCGCGCATTCGTCGACTTGTTGTTGCGTGTCCGCCGCAAGCAGGCGCGCCAATAGGTTCGGCCCATAGGCCGTTCGGATCGTGGCAAGCATGATCTCTCCATTCTCAACGATGATCAGGGAGGGACCGGAGCGCAAAACACACGTATCCGTGGCAAGAATTAGCTTGCAGCGGCGGCGTCAATGTGCGAAAAAATCGATGGCTATAAGACTTTTGCGCACATCTTCGTGTGTCACTCGACCCGTCTCTCCGAGGCGGGTTTTATTTTGTCTACGGCATGGCACCTCCACCGCTCGATTGCTGACCAAGCGAGTCACGACAGTAATTATATTTTATTCTTAGACCAACCAAAAAAGCCGAGCCGCCGCGAAAACGCCGCCTTTCACTTGCGTAGAGATTGTGCGGCAAAACTTGAGTCTGGCGGTATCGTATTCGCCCGCTCCGCCATCAGCTTATCGAACGATCTTCCGCCATACTCCGCGATCAGGACCAGCGCTTCCCGCCCCTTCGACGCCGTTCGACGGGACAAGGAAACCCCATTGATCGTGAAAGCGATTGCGATGCCTCGAGGTCCGCGGCGGGACCGGCCGTCGTCTGTCCGTCCGATTGCCGCGAGGCCGAGGAAGACCATGCTGTCGTCGTCGTTGACCGTCTTGAACGGCTCGCCCTTGCCACCGACGAGGACGAAGCATGAGGCCGGACTGGTCTCGCCAGTGGCCGGCTCCAGCACCAGAGTCTTGCAGAGGATGGCGCTGGCGGGCCTGTTATAAAGCGCCTCGGCATAGTCGCGTGCTGCGTCGGCACAACTCCAGGACTGCATCCGGTTATAGACGACCTTCTCCGTCGGGCAGGCGTTCAGGCCGCGCAGGCTGAACCGTCGGCCGGCGATCGTCCGCTCGACCGGGCCGGCGATTTCGACCTCCCCATCGAGCTTTTCCACAGACCGCCCCGCAAGCCTGCCTTCGGCGTCGAAGCGCTCCAACACGAACGTCTCCGCCCCCTCATCGCGGAACTGACGAAGATAGTTTGGCGACGGCTCCCGATAGGGATCCTAACCCTCTGTAACAGCGATTCCCGCGCCTCCGACGAGGAGCCAAGCGGCCATTCTGATAACCTTGAGTTGTTTGTGCATTGCAGAAAAAGCCACTTCTGAATTGACAGAGGCATCCTTAGAGAAATAAAATATAGTTTATTCACAAATGCGACAACACGGACATTCGAATTGAAAACGACGCTGCTTTTCCTCCTCGTCACGATTTCGCCAATCGCGGCGCAAGCCTGCGATCCGGTCGATACAGACCGCGTTCTGGAGACGGTGCGGACCATCGCCACCGAAGAAGACCTGGACGCCGATCTGGCGCTCGCTGTGGTTGACGTCGAGAGTGCCGGCGGGCAGCACCAGGTCTCCAAGGCGGGTGCCCGTCGGCATCATGCAGCTAGTGCCGGAGACCGCCTCCGACTATGGCGTGCCGGACCGTTGCGACCCGGAAGAAAACATCCGCGCCAGCGTCCGCTTTGCGATAAGCCCGAGTTCGCTCAAACCCGGATCAAAGCACCACGCGTCCGAACGGCCGATCCAGCGACATGATGCCCGCACTTCACCGCGGCAACGATGTCCTCCCCTAACAGACGAGCGGAGAGATATCCCCCGTTGAATGCGTCGCCTGCCCCACTGGTGTCCACGGGCTCGTCGACGGCGGCAGGCGCGATTTCACCATGAGCGTCGGCCGATGTGTAGAAAGCGGCCTTGGCTCCGCATTTCACAACAACCTCACGAACGCCGGAGTCTAACATCCTGTCGACGGTCGCCTTGGAAGTGATGTCACCAAACAGTGCGTTCTCGTCATCAAACGTTGGCAATGCGACGTCAACGACAAGGAGGGCCTGAGTGAGAGCAACACGGGCCTCGGTGACGTCAGGCCATAGCTGACTGCGATAGTTGGGATCGAATGCAACGGTCGCGCCCGCTTCGCGCGCAGAAGCGATACTCTTGAGAAGCGTGACCCGTGCCTCCCGTCCGAGAATCGCCAGCGTTATGCCGGAGAAGTACACGAGGTCGCGACCCCGAAGACTCTCTTGCAGCAGCGCCGCGTCGTCCGCTAGGCGCCGGGCGGCCGCCGCGCTGCGCCAATAGGTGAAGCTCCTCTCATACCCGTCCAAGGTAATGGCGTAGAGGCCGGGCCTCGCGCCGGGGATCGTGGGGCTGTTGGCAGTGCCGATCCGATTGGCCTGGAAGAAAACCTTTTGCGCGTCGGAGAAAGGGTCATCCCCAAAAGCCGTGAGATAATCCGTGCGGGCATCTGCCGGGAGCAACGCCCTGAGTGCCCACAGGGTGTTGAAAGTATCGCCGGCGAAGCCCATGTCCCAGCGCCCGTCCGCCAACTTCGAGAACTCGATCATGCATTCGCCGACCGAGGCGACGTTGATCCCGGTCATCGAATGGCCTGCGCGTCTAGTTTCGGCCAGACGGCGTCATCGATATGGACATCGAGCAGTTCGACGTTGCGGCTGAGGCTCGAGGGCTTCGCTGTGCCGATCAGGACGGACACGACGGCAGGATGGCGGAAGGGGAATTTCAGCGCCGCTGCTGCCAGAGACGCGCCCGCCTCCTTGGCGATGCGCTCCATCGCGTTGACGCGCGCAACAACGTCAGGCGTTGCTGGCTCGTAGTTGAAGTGCGCGCCCGATATTGCGCCGGTCGCAAGGATGCCCGAATTGAAGACCCCACCGATAACCAAAGACGTCCCTGCCTTTTCGCAGAGGGCCAAGAGCTGGCTTTCCGCCGCGCGATCAAGCAATGTATATCGTCCCGCGAGAAGGATCACGTCGAGGGGCGCTTGTGTCAGCACGTCGAGGCAGACCGTAACGTCGTTGACCCCAAGGCCGTATGCCTTGATCGCACCACTCGATTTCAGCTCCTCAAGTGCCTTGCGACCGCCTCTCATGAACGTGTCGAAATGGTGCTGATATCCCTCCAGGCCCAGCGTTGGGACCTCGAGGTCGTGGACGTAGAGGATGTCGATCTGGTTCAGACCAAGCCGCGCAAGGCTGAACTCGAACGACCGCATGATGCCGTCGTAGGAGTAGTCGTAAGCCACGTCGAATGAGAGCGGATTGACGAAACCGTGATCCGGCACTTCGGACCTCGGAACGGGGTGCAGCAGCTTGCCGACCTTTGTCGACAGCACGAATTCCTCGCGCGGCTTGTCGCGGAGAAAATCGCCGACGCGCCTCTCGGAGAGGCCGAAGCCGTAGAAGGGCGCGGTATCGAAATAGCGCAGCCCGTCGCTCCAGGCTGTTTCCATCGTGGCAAAGGCGTCCTCACGGGCCACTTCCCGATAAAGTCCGCCGATCGCACCTGCGCCGAAACCAAGCTCCGTGAGCTGCAGGCGCGTCTTTCCAAGTGTCCGCGACCTCATCGTACCGCCTCTCGATCGAGCTGTCGCTCGATCGCCCGCATCGCGCCGCGAAGCTCGCCCAGGCCCTTGAGACGGCCACCATAGGAATAGCCGGGATTGGTCTTCTTCTCGATGTCGTCTGCCAGGAGATGTCCGTGGTCTGGCCGCATCGGAATGTTGGCGCGCCGTCCTTCCGACCTGGCCGCCCGCTCCTCACGCAGGAGCACCTCGATGACGCCAACCATGTCGGCGCCACCTTCAAGGTGCTCATCTTCGAAGAACGAACCGTCGTTCTCGACGGTGACATTGCGCAGATGGGCAAAGTTGATCCGCGGAGCGAACTCTTTTGCCATTGCCACGAGGTCATTGTCACGGCGCGACCCATATGATCCGACACAAAGTGTGAGACCGTTCGCTTCACTGTCGACGGTCGCCAACACGGCACGCGCGTCGCTCGGACTGGAGACGATGCGTGGCAGGCCAAACAAAGGGAACGGCGGGTCGTCTGGATGGATCGCCAGCCGGATACCGAACTCCTCGGCCACCGGAACCACTTCCCGGAGAAACGACGCGAGATTGTTCCGCATGGCGTCAGCATCGACACTGTCGAAGGACGCAACGAGGCGCGATATGGATTGACGTGTACGGACCTCGGCCCCGCCGGGAAGCCCGGCGATGATGTTGAACTCGAGCAGAGCTTTCTCGTCCTCGGTCATCGCCTTGAACAGGGTCTCGGCCTTGTCGACGATTTCGGACGGGTAGCTCTCTGCGGCGTTTGGCCGGGCGAGGATGAACGCGTCGTAGGCCACGAATTCTGCCATGTCGAACCTGAGCGCCAGTCCCGTCGTCGGCAGGCGATATCGAAGATCGGTTCGTGTCCAGTCGACCACGGGCATGAAATTGTAGCAGACCACAGGGATACCGGCGCGGCCGAGAGCTGCGAGATTGTCCTTCCAGACACCGATCGCTTTGGCCGCGTCCGCGTCACCTCGTTTCACCGAGTCTTCCATTGGGATGGACTCGCAAACGCTCCAGGTGAGACCTGCCGCTTCGACGCGCGACTTTCGGGTTGTGACGTCGTCGTCGGTCCATTTCTGTCCCACGGGCAGTTGGTGGAGCGACGTCACCACGCCCGTGGCTCCCGTCTGCTTCACGTGCTCCAAAGTGATCGGATCGGTGTCGCCGAACCAGCGCCATGTCTGTTCCATGTCTACCCCTTTGCGGCGGAGCCGAAGGCGCGTTCCAGCGCAGCGATGACTCCAAGATTGCGGATATTGTCGAGCGCAGCGGCCACTGCGAACCGGAGGCTGGCATCGTCACGCCAGGAGCCGTCGAAGACCTGCGCAAACAAGAAAAACTCGTCGACGATGTCCGCAGAGCCCAACCCCTCCAGGGATCGGCCCTCGGCCCAGGCCCGGAAGGTGGGGTCGTTGACCCTGAGCGGATTTCCGCGCTCGTCATGGGCCGCACAGGATTGAATCCAGGCGGCGACGGCGAAGACGAGGGCATCGCGCGCCAGGCCCATTGCCACAACCTCGGCCAGCGGTGCGAGAACACGCTGCGGCAGCTTCTGGGAGGCGTCGGAGGCGATCTGTTCGGTGCGGTGCCTGAGGGAGGGGTTGGAGAAGCGATCGAGAAGACGTGCAGCGTAGCCTTGCGGATCAAGGGATGGGTCGATCGTCAATCCCGCTTGGCCCCAATAGGTTTTCAGGAAAGCCTGGACTGCACCTTCGGCGACAGTGTCCGCAACGGTCTCCATCCCTGCGATCTGTCCGATCGCCGCGATGGCAGTATGGGCCCCGTTCAACATCCTCAGCTTCATGTGTTCGAACGGCACGACGTCCTTGACGAACTGGACGCCACTCCTTTCCCACCGCGGCCTGCCGGTTGGGAAACGGTCTTCGATCACCCACTGGAAATAGGGTTCAGCGACCACGGGCCAGGCGTCTTGCAACCCCAGTTCCGAAGATATGCGCTTCCGGTCGGCGTCGGTGGTGGCGGGCACTATACGGTCAACCATCGACGAGGGGCAGCTGACGTTGGTCGCGATGAAGTCGGCAAGCTCCGGGTCGCGCCGCCGGGCGAACTCGGTCAGGACGGCCTTGAGGGTCGCTCCGTTCGATGGAAGATTGTCGCAGGACAGCAGAGTGAAAGGGGCCGTCCCGGATCGGCGGCGTCGGAGGATGGCCTCGGTCAAATAGCCCAGCACCGACTTCGGCGTCGAAGGATTCGCGAGATCGTGAACGACATCCGCATGTGCGGTGTCGAGCGTTCTCGCCGCCAGATTCGCAGTGTAACCTTTTTCGGTCACCGTCAGTGTGACGATGCGGATGGCCGGATCGCTCATCGCGGCGAGGAGCTGCTCCGGGCTCTCGGGAGCGACGATTGTTTTCTTGATAGAGCCCACTATCCGGAGCCGTTCACCGTCGGAGTCCCTAAGCGCCAGTGTATAGAGGTTGTTCTGTGGCTCAAGCGCGTCGCGAGTGTCCGCGCTACGCATCGAAACCGCGACAATGCCCCAATCCGCTTCGCCGTCGACAAGGCGGTCGTCGGTGAACACCGCCTGATGGGCCCTGTGAAAAGCACCCACACCGAGATGGACGATCCCGGGCGTGACCGCAGCGCGATCGTAAGGCACAGACTGAACGTCTGCAGTTGCCCGCCACAGGTTTTTCTCGGAGAGACGGTCCATCATAGACGCGCCTGCAAGCGATAGGCGGACGTAGCGGAACCAGAGAGAACCGATGTCTGTTCCTTGATGGTCAAAGAGGCGATGGCGTCCCGAACCAACTCAATCGTACTTTGATAGTCCGCCGCCAGCAGGCAGACTGGCCAGTCTGAACCCAGCATGCATCGGTCCGCCCCGAAGAGGTCGATCACAGTATCGATATAGGGCTTGATCTGGTCAGCCCGCCACGCGACCCAGTCGGCTTCGGTGACCATTCCCGACAGCTTTATCCAGACATGGTCGCGATGCTCAGCCAGTCGCGCCAGCCCATCCCGCCATCCGGCCGTACCGCCGCCCTTGATGTCCGGTTTGGCGATATGGTCGACCACGAACCGCATATCGGGAAAACGGACCACGGTCTCGTATGATGCCCTGAGTTCGCGAGGCCGGATTAACAGGTCATAGGTCAAATCTCTGTCCGCGACCGCACAAAGCCCGCGTTGGACATCTTCCCGTAGAAGCCAGGCTTCGTCCGGCTCGTCATGGACTTGATGCCGGATACCGACCAGCCATCTGCCGCCCGGGCGTTCAAGGAGCGAATCCAGACGGTCGGCGACGTCGGCACGCGTCAGATCGACCCACCCGACCACACCGGCGACGAAGTCGGTTTCTTCTGCGAGCGCCAGGAAGCGAGCCGTCTCCTCCTCGCTTGACCATGTCTGGACGACGATCGTCTTCGCGACATCGGCGGAATTGAGTGCGGGGCGAAATTTCGCGGCTCCGAATATTTGGCGGATTGGCGCATGGGCCTCCGTCATCCAAGAATAGTCTCCCTCATCGGGATTCCAGAAGTGATGATGGGCGTCGATTGTAAACATGTCGTATTCGTGCTCAGTCCAAATGGAAGACATTTTCCATGAAGCCCCACCACTCGCCGGGCCTGCGGTGCTCAAGCGGCTTCTGGCAAGGCTCGGTCACCTTCCACCATTCCTGCGTGACGGGATCGGCGGCGATACGCCTGGCCGCCTCCGAGTAGTCGTCGTCACCGACGTAGTCGAAGACCCCGAACAGCAGATTCTCGGGTTCCTTGAGGAATATGGTGAAGTCGCGCACGCCGTTTTCCGTCAACGTCTTCAAGACGCCCGGCCACACATCGGCGTGAAGGCGCTTGTACTCCTCCACCTTGTCCGGATGGAGCCCGATAACCATTCCATACCGCATCGCGTCGTCCTCAGTCGAAATGCAGGCCGCCATTCATGTCGATGACCTCGCCCGTGATGAACCCCGCGAGCGGAGAGGCGAGGAACGTGACGGCGTGCGCCACCTCTTCGGGTTCGCAAAAGCGCCCGACCGGAATCTGCAAGAGCTGCCGTTGCCGCTGCTCCTCGGTCAGCTGTTCGGAGATCATCGGCGACATGACGTAGGCCGGCGCGATCGCATTGACGGTAATGCCCTCTCCCGCCGTCTCGCGAGCTATTGAGAAGGTGAGACCGATCATGGCGCTTTTCGACACCGAATAGGCCGTGCCGGCGGTGAGGCCGCCGGACTTCGCCGCATACGAGGAGATGTTGATGATGCGCCCCCACTTCTGGGCACGCATGCCCGGGAGCACGGCCTGGGAAAGGAGAAACGCCGCGTCGACGTTCACGGCGTTGACCTTATGCCACTCACCGATCGTGGTTTCGGCAACCTTGTTGTTCGAGAGAATTCCCGCGACGTTCACGAGAATGTCGATAGTGCCGTAATGCGACTGCAAGAATTCGATGGCGCGGGCGACATCTGCTTCGTCGGACAGGTCAACCTTCACCGCCTCGATCCTGGCATCTCCGTCCGGGTTCTCGGGAGCGTTCGCGACGTCCAGAAGGATCGTGCGAATGCCCTCCGCTGCGAACGCCTCGACGACAGCTCTGCCGATCGACCCGAAAGCGCCTGTGATCACGGCGGTCTTTCCGTTCAGTTTTCCGTTGGGGATGGACATTAAAGTCGCCTTTTTCATTTTCGTGGATGACGGGCGGCCGCGATCGAAATGGCCATCGGCCGCCCGCCGGGAGGAACTTAGAGCTGCGGAGGCGTCATCAGAGCCTGGATCGTGGCGTCGCCCTTGGTCAGAATCTTCACGCCCGTGTCGATGTCGGCGGTCGGAACTTGGCCCATGCCCGGGTTCGTCATACTGTCGAACTGGGTCTTGTGAGAAGCCGACCACAACTGGAAGAACGCCTGGACGCCCATCATGTACGGGTTCTGCGCGACGGTGCCGAAGTACTCGTCGTCCTCGACGCCCTGAAGGATCGGAACGTCGATCGCCCATGCGAGAACGTGGACCTTGTTGTCACCCTGGTCGCGGCCGACGTTGCGGGTCGCAGCAAGAGCGCCAGTGCCCGGATTGCCGTGAGCGCAGAAGATCACGTTGATCTCGGGATTGGCCTGGAGCATGGCGGTGTTAACCGTCTCGGCCTTCTGGAGATCGCCCTCGTCGTTCACGGTCGCGACGACCTTGGCCTCCGGAGCGACGGAAGCGAGTCCGGCCTTGAAGCCTTCGAGGCGGTGGGTGATCGAGTCCAGACCCGGAATCAGCGAAACGCCGACGCGCGCCTTGTTGCCGATCTTTTCGCCGACGGCCTTACCCGCTGCGAAGCCCGCGTTGTAGTTGTTTGTGCCCACGAACAGCAGCCGCTTGGACTTCGGAGAATCCGAGTCGAATGTCAGGATCGGCACGCCTGCCTTGATCGAGTTGTCGATCGACGTGACGAGCGTATCGGCGTCGCCGGCCGTGACCGCGATGCCCTTGACCTTCTTGGCCACGAGTTGATCGACCGCGCGAGCTTCAGCCGAAGCGTCCCAGTCGGCTGGTCCCTGGAGTTCCGTCGTCGCGCCGACCGTCTTGGCGGCGTCCTGGAAACCTGCATAGGACCAGTTGAAGAATTCCGAACCCTTGAGGAACACGACCATGCCGTAGTGTTCCTTGGCCTCCTCCGCCTTGACCGGAGCGCCGATCAGACCCGCCGCCACCACAAGCGACAGAGCCGTCGCCGTCATAACCCTCTTCAACAATCTCATTGTCTTACTCCCATTGATAGACGTTGCGTTGCATCGATGTTGTCCATCTTGCTTTGCCGTATCGCGAGCATTGCCCGGATGTTGCGAAGCGTGATGAACCGGCTCAGGAACACGGCGACGAGGAGCATCAGGCCATTGACGACGTCGTACCAGAACGGGTTGACCGCCGAGGTTACGAACGCGTTGTGAATGACGCCAAGAAAGATGACCCCGAGGACCGTGCCCCCGATAGTTCCGCTGCCGCCGTTGATGTTGGCTCCGCCGATGGCGACGGCAGCGATTGCTTTGAGTTCTGCGAGATTGCCGTGGCCCCAATGGGCGGCACCGTATTTGCCCGCCGCCATGATCCCGGCGCAGCCTGCGAGGGTGGCCGAGAGCATGTAGATCGACACCTTGACCCGATCGACATTGACGCCCGAGAGCGCCGCCGCCCGTTCGCCGCCGCCGATGAAGTAAAGCTGCCGGAAATAGCGGTGATGGGCGAGCAGGACGCCGAGGATGATCGCGGCGACGATGAAGAAGACGACGGGCACGTTCACGCCCAGAATCTTGCCCTGCCCGAGGTACAGATAGGCGTCCGAAAAGCCGGAGATGGCCTTGCCGTCCGTGATGGCAAGGTTGACGCCGCGGAGCGTCAAAAGCGTGCCCATCGTAATGATGAGCGGATGGACCCTGAAAGCGTTGATAAGGATGCCGTTGATGGTCCCGATGGCGCAGCATGCGCATAGCGTGACCACGATCGCGGGCACCATCGGCATGCCTGCCTCGACCATGAGCTTTGCGACAAGGATTTCAGCGAAGGCGAAGACCGAGGCAACCGAAAGGTCGATGCCCCCCATCAGGATGACGAAGGTCATCCCGAGCGCCATGATGCCTTCGAAGACGATGTTCATCGCCATCACCTCGAGGTTCGCCCAGGTGAGCATGTTGCCGTAAGCGAATTCCACTCCGAACAGGACGATCAGTGTGACGAGCGTCAATCCAGCGTATTGGATAAAGGTGATGTTCTTGAGCTTGCTCATCTCTGGGCTCTCCTCAATGGATGACGGCGTGCGTCATCACCGTCTCCTGGGTGATCGAGCCATCGCGGTTGTCGAGTTCTGCGGAGATGCCGCCATTGCGGAAGACGAGGATGCGATCGGCCATGCCAATGACCTCGGGCATCTCGGAGGAGATGACGATCACGCCAATTCCCGTCTCGGCTAGCTCACGCAGGCGGGCGTGGATCAGCGACTTCGCGCCGACGTCCACTCCGCGCGTGGGTTCATCAACGATCAAAAGCTTGAGGTTCGCATCGAGCGCCTTGGACAGAAGAACCTTCTGCTGGTTGCCGCCCGATAGCGTGACGACGCGGGCCGACTCGATTGGCGGCCGGATGTCCATCCGCTTTATGTATTCACGCGCTTTTTCGCGAAGCGCGCTCTGTTGGAACAAGCCGGCACCACTCCGATAACGGTCCAGAGTGGCCGCACCTACATTGGAACTGATGTCGAACGAGAGGAAAAGCCCACTGCCTTTCCGGTCTTCGGAGAGGTAGACGATGCCGTGCGACAAGGCTTCACCGGGATCCGCTATGCGGATCGCCTTGCCCTCGAGCTCGAATTCTCCCGAGGACCGCTTGTCGGCGTTCACGAGTGCGCGCATCGCTTCCGTTCGCCCGGCCCCCACCAATCCGGCGATCCCTACGACTTCGCCGCGGCGCACGTGGAAATCGGTTGGTCGAACTGTGCCGAACCGCGCGAGGCCGTGGCATGCGAAGATCACGTCGCCGATGCTCGTCGACCGGGGCGGATAGAGATCGCCCAGGTGACGACCGACCATCCGACGGATGATTTCGTCCGGCGTGATCGATGCGATGTCGTCGGTGGAGATGTGCTGGCCATCGCGCAAAACGGTGATGCGGTCGGAAACCTCGAACAGTTCGGAGAGTTTGTGCGAGATGAAGATGATGCTGATGCCCTGGGCCTTGAGATCGCGCATCACCTTGAAGAACTCGAGGGCCTCCTTTTCGGAGAGCGAAGAGGTAGGTTCATCCATGATGACAAGCTTGGCGTCGAGCGCGATCGCCTTTGCGAGTTCGACAATCTGCTGCATGCCGACAGAAAGCGTGCCGACGAGGGCGGTCGGATCGATGTCGATGCCGATACGCTGGAAGACCTTAGCGGCCTCGCGGTTCATCGCTGCCCAATCGTTAAATCCGAACCTGTTCCGCTTCTCGCGGCGCAGATAGATGTTCTCTGCCACGGTGGCGTTGGGGGCCAGACTCAACTCCTGGTGCATCAGGCTGATGCCCGCCCTCATCGCTTCGAGCGGATGCCTGAACGCGACGGGGGTCCCGTTGAAAAGAATCTCGCCTTCGTCCCTTTGGTGGATGCCAGCTATGAGGTTCACGGCAGTGGATTTGCCTGCACCATTCTCCCCGATCAAAGCGTGGACTTCGCCTTCACGGACATCGAAGTTGAGCGACTTTAGAACTTTGTTCCCAAGGAAGCTTTTGGAAACGTTCCTGAGTTCGAGAAGGGCGCTCATCGACGGCTCCCGTATGTGCGGATGGCGTCGACGCCTACCGCGGCGATCAGAACGATGCCGACGGTTGCCTGCTGCCAATTGGGATTGCCGTTAAGGAGGATGAACCCATTGCCGATAAGGGCGAGCATCAGGACACCGAGAAACGTCCCTAACACGCTGCCGACGCCGCCCGCCATGCTCGCGCCGCCGACGACTGCCGCGGCGAGCGCCCTGAGCTCGGCACCGATGCCGTAGTTGGCATAGCCGATCTTATTGGCGGAGGTCATGAGGACCGCTGCAACCCAGACAAAAAAGGCGGAGAGCAGATAGACGACGATCGTCAGCCGGTCGACCTTGATGCCAGACAGCTTCGCGGCTTCAGGGCTTTCTCCGACATAGAAAATCTTCCTGAGAGGCGTCCAATGGGACAACAAGACCGCGAAGATCGCGATGACGGCGAGCGTGACGAGAAGCGTCGCTGGGATGCCGTAGAAAGTATCGCCGATTTGCAGACGGAATTCGTAACGCCCGAAGTGGGTGAACCAGCGGTCTGCCCTTGGGAAGCTTATGTATTGGCCAGTCGTAAGGAGCGTCGCTACGCCGCGGGCGACCGACATCATGCCGAGGGTGACCAGAAACGGCAGAATGCCCGCCTTGGCGATCAGCATCCCGTTTACGAGGCCGCAGAGAAGCGCGATAATCAGGCCTGCGGCCAACGCCGGCACGATGGGAAATCCGTCGCGCATCAACATCGCGATCACCACCGATGACAGGGCGAGCACCGAGCCGACCGAAAGGTCGAGACCGCGGGCGATCAACACGACGGTCATCGCGACAGCCACGAGCAGGTCATAAGACATCAGAGACAGCACAGCCTTGATGTTGGTCCACGTGGGGAACACGTCCGGCCGCATGAATGCCAGGAACGCGAAGATCACGAGATTGATGCCGACGAGCAGAAATTCGCGCGATGAAAAGGCAACCATGTGCCGTTTAAGGAAGCTGCTATTTCCCTCAGAGATAATGGCTCCATCTGCCATCGCATGATCCTCCAGTCACTCACGGAGCACGCCGTACAAGACCGTCTTGGTCGTGCTCTCCTCCGTTGCGCAAAACCGATATACCGGTATTTATTGGAAGTCAAACTGGTTCTTGAAAAATCGCAAGGGCCGATTTCTGTTGAGAACCTCGCACAATTCCGATATTCAGCATCTGATGAGGAGACAACCGTATGCCGCGCCCGCGAAAAATCAGTCCTGAAGAAGCCGCACGCGCGCAAACCGAAGTATCGGTTATTCCTCCCGACCTTATTAATCGGATCGACCCGTCTCTGCCAAAGGGGCCGCAGGTCTATGAAGTCCTCAGGCGGGCAATCGTGATCCTCGCGCTTCCGCCGGGAGCGGCGGTGAACGAAAAGGTCATCTCCGAACAACTGTCGATTTCGAGGACACCTCTCAGGGAGGCTCTCCTGCGGCTTAGCCAGGAGCACTTGGTCACTGTCGTTCCCAATAACGGCACATATGTCTCGAAAATCGATCTCCAGACCGTGTTTGACGGACAACTCGTGCGTGACGCGCTCGAGATGAAGGTTGTGAGACTTGCCGCGATGCGCATGACGCCCGCTTTCGATAGGAAGCTGGATTTCAACATGCACCAGCAGCGCATGCTAGCCGCCGAGCGCGACTACGATGGTTTCTATGAGCTCGACGAACAGTTCCATGCGATGATCTGCGAGATCGGTGCTTCCCAACGCATCTGGCGCATTGTCAACGAAGCCAAGGCGCAACTTGACCGCGTGAGGCGGTTGGCGTTTCCTGGCCCGAACCACCTAGACATTGTTCTCGCGGAGCACACAGACATTGTGGATGGGCTCAGGTCACGTGATCCAGACGCTGCGGCCGCGGGCATGAAAGAGCACCTCGACCGAGTTTTTTTGAGCATCAGAAGACTTATCGTCGAAAAACGCGACTACTTCGCCACGGACGCCAGCGATCTCCTGGAGGAATATTCGAAGTCGGTGTTGAGCGATTCCTGACATGCCGTCGTCGAAGATTTCGTGGAATCCGGGGGCGATATACCGCCGCTGCAGTGCGCTGGACAACGGAATTTTCAACACCTCGGCCTGATTCGCATTGCCCCGGCAACATCCGCCGCATAGTCGCGAATTCGATGAAAGCTCGGCATCAAGCCACTTGATACTGGCGCTGCGGCCAGCAAACTGCCGAGCCAAGAGGCGTGATGCAATACCGCCAATTCGTTCCCGGCATCGAGGGCGACGCTGGCGCAAACAACCGGCGGCAGCTCCTGCTCCACCCGGGCCGGTCGTCTAGCCTCATGATAGCAGCGGCCGAGCAGGCAAAGGCCGCACCAATGGCGGCGAATTCGATGTCGGTTGCATTCGCGTCATCCCATTCGTCACTCCCCCTCCCGCGGACGGCTCTGCGCCGACCGCAGCTCGCACGCTCGCGCTGCCGTTGCCATTGCCGAATGATTGTCCGGGCCGCCATGCCCGGGCTGCAGGCCTCGCCTGCCGGCGGCTGCGCAGCAGTCGCGGGCGACGTTCAGTTCGTGGGCAGGAGCGCTGGCAACCCTCGCATTGGTGATTTGCTCTCCGACCCTGCGACTCTCAACTGCCTAGCAACCGAGGTGACCGCGATACACGTAGCCTGTGGTGCGGAGATGAACGTGGGCAACCGGTCAGGTGGTCACAGGGCATCTTTTCCGGAGGAGAGGCAGCTCCACGGAATTTGAAGCGCTACTACCTAAGAATGCGCGGGGGGGGGGGCAAAGCGACCATTCAATTTGATGACAATTCGGGCGCCCTGGTTTCAGGCAGACACATCATCGATTGCCCATGATCCATCACCGCATGCGCGCCCGCTTTTGCAGGGGAACAGCCGACCGGCAATGACACACACATCCCCCCGCCCGAGTCGAGGGCACGCCCGCATCAATTGACATCCGCCGATGCTCGATCATCGGGGCGAGATATTCCATCTCCTCGTCGGCGATCGGTCCTTCGCCGCTCAGCACTCATGCCGCTTTTGCACAGTCGTCGACTTGTTGTTGCATGTTCGCCGCAAGCAGGCGCGCGAACAGATTCGGCCCATAGGCCGCTCGGATCGTGGCAGGCAGGGTCTCTCCATTCTCAACGATGATCAGGGAGGGACCGGAGCGCAAGACACACGTATCCGTGGCAAGAATTAGCTTGCAGCGGCGGCGTCAATGTGTGAAAAATCAACGTCTATAAGACTGTTGCGCACATCTTCGTATGTCACTCGACCCGTCTCTCCGAGGCGGGCTTTATTTTGTCTACAGCATGGCACCTCCACCGCTCGATTGCTGACCAAGCGAGTCACGCCAGTAATTATATTTTACTCTTAGACCAATCAAAAAAGCCGAGCCGCCGCGAAAACGCCGCTTTTCACTCGTGTAGAGGTTGCGCGACAAAACTGGAGTCCGGCGGTATCCAATCCGCCCGCTCCGCCATCAGCTTATCGAACGATCCTCCGCCATACTCCGCGATCAGGGCCAGCGGTTCCCGCCCCTTTGACGCCGTGCGACGGGACTAGGAAAGGATGACCGCAAATGGCCATTGAGAGTGCCGCCGAACTTGTGCAATGCCTCGCGGAAGAGCTTCGACAGCGCGGGACGAAGCTCCATGAATTTTCGGAGATGACGGGTATTTCGGAGGAGCGGCTGGAATACCTTCAGGCCGGCGCCTGGCATCGCCTGACGGTCAAGGAAATCGGCGCCATCGCCGAGTGCCTGCATGTCGATTTCACGGCGATCTCGTCACTTGTCCAGAAGCACGGAAACAGGATGGGTGAACGTCCCCGACCATAGACCGCTGGCGCTGCCCCTGGCGGATTTTTCGGCAACAGCATAGGCTGCGGACACCGGAGCACCGGACGGAAACACGGCGGCAAACGCCGCGCCGGAAGAGATCAGCGCGGTCCCGACATCGACGGTGGTATTGTCGAGCTGGGCGGCGCAGACGACGAAGGTCGCATCGTCCTTTGCCCGGCCGACGGGCTGGCAACCGATCGAACCCGTCGAAAACAGCGCCGCAAGAGACGCAATCGACTGCATGCCGCAATCGCTTTCCGCGCCGTCAGGGGCACGATAGACCGTTCCTCGAATGCACGCCTGCACGCCGAACAGCCTGAATTTCCGGCCTTCGTACTGCCAGCTATCGCCCGTTTCAAAACTCACTGCCGCTGGAAACGAGATGGTCTCATCCTGCGCGCGTGCCGTCGTCGCCAGCAGCAGAGCCAGGGCGAGGGAAAGCTCAATCCGCATTCTGGAACCCCATCGATCGTGAAAGCGATTGCGATTCTTCGAGGTCCGGCCGACGGGACCGGCCGTCGTCTGTCCGTCCGATTGCCGCGAGGCCGAGAAACACCATACTGTCGTCGTCGTTCACGGTCTTGAGCGGTTCGCCCTTGCCGCCGACGAGCACGAAACATGAGGCCGGAATGGTCTCGCCAGCGGCCGGCGTCAGCACCAGGGTCTTGCAGAGGATGACGCTGGCGCGCCTGTTATAGACCGCCCCGGCATAGTCGCGCGCCGCGTCTGCGCAGCTCCAGGACTGCACCCGGTTATAGACGACCTTCTCCGTCGGGCAGGCGTACAGGCCGCGCAGGGTAAACCGCCGGCCGGCGATTATCCGCTCGACCGGGCCGGCGATTTCGACCTCCCCATCGAGCTTTTCCACAGACCGCGCCGCAAGCCTGCCTTCGGCGTCGAAACGCTCCAGTACGAACGTTTTAACCCCGTCCTCCCGGAACTGACTAAGGTAGTTTGGCGACGGCTCACCATAGGGATCTTCACCCTCCGCAACGGCGAATCCCGGGCCTCCGACGAGGAGCCAAGCGGCTATCCCGAGAACCTTGAGTTGTTTGAGCATTGCAGAAAAAGCCATTTCTGAATTGACAGAGGAATCCTTCGCGAATTAACTATAGTTTATTCGCAAGCGCGGCAACCCGGACATTCGAATTGAAAATCACCCTGCTTTTCCTCCTCGTCACGACCTCGCCGATCGCAGCGCAAGCCTGCGATCCGGTCGATACGAACCGCGTTCTGGAGATGGTGCGGACCATCGCCACCGAAGAAGACCTCGACCCCGATCTAGCGCTCGCTGTGGTTGACGTCGAAAGCGCCGGCGGTCAGCACCAGGTCTCGGATGCGGGCGCCGTCGGCATCATGCAGCTGATGCCGGAAACCGCCTCAGATTATGGCGTGACCGACCGATGCGATCCGGAAGAAAACATCCGCGCCGGTGTCCGCTACCTCAAGAAGCTCTACGGGGAATTCGACGATCCCTTGCTGATGCTCGCCGCCTACAATGCCGGCCCGGAGCGGGTTTATCAGAAGGGCGGCATTCCCGAGTTCAACGAGACCGCCCAGTACATCGTCAAGGTGATGAACCGCTGGACGCTGAACGCCAAGGCATCGGTGGCGCAGGAAAAGCGCGCCGGAAACCTCCTCCCCCGAAAAGAGACCGTTGCGCTGGCGCCCTCGCCCTGGCGCGACCAACACGTCTGGACCGCCGAATAGCGCTGCCCCCCGATCATCCTCCCAAGACATGAAGGACATTCGTATGAGCATTTCCCCGATCACGCCGCGGCCGCGCGGCATAGCCGTCCTGTCGCTGGCACTGCTCGCCACGTCCATCGCGCTGGTTCCGGAATTCGCCCATGCGGCATCGGCCGCGCCCGTCGAAGGCATCCTCGAATGGTTCGTCGGCGTCCTGCAGGGCAGTGTCGCACGGTCGCTCGCCATCATCGCCGTCTGCTTCCTCGGCTTCCTGTTCCTGACCGGCCGCATGGCCTGGCAGGGCGCGATCTCCATCGTCATCGGCATCGCGATCATCTTCGGCGCCGCCGAGCTGGTCGACGCCATGAAGGCGGCAGGGGGTGTCTGACATGCGTGACGATGCGCCCGATGTCGAACCGCTCATCCAGCCGCTGACTCGGCCGCCGACATATTTCGGGGTCGACATCATCGTGTTCGTGGTGAACGGCATCTTCGGGATCGTCATCTTCATCGCATCGTCGAGCTTTCTCGCGCCGCTGGTCGTCCTGCCGGTCCATTTCATCGGGCTCTACCTGTGCCAGCGCGACATCCACATAGTCCGGGTGGCGCAGGTGTTTCTGTCGATGCGCCGGGCGATCCGCAACAGGCGCTTCTGGAAAGCGGGGAGCTACGCGCCATGAACATCGTCAATCACGACCTGAAGTTCGGGCGCGAGCGTGCCCGCGATCTGGGAATCGGCACGCACGTTCCCTACCTTCGCCATGTCGACGAGGAGACGATCGTCACCAAGTCCGGCCTGCTGCTGCAGGTGATCCGGCTTTCCGGCCTGCCCTATCAGACCATGGACCAGGCGGAGATCAATGCGCGCCTTGCCAACCGCAACATGACCGTCCGTTCGCTCGGCTCGTCCCGTTTCGCGCTCTATGCCACGATTATCCGGCGCAAGATCGCGCCCGCGATCGATGGCGACTTCGACAATCCCTTCGCCGACGAGCTGAACGCCCGCTACATGGAGGGCCTGCAGCACCGGACGATGTTCGTCAACGAGCTTTACCTGACGGTCATCCGGCGACCGATGACCGGACGCGCCGGCAAGGTCGACCGCATGTTCGACATCTTCCGCATGGCCGACAACGAGGTCGAAGCGCGGGGCGAGGCGCTGCGCGACCTCAAGGACATGGTCTCGGGCATCGTCGGCGATTTCCGCACCTATCGCCCGGAGATCCTCTCGTGCGTCACCCGCGATGGCGGCCTCTATTCCGAACCGGCCGAATTCTTCGCCAAAATCCTCGCCGCCGGCGATGAGCACGTGATGTCCCTGCCCCGAATGTCGCTCGCCGACTATGTCGGGACCGGCCGGATCATGTTCGGCCGCAAGGCAACGGAGATCTGGTCGGCGGACGGCGCGACGTCGAAGGTCGCCGCAATGGTGTCGATCAAGGAATACCCGCCGATGACGACACCCGGACAACTCGACGGCCTGCTGCGCCTTCCCTACGAGTTCATCCTTACGCACTCGTTCGCGCCGGAAGACCGCACCACGGTCACGGAGGCGATCGCCACGATCAGCCGGCAGATTTCCAACTCCGACGATGGCGGCACGGCGGTCGAGGACGATATCGAGACGGCGCGCGACCGGCTGGCTTCCGGCGAAGTCGTGTTCGGCAAACACCATATGACCGTAGCGGTGCTCGAGCGCGACCTGCCGCGGCTGAACCGGGCGGTGGCCGACGTCACTGCCGAGCTGGCGCGCATGGGTGTTGTCGCCGTGCGCGAAGACCTCAATCAGGAAGCGGCCTGGTGGGCACAACTGCCGACGAATTTCGCCTATATCGCCCGGCAGGGCCTGATCTCGTCGGTGAACTTCGCCGGCCTGTTCTCGGCGCATAATTTTCCGTCCGGGCAGACGCACAAGGTCCATTGGGGGATGCCGGTCTCGCTGCTGGAGACTACCAGCCAGACGGCCTACTTCTTCAATTTCCACGAGGCTGACGTCGGCAACTTCACCGTCATCGGTCCGACCGGTTCGGGCAAGACCGTCGCCCTCTCCTTCCTGCTCGCTCAGGGCATGCGCATCCAGCCGCGCCCGCGCTGCGTCTTCATCGACAAGGACCGCGGCGGTGAGATTTTCGTCCGCGCCATGGGCGGCAGGTATGAGCGGCTATCGCCGGGAGAACCGACCGGCTTCGCGCCGTTGCAGCTCGACGACACCCCGGCCAACCGGAGCTTCGGCAAGACGCTGGTTTCTTACCTCGTCACGCCCTCGGACCGGGTGCTCAATGCCGAGGAGATGGCTGTGATCTCCGATGCGGTCGACAGCATCTATACCGACTTTGAGCGGCCGCAGCGCCGGCTTGACATGCTTGCCGAAGCGATGCGCGGCCGGATGCGGTCGGGGATCGGCGATCTTGCCGACCGGTTGAAGGAATGGACAACGGGCGACAAGGGGTGGCTGTTCAACAACCCAACGGACAAGCTCGACTTCGACGGCTCTGTCATCGGCTTCGACATGACGGAGATCCTCTCCGACAAGCGCACGCGCTCGGCGGCCCTCCTCTATATGTTCCATCGCGTCCAGGAGATTCTCGACGGGCGCCCTTCGATGATCTTTCTCGACGAGGGCTGGCGCCTGCTCGACGACGAGGTGTTCTCGGGCTTTATCAAGGACTGGCTCAAAACCATTCGCAAAATGAACGGCATCGTCGGGTTCGGCACGCAGTCGGCGGCCGACGTCGTGCGCTCCGATCTGCGCAACACGATCATCGAGCAGACGATGACGAACATCTTCTTCCCGAACGCCTCCGCCGACGAGGAAAGCTATCGCAAGGCGTTCGGCCTGTCGGAGAAGGAATTCCGCTTCGTGAAGCAGGCGGACAAGGCCAGCCGCACCTTCCTCATCAAACACGCACAGGACTCGATCATCGCCCGGCTCGACCTCTCGGCGATGCCCGATCTGGTCAAGGTGCTGTCCGGGCGGCCGGAGACGGTGCGCGAGTGCCAGGCGCTGCGCGAAACCTATGGCGAGGCGCCGGCGGCCTGGCTTCCCCACTTCTGCGGCTGGACCATCCCAGAGGCGACCGATGCGTAGAGCGATCATTCTTCTGCTATCCGCGACAATCGCCGGCGCGCCGGCGCCGTTGGCATGGGCCGATATTCCGGTTATCGACGACGATGTAAAGGACAAGCGTGCCGAGGACGAGGAGCACTCGAAGAAGGACACGGAAACCCAGGCGGACCAGCTCGAGGAGCAGGAGGTCACCAACTGCAACATCTCCCAGAAGGAGAAGAACCGTCGGCTTTACCGCTCGCCGGCGCAGGCCGTGAAAGAGGATGCCAAGAACGTTGAACTGATCAAGCATTATGCCGAAAAGTACAATGTCCCGGTGGGCCTTGCGCTGGCGGTGGCGCATGCGGAGTCCGGGATTTCGACTTGCTCTGGCTCGCCGACCGGCGTCAAGGGCGTGATGCAGCTGACGAAGCGGACCGGCAAGGGCATGGGCTTCGACCGCGACATTAACGAGGAGAATATCGAGGGCGGCGTCAAATATCTCGGCATGGGCGTCAACAAATGCGGCAGCACTGACTATGCCTGCCTCGCCTCCTGGTACAACGGATCGACCGCGGCCGAGCAGAAGAACTGGGCCGGCAAGGTCGGCCGGAACCACACCTGGTTCAACGCCTATGCCGGCGGCTCCAATATCGAGGATATCGCCTCGCCCTCGTATAAATCCTACGTCGACTATGGCTCGGGCGCGACGCGCAGCTCGAACAGCGCCGCGGCCGGCGCGGTCGACCGGGCCGTTTCCGGGATCGACGCGAGTTCGGCGCGCGTCCACGAGGCGGGCCGTCGCATCGATGCCCTGTCGGCCTCCGTTGGCGCCTCCGAGATCTACCAGGATGCCTGGGACGACAACACGCAGGCGCGTGCCGTCAATGCCGAACTCCTCAACAACCTCATCACCGCCCGCAACCTCTTCAACGAGCTGCTGCAGGCGCGCATGCAGATGCGGCTTTCGAAGACGTCCGAGACCGCCAAGACGCTGAAGTCCGACAGCAAGGTCAATCCCTACAGCTGCGATCCGGTCATCCTGGAGGCGATGAAAGTGCCGCGCGAGGATTGGCCGCGCTGCGCGGTGGTCGCGGCCGCCGACGCCGACAGCGAAATCCTCTCGTCCAGCGGCACGGATCGCTCGGTCAGTGACAATCTCTCATCCATCCAGAACGCCGCCAACGCGGCCGATTAAGGGGTTTTCCATGAACAAGCTTCTCGTCGTCACCGCCGCCCTCGCCTTCTCGACGCCGGCGCTCGCCGACATCCCGGTGATCGACAACACCAATCTCGCCATCGCCAAGAAGAACGCCGAAAACACCGGCGAGATCATGAAGACAAACACCAACATCCTGGAGAAGACGAAGGAGATCCTCGGCGCGTTGTCGGGCAGCCGCGACGGGTCGATGGGGATTTCCTCGACCGGCCTCGGCGGCAATATGTCGGTCTCGGCCGCGCCGTCCTTCTCGTCGATCATGAATGGCGGCACGCTTTCCTTCGGCGGGCTCGGCTCCGACGCGCAGAATATCGCGGCCACGCTGATCAACGGCCTTCAGCTCGTCAAGCAGGTCAAGGCGGTCGTCGAAGGCGAGGATGCCGGCGCCATGAACAACGCCTTCTCGGGTGCCGTCAACACGGTCGCGCTACTCTCGGCCCTGACGCAGCAGGCGACGAAAGGCGTGACGCAGCGCGAACAATCGCTGCAGTCGGCCACCGGCCAGATCGGCTCGGCCGAGGACGTCAAGGGCTCGGTCGACGCTAACACCCGCATGCAGCTGGAGACGGCGCGCACCATCAACGAGCTGATCGGCGTCTCGAATGGCGCGGTCTCGGCGCTCAACACCGAAATGCAGATGCGGCTGACCCAGCAGTCGGAGACCGCCAAGATGCTGCAATACAAAGACATCAACCCGTTCAAGTGAGGCCGCATGCGTTTACTCGTTGCTACGATGCTGGCAGGTCTCGTCCTGCTCGCCGGTTGCCAGACAAAGGGTGAAAAGACGGCCCCCTGCCCGCCGATCTCGGGATATGCGGAGGCCGATGACCTGTGCGGACCGGCTTGGCCGGTCAATGACGTGTTCGCGCCTGTGCTGAAGGAATAGGCCGATGGCAGCGACCACGATCATCTCGGACATTTTTGCCAAGCTCGACGGCATCGGCGAGACATTCATCAAGAACGCCTATGACGGCCTTGCGCTTCAGGTGAATGTCCTGTTCGGGTCGATGCTCACTCTCTATGTCATCTGGTGGGGATACATGATCCTCGCCGGCCGCGACGGCTTTTCCGTGTCGGAGGCGGCCTGGCGGCTCGGCCGCGCCTTCGCCATCTATTATATGGCCACGAACTGGGGGGCGTTCTCCGCCACCCTCTACCAGCTGGTCCAGTTCGTGCCCAACCTGATCTCCGACACGATCATCGAGTCAATCGCGGGTTCAGGCGGTGCGCTCGATGGCGGCACGGGCGACACGACCGGCGTCGTGAAGATCCTCGACGCCGTGTTCGAGACCGCAGGCAAGATTTATGAGCAGGTGGCCACCGGCACCTTCGAATATGTCGGCGCGCTGATCGGCGCCATCGTCTTTGTCGTCGCCATGATCTTCATTGCCGTCGCGGCGGCCGCGATCCTTGCCGCCAAGCTGATGCTGTTCATCACGCTTGCATTGGCGCCGGTGTTCATCATCCTGGCGCTCTATCGCTGGACCTTCCGATTCACCGACGGCTGGCTGCTGCTGATGGTCAACCTGATGGTCACGCAGACGCTGATGATGGCGTTCCTCGCGTTCCTCTATCAGCTGATCGAGCTGGCCATCAACACCGCCAACAACGCGGCGACGGCAAGCAAGCTCTCCTATGTCGCGCCCTTCGTGATCGTCTGCCTGCTCGGAATTGTGGTGTTCCGGTTCATTCCGGCCTTTGCAGCCGCAATTACCGGGGGCACAGCGCCAGGCCAAGGCGATGTCCCCTTCCAGGGAGGAAGGGAATCTTTGCGGCGCACCGGATACCAATTCTCCAACCGAGCGCAGATTCTCCGAACTGGCCTCGGGCGTCGCCGAACATCCGCCGACGTTCAGGCAGCACGGGCGCGTGCGATACAGCGTGAAACCGAACGGAACGGGCAATTTTAGGCTGGCCAGACAGGTCATTGCTCGTTAAATATAGTTTATATGAAGGAGGCTTGAATGCACCCTTGGAATGATCCCCGTCGCTACCAGGCGGCCCTACATCAGCAGGCTCAGATCAACGAAGAAGCTGCGGAACACGCTCGCGCCGAATCCAAAAAGGGCGGCGGTTTCGGCTATCTGGTATTCATCCTTGCGGTCATCTTCTTCAAGCCGTTCGCGGAATATTGCATCGATCTCTACAACACGCTCGCCGGCTATGCTCAAAGCCTCGGCGCATTGTTCAATTTCTGAACAAGGGGGCTTGAGAATGAAGAAAATCGTGTCGACGATGCTCACGCTCGGCCTGTTGATCCCCTGCGCGGCGTGGACGCAATCGCCAAGCACGATCCTCCCAGTGCTGACCGGTGCCTATGCACCCGTTGAAGGCGGCTGTGAAGCCGCGGCCGCCGCGTTTATCTATGTCGAGGACAAGGCGATCGGCGCCAACAAGACCACCGGCAAGGTGCTGTCCGTCAGACACGACGGCAGCGCCTATACGCTCGATGTCTTGTGGATCGAGGCCGGCTCCGACGAGGCCGATGGCGACCGAGATACCGTCACGATCGAGGTGAAGGACGATCGCTCATTCTTCTTCTCCAACACGGCGTCCAAGAAAACGCTGATGCAGCGGTGCAGCTAGAACTTCGTTCGGCTGCACCGAGGAGCTGAGCGCTCCCTGAACCCAGGCTTTGCGGATTGATCCTGACACCGATTCACCCGGTCGAGGAGATCGCTCGGCCAAGAGAATAAACTATAGTTTCTTTTTCGCCGTCGGCGATCACCGGATACCAAAATGACCAACGAAGACGCCGCCGCAAACCCGCCCGAGACCCCGACGATCGATCTCAGTTCCTATTGGAAAGCCGGCGCATCCTGGGAGGCCGAACTCTACCGCAAGGAGCGCCGCTCGCGGAAGATCGCCTGGACCGTCGCGACCGTCGCCGGCATCTCCACGCTGCTCAGCCTGTCGGCGCTCAATCTCCTCGTTCCCCTGAAGCAGTTCGAGGCCGTGGTGGTGATCGCCGACAAGACCACCGGCTTCGTCGAGGTCGCCCGGTCTCTGAACGAGAGCAAGCTTTCCGAGAATGACGCCATCAAGACCGCCAACATCGTCCGTTACATCCGGGCGCGCGAGACCTACGACCCGCGGGCGCTGAAGGACAATTACGATCTCGCCCAGCTCTACTCGACCGGGCAGGCCGCAGCCGACCTCCGCCACGAATTCGAGCCGTCGAACCCGCAGTCGAAGGACAAGCTGCTTGGCCGCGACACCCGTATTGCCGTCACCATCAAGTCGGTCTCGTTCCTCAACGCCTCCACGGCGACGGTCCGCTTCTCGACCGAAACACGCCGCGACAACACCCTGCGCCGCGAGCATTGGGTCTCGGTGGTTCGCTTCCGCTACACGACTGCGCCGCTGAAGAACGAATACCGCTTTGATAATCCGCTCGGCTTCCAGGCCACCGAATATAGGCGCGACCAGGAATCGCTGCCTGAAGTTCTGCCGGCGGATAAGGCGGTGCGATGATGCGGAAACCTGTCCTCGCTCTCGCAGCGCTCACGCTACTTGCCACTGCGACCGCCTCGCCGGCGGCCGATCCTCGCATCCGCTACATCACCTTCAACAACAATGCCGTCGTCACCGTGCCAGCCGGCCTCGGTGTCTCCACCATGATCCAGCTGGGCAGCTCCGAGGTGATCGAGACGATCTCAGCCGGCGATACCGCCAGCTGGTCGATTGTGCCGAAGAAGGGTTCCGGCATCCTGTTCGTCAAGCCGCTACGCGAAAATGCCGAGACCAACGTCAATATCGTCACCAACCAGCGCGTCTATGCCCTGCTTCTGGAAGGCTCCGCCGCGGCCGACCTTCGCGCCGCCTTCCAGGTGCGGTTCAAATATCCTGATGAGGACGTCAATGCCCGGCTGCTGGCCGCCGCGCAGGAGAGCGCCAAGGATCCGTTGCTGAAGGATCTCGATCCGAACCGCCTGAACTACGACTATGTGTTCAAGGGCGACACCAGCCTGAAGCCACGCGTCGCCTTCGATGACGGCACGCATATGTATCTAGAGTTTCAGGGCGATATTCCCGCGATCTTCGTGGTCGAGGGCAAGCGTCAGGAGTCGCTCGTCAATCTGCGCACGCAAGGCAAATATGTCGTCGTCGACAAGATCGCGGCGCAGTTCACCCTGCGCGCCGGCGACAAGTGGCTGTGCCTCTATAACCGGCAGGCCAATCGCCAATCCTTCGACCTCATCGAGGACGCCTACGGGCCGAAGCGCCTCGGCCAAAAAGAGGAGCGCCAGCGGTGAGCAAGATCGACTTCGACCATCTCGATGGACAAAGCAGCGTGGCGAGCGACCGCAATGGCCGCTTCGGCAAGCTGGCCCTTCCTGTCCTGCTCGTCGTCGGCGTGGGCGTCCTGGCATACGTCAACTGGCCGACCGGACCCCAGAATCCCAGCCTCTCCGAAGGCAGCGGCGAGAGCTTCGAGACCTCGAACTCCAGCATTCGCGATTTCCCCGATGAGCCGGTGAAGCAGGCCGCCGACCCGAACCTGGTGCAGATCCCCGTCGCGGAGAAGAAGCCGGTAGATTCCGCCGATGTCGACGTCACCGTCAACCAGGGCGACGATCTCGAAAAGCTGCGGCAGATCGAGGAAGCACGTCGCAAGGCCGAGGAAGAACGGCTACGAATGGAAGAGGCGCGCCGGCGCGCGGAAGAAAACGCTCGTCTCGCCGAACTCGAGGCCAAGCGGCTGGCGGATGAGGAAAAGGCGCGGTGGGAGCGGCTGCGCTCCGAGCAAATCGTCCTCGATGGCTCGAACCGAGAGACCCTGTCTAGCGACCAGGCGGTGACCATCGCCGACGATGGCCAGCTCGTCGCGGTTCCCGGCGCGGAAAGCGATGCCAACAAGGCGTTCCTCGCCCAGTCGGAAAAGCAGACCGCCGGAATCGTCAAGGCGACCCGCTTCGACCGGACGGATGCGCTGGTCGCGCAAGGCACCATGATCCGTGGGTTCCTCGAGACGGCGATCAATACTGACCTGCCCGGCATGGTGCGCGCCGTCGTGCGCGAGGATGTTCGCTCTCTCGACGGCGGCCGCATCCTCATTCCGAAGGGCTCGCGGCTGGTCGGGGAATACAAGTCCGGCCTTGCCCGCGGCCAGAAGCGCATCTTCATCGTCTGGTCCCGCGTCATCCGCTCGGACGGCGTTTCTGTCGAGATTGCCTCCCCTGGCGCCGATCGCCTCGGCCGCGCCGGGCTTACCGGCGAGATAGACACGCATTTCTGGGAGCGTTTCGGTTCGGCAATCATGCTGTCGGTGATCGGCGGCGCGGCCGAATATGTCTCGACGCTGGGCGATACCGCCACGGAAACCGCCCGGTCGATCTCGACGGTCGATCCGATTACCGGCGCGGTGACGACGATCACCACGGAGCCGAGCCGCACGGCTGCTGAAGCCCGCTCGATCGCCGCCGAGAAATCGTCGGCCGTCCTCCAGGACATCGCCAACGAAGCCTTCAAGGAAAGCTCGAAGATCCCACCGACGATCTATGTCGCCCAGGGCGAGTCGATCATCGTCTATCTCAGGCGCGATCTTGACTTCTCGGCCTTCTATGCCGACCCGGTCCGGCAGGAGATGATGCGCCTGAAGCGCGGTGGCCAAATCCGCCGCAATGTCGACCCGACGCCCTACTATCCGATCGCGCCGGTCTACAAATGACGCAGTTCCCGTTTCTCGATAAAGCACTGGAGCGGCTGAAGCCGTTCCTCTCGGACGATCGCGTCTCCGAAATCTCGGTCAATCGTCCCGGCGAGCTGTTCATCGAGCGGCTCGGCGTCGGCGGCATGGAACGCGTTGTCGATGCACAGTTTACCGCCGACTGGATCAGGACGCTGAGCGAACGGGTGGCGGGCTCCACCAACCAGGTCGTCAACGAGGAACATCCCATCCTGTCGGCCTCGCTTCCGACCGGCGAACGCTTCCAGTGCGTGCTACCGCCGGCCGCACCTGCCGGCGGCGCGATCTCCATCCGCAAGCAGGTCATCCATGACATCGGACTGGACGTCTACAAAAGCCGCGGCGCCTTCGACGATACGCGCGTCGGTCGCCAACTCAGGCTTTCGCCGGCCGAAGAAACCCTTGCCGCCATGCTGCAGGGCGATGTCGACGTCATGCAGTTTCTTCGGACGGCCGTGCGCTCACGGGTTTCGATCGCCGTCTCGGGGGGCACCTCGACCGGAAAATCCACCTTCCTCAACGCGCTTCTGAAGGAAGTTCCAGACGAGGAGCGCATCGTGACGATCGAGGACACCCGCGAGCTGAGGCCGCCTACTCCCAACACCGTCGCCCTGCTCGCATCGAAGGGTGACCAGGGCCGGGCGAAGGTGACGCCACAGCAATTGCTCGAAGCGTCGCTGCGTATGCGGCCGGATCGGGTGATGCTGGGCGAGCTTCGCGGCGAGGAAGCGTTCTCCTTCCTTCAGGCCATCAACACCGGCCATCCCGGCTCGCTCACCACGGTCCATGCCAATTCCGCCCGCGACGCCTATGACCGTCTGGCATTGATGGTCATGCAAAGTGGCGTTCGGCTACAGAAGCACGAGATCATCGATTACCTGAAGGAGGTGATCCCGGTGGTTGTTCAGCTTCATCGGTTCCCGGACGGACGGCGCGTCGTGTCCGAAATCGTCTTCACCAAGGGGGACGTGCTATGAACCCGGCGATCCTGCTGTTCGGATTTGCCATCGCCGCCGCGATGGCGGCCTTCGTCGCCTCGCTTGCCTATGCCGGCCTGTATTACGCCTTCGACAACTCGACCTGGATGTTCCAGGCACTGCAGGACGATATGCTCGCATCTTATCGAGCGGCGCGTCTCGATCTCGCCGCCGGCGACTGGCATCGGCCTGCGATCGCGGCGGGCGCTGGCGCCGTTGCTGGTTTCGCAATGCTGATCACGGCGATGACCGGCAGGAAGAAATCGACGGATGCGCGGTTTCTGAGCCCGCTCGAAGCGCGGACCCTCGGGCTTACCCGGACGGGTGGCGTGTTCGTTGGCCGAATCGGTGGCAGCCTGATCAAGGTGCCGGGCGGCTTCACGCAGCGCGGGTCCGGCCGTCGGCGGTTCTTGAAGCCGATGCTGTTTGGGGGCAAGAAGCTCTGGATCGATGGAGATGACGTCGGCGGCTTCGTGATCGGCCCGCCGCGGTCAGGCAAAGGCGCCTCGCTGATCGTGCCGAACTGCCTGCTCTGGCCTGACAGCATCGTCGTGCTCGACATGCGAGGAGAAACGTATGAGGCGACCGCCGGTTATCGCTCGAAATTCTCGCGCGTGCTGCGGTTTTCGCCGGCGGATGAGAATGGGGATACCGAATGCTATAACCCGCTGGATTTCGTGGCCATCGACCCGGACCAGCGCGATATCGACATCAATTCGATTGCGACCGCGCTGCTACCGACGCCCAAGGGCGATGCTTACTGGATCTCAGATGCCCGCGCGTTGTTCGCCGGCGTCACATCCTGGGTGCTGGAAAATCCCGATATTCTCGACAAGGACAAGAACCTTGGGACCGTCCTCAATGTCGTAGAGGGTGGCGACCAGCCGCTGCGCGAATGGTTGGAGGAGGTTGCCAATCCCGAGCTTCGCGCCGAGTGGATCAGCTCCTTCACCTACACCACCCTCGCCCGTTTTGCCGTCATGGCCAGCAAGCAGTTCGACGGGGTCTACGGCTCTCTCGCCGCAGCGGTTCGGCCGTTCAAGAACAACCGCATTTTGCGCGCGACGGCGCGGTCGACCTTCGACATCCGGGCGTTGCGGCGCGAGAATATGAGCCTTTATCTGGATTTCCGTATCCAGCAGATCGCCTCGATCGGGCCAATCTTCAACGTGCTGATGGTCCAGTTCATGGACTACATGTCGCGCAACATGATGAAGCGGGGCGAACGCCGCGTGCTCGTGCTGCTCGACGAATTCCAGAATCTCGGCAAGCTGGAAAATGCCCTGACCGTCGCCACCGTCCTCGGCGGCTACGGCATTCCGTGCTGGTTTTTCGTCCAGTCCCTGCGCTCGATCGACAATGTCTACACACGCGAGGGCCGGCAGACGCTGGTGAACTCCGCCCGCGCTCAGATCTTCCTCGGCGCCCAAGATCCTGAGGATCAGCGCTATGTCTCGCAGCTGCTCGGCGAACGGAAGGAAGTGACGGTCGATAAAGCCGTGTCGACAGGCGTCACCCTCTTCGACCGCAAGGGCGCGACCATTTCGTACAAGACCACGATGCGGCCCCTCATGCGGCCCGATGAGCTGGGTGCGATGAACGAGACCAGATGCATCATCAAGCTGCGAAACCAGCAGCCGATCTTCGGCGTTCGCAATTTCTACTATGCTGATGGAGAGCTAATGAAGCGAGCATGGTTGCGGGTGCTGACACCCAAGGGGAACCCTATAGCCAGCACCGCAAAGACTTATGCCGAGACGAATTTCGAGGGCGTCTTGTTCTCGGATCACCCAACACCTGCCCATCCGATCCCTGGAGCGAAATTTTCGATCAGAACGCCGGAGGCCACGACGCCATCCTCCCCGATTGTAGACAATCCTGAGGACATTCTCGATGGTGCAGCCACATCTGAACGGGCGGAGGACGACGAGGCCGAAGCCGTTAGCGATGTAACCGGCGGCGGGCCAGACTTCAAAGCGGCCTTGAAAAAGAGCGCGGCGCGAAAGGCCGGCGCAGACAAATCACTCGACAAGATAATAGCCGTCTTCGCGAGCGTTCCCGCGAAGAAACGGGCTGTCAAAAGGGTACAGAAGGAGATCACAGCAGTATTTTCCGACAAGTAGCCCATCCCTTCAGTATAGGCCGACAGAGAGGCACCGGCCCATATCGCTGCATTAACACCCGGAACGAAGCGTAGGTTTTAGCGGATGTGACTGCCACCGTTGACGTCCAGCGTCGCACCATTCAGCGAGTCCTGGCCGTAGCGCAGCACGAAGGCCACAAGCTCCGCGACTTGGTTGGGTTCAGCGATGTCACCGACGGGTATCTCGCCCACCGCCGATTCCTCACCCTGCGTGGCAATGAAGTGTTCGGCCATGCTGGTGCGCACCAGGCCCGGCGCGATGCACACCGCGGATGCACCCTCATGACCGAAGCTGCGCGCGATTGACTTCGTAAGATTGATCATTGCGGCGTTCGCGGCACCATAGGGGATGGAATCCGAGGCGCTGCCGCGCTGGCCGGCCCGGCTGGCGATGTTCACAATACGCCCTCCTCCTTCCGTCCTAAAATGCTGGATTGCTTCCTTGCAAAGATCGGCGGCCGCGAAAAGATTGACCTGGAACTCATTCTGCCACACGGCTCTCCAGTCTCCGGGCGAACTCTCGACGGAGATTTCGGTGCGAATGCCAGCATTATTGACGAGGCCGTGAACCCGGCCCGCATAATCAACCGCTTTCCGCCACAGCAAAAAAGGCCCATCTGCCTCTGAAAGGTCAGCCTGCAGGACGAGTCCGTTACCGTCAATTCGGGCCAACAACGTCTCCGCCGCATGCTCATCATGGTAGTAGTGGATGATTGGCCGCCCACCTTCCAATGCGACACGCTCGACTATTGCCGCGCCTATGCCGCCTGACGCGCCGGTGACCAAGACCGTCTGTCCGAGCAGAGGTTTATCGATATGCCGCTCCATCAGCCATTTCACCTTCTTGAATATTGAGAGTTTAAGACCACGAGAAGACACAATCAGTCGTAAAGTACCGCTCGAGTGGCGTGACCGGTCCGAGGTCCTCATCGAAGTGGGCGATTTCAAACCGAAAGCAGCCCGCCTCGTCGTGGATCCACGTCCATGGAAGTAGTCCTCAATTTGGAGAGGGAGACACGACAGGACACGAAATCGAGCGAAACGAAACGAAACGCGAGCCGGTAAGCCTTTGTTGAACAATGGAAAGTTTTTTCTCCCGCCCCCGAAGGACGGGAGCGATTTCAAGGAAATATTCAAACGGCTGGCCGCAGCGGGAGCGGGACGGCCGCTAAGCAGCGATGGGTTCCCCGCAGGGCCATGGACGCCGGAATTGCTTACGGAGGCGATTTCGGAAATTGGTTCGAACCACGTTGGGGTCGACCTGCGCACCGTGCAGCTCTGGTTTCAGGAGAATGACAAGGGAATCAGCGCGGCGAATATTCGTTGGCTCGCGAGGATTTTTGGGTGCGACGACCCGGTTGCGACCAGTGAATGGCAGATGGAACTCAGCGGAGCGCAATCTCGTCTCACGGCGAGGAGACGAGAAGGGAAGAAAGCCGCAGGGATCGCTGCGCTGGAGTTCCAAGGTTTCGGAGAGACCGAGACCGTACTTGATGAAGTGATGCCTCCCGTAGAGCGCGCGCAGGATGCTGACGTCAAAAGACCAGAGAGGCGCTTGGGCTTGGCGATGAGATCAGAGGCGCTTTTTAGTCTCGGATCTCCTCTGAATTTGCCGGCTGCTGTGTTTGCGGGCGCGACAGCCCTTGGGTTTCTGTCGTATGTGACGGGTGTCCACAGCGTGAATTTCGGCCGGATCGATGGGGCCTTGAAGCAGGTCGGATTCCTCTGGGCGCCGAACTGGACGGTCGTCTTTATGGTGTTCCTGCCACTATTCTTCACGTTTGTCCGAGAGCTTCTGGTCTTCTGGAAATCTGAGGGGCGTCTCAAAGTCGCAACACGCCGCGGACAGGTGGGTAGCCTGAATTCCTGGGCGTACAGGGTAAAAAGCGCTTCATCCACCTACTGGGCAGTTTTCCTGGTTTGCGTGGTGTTCGCGGGAGTAATTCAGTGGATTGAAGTGTGCTTAATTCCATTGATGAAAGGCGGCGGTGACTACGCTATAGACTGGGGGAAAATAGCGATTGTACGCCCTGACGTCATATCGGTTCCGGAGGAAGTCCTGTTCACAGGGGCGTCCTACATGTACATGGCGACCACCTTCTATATATTTTTCGCCGGCCTGATTTTGCTTTACACAATCGTTTATGATTTCTCGACAATCGGCGGGACATCCACAGATCGAGCGGAGGCAGATTCTCAACGCGAGATCAACGAAGTCAGCATCCTGGTGATGCGCGGGATCTTCCGATGCACTGTGCTGGGGATCCTGGTCGGCATATGCATGAAGGGCCAAAGCTCTTATCTGGCATCGACGGGCGAGAATATCGTGTCCTGGTTGATCGGCGACATGGTTTCAGCCCTACATGGTCCCAACACTGGTGGCGTCTGGATCGAGTATAAGATGCCGACCCATTACAGTAGCCTGCTTGTCGTTATTTCGACCTGCATTGTATTCTTGTTCGCGTCCATCCGACTCGATATCGGAAGCCAATTTCGCATCGCTTTATGGAAGATGTCGGCGGTCATTGCGATGTTGGTTGCGGGCTATTTGTTGATTGGCGCTTTTCCTGGCTTCTCAATCTTCCTAGGCATCGGAGTGCTTCTTGCGCTCTATGGGCTGCTTGATCCAGGGTTTGGGCGATGGCAGGCAAGCGGTTTGGGAGCCAAGTTGAATGTATCATAATTGGCTCGATCGATGGGATGAACGCCGTGCCCAACGCGGCGAGGAAGGGAAGAACGCCACCGCCTTCACCCTTGGAGCGGACCTCGCCTTTCAAGGTACGAAGAAGGTTGAAAGCATCGATGAGTTCTGCGCCCTGGCGGACCGAGCGGTGGCTGATCCGGCTTTTTTTGACGAGCCCGCCGGAGGGGATCAAAACTTTCAAAGGCAGGGTGAATGGCTGAATTTTGCTTCGGACATCGCGACTGATGTTCGCGAAAATAATGTGGTTTGGGCGAAGATCACCGAGAGTGGGTCGTTCAAGCGGGCACTGGTAGTGTTTCACCACTGGAACGCAAGGGCGCGAAGCAACCAGATTGCCAGGTTTCTTTCGAAGAGTGGCACTACGGTTGTCGAAATTGCCATGCCATATCACTTCGAGCGCAGCCGCCCGGGCTCTACGCACGCCGACTATATGCTCAGCCCGAATCTCGGTCGAACCATCCAATCTGTCAGGCAGGGTGTACTGGATGGGCGAAAACTCATACGGTGGCTGAAGAGTGAAGGCTATGGAGAGATTTCAGTTCTGGGTATGAGCCTAGGCTCCTGGGTCGCAGGTCTCATCGCAGCGCATGACCCGGCTGTTTCAAAGGCCTCATTGTTTCTTACGGCTGGCAGCTTGGCGGATATGATTTGGACCGGCCGCGCGACCCGATCGATTCGGAATAGCCTTGCGCCCCACCTAGAACTACCAGATCTCAGACGAGCTTGGGCTCCACTCGATCTGAAGAATTACGCACACCGCTTGGCACGGCCGGGCCTTGCTCTTCACGTTGTGCTGGCAAAGAGAGATAAGGTGGTTCTGCCAGAGCTATCAGAGAGATTCATGCAGAAGCTGATCACCGCTGGCGCTAGACCAGATATTCTACGTTTGAGCTGTGGCCACTACTCGCTCGCCATGCCGCCTTACATTTTGTTGGCTGGCTGGAGCCTGAAACGGTTTCTGTCGTGCGCCGACAATCGACCTTTGGAAGATTGTTTGTGATTTGAGCGCCACCACGCGCGGCTTCGCCGAGATGGTCCGCATCGGGTGGTATCGCGAGTTTGTGGTAAAGAGTGAGGCCAGCCAACAGGTCCGCGCGCTGCTGATCGTCGGGACCTTGAGGTGTGCAGAGCGCCAATTGCCCTCCTGCGAGCCGCTGCTATCCCATCTCACCGTTCTATAGAATCGAATCCTCAGCGGACGTCCTTTCAAGAAGTTACGGGGAGAGTACACAGGATATTCGACGACACTGTTTGCAAGTCTAAGCCGAACGGCAACTTTGGGAAAGTTTCTCAACAGGGTTGAACGGCTGAAATGGAGGTGCACTACTACCATTCGAACCCCGTAGTGAACGCTCAGAGTAAATCGAAAAGCGGAAATTATTTCCGCGTTGGCGTAGAAATACCGTGACACGAAATCTTGGCCTGAAAGTACAATTAGAAAGAAAGGCCTGCAGCGGTTCGGTCCGTCGGACGACTAGCTATGCCTGACTTTCGAATCTTATTTTCCTGAGCCCAGCGTCACCCTGAGGGCCAGATCGACGAGCCTGCCGCATGGCGCGCGCAGCAGGCTCGGCAGGTTCCAGCGGCTCTGGACGAAGACACCCTTGGCGTGACTCATAGTACGGAAACCCTCGATGCCGTGATACGCGCCCATACCGCTTGGCCCGACCCCGCCGAACGGTAGATCGTCCTGCGCGACATGGATCATGGTATTGTTGATGCCGACATTGCCCGATGTGGTGTTCATCAGCAGCTTCTCGCGGTCCGCGCCTTCGTCACCGAAGTAGTAGAGCGCCAGCGGACGGGGCCGTGCGTTCACGTAGTCGATAACCTCGTCGATCGTGCGATAGGTCCGCACCGGCAGCACTGGGCCGAATATCTCCTCCTGCATGATCGCTGCATCGTCTCCGGCCTCAACGATCAGCGTCGGCGCCAGCGTACGTGCTCGGTCTGCGGAACGCTCTGGAGTGACGCCGACCTCGATGACTCGTGCGCCCCTGGTTAGGGCATCCTCGATCAGGCCACGCAGCCGATCGTAATGACGATCGTTGACGATGGAGGTGTAATCGTCGCTAGTCGGCCCATCGGGATAGGCACGCGCCACACTCACGCCAAACTGGGCAATGAACGCATTAAGATCATCTTCGTGAACCATCGCGTAATCGGGCGCGACACAGGTCTGCCCGGCATTCGACAGCTTGCCGAAGACGATGCTTGCCATCGTCCGATCGTCGACATGGCCTCGTTCGACGATGACCGGGCTCTTTCCCCCGAGTTCGAGCGTCACCGGCACCAGATTGTCGCTCGCCGCCTTCATCACCTTGCGGCCGACCGGCGTGCTGCCGGTGAAGAGCAGATGATCGAACGGCAGGCCGCTGAACGCCGCACCGACCTCCGGGCCGCCGAGCACGACGGCAACCTCATCGGCCGGAAATATCTCTTCGAGCATCCTCCGGATGGTCTCGCTGGTGCGCGGGGTCAGTTCCGACGGTTTCAGCATCGCACGGTTGCCGGCGGCGAGCGCGGTCGCAAGCGGGATGATCGTCAGCGAGAATGGATAGTTCCATGGCGCCATCACCCCGATGACGCCTTTCGGTTGATACTCCACATAGGCGCGGCCGGCACGGTAGAACAGGCCGACATGCCGGCGCTCCGGCTTCATGAAGCGCCGCAGATTGCGGATGAGATAGTCGACGGTCTGGATCACGCCGACGGTTTCCATGATGTCGGTCTCGTGGCGCGAACGATGCCCGAAATCAGCACTGATGGCCTCCGCCACCGCGCGCCGATGCGCGAGCACGGCGGAGCGCAGCCGTTTCAGCCGGGCTTTACGATCGGCAAGGGTTGGCGATCCTTCCTTGAGGAAGGTGGAACGCTGGCGGCCGAGCAGAGCCGCCATATCGAAGCTGGGATCGGGGTGCGCCGGAATCATCGCGTCTATCTCTTGAAATGGGGCGCGCCGAAGCCGGTCCAGCGCGCGTTTCGCTTCAACCTTTTATGAATGCGAGCAGATCGGCATTGATCACATCGGCGTTCACCGTAAGCATCCCGTGCGAGAAGCCGGGATAGATGATCAACCTGCTGTTCTGCAGAAGCTTGTCCTGCATGATCGCCGCCGCCTTGTAGGGGACCACCTGGTCATCGTCGCCCTGCATCACGAGGGTCGGGACGGTGATCGCCCTCAGGTCCTCGGTCTGGTCGGTTTCCGAGAACGCCTTGATGCCTTCGTAATGCGCCTTGGCGCTGCCCATCATGCCTTGGCGCCACCAGTTTTCGATAACGCCCTGTGAAGGCTCGGCGCCCGGCCGGTTATATCCGTAGAAGGGGCCGGTCGGAACGTCGAGGAAGAATTGTGCGCGGTTCGCGGCCAGCGCGGCGCGGAAGCCGTCGAACACTTCGATCGGCGTCCCATCCGGATTGCTTTCGGTCTTGACCATAAGCGGCGGGACGGCGCTGACGAGAACCGCCTTGGCGACACGCCCCTGCGGCTGGCCATACTGCGCGACGTAACGCGCCACCTGCCCGCCACCGGTCGAATGGCCGATATGAATGGCGTTGCGCAGATCGAGATGCTCGGCGACCACCGAGGCATCGGCGGCATAGTGGTCCATGTCATGACCGTCGCTGACCTGGCTCGAACGACCATGGCCGCGCCGATCATGCGCGACGACGCGGAAGCCTTCCTTGAGGAAGAACAGCATCTGGTTGTCCCAATCGTCCGCGCTGAGCGGCCAACCATGATGGAAGTGGATCGGCTGCGCGTCTTTCGGACCCCAATCCTTGTAGAAAATCTCGGTTCCGTCCTTTGTTTTGACATAGGCCATGACGACTTCTCCTCTGTTGATGGTTACGGTCTGGTGGTCTTCAAATGGCAGGCAGGGCCTGTAGCGAGCGCGGCAGGTGCAAGACCATCTGCGCATCCTTAACGACGTCGAACCGTAAGATGGTTCCCACCCCCAGGCCATCCAGCAACTGGCTGATAGGACCACCGGCGCGCGATAGTTTCACGTCCCGCGGAAACAGTGTCTGGGCGGACTCGATCGGATTGGTCACGAACTGCGTCTGGCGCCACTCACCGTCCACCAGCCCGATGGAGGTGTTGGTCGACAGGCGCGACTGTGACGGTATGCGGCGAAGGGCCGGCAAGGGTGCAGTCAACGCTACGTCCGGCTTGCCGTCCTGCGCTTCGATGCTCGCCGAAACGCCTGTCGCGGAGATATCGACCTTTATGTCCGTGAGCCATTTCGGAAGCTGGTAGCCATGGACACCGCGCACGCGGGCGATCTCGGTATCGACCGGAAGCGCCAGTACATGCGCGAAGAAGCTCTGCCGCCGCATCGAGCCGAGCAGTTCCAGCGCATTCGGCCCGCGCGCTCCCGGCCGGCGGATGACGACGGCGACCGAGACCTCGTTATAGGGATCGTTGTCGCAGACCGCATAGGAGAAGAAGGTGAGCGCCACGAGCCCATATCCCGGCAGCGCACGCAGCGGCTCGAGCTGCCCCGGCAACATCGCACGGATCTTCTTCACCGGTGCGAGCATCAAGGCCTGCACGTTGCTGGTACGGTAATAGAAGTTCGGCGCCCATGTGGGGCCGATCCGCGAGGGGACCATGACTTTCGGGATACGCCGAAAGAAATCGATATTGCCGGCGGCCGGGTCTTTCGCCACCTCGTCGAGATCGGGATTGGAGCGAAAGCGGTCGTAGTAACCGCCTTTCGGCACCATGACCTTGTGACCGCCAAAATCGACTTCCGTGAATTCATCAGCCATGAACGACGACTTTCCTCAATAATGCGCTCATTCTGCGAGCGGATGGTAACGTTAAAGTCCAGTTTAAGGTCAAGGGCCGCGCACGGCGCTCACTGACGGGTGCGATTTCGCCAGCCGGCGGTCAGGCTGCCTTCCGTGCAGCCATCCAGCGCCGATACTGACGGGCACTACGCTTTGCGGATACCTGCGCGGTAAGCAGCGCCCAGACCGGCGACACATTCGGCGCCGTGCGGCGGCGGCGGCTGAGGCGCACCAACTGGTAGCGGACAGCGGCCATATGCGCCGAAGATGCAACCGGCTTGTTCTTCCAGGTGATCGGCTTCAACGTCGGAGCGTCGTTTTTCCCGAGCTTCCAGTTGCGCGGCAGGTTCGGTTCGATGGCGAGCGCTGTCGCGATCCCTGCCATGGCCACGCCGCTTTCGATCACGGTCTCCGCCACCGCGCGACGCTTGATGCCGCCCGTGACCATCAGCGGCATCGTCGCGACCTCGGCGATCTTGCGCGCGAACTCGAGGAAGTAGGCTTCGCGCGCCAGGGTGCGGTCATCGCGCGCCGCACCCATCATCGCCGGCGCTTCGTAGCTGCCGCCCGACAATTCGACGAGATCGACGCCGAGCGGCGAAAGCATGGCGACGACGGCCTGCGCATCTTCCGGCGAGAAACCGCCACGCTGGAAATCGGCCGAGTTGAGCTTGACCGCTACCGCAAAGCCCGGAGAGACGGCCGCGCGCACGCTGCGAACGATATCCAGCAAAAGGCGGGCACGGTTTTCGAGGCTTCCGCCCCAGCGATCCTTGCGGTGATTGGCAAGCGGGGAGAGAAACTGGCTCAAGAGATAGCCATGAGCCGCATGGATCTCGACGCCGGTAAAGCCCGCGCGTTCCGCCAGCACCGCGGTGTTGACGAAACGGTGCTCGACCTCGGCGATGTCGGCGGGCGTCATCTCGCGCGGCACGGGGAAGACCTTGGACTGCGCGCCGAGATCGAGTGCGACCGCGGATGGAGCCACTGTCGGCTGGCCGAGCCCGGCGGGCATCTGACGGCCGGGATGATTGATCTGCATCCAGACCTGGCCGCCGCCAGAGCGCGCGGTGTCCGCCCACGTCTTGAAGCGCGCGAGGTAACGGTCGTCTTCCAGGACGACACCGGCCGGGCCGGTCATGGCGCGGGCATCGATCATCACATTGCCGGTGATGATGAGCCCGGATCCACCCTCGGCCCAGGCACGATAGAGGCTGATGAGTTCAGCGGAGGGTGCGTGGTCGCCGTCAGCCATATTCTCTTCCATCGCGGCCTTGGCGATGCGGTTCGGGATAGTGGCGCCATTGGGCAGCGTCAGCGGGGAAAACAGGGACATAAGAAGGTCTCCAAATTAGATTTGGACAGACCTTAACGTTTAAGCTAAGTTTAGGGTCAAGTGGCCTTCTGAAGGTTTTTTGCAGATGAACATCGGTGAACTGGCAAAGCGCACGGGGCTGACGAATTCGCGCATCCGCTTCTATGAAGGCGCGGGCCTCCTGAAGACGGTCGACCGCCGCCCGAATGGCTATCGCACCTATCCACCGGAGGCGGTGCTCGTGCTCGAACTGATCACCACCGCGCAGGCCGCCGGCTTCAGCCTGGATGAAATCCGCACGCTCCTGCCGCCCGACCTGGATCGGTGGGACCACGGCAGCCTGGTCGAGGCGCTCCGCCGCAAGGTGGCGGATATCGAAGCACTGGAAATGCGGCTGGCCCAGAGCAAGGCGCAACTCGTCGCGCTCCTTGAGGATATCGAGGCAAAGCCCGGCGACATGGACTGCGCCGCCAATGCGCGACGGGTTCTGTCCCGCATGCTCGGCAAGGACGTGGAAGGTCCGACCCTCGAGGCCGACGACACAAAGCTTCTCGGCAAGGCGGGCCGCCGACGTTCTGTCAAAACCGGTTAGGCACACGGCCTTCTCAGAGAAGAGCGGCCACTTTCTTCGCCGTCGCCTTGGCCGAGAAGGGATTCTGCCCCGTCACCAGCCGGCCGTCCACCACGACATGGGAGACGAAGGGCAGGAAGGCCTTCTCGTACAGGGCGCCGCGCTTCTTCATCTCCGCCTCCGCGTTATAGGGCATCTTCCGCGCAACCCCGGCCAGGATCTCTTCCGTCCAGGAAAAGCCCGTGATCCTACGCGTCGCGACCAGAAGGCTGCCGTCGGACAGGCGCGTGTTCAGCAGGCCGCAATAGCCATGGCAGACCGAGGAGATGACCCCGCCCTGCTCCCAGATGGCGCGCGTGATCCGCTGTAGTCCCTCGTCATCCGGGAAATCCCACATGACCGCGTGCCCGCCGGTGAAATAGACCGCGTCGTATCCGGTCGGATCGATCTCATCAGGCCGCACCGTCGAGGCCAGAAGCGCCATCCGTTCGGGATCGTCCAGCCAGACCTTGGCGGAGGCATCGAGGAGCGGCCATTTGAGGGCGCGCGGCTCCAGCGGCGACATACCGCCTTTCGGGCTGACGATATGCTGCTCATAGCCGCGCGCCGCGAACACGTCCCACGCATGGGTCAGTTCCGACAGCCAGAGGCCGGTCGGATGCGACGGATCGGTGTAGTGGGCAACGTTGCTGACCACATGGAGAACGCGCTTGCTCATCGTCACGAACCCTTCCTGCCCATAGAGGCCGCAGAAAAGACCGAATCGTAACCTTTAATCAAGGCTTAGGGTCAAACTCAGCCCCCTCTGGATCATCGCGCCGCTGAATGTAACATCAGCGATGCGAGGGCTCTTGGAATTTGCAGCCCCAACTTCACGCGACCGTCCTTACCGTCCGGGCTCACGATTAGCGCTGAACCGAAGGCGACGGCCGCAGGCATGCCGTACGCCAACGGGACTCCGTGCCCTCAATCTTCTAAGAATGGCCAGCGTTTTTCTCATCTTGGGTGAAAGCCAGCAATCAACACGCCAGCTCGATCCCCATCTAGCGCCTGGGATATCGCGCACGGGTTTCGGATGGCATCTCGCCGTAGGCCTTTCTGTAGATTTCGGCAAAACGGCCACGATGGAAGAATCCCCATCGCAACGCCGTTTCCGAGACCGAGTGCGCCGACGTCGGGTCAGACAGTTCAGCTCGAACGGCTTCAAGGCGGATTGTTTGTAGATAGACGGCGGGCGTCGTATCCTTGAATGACCGAAATGCGATTTCCAATGACCGGGAAGATATGCCGATCGCGTGCGCAACGCTCTGGATCGTTATTGGCCGCCCGATATTGTCGTGCATGAAGTCGATTGCCTGCTTAACCTGCCGCGGGGCAAGTGAGGCCGGTTCTCGGTTCAGATACTGCGTGAAGCGATTAGGTACATTGAGGAGAATGAGACTGGCGAGGGCCTCTGTCAATTGACCAATCCCCAGGGGAGAGGAAAGCAGTGGGCCCTGCGGGCGCATACCTTCTGTGATGGTATCGATCAAACGCATGATTGTCCTGCCAGACGGCGTCTCCGCGTCGAGTTGCGGGGCAAGGAGAAGCGAACCAGTCAGGGGACGGTCGAAAATACCGGCGGTAGTTTTCGCGATCATTGACCAATCGATGAAGAGACTATCGGTTTGATTGATCTCCCCGCGAAACCGCGACCGGTCCACTTCGACATTGTTGTTGAGCATTATTGAGCCCGAATCGCATTCGACTACCTTCGTACCCCAGCGAGCATCGAGCATGCCTTGGTTGATTCGGGAAATCATGAGCTTTTCGGGTGTCTCGCTTAGAGGCCAGAATTCCCAAGAGCCATGATAGCGAGTGGAAAGAAGGATCAATTCCCCTGAGGATGTGAAGTCTGCGGACCAGGGAAACTTGGGGGATTTGATCGTCTTTCCGTCAAACTCACCGAACGCCCGTGAGATGTGGTCAATCGCGCTTTCGCAGCCCTCGCCCGCAAGCTTCAGGCTCAAAGCCTCTGAACTATTGGCTCCCATATCTATCCCATCATCCCGAGGAACCGTGAAAAAGCAGACTACCTAATATAGCAATTCTTAGTCACCAGTAATCTCCGAACACACCGAAACTTGCGTCTTTCCTCATATTCCCGTGAACAAATATCCGAAGCAGTATCCATTTAGCGAACTCCAATTTGAGGGCCGGTTGATAGATACATTTTTCATTAAAGTTTCCTCGAAAAGAGTAAGGCGTGCAGCATCTGGTTGCAGACAAAACGACCGTAGGCCCTGCGACCATGTAAGAGCGCACTGAAACACGAATCCACTCAAACGCTACGTCATGACGACGGGCAATATCCTGCACCAGCGCGTGCCGGGATGTAAAACGTGCGATTGCCTTATCGTCTGAATACCTCCTGCACGGGGAAGGAGCAGATCACAGAATTGATAGGAGACGTAAGGTGAAAAACCTGTCTTTGAAAGCTGTCCTCATCGGCCTGATGGCCACATTGCTGGTCGTCATCGTGGCGCTTTCGGCCACCTCTCTACGAAATATCAATAAGATCGGTGCGTCGACGCAGGAACTCGGAGGCTACTGGTTTGAGCGCATCGTGTCAGCTCGCGAGGTGAAGGGTGCCTTCTCCGACATGCGTCTGGCCTATGCCCGATTTGCAATGGTTTCCGGCGACGCTGAATTCCAGGCCGAGGTCAGGCTTCTGGACGAGACGCAACGGAAGCTGATGGACTCAATCGCTAAATACGAAGCCGGGATCTCGACGGAAACCGGCAAGATCCTCACCGACAAGATTGAGGTTACCCTCAAAGATTACATCAATGAGGGCTTGCGCTATACCGAGCTTGTCAGGGTCGGCAACCGTGATGATGCGCATGACGTGTTCCAGGAGGCCATGAAGCCGCAGGCCGATAAGGCGAATGCCCTGATCGAAGAGCTGGTCGCCTTCATCACAGGCCGCGCCCACTCCAATGTGGAGGATGCCGACGCAACCGCGGACTCAGCTTTCCTCGTGACGGTCGCCGTTGCTTCCGTCGCCCTTATCATCAGCTTCATCGGCATGTATCTTGCTGTTGCCCGTGTCGCGACGCCCATCCAGCGTATCACCGACGCGATGCGCAAGCTCGCGGACGGCGATGTCGAAAACGCCGTGCCGTTCACTGAGCGCCGTGACGAGATCGGTGCGATGGCCGCCGCCGTCCAGGTCTTCCGCGACAATGCAATCGAACGCATCCGCCTCGAGCAGGAGACGGAAGCCAATCGCTCCATGAGCGAACGGGAGCGGATTGCCCGCGAGGAGCAGAAGGCCAAGGAAGCAGCTGATGTGAAATTTGCGGTAGACAATCTCGCCACTGGCCTCGAAAAGCTTTCGGACGGCGATATCTCCTTCCGCATCAGCCACCCCTTCGTGGAATCGCTTGACGCAGTGCGGATGAACTTTAACCAGTCCGCTGAGAAGCTCCAGGGTGCGTTGCTCAACGTCGCACAGAATGCCCGCGGTATCGACGCTGGAGCCAATGAAATCAAGTCGGCTGCGGACGATCTGGCGAAGCGTACGGAACAGCAGGCGGCAGCGGTGGAAGAAACCGCCGCGGCTCTGGAGGAAATCACGACCACGGTGAAGGACTCCACCAAACGCGCTCAGGAAGCCGGCTCGCTCGTCAGCCGTGCGAAGGCTGGCGCTGAGCAATCCGGCAATGTCGTCCGTAGCGCCGTCGTCGCCATGGAGCAGATCGCCAAGTCCGCTAACGAGATCAACAATATCATCGGCGTGATCGATGAGATCGCGTTCCAGACCAACCTTCTGGCTCTGAATGCGGGGGTCGAAGCGGCACGTGCCGGGGATGCGGGCAAGGGCTTCGCCGTCGTCGCGCAGGAAGTCCGTGAACTCGCCCAGCGTTCGGCAAACGCCGCCAAGGAGATCAAGGCGCTCATCACCACGTCGAACGAGCATGTCAGCCAAGGTGTCCAACTCGTCGGCGACACGGGCCGCGCTCTGGAGGTCATCGTCTCGGAAGTGCAGGAGATCAATCTCCATGTTTCTGCGATCGTCGATGCCGCCCAGGAACAGTCGTCGGGCCTCCAGCAGATCAACACGGCCGTCAACCAGATGGACCAGGACACGCAGAAGAACGCCGCGATGGTGGAGGAATCCACTGCGGCCAGCCATAGCCTCGCGCGCGAGGTTGCATCGCTGAATCAGCTTCTCTCACAGTTCAAGCTGGAGGGAAGCAATCGATCTGCCTCCAATGCTTCGGTTCGTCCGGCGACGAGCGCCGACCGTCCTGCCACTTCGCCTGTGCGTGCGCTCGGCCGCAAGATCGCCTCGGCCTTCTCGGGCAATGCGGCAATCGACACCTCGAAGGGTGAGTGGGAGGAGTTCTGATGAACGTGCTCCTCAACACGACGGCGGATGCCTTGGAGATCATCGCATTCATGCTGCATGGTCAGCAGTTCTGCGTGCGCACCACGTCCATCCGCGAAATTCGCGGATGGGCACCCGTCACGCCGATCCCGCATGCGCCGTCCGATGTGCTGGGAGTCATGAATCTGCGTGGAATGGTGATTCCCATCGTTGATCTTGCGATCAAGCTGGGCATGCCGCCCGCGAAGACGACCGAACGTAGCGCCATCGTGGTGACGAATGTGAAGGGTCAGACTGTCGGGCTGATGGTCGACCGGGTGTCGGACATCCTGACGATCTCCGGCTCCGAACTGCAGCCCGTGCCTATCGGCGTTGGTCTCACCTCGACAAGCTTTGCCGAGGGTATCTTTGCCCGCGACAAGGACATGATCTGCTTCCTCGATCTCGAAGCGATCTTCTCCAGTACTCTGGAGTGGCCCGAGGCTACGTGAGCCTCAATGCCTGCCCGGCGACGGTTTTGCGCGGGGCAGGCAAGCGATGACGCAACTCCCCTTTTGAAAGGCCCTGAAGGAGCCGCACATGGTATGCCATACCCAGCTCTCTCCGATTGGACTGGTTGATGCCACTCTCGCGCGCACCCACGCCGCGGGACAGAAGTCCGATCAAGATATGATTGCGTTCCTGTGGAAGATCGTCAGGGGCGAAGCCTCATCCAGTGAGATCGACGTATGGTCAAAGGCAAGAGTCGCTCGGCTCGATGCAGAAGCCCGGGTCACATATGCCGACATGCGGACAAACACGCCAGACGTAGTCGAGCTTTTGGGTCGGCTACGTTCGATACAGCAACAGATTGTGGACCTCAACAACGGACTCTCCACAGCATTTCCGGCCACCTGCCTTGAAGACGTAGAAGCCAGCCAAGGGCGGTAGCTATTCCGATGTATATTTCAGATCGCCGCTCACGCATCCTCGCTAAAGGCAAGGCCACGTTACGCCGGCTGTTGAAAACGACATTGCGAAATGGGGATTTATGGCCGGCGTCCCAGACCACTGTCTGCCTCGGGAATGGAAAGATACCGAGTCGTATCGTGACAGCTAGAGAAACATTGGCGAGAATAAGCATAGGGAAGCATTCGACATGGTCAGAATGAATTCTTTCACCGCTACCGGCAACACCACGACACAAGCCCTTGTCAGCTTGAATGACGCCATGGGCGAGACTACTCTGAACGCGAGCTTCGTATGCGTCTTCTACGATGCGAAACACGAGGACGAAGCGATCTTTCATTTTCTGCGTACCCGTTTCGAGGGTGCGGCGATCCTCGGCGGGACCTCCTGCAACGGCGTTGTGAATCAAGACGGACTGGCCGGATCGTGCTCAATTGGCCTGCTCGTTCTAGAGGACCTGGACGGCAATTACGGGACGGCCGCCGCGCGCCTTCACGACGATGCGGCTGATTGCGCCGAGCGGACCCTGCATGCTGCTCTTGAAAACGCCGACTGTGCGGGCGAGTTGCCCGAGCTGATCTGGATTTACCAGGCACCGGGACAAGAGGAGGCCGTAATAGAAGGCTTGCGCCGTGTCGTAGGCGATCGCTGCCCGATCATCGGCGGTAGCTCCGCCGACAACGACATTAGTGGGCAATGGCGGCAGATGGGACCGGACGGCGCGTTAGCTGACGGTCTCGTCGTCGGTGTCCTGTTCTCTTCTGGCGGCATCGGCTTCGCCTTCCAAGGTGGCTACGAGCCAAGCGGCGAAAGCGGCATCGTTACTCGGATCGGCTACGATCCGGTCGGCGAGTGCGGCGTAGTCACGCAGTCCTGCGGACGGCAGATCATTTCCATCGACGGTGAGCCGGCGGCGGAGGTCTATAATCGCTGGATTGGCGGTGCGTTAGGGGATAAGCTCGATGAGGGTGGGAGCATCCTGGCCGACACCACCATGCACCCGGTCGGTGTCGATGTCGGCAAGATCGAGGGGATCACCAACTATTTGCTGGTCCATCCGGATAGGATTCTAGCGGATGGGGTGCTTTCAACCTTTGCTTCCATCGAGGAGGGCACGCGGCTCTTCAGCATGAAAGGAAATCGGACGCGGCTTATTGACCGTGCCGGCAAGGTCGCTACGGCCGCAGCCGCCATGCTACCCAGAGGGGCCGATAGCCTTGCTGGCGGCCTCGTGGTGTATTGCGGCGGCTGTATGCTCGCAGTCGGAGACGAAATGCCCCACGTCGCAAGCGCCGTTACAGACAGCTTCCGGGGAAAACCGTTCCTGGGATGCTTCACCTTCGGCGAGCAGGGCGCGATCCTCGGAAAGAATGCCCATGGCAACCTGATGATCTCAGCCATCGCCTTCGGAGAGTGAGTCCGGCACGATGGAAGGCTCTGAAGAACTCAGGGAAGCACTAGTAACGCTCCGCAGAGAAAACGATCTTCTTCGCATTGAGAACACCCATGCCAACCTCCTTTTGAAGGCGTTGGACGCAGTCCTATGTGTGGACGGCGATGATGATCCCTTTGCCGGCGTATTCTCCGCGTTGATGCCGGTGTTCGAGTGCTCCCATGCAATCGTGCTGATTGAAGAAGAAAACGATGGAGAAGAGCTGGAATGCGTGGCAGCAAGTACCGAGATGGCGGTAGGCTCGCGCTGGATACAGGACAAACTTCTCGGTAAGGCGCTTTCCGGTCGGATCGTCACCACGGTTGCGGTGGTTGGCGCCACCTCCTGGCCGAATGTGCCCGGTCTCGATCTCGTCGGCAACGAGCCGGCTCTCTATCTACCGCTCGGCGTGCGTGGGCGGCGGGGTCTTATGCTGCTTCTGCGCGGCTGCGACAGTCCAGGATTCGACCGGGCGCATGCCGCACTGGCAAAAAAATTCTCGCTGCTGGCCTCCCATGCCTTCGCAGCGAAGCGTGCTAGCCAGACGGAGGCAGAGAGCCACCGCCTACTGCATCTGACGGAACGGCTTGAAGCCAGCCAACGAGCGTTGCAGTATCGGGCAAATCACGACCAACTCACCGGCCTGCCGAACCGCGCCTACATACAGGAACTCGTTGGGAGCATGATCAGCCGCAAGGGACCGGGCGAGAAACTGGCTCTGGCGTTCATCGATCTCGATGACTTTAAACGGGTGAATGATGTTCATGGACATGCGGCCGGCGATGCTCTGTTGCAGGAAGTATCCGTGCGTATCCGATCGGAGATCCGCCATACGGATATTGTCGGCCGGATAAGCGGCGACGAATTCGTGATCATGCTCGATCCCATTGGACGACGGTCCGATGCAGCCGGCGTCGTCACCAGAATGCGCAAGAGTATGCGCCAGCCATTGCGGATCGATGGTGCGGAAATTCAGCCCTCCGCATCAATCGGCGTCGCCATTTACCCGGAACACGGCAAAGACTACGAAACGCTTCGCCGTCATGCCGACATGGCGATGTATCGAGCTAAGACCGCTTCCAAAGGCAACATCGCATTCTTCAACCGCGAACTTGGGCGTGCCGCGACCGAAAAGCTCAAGCTCGAGCAACGGCTACGCCATGCGCTTGAAATCCGTGCCTTCCGTTGTGCGCTTCAGCAGAAAGTCGATATACGCAGTCAAGCCGTCATAGGCTTCGAGGCTCTTATGCGATGGGTGGATGAACGGGGCGACGTTCAAGCGCCGGGACAATTCCTGCCGGTGGCCAGCGAACTCGGTCTCCTTGACGACATGACCTTCCAGCTTCTCGATGACCTGCTGGGCAAGCTGCCGTATCTCGACGCGCAATTTGGCACGACATTGCGCTACAGCATCAACATCTCCCCGGTGCAGGCGGCGCGCAGCCCGTTTATGCAAAAGCTCGTTCAGCGCCTGCAGGATTCCGGACGCGCCGCGTCCTTCATGTTGGAGCTCACGGAGGAGACCATCGCCGCGACGTGCTCATTCCAGACCCATATACTACCCCTGCTTCGGGAAGCAGGGATCGGACTTTCCATCGATGATTTCGGAACCGGCTATTCATCGCTCGCCACCCTAGCTGATCTGACGGCTGACGAACTCAAGATCGACCGATCGCTGATCACCACGATCCACCAGCGACCACGCAACCAGAGCATCCTGCGGGCAATCGAGTCTATGAGCGCCGCCCTCAGTCTCGCGGTCGTCGCCGAGGGAATCGAGACTGTCGATGAGAACCTTTACCTGCTGGCGCGCACACGCATCAACATCGGACAAGGCTATCTATTCCATAAACCAGAGCTGCTCACCGAATTGATACGGCCTCTTCAGAGCAAAAAGAACCCCTCCCTTCGTATTAGTGCAGGGAGAGCTTGATCGTGTTCACACATCACAAATACAGCAATTTGCCCCGCGGCACGATGGAAGTATCATCCTGTTCTGGGCGTGTTCCTCGACACTCAAGACGAAGCAAGAGGCACGGTCTGTTGATTGCCACCGAGAGCTGGCCCGCGTCAGCACTCAGCGCAAATCAACACCCCGAGGATGTGAATTCTGCGGACCAGCGAATTAAGGGATTTGATCGTCCTGCCATCAAATTCACCGGAGCCCTGTGAGATCTTATCGATCGCGTTTTCGTAGCCCTCGCGAGCAAGCTTTAGACTCAGGGCTGCCGAACCATTGATTCCCATGTTTTATACCGTCGCACCAAGGAACCTAAAAAAGCGAACTACTCAATATAACAGCGCTTGGGCACCGACTAACTTAAGCCCACTGAAATTTACGTCTTTCCTCATATTTCCGTGAACAAATATCCGAAGCAGTATCCACTTAGCGAATCCCAATTTGAGGATCGGCTGATGAATACATTTTCCGTTAAAGTTTTCTCGAAAAGAGTGCTGCATGCAGCATTATGCTGCAGACAAAACGATCATCGTGCCCGCGACCATGTAAGACCACACTGAAACACGAATCCGTCCAAACGCTACGTCACGACGATGAGTGATATCCTTCACCAGCTCGTGCCAGGATATAGAACTGCGGCGGCCTCATCGTCTGAATGCCTCCTGCACAGGGAAGGAGCAGATCACGGAATTGATAGGAGACGTAAGGTGAAAAACCTTTCTTTAAAAGCTGTCGTCATCGGCCCGATGGCCGCATTGATGGTCGCTAACGTGGCCCTTTCGGTCACCTCTCCACGAAATATCAACATGATCGGTGCTTCGACCCAGGAACTCGGAGACTACCGGTTTCAGCGCATCGTGTCGGCTCCCGGGGTGATGGGAGCCTTCCCCGACATGCGTCTGGCATATGCCCAATTTGCGCTGGTTTCCGGCGACGCTGAATTCCAGGCCAAGGCCAAGCTTCCGGCCGAAGTCCAGCCGAAGTTGACGGACGACATCGCCAAATACGAAGCCCGGATCCCGACAGAGACTGGCTAGGTCCTCACCGACAAAAAATTGAAATTGTCCACCTCGGAGCATCGGAAATAACGCGGCAAGTGGCAAGCCGTTACGCAGTCCAGTCGCAGCATCGCGGTCAGGCAAAGGCGCAATAATCCACATACCAAGTGTTATGAATCGGGGGCGCATTGTGAACGGAAGCAGAGTCGGTACATCTATTGCAGCCATAAGACAATTCATGTCGGTATCGACCGACAACACGGAGTTGTTGCGAGCGCAGCTCGACGCATTGTCCCGCCTAGTTCCCTTGCTCTATTTCATCCTCACCGCGAACGCCTGGGGACTGGCGCACACCTTCATCGGCAGGGCACCCGACTGGCTCAGCCTGTATGTTGTGATCGGATTGAGCGCCATCTGCGCCATTCGACTGGTTCAGTGGTGGCGTAAGAAAGGCGTCAAGCTGACGGATGAACAAGCCGCAAATGAGCTGAGGCGGACGAACAGGATATCCGCCGTTCTCGGTATATCGTTCTCCAGCTGGGCACTCGCGCTGTTTCCCTACGGAGATACCTATGCGCAAGCTTATGTCGGAACCTTTCTGATTGTCGCCATGCTGAGCTGCATGCTGTGCCTAATTCACCTGCGCTCCGCCGCGGTGATCGTCGCCCTGACTGTCAGCATCCCCTTCGCGACGTTCTTCGCATTGAGCGGAATAGAGACGCTGATCCGCACCGCCATCAACGTCGCGCTGATCACCGTGGCGGTCGTGATCGTCATCTTGATCCAGTATCGCGACTTCACGCGCATGATCGCGGCGCAGAAGCGGACGGAGTTGCTGAGCAACGAGAACCTGCGGCTCGCCAACCTAGATAGCCTCACCGGCCTTCCAAACCGCCGCGCCTTCTTCGTGCATCTGGACGAGGTGTTCAGGACTGCGAAAGCGAAGCGAACCCGGATCACCCTCGGTGTCATCGACCTCGACGGGTTCAAGCCGGTCAATGACCTTTACGGCCATGCCGTGGGTGACAAGCTACTGGCCGCCGTGGGCGACAGGCTGTCCTCTCATTGCTCTTCCGCGACATTCTTCATGGCACGGCTCGGTGGTGACGAGTTCGCCTATGTGGTGATCGACGCACCGGATGACGAGGCCATCGTCACGCAGGGCAAGGAGATCGCGGAGCTGCTGCGGGCTCCCTTCGCGCTGCCTGAAGCCACCGTGCAGATTTCGGGATCGGTGGGAATCTCGGTCTATCCCGAGATGACGAGCAGCCCCGATCATCTGTTCGAGCAGGCCGACTACGCGCTCTATCATGGCAAGAGCACGCGGCGCGGCAGCGCCACCCTGTTCTCGGCCGACCACGAAGCGCAGATCAGCAGCGATGCCCGCATCGAGCAGGCACTTAAACGCGCCGATCTGGAGCAGGAACTCTCCGTCGTCTTCCAGCCCATCGTCGACATTCGCACGCAGGCGGTGACCGGCTTCGAGGCGCTGGCGCGCTGGACCAGCCCGACCATCGGCCGGGTCTCGCCTGGGCAGTTCATTCCGGTCGCCGAGCGTGCCGGAATCATCGGAAGCCTGACCCGACCTCTGCTGAAGAAGGCCCTGACTGCGGCCGCGCAATGGCCGCTGGATACGCGGCTTTCCTTCAACCTCTCTTCCTACGACCTCAATTCGGCCGAAAGCGCGCTGGCGATCATGGCGCTGATCGAGAACGGCCCGTTCGATCCCCATAGACTTGACCTGGAAATCACCGAGACGGCGTTCACCCATGATTTCGAGCAGGTCCAACGATCTATCGGAATGCTCCGGTTGCTTGGGTGCGGATTTTCGCTGGACGATTTCGGAACCGGCTATTCCAGCCTCTCGCGCCTGCACGCCCTGCCGTTGACGAAGATCAAGATCGATCGTAGCTTCGTCACCGGGCTTCACAACAGTCCGGCCAGCTACAAGATCGTCAAATCCCTTCTGGCCCTCAGCCGCGACATGGGCCTCGATTGTGTCATTGAAGGTGTCGAGACGTACGACGAGCTTACCGCGCTGAGCCAGCTGGGCGGGGTGCTGGTTCAGGGCTACTTCTACTCACCGCCCATCGCCGCAGACGTGACGGCGGCGTTCCTGAGTGGTCCGGTTGTCGGTGGTCTCTCAGATCAGCAACACCCATGCACCGCGATCGACCAGAACTCGTTCTATGCCGGCCTGTCCGATGGCGTGATGGATTTCATCAGGCAGTTCGACCCGAACACGCTCACCCCTCTTCTGGAAGGTCTCGCCGCCAGCGACATGGCGACGGCGATCTTCGATCCCGAGGACAGGCTGGTATTCGCCAGCCCGGCATTTCGCGACCTCTATTGCGTTCCGGAGGGCGAGCAGACCTTTTCGAGCATCATCCGCAATTGCCACCTGACCCGTCAGGGTCCACAGATCGACACCACCGACATCGACGCGTGGCTGACGATGGCCAACAGCCGGCGGCGTACCGCCAAGCACCGTAAGTTCGAGGTCGATCTTGTCGATGGCCGCTGGCTTTGGGCGTTGGAGACGACCTACGGCGAAGGCTGGGTGCTTATCGCCTTCATGGACCTCACCACCTTCAAGAGGAAGGAGATCGATCTACGGATCGCGCGAGATGCCGCCGTGCTGGTGGCGGAGACCGATCACCTCACCGGCCTAGCCAGCCGTCGCAGCACCATGAATTACCTCGACGACTGTATCAACGCGGCGGCAGATGCGCCGCTCGCCGTGGCGCTCATGGACATAGACCACTTCAAGCACATCAATGACGCTTTCGGCCATGACGTTGGCGACAAGGTGCTCCAGCGTTTCGGCCACCAAGCCAAGGGCATATTCCGCAACAGCGACCGTGTCGGCCGTCTGGGCGGCGAAGAATTCCTGCTGATCATGCCGAACACCGATCGGAAGTCGGCACTGCGAGCCCTACAGCGTTTCAGCCGCCAATGGGAGCGCGTGAGTGGCCAAGACGACGCGAACATGCACTGCACGTTTTCGGCCGGTCTGGCCCAATGGCAGAGCGGCCAGAGCGCGACCGACCTCTACCGCATCGCGGACCAGGCGCTGTATGCGGCGAAGAATTCCGGACGCAACCGCGTCGTGACCGCCGACAATACCTCAAACTCAAGCAGGGGCAACACGACAACCGCAGCCTGACGATGGCATTGGTCCAGACCACAACGATGGAGATCGGCTTTGATCGTGTTCACGTATCGGAATTCCGTGGCGGACCCTGCCGCACGCTGGAAAGATGCTGGTATTCTGGACTCGTTCTTCGACACCCATGATGAGGCCAGAGGCGTGGTCCTGGAAATGCGCAGCGAGATCATATCAGCCGCTTCTGACGACTGGTTGCCAGTCCATATTGAGCGTGTGGAGCTTGCGCCTATAACGGGGCGGCAATTCCTGACCCTCATCAATAAGGGGATCGGTCAGTTCGTTCGCGCCTGCGAAATCGTGGAGACAATAGACTGACAAAGAGTCAGCTAGCCCGGCAAGAGGTGCTAATTTTGCAGACACGAAAACGTATCCGGCTACATGAGCTGCGGGTGGGGATGTTTATCGAGGAACTGGATAACCAACGTCGGAGTGCGGATGGTCCATTTCGCCCGTGCCTGATCTCGACACCCGCCCAAATAGCGAGACTAATGCATACAAAGGCCATGAGCGTTGTCATCAACGTGGAAAAGGGCCTCGACCTTCACCATGGGGCACCGCCGCCCGGAGTTTTCGATCGGAAGGCCATAGAAGCCAGCCTGCTTTCAAACTTCTCGCCGAAAGACGTGGAAGCGGCACGACACTCCATCACGGAAACAAAGCCGGATATTCGGAACGTGCTTGCTGAGGCCAGGATCAGCGGCGGGTTTGCCGCAAGGGCCGCGACGACTGCCGTTGAGCGGATCATGTCGGCGGCCATGGACAACGCCGGCGCACTCATAGGGGTCGCCAAGCTGAAGGCGCATGACGAAGTCACCTATCTTCATTCCCTCGCCGTTAGTGCGCTGATGATCGCCTTCGGCCGAAATCTGGGACTTGATGAAGATGATGTGCGGCTTCTTGGAATTGGCGGTCTAGTCCATGACCTCGGCAAGATGACGCTGCCATCTGCTATCCTAATGAAGGCGGGGAAACTGACAGCCGAGGAAATGGGGATCATGCGGACACACACCCAGCGCGGCTACCAGGTGCTTTCCAAGATCGACACCACACCGCAAGAAGTGCTCGATATTTCCCTTTTTCACCACGAGAAATTCGACGGCACGGGTTATCCTCGACGGCTAGTCGGCGCGCAGATCCCGTTTTTTGCCCGAATCGCTGCAATCTGCGATGTGTACGATGCCCTGACAACAATCAGACCTTACAAAAGAGCGCTATCGCAGCGAGAAGCGATTGATCTTATGATGGCCTCTGAAGGCCAGTTTGATCGCGAACTTCTGTCCGCGTTCCTTTCAAAGATGATAATCAACGGCACGCTTCACTAGCGCTCGTGGACAAAGGGTATCCATAGTTTGACTGGTGCGATAGCGACGAAGCCGAGGTAGGATTCCTTGGTGTTGTCATAGCGGGTCGCAACGCGCCGCCAGTTCTTCAGCTTGTTAAAGAGCCGTTCGATCTGGTTTCGCCATTTGTATTTGGCTTTGTCGTGCGCGATCGGTTCGCGCCTGTTGCTTCTTGAAGGGATGACAGAGGTGGTTCGGTTTGTCTGAACAGTTTCGGGCGTCTTGCTAAGTGGATTTCTGCCTCGATTATGCCGCCACCATCATTGGTGCCAGCGCGTTGAAGTAGGCCCGATCCGGCGTCTGCCGGTCAAGGGATGAATGTGGGCGTCGGCTATTGTAAAAGGTCAGATATCGGCCAATGCCGACGCGGGCCTCGGACACGGTCTTGTAGGCGTGGAGGTAGACTTCCTCGTATTTGATCGAACGCCAGAGCCGTTCGACAAACACGTTGTCCCGCGACGCACCCTTGCCATCCATCGAGATGGCGATTTCCGCCTTCTTCAGCACCGCCGTGAAGTCCATCGAGGTGAACTGCGATCCCTGGTCGGTATTGAATATGTCGGGTTTGCCATAGCGAGCCAGCGCCTCCTCGACCGCTTCGATGCAGAAGGATGCCTCCATCGTAATCGACAGCCGCCACGACAAGACCTTCCGGCTGAACCAGTCGACGACGGCGCAGAGATAGACAAATCCCCGCGCCATGGGAATGTAGCTGATGTCCATGGCCCAGACCTGGTTGGGTCGGGTGACCGCCAGCTTGCGCAGGAGGTAGGGATAGATTTTGTGACCAGGCGCTGGCTTGGAGGTGTTCGGGCGGCGGTAGATCGCCTCGATGCCCATCTTCTTCATCAGCGTGGCGACGTGTAGCCGCCCGGTCTCCAACCCTTCTCCTCTCAAGAGCCCTTGCAACATCCGACTTCCGGCAAACGGGTAGTCGAGGTGCAGTTCGTCGATCCGCCGCATCAAGGCCAGATCGCCGTCGGACACTGGACGTGGAGAATAGTAGACGCTGCCACGGCTGAAGCCGAGAAGCTTCGCCTGGCGCACGACGGATAGCTTGTGCTCGCGGTCGATCATTTCTTTCCGCCCAGCAATCCCGCCTTGCCGAGCGCACCGGATAAAAAATCGTTCTCCAGTGTCAGTTCGCCGATCTTGGCGTGCAGCGTTTTGACATCGACGGTCGGACCCGTTGGCTCCGCCTTCGTTTCATCGCCGAACACACCCGTCGCCCCCTCAAGAAGCTGGTCTTTCCACTGCTTGATCTGGTTGGCATGCACATCGAACTGCTGGGACAATTCCACCAGCGTCTGATCACCTCGGATGGCGGCGAGCGCCACCTTTGCCTTGAAAGCCGGGGTATGATTCCGGCGCGGTCGTCTCGTCATGGTTTCTCCTGTTCCCGGCATCTAAGCCGAAGTCAGGCAGAAATTCCACTTATCCAACCTGTGCAGATTTCCCGAGCCAGCTCTCATGGCAAGAGTGGAAGCGGCTGGCTTCGCAGCGGTGATGGCACCATTAACGAAAATCAACCGCAGGGGTGGTTTGTCGGCTGGGCTCGTAAAGGTGGACGGCAAATTGTCTTTGCACGGTTCCTTGTGGGCAAGGAGAAGTCTGAAACACCTGGCGGCACCGTGGCGCGCAATACCCTGCTGTCGGACGTTCCAATCATCGCGGCCAGCCGTTGAAAGCTACTATTTGGGGCAAGCTCGCGGGAAACCCGCAAGATGTTGCCGATGATCGCATAATGGTGGGCTTCCTGTGGAGGCGGCGACGACGCGGGGTCGCGAATGCCGAATAGAGGGGAACGCGATTCCAAGGTTTCGGATGGGTATCAGACCTTATCCGACGATCGGAGCCGCGCTGTACGGGCTTCCCTGACGGTCGTTTTCCGACCCGCAAGCCCGAAACAGGCGGATTCCTATGTCTTGACCTTACGCGGCCTCTTTCAGCGCCGCGTCGGTCTCTACTGGAGAAGGCAACGCGGTCGACCGGCGCGGCTTCCTCTGCTTCTGAAGCTTCGAGGTCTCGAATTCTGCGAGAACGGCAAGCGCCCGTCGTAGATCGCTCTTGGTGCTTTTCGGGAGGACGTCGAAACCAGGCGCGACTTCAAGGGCGAGAATTTCGTGGCCATTATCGATGGTTAGCCATCTAGCGCGATTTCCTTGCCATCTGGGATGGCTTTCTCTATATAAAAGGGACACTCTCGACGAGGCGCGCCATGTCCGAACCACAGCTTTCCATTCGAAGCGGCAAGGCCCGCGATCTTGCTCACGCCCTTTCGCGCCGCACCGGCCAGCCGATCAACCGGCTCGTCGAGCTGGCGCTCGAGCGTTACGACCAGGAGCTGCGAAACGACAAGACGCGCTTTCCGATGGACGCCGTCTGGGATCTCGCCGCGGAAGATTTGCGAAACATAGCGCCCGGCGCGACTTCAAATCACGACGAGTTTTACGACGAGAACGGCCTGCCGATATGATCGCTGTCGATACGTCGGTCATCGTCGCGATCTCTCTGGGAGAACCGGAGGCCGATACGTTCAGACCGTTGATGGGCCGCGAGCCGGTCATCATCGGTTGGCCGACCCTGTTTGAAGCCCGGATGGTGCTTTCGGGCAAAGGTTTCGTCAGCGCGGCGAAGATAATCGAGCGGCTTGCCGACACGCCGAATGTGACGACCGTCGTCTTTGACGAGAAGCACTATCGCGCGGCCGAAGACGCTTTCGAACGATTTGGCCGCGGTCGTCATCCGGCCGCGCTCAATATGGGCGATTGCTTTTCCTATGCCGTCGCAGCCCTTTCAAAGGCGCCGCTTTTGTTCAAGGGACATGATTTCGGGCAGACGGACCTGAAGCTTCACCCGTCATCGGCCATGACATGAGGAAAACCGATCAGCAGGCCGTCGATCGTCGCGCTCAGGAACTCGATACCATTGCCGCCGTCCTGCCGATCGACCGTCGCGATGACCTCGCCGAGTTGCTGACCGACCGGGATGTCGAGACGCTCCGCCATCTCGTCAATGACGGCATGGGAGCCAATACCCTGCGGGCGCTGGCGTCGGATCTCGCTTATCTTGAAGCCTGGGCCGTTGCGGCGACCGGCGGTTCCCTGCCCTGGCCGGCGCCCGAGGCCCTGCTCCTCAAATTCGTCGCGCACCACCTTTGGAGTCCGCAGCGCCGCGAAACCGATTCCGATCACGGCATGCCGACGGAGGTCGACGAGATCCTTCGCCAACAGGGGTTTCTCAAGGCGACCGGTCCGCACGCGCCCTCGACCGTCCGCCGTCGGCTGTCGAACTGGTCCACCCTGACGAAGTGGCGCTGCCTCGATGGCGTCTTCGCCTCGCCTGCCCTGAAGGCGGCCATCCGCCTCGCCGTTCGCGCCGCGCCGCGGACACGTCGCCGCAAGAGCGCCAAGGCGGTCACATCGGATGTCCTGGAAAAATTGCTGGCGACCTGCACGGCCGACAGCCTGCGCGATCTCCGCGACCGGGCGATCCTCATGGTCGCCTTTGCCTCCGGCGGCCGGCGGCGCAGTGAAATCGCGGACCTGCATTGCGAGCAGCTGACCGCCGAGCCGCCGATCGAGCGCGAGGGCGGCGCGCCCCTCCCCTCTCTTGCCATTCATCTCGGCCGGACCAAAACCGCCGACGGCGAGCAGGACGAAACCGTCTATCTCACCGGCCGTCCCGTCGAAGCGCTGAATGCCTGGATGAAGGCGGCAAGCATAGACAAAGGCAGCGTGTTTCGGGGGATCGGGCGTTGGGGTGCCGTGTCGCGACGGGCGCTCGATCCTCAGTCCGTCAATGCCATCATCAAGCAGCGGGCGCTCCTGGCCGGTTTGGACCCGGCCGACTTTTCCGCGCATGGCTTGCGGTCCGGATACCTGACGGAAGCCGCCAATCGCGGTGTTCCCCTGCCTGAAGCGATGGAGCAGTCCCGTCATCGCTCGGCCCAGCAGGCATCGAGCTATTACAACAGCGCGACGCGCCGCACAGGGCGGGCGGCCCGGCTCCTATAAATGCATGATCGAGGTCTTCCCGATCGGGCGAATGGCTCAGATCACCGGCGCAGAAGCCACGTCATCACCACCATGCCGGAAATGGCAAACATTGCCCAGGCAAGAATGTGTGTGACCATGTAGGCGATTCCGAGCGGCGACAACGAGTTGCCCGCATCCATCCCGACGCCGAAGCTGGCCGTCAGAAACAGGGCCAGCACGATGATGGCATCGGCCAGGGATTTGTAGACGAAGATGCCGCCTCCCTGCTCGTTGAACTCGAAGCGCGCCGCGATCGCGATCGCCGCATCGATGATCAGCGCTATGAGGATCGCATTGAAAGCCGCCATGTTTCTCGACGTGTGCAGGCTGGCCCGCACGAGATCGTCTGCCAGAAACTGCACGGCCCAGTAAATCACGGCGGCCGCGGCCACATACTTCAGGAAGCCGAGGTTGAAAGGATCTGATTTTTTGTCCATCGCCGTCCCACAAAACCGCTCAAAGGACGCCGCTTTTAACGTGACAATCGGTTCGCGCCAACCCGCCCGGACCGCCGGGCCCTCCCACTTGTCCCGTGAGGAGCAAAGAAAAGCCCGGTGCGGGAGGAGGAGCACCGGGCTTCTATTCCGGCTGACAACGCGGGAGGAGGTGCATCGCCAGCAGTCGGAAACCGCTGGGAGGAGGAGTGCGGCTCCGACATCTACAATCTATGTTGCATTGCACAAATTTTCAAGGCTCATCCCGCATTTATATGCCGGGATCGCCAGCGTCTCGGTCAAGGGCGGCCGCGAGCGCCGTGACCAGCCCTACAATTTTCCGCCGTGTGGTTGTTGAAGCAATCTTGGCGAACGCGACGTTGAGATCCTTTCCCTCATTGGTCTCGATGAAGCTCACCAGTTCCGGCGCCGCCGATGGCGGATCAAGCGCCGCATCGGCCACCTCCCCACGGAAGAAATAGGAAGGCGGTAGCCCGAGCATATTCGCGATGACAACCAGGCGGCTCGCGCTGACCCGATTGGTCCCTTTCTCGTACTTCTGGACCTGCTGAAACGTCACCCCGAGTTTTTCGGCCAGCGTGTCCTGGCTCATGCCCATCAGCCGGCGCCGCGCCTTGATCTTCGCGCCGACTTCGACATCGATGGGATCAGGCACCTTCGCCATTTGCGCCTCCCTCGATCGTCGCGACGATATCGTATGTCCCAATAATCGCGCCTACCCCTTCGTTGAGCAGTGCGAGCATCGCGTCCCTCGTGATCGGAACTGTCTCGATACGCTCGAGCCGCATCGGCGGAAGGACATGATCCGGTTCGTCAGCTACGGCATCGCGCAGCTCGACGACGGCAGCACGAGCCTTCTCCGCGCTGGCGAAAAAAGCGTCGCCAATGCCGTCGTTCCGCCAGCGCGGTTGCTCGCTTGGGAAAACGAGCGAATAGGTGAAGAACGTGAAGGAGGGTGCAGGTGACACTCGGTTTCCTCCAAGAGCAACTCGCGGTACGCCCCCGCTTCTGCTCTTTGACCCCTGGTGATCGGGGAGTTGGAAACCGCATAGCACGGCCCTACGGCCTTTAGCTCCGAGGAACCTGTTGCATACGCCGCAGGATCCCCGACCGCAAAGGTCGAAGAGTGGTGCCATGTCGCGACACCTGCCTAGCTATGAGGGGTTTCCACGCCCCAAAGCAGCGCGTGACTGCTTCAGCCGTGAGTCTAGGCGATCACGCGGCGCGGTGCAAACACTCAGAGTAGAAATTCCGAATGAATTCAGTCGATAGATGCTGAAGATGGTTCCCCCAATATGCGCCCAGCGATATGGCTGCGTTTCAGCATCAGCGAAACAGACGGCCAGTTGTGCGGCCAGACGGAAGGTGAACGCCATGGACGAGCAGGACGAGACAATGACGATTTCCAGCCGAAGCGATTTTGCCCTTTGGGCAATCGAACGGGCAAAGGCGATTGTTGCAGACGAAGGCGGCAATCTCGCCATCGCCACGCGTGACCACGGGGACGACGAAGTTGCCGCAGCGGCCAACGCCCTTGGTCAGGCCATCGTGAACGCCTTGCTGGAAGTCTATGACGGCCTGATGGAGGAATAGGAGCTATCGCTCCGCGCCATCCCGGTCATTGCCGCGCTGGCGCTCCTGTTCGGCTTGCCGGAGGATCTGCTGACGCTGTTCGTCCTGCGCAGTTTTCGCAGTACCGACCTGCTCGCGCGCAGCGCGCGCGGCGCGGCCGGCGGCGATCGCCTGCTGCTGGGCGGCGATGGCAGGATCGACATTCGCGGGCGTCGGACGATCGAGGGTCTGGCTGTCATCGATGCGCGCCGCCGTCGGCGTGCCCCCTCCCCCGCCGGCCTGCAGGGTCGACGGCATCTGCTGCATTTGGATGTCCCGGCGCTGCTCTTCGAAAAGAGCCGCGATTTCCTTGCGCATTTCCTCGACCGCCTGGCGCTCGGCGCCACTGTCGACCATCCCTTCGAGGCGATCCATCGACTTGTTGGCGCGCGCAACGCGCTCATCGAATTGTTCGAGCGATAGGGGCATGGCATTTTCCTTTTGCTGTTGAATGGTTGCGATCAGGGTCTTGAATTCCGCCAGTGGCTCGTCCGGCGGCGCAGCGGACCGCTCGGTCAAGCTATCGAATTTCTTCTGCAGCCAAGGCGACGGCGCACCATGCTTCGCGGAGCCGACCGCCTCGACGACGACGGCGGCGCGCACTCCATGCGCCAGCAACCGCGCCTGAAATTCTCTGGCAACGGACCGTGTCTTGGAACCGGGACCAAACTCGTCGTCCTGCTTGGCCAGCTCGCGCTCGATCTTGCTGACGCTCGCGGTCGTTGGCGCCAGGACCTGGACGGACTTCCCCACAACGGAAATCAACTTGGCATCGACGCCGATAGCACCCTCGACAAGAACAGCGACCGTCTCGCGCAGCATGACCTGTTCGACTTCCAACCGGAGCAGAACGAAGCCGCTGGCGCGCGAAGGGGCTCGCGGTGCAGGAGTGGTCGCCGCGGCTGCGAACCTGTCGGCTGCCGCGATGACGGATGGCTTCGCCCCGGCCTGCTTCAGCGCGATGGCCGTCGCCTGCCATTTCGGGGCGAGCGCAAGGTTGCCGTTGGCGAGCGTCGCACGATCGGCAACGGCTGCCCGCTTGCGCTCGACACGCTGATTGACCGTGGCGGACTTCAGATAGCGTGGATCGGATCGGCCGCGCTCATAGGCGCCGGCCTGTGCCTGGCTATAAGGCCGCGTTGCCGCCACATCGGCGCGGCGTGTGGCAACCATGGCAATGCCGTGCCCGCGCGCCTTCTCGGCAAACTGCTCCCGCCATGCGTAAAGTTCCGGTTTGGTGAGACGCAAGGCTTTGCCGACATCGTCGCGTGCCGAGATCATCGCGTGGACATGCACATGACCGGTATCAGGGTGATGAGCGGTGATCCAGCGATGACCCGCCACCTGCTCGCTGAGGAAGTCGCGCACGGCGCGTTTCATCGCCTGCGCATCCGTACCCGCACGGGCGGAGAAAATCACATGGAAGGCGTTGCGCGGTTCGACCGTGCGGATATCGGCCGACCAGCCCCGCCAAATCCCGTCGGCGACATCCTTCACCGGCGCGCCACGCTTGACCGCCTCGCCGGCGCTGGTGACGACGTGCTTCTGGGCTCGGAGAAACTTCTCCATAAAGTACCGGCCCGATTTGTCGGAGACCGCAGCGCCGACAATCCGCACCTCGGCCATAACACCAGCGTCCGACATCCTGCCTGCGATATCCGCCTCGGCCTTGTCGAGCGTGCGGGCCGGGCCTTCATCCTTCTCGCGTGCCCTGAGCGCGCCGGCGATTTTCTTCGCGGGCAAGTTTGTGACGGCATAGACGGAGACACTTCCGTCTTGTTGGCGGGAATAGAGGAAGGGCTTGGCGCCGAAGGCCGCATTCAAGGCCTCGTGCAGCTCTTCGTCACTGACAGCGTCCACCAGTTTGATCGACAGAGTGGCAACAGCATCCAGGGCATAGGGTTCGCGAAACTCCGACACCCAGCCCTGAAGGGCAGCGGCCCGTTCCTCGCGGCTGGCAATTGCGCCCCCGTCCTGGTCGAAGATCGGGATATCCGCCTTGCCCTTCTCACCGTTCTCCTTTTCGACCTCGCGCGTTCCCAGATAGGTCATCAGGCCAGCGGCCGACGCCCTGCTCGAAACCGTCGACGTGACCTTGATCACCACGGGCTGCGCGCCAGCCGCGACCGCCGCGCGGCTTGTGCTCTCGGCCGATGCTTGTTTCGCGGCGGTCGGCCGACCACCATGCGATCGGACGATACCAGCTCCCTTGGTCGATCCCCCTCCCCCGCCGCCTGACCTTTGGCGCTCATCATCCATTTCCGGGTTCGCGTCCGCACCAAGCGTCCCGACCAAGGCGATGATTTCCCGCGGCGTGGCCTGCGCCGGCTGCAGGATGGTGTCGATGGTCGTCTCATGGGCAGAGACGGCCGCCATTCGGCTTTTCCTGACGATACCGGAAGGCATGGACCGCTGCTGCGACGGTTCAGCCGCCACGGCAATCCGCATAGCCCCTGCCCGCCGGCGACGCTCCTCTTCCTCATCGAGAAGGGATTTTGCCCGCCGCACCGTAAAGCCCTCTATATCCCCGAGCAGGCCGGACCAGTCATAGGCCATGGCTGCCCCTCCTGCGCTCCTGCCGGCTGATCCGCAGCATCAGATCGACGTCCGCCCGCAGCCGAAACACACCTTCGAGAAGGCGGCGCAGCGCAGCGTCGAGATGCGGTTCGTAGCCGACGCGCCCTTCATTCATCGCCCGGACAGCCTGGTTGAGATTGATGCCAATGCGGCGAAGCTCCTCATTGGTGCCGCGCAAGGCCAGAGCTTCGGCCGGGCCGACCGGGAGCGGCAAACCGGCCTGGTCGCGAAACAGCAGCCGGATCACGTCGCTGGCGGTGCGATCGTCGCCGCAGAGGTCCGCCAGAGCTTGCCGCTCCTCCGGCCTTAGACGGACCCTGACCACTTCGCTGCGCATCGCTTTCCTTCCGCTTGCCAGGTTGCCGGAGGCGACCCCAGAGCGCCACCGGCGCGAACCTGAGCCCTGCCGGAGGCGGGGCGACGTCGAGTTTGTACCACAAACTTGACTATCCTGCCACCTAAAACTAAACTATATTTTACTCCCAATTCATTATCACCACACAAACACCCTCGCCCAAGCTCCCACCCCAACCACGCACCTCCAATGCCACCCGGTCTCGTTAACAGTTGCCCGTTGTTCGCGCTATCGTTGCCAGCGGCATCACTGGCAATTGCCAATTACTCATTAACCACTGACAGTTAACCGCGCTCTTGTTGCTCATTGTCAACGGGCAATTGGCAATTGCCCGTTGGTCATTGCCCGTTGTCGGCGGTCAATCATCAATCGACAATCATCACCGGTGAACGAACAACGGGCAACGAACGCATTGCGGAAAGAGGAGCGAGGAAATAACTATAGTTTATTCGCAGAATGAAGGAGCCAATATGATCGTCACCATCGCCAACCCGAAGGGCGGAACCGGCAAGACCACCCTCGTCCGTGCGCTCTCCGGCACGGCCGCCCATGCCGGCAACGACGTCTTCCTGATCGACGCCGACAGCCGCGCCAATACGATGCGCTGGGTCACGATGTCGAAACAGATGGACGTCTGGCCCGACCGGCTGGAGGCCGAAAGCTGCCTCGATCCCAACCAGATCTACAAGCTCGCTCTCCATCACCAGCAGGAGGGCAAGATCGTCTTCGTCGATGTCGAGGGCACGACCAACGAAAACCTGTTCGCCGGCCTCTACTGCGCCGACATCGTCCTGATCCCGCTGCAGACGACCCAGGACGACGTCGTTGCCGGCATGCAGCTGGCGCTGAACCATGTTCCGGTGGTCGAAGAGGACCAGAAGCGCAAGCTTCCGACGATGATCGTCATCAACCAGCACGATCTGGTCACCGGCCGCGCCAAGGCGCATGAGCCGCTCCGGGAAATTTTACGCGAGAGCGGTGTCGCACTCGCCAGCCAGCCGATCGCGCGGCGCGCCTCCTATCAATCGATTGGCGCCGCCGGCACGCTCCAGACATCAGCGAAGCCTGATCCGAAGGCGATCGCAGAAATGGAAATGCTCCTTGGCGAGTTGCTTGCCCTCTACCGGTCGAAGGCCAGCGAGGCGAAGCAATGAGCGACGGCGCAGACAGCAAGAACCTCGTGCTCGGATTGATCTCGACAGGCCGCGACCGCCCTTCGGTTCGCGAGAAGGCGGGGCCTGCTGCAAAACCCGCTGACGAAGACCAGGCGCCGGCACCATCACCGAAGCCGCCATTGGCGCGCGGTCAGCTTCGCGAGATGGTGGCCAAGGGCGAAAGTCTCGACCCGGTCGCCGGCAAACGCTTCCGCGACACGGAAAAAGTCACGACCGGCATCCATATCCGCGCCGAGGTTCACAAGAAGCTGAAGATCCTCGCCGCGATCGAGCGGCGGAAGTTCAACTCCTACATCGAGGAGGCGATCGACGACTATCTCGAAAAAATCGCCGAGCGGATTCCCGATATTTCCTGAGCGGGAAAAGGGAGAGCTGCTACGCACTTCGCTTCGCGGCCTCCCCGTTCGCCCTGAGCGCCGCCATCAGCATCGGACCGAGCCCAAACTCTCCGCGCGACGCCTTTCGGGTGAGGTCGCGCAGATAGCCGCCGGGCGAGGTGATGTGCTCGGCCCGCTCCAGGATGCAGGCGACCGCAATCGCGGCATTTTCCGGCCCCATCACCTCACAAGCCTCCTGATAGGCCGACGGGCTGACCCCGAGCGCCGATCGGACCGTCACCGCGGCCGCGATCAGCTCGCGCCAACTCTCGATCCGGCCGCCGGCCCCGTAGTCGGCGATCTGCGGGCAGGCTCTCAGCACTAGTGGTAACGGGTAAGCTTTCAGCGGCTCGGCAATTCGGTTCGGTTTCTGGCTCGGCATCTCGCCCTGCTCTTTTTCAGAGCGAGGTTCAAGTTCATGGAAGGATTCGGGTTTTGAATTCTGTATGTGACGACCGTCATGGCTGTCATTGACGTCCGTTTTTTCTGCTTTTACCTGAATTTCCAGACGGTTGATGATTTCCTCGCGCAGAAGCTCCATTTCTTCGAGCACAGCATCGATGTCCTGACGCCGAGGAGAGCGCGGCAGACGGGCAACGAGCGAGATGTACATGCCCTCGATCGCCTCCCAATCGCCATCCGCGCCTTCGTCCATGGCGGCCGAGATAAGCTTGCGAACATCGCGACGGCAGAGCGATAACGCCTCTTTCGCGCGCTTGAACTGAAGACGCTCGGCAGCGACCTGCTGCGCAAGGCTGGCCAACTCGCTCGCGCGGGCGAGCAGAGGCGCGAGGCTGAAGCCGAAAGCAGCCTCGATGTCCCCTCCCCTGCCCCGATGGGCATAGCGCTTGCCATTCGGGCTATCGCGTCGTTCGATCAGGCCGGCGTCGACCAGCGCGGCAAGATGCCGGCGCAAGGTCGTGCCCGCGATACCGTGGGCGCGCAGCGACAGCTGGCTGTTCGACGGGAATACGACCAGGCTGCCGCTCTCATCCGAGAGTTCATCGTTCGGATAGAAGCTCAGCAGAGCCTGTAGCACCGTTATCGAACGATCCTGGAGGCCGAACACATCCTTCGCCTCGCCGACGTCGTTGAAGACTTTCCACTTATTGACCGCCTTGCCCGCGTCGCGGTCGGCGGTTTCGAGCTGGCCTCTCACCAAGGCAAGCGTCATCGGCCGCCCGTGGGGCGTTGTCACACGTCCAATCTGCATTTTCTTTCACCTTTCAAAGGGCAAAAGAAATCCACTCACCAAAACGGTGCCAAAGACTCTTGACTGGGATTCGTGAAAATGCGATTCTCGATCTTGCTACAGAATACGAGGAAGGCTTCCACGGTTTACCGATTGGGGGCCTTTTTCTTTTGCGGTTTGATCCTTTCCATCGTCCTAGTAATTTACCATTCAGCTCTCCATCGACGCTTGGTATTCGCGATGAAGCTGCTCGAGTTTGCCGATCACAAAATCGCCAAACGCCGGTGAGGACCTCTCATCAAAGCTCAGATTGAGGGCCTTGGCAGATCTTTGCACGGTCGCCAGTTTCTGGCCGCTTTCTGATTTGACGGTCTCCGGTTTCGCTCCCTTGCGCTTTGCGGTCAACGCATCCATTGCCATCGCGAATCGGTCATCAGTGTCAGCAGCACGGAATTCCTTGCTCTGCAGAAGACTGTCCAGGGCCTTTGGCTTGCTTGCCGCGAGCTTCTCAGCCAATCCCATCCAGCGCGGCCTTCCAGCCTTCGGGGCAGGTCCAATTGCTTCGACGATCGATCTGGGCACCGAGTGCGCAACGCTCATGAGTTTTGAGAGTTGGGTCTTTTCCATCCCCAATGAGGACATGATTACCTGCCGATCGAAGCCGCGCTCTTCGAGTGCGAGAGCAAACAAGCCGCGTTCGATATAGCTAAGGTCGGTCCGCGCGGCGTTTTCCTGACCTTGCGCAACGACCAGTTCTTCGTCGGAGAGGTTTTTCACGACCGCTTTGACGGGGCGCCGGAGCGCTGTGGCAACACGCACGCGTCTATGGCCAAAGACGACCTGGTAACGGTCAGCCTTTTCAGGGTGTGGTCTCAACAGGACCGGACTCCTCTGACCGGCCGTCCGGATTGCCTCCTGCAGCTGCTGGAAGCTCTCGCCGTCGTCCGGCAGACGATCGGCGACGAAGGAACTGTCGATCAGTTCAGGGGCGATATCGACAACTGCGGCTCCCTCTGCGATCAGCGCTCGCGCCTGATCAGCGGCGCTCACGATATTGCCCAGCGATCGTCCCATCGCGCCGACGGCACCCGAGCGGATATGTTGGAGCTTTTTCTCTTGGCTGGGTTCAGGCTCGTGCGCTTCTTCCTCGGAGTTGCCATGTGGCAACTCGCTGTCTCGCCTGGAAAGCATGGCTTTGAGCGTATCCTTGCGGCTCATGTGGCCCTCCCCCAAGCCTGTTTCATCAGGCTCTCTATTTCCCCGTTTACAGCATCGAGCGACTCAATTGCCCGGTCATAGGTCGACCTGGCGAAGTTTTCGCGGCCCACCTCGTAAAGGGTTTGCTTCGACAGGCCAGCGTCGGAAATCGCCGTCGATTTAAGCATTGTGTTGGTGAGCACTCTTTCACGAAACAGCGAGCGCATGAAGCCGACCATCTGCGCCTGTGGGGCGTCCGATGGTTCGTAACGGGTGACGACATATCGGATGAAATCGTAGTCGAGATCACCACCGGCGTCCTGCACCACACCGAGCAGGTCGGACGTCATAAGCAGGAACTGGCACATCGACATGACGTCGAGCATCTGCGGATGGGCGGTGATCAGCAGACCCGTCGAAGCGCAAAGCGCGCCCAGTGTCAGGAAGCCGAGTTGTGGGGGGCAGTCGATCACGATCACATCGTACCGGTCTTCCACGGAACCGAGCGCGGAAGCGACTCGGCCGAAAAACGGCTCAGTGGATCGCTCCGCAAGAGCACGGGGAGTATCGTGCTCATATTCCATCAGCTCCAGATTGCCGGGGATAAGATCGAGGCCGGTGAAGTAGGTCGGCTTAATGATCTCCGAGAGGGGACGCCGCTTATCATCGTAGCGGATCGCAGCGTACATGGTTTCATTCGCCTGGATGTCATACTCGGGTTGATACCCGTGCAAGGCCGTCATAGAGGCCTGCGGATCGAGATCGACACCAAGGACGCGATAACCCTGGAGCGCAAGATATTGCGCGAGATGGGCGGCGGTCGTGGTCTTTCCGCTGCCACCTTTAAAATTGACGATGGCCATGACTTGGCAGTGTTCACCCGGCCTGCGCCGGTGGACATAGTTCTTGCTCTTCGAATTCTCATCCAAGACGGCGCGAATCTGATTAATCTGTTCCAGGCTGTACCAGCGGCGGCCGCCAGGTCCGATATCCGGCTGAGGGCCTTTTCCGCCGAGTGAAAGCTGACGGAGATAGGCATCGCCAATGCCAATCAGTTTCGCGGATTCGACGGAGGAGAACGTACGAAGCGTCTTTTTCGAAACCGGTGGGAAAAGCGCCTTGCGCATTGCAAGCAGCTCTTCGGAAAGCGCAGCACCATCGCCCGCAATGACGTCGGTCATCAACGGTTTCGGTGCGTCTGTAACGGCGGCTTGACTACGAGCCTTCAACATAACTACGAAAATTCTCCAAAGTTGGCGAATAAGTCGTAGGCGAGAATGCTCCGAGTCGCAATTGTTGGCAAGGAAAATAGGGTTAACAAAACCTTAACGAGATTTGGGGAAAGCCGTGACGACGACTTCCGGGCTTCCAGACAGGCGGTCTGCCCAGGAAGTTGCCATGTGGCAACTCGCTGAACCCTCTGGAAAATAAGGCCCTGCGCGAAATCCACCTTGTTACGTTGACACAGGGGAGAGGGATAGGGGTTTGGGGAAAGGGAGGAGGGAACCGTCCCCTTTCCCCAGGGGAGGGTTGAAGGGAGGGGCTTGCCCTTCCCTTGGGTGGGGGAGTTTGAGGGGGCGGGGCTCTGCCCTGCCCCTTCATGGGGAGAGTGTTGAGAGGGGGGCTTGCCCCTCTTTCATCAGCCGAGCCGGCCGGTCGCACCGGCTGGCTCGGCTCACCCACCGACGCAAGAAGAAGAGGCGGCACCCTGCCGCCTCTTCTTCGATTGTTTAGTCTGTGTCAGTCTCCCAGAGCGTGTCGCCAAGCCGATGCTCAACGAGATCGTCGTCCATCTGCTCCAACTCAGCGACTACCTCCTTGATCAGCCGGTTCCCTATCCGGGTCCGCTGCTGGGCAACGAGAATGCTGAAGGCGGTCTCGTCTGCCACGACGGCCCGGATCGCCTCATCAAACTCGTCATCTGGACGAAGATTCTCGATGGCGATCACATCGCCATTCTCATCGTAACCGCCGTGCAGATACATCGGCGCGGATGCGAGCCTTTCAGCCGCTTCCTCAGCCTCCCGGATCAGGCGAAAGCCTTCCGTCCGCTGCCTCCAGTATTCAGCACTTCCGCCGTCGATGATCGTGATCTTACGCTGTGCCATAGAAGTCTCCTTTCGCTCTTTGACGAAAGGTGTCCGCATCGAGCCTCGAGTGGGGTCAAGGACCGCTTTAGCGGCCGCAAGCGGCGGCGAGTGGTGGAGCCGATTTTCTGACGGCGCCCAAGGGGCGACGGCTGAAAATTGGGGGACCGCTCGTCCTTGAGGCCAGGAGAGGCGGTGCCACAATAGGACGACAAAGAGAGATGAGCCCGCGGCCCCGATCAGGGGTCGCGCCCGTATGGGCCGGGGTGGTTTGGAGGGGGTGGACCACCCCCTTCATGGGTGGGTTCAAGGGAGGGGCGCGCCCCTCCCTCGGGAGGAAGTTTGAAGGAGGGGGCTTGCCCCTTCCTTCATGGGGTGAGCATGAGAGGGGCGGCTTGCCCCCCTCTTATAGAGTTGTCGGCCGGTCGAACCGGTCGGCAACTCTCCCCAAGCACTGCCTAGAACAGCCGAAGCTGACCATTTTTCTCGGTAGCCGGTGCTGCCGATCCCAGCCCGACCGGCGAGGATGCGACGGCAACTTTCGCCGCAGATGGCACCATGGCCGGAACGGGCATGGGCTGGTCGGCTTTCGCGGCCTCCCCTGCCCTTCTGAGCTTTGCGGACCATCCGCCCATGACGTGCGCCAGTGTGTGCCATTGATCGCTGAACCGCATCGCCAGGCTGTCCCCAACAATGACGGTCGCCGGGATATGCAGAAGCGACAACTGGATATAGGCCATATGGACGGCGCGCGGGTCGATGTCCACGGCGGTTACATGAAGGCACTGCTGGTAGTTGATGCCCGCCTCCAGAATTGCTTCTGCCAGTGCGATGATCATTGCCCCGCTTCCTGCGGCCGGCTCCTGCGCCAGCATGAAGCCGCGTTCCGCGATCATCTTTTTCATGTCGTCCGGGCTTCCGGCGACGATGCGCGCCATCAATTGGCAAACCGGGTAGGGCGTAAAAAACTGGCCGCGTGCCTTGTTGTGCAGTTCCAACGCATGGAAGGTCGCGCCAAGAACGTCGTGCGTACGGTCCTCCAGCGCCATGACGACTTCGCCCATGATTTTCGAGAAGGTGCCCATGGTTTCGGTGCCATACTTGCCGGCGATTTCCTGAAACCGGGCTTCGCGCTTTTCGGCGGGGGCGAGGTCCACGGCGTTGCTGAGGGCGATGGCGGAGGTTTCGCACCAGTCGCCAAAGACGGTGTAGAGGTCGTGCTTGTAGCGGCAGCTTTCGAATAGCTTGACGATGGATTTGAGGCGCGGGGAGTTCATGGGATCACCTGCGAGGAAAGGGAACCGCACGGGCGCGCTTCGCCAATCGCCGGGGCAAAGCCCGGCGTCGTCATGCGGATCGATCAAGGGAAAAGGCCGGGAAGGGTGCAGGCCGCGCCGGAGACTGCGCGACCTGCGGCAGCCGATTACTCGGCTGCCTCGGGGAAGGTTGCGCCGTCCGTCACCGGCGCATCATCGATGTCGAACGGGCAAACGCCGTCGTCATCGCCGCTGACTTCCACCATCCGCTCGCGCTCCTGCTCGGCAGTGAGAGCGATCCGAACCGGCGCGGGAAGCCATCCGGTTCCAGTGATCTTGCGTTCGGCATATTCCACGGCTTTCGCCTTCTCCATGCCGAGAACGCCAAGTGCCAAGTCCTCGCCAACGGCTTCGGTGACCGCCTGCTTGATCCCGGCCTTGCTGATACGGGCGAAGTAGTTCTCGCCAGTCGGCGCATACCACTGCGTCATATCGATCTTGAGGGCCTGCGCCAGCCGCTCGGCGTGGCCGCGCTGCGACTTGCGCTCGTAGTGGGGATGCTGCACGGCATTGACCGACTTTGCCGCCGCATAGGCCAGGAGGTCGAGAAGCGTTGACGTCGGCTGTTCTAGGCACCATTCCAGAAGTTCGCTCGGCTTGCCGGGAATGGTGTGGCCGTAATTCTCCTTGAGTTCGTCCATGGCCACGATGCCCGCGCATGCCGCTGGATCGGCAATGCTGGTTTCGAGCCGTTCGCTCTTCACCGTCACTTCAAGGGACGTATAGTCACTGCCGCCATAGCTGCCGAAGATGTTCACCAGCATGGCATGGACCACGGCGGCAAGGGCGACGTCCGGGTTATGGGCAAGCTCGGCCCGGATCGCTGCGGTCTTCTGCGCCGTAAGCTCCTGCACCAGCAGGGCAGGCATCTTGAACGGCGGCTCCGCGCGCTGTTCGGGTTGCGGCGGAACGGTCGCCCCACCCTCATCCGTCTCGTCCGTATCGCCATCGGCGCTTTCGTTGCTTTCGTCGCTGTTTTCCGCCTCCTCCAGGGCTTCATCTTCGGGGCGGACAAAGCCATGCTCGATTTCGACATTGCCGTAATAGTCCATCGTCACATAGCAACCGGCCTTGGCGATGTCCTCCGGGGAATAGGCTTCCTGTGCCATCGATAGGGCCGCCAGCCTTGCCTGAATGGCTTCGGTGCGCGGCTCGGCCTCGTCATCGACCTCACCCGCCTCGATCGTCGCCACCAGCTCGTCATATTCGGCTTCCAGCCGCTCCTCCTCGGCCTGTTCTTCCTCCGTCAACGGAATGTCGGACGGATAGACCCTGTGCATGCGGACGGCTTCGCTCGGAACGTCCGGCACCACCTCCACCCATTTCCAGCCTTCGGCGCGAACGGCTTCCGCCTCGGCTTGCAGCTTCTCCGCCACCAGCTTTTCGACAAGGGCGGCATCAAGGGCAAAGCCGCCGTTCCTCGTGTCGAAAAGATCGCGTTTGACGGGACCGCCCGCCGCCTCGTAAAGCTCGATCCCGCCGATGAACTTGATGCGCTTGTCGTTGAACTTGACCGCTTTCCCCTTCAACACATCGCGAATGGTATCGCTGGTCCGGTTATGCGATGGCAGACTATTCCACACCTCCACCTGCCGGTCGTGGTCGTCGGACACGGTGAAAGCGGTAAGCTGCTGGAAGGTCATGTCCTCGCTGCGATAGAGTTCAAGCAGTTTCGGCGAAACTCGCCCGAGCGCCTGACGCTTGCGCACCATGGTTTCGGTGGTGCCGAAGCGGGCGGCGATGTCCTCGACGGATTTCCCTTCCTCGGCCATGACGCGGTAGGCTTCGTATTCATCGACCGGGTGCATGGCCTCGCGGCTCATGTTCTCAATGATGCTGATTTCGGTCGCCTCGGCTTCGCTGCGCTCCTTGCATTCGACGGGGAAGTCCTTGGCGATTTCGCCCGCGTCGGCCAGAAAGAGGAGGGCGGCACGGCGGCGCTCGCCTGCGGTGACGAAAAAGCGGCCCCGCTTGTCGCCCTTGCGGACGATGATGTTCTGCAACAGCCGGTAGCCATCGGCGCGGATGGTCGCGGCCATCTCCGTAATGCCTTCCTTGGTGTAGGTCTTGCGCACATTCTTGGGGTCGCGGTCCAGCTTGTTCAGCGGTACGAAAAAGCTTTCGGTGGAAATCTGGGTCTCGGTCATGGTTCTGTCTCCTTGGTTTCCCGTTTCCCGAAGGGGAAGTCCCCTTGGGCGAAGCCACCCCGGTCTTTCCGGGGGAATGGCCTCTGACATTCCCCCGGACAGAGGGGGGAGGGCGCAGCCCGCCCCACGGCGACGGACGGTCGGGTCAAGGGGTCGTGGCGGGGAAAAAACGGAAGGTTCGGCGCGCAGCGGTGAAAGCCGTTTTTTTGCCGACACGACAAGCGGCTTGCCGCGCCTGCCCCTTGATCCGAACGCCCGGCGATGTCATGGGGCGGAAACAGGAAGCTGGCCCGCCAGGGCCTCGATGCCGGCTGCGCCAGCAGCCGCCAGGACAAGCGATCGTCACCGGTATCGGCGGAGACGGCCGTCGGCCGGCTCCGTGCTCCGCATAGAGCGCGGCCGCCCGCGCCGGGCGGTGGCCTAGCAATATTCGGACAAAACCCTCATCCAGACGAGAAGTAGGAAAAGAACATACCAAGAACATAGTTGTGGGGAGACACACCTCGGACCACGGCCGGGTAGGGTGGCCTGATGCAGCTCGCTATGATACCGATGAAGGAACACCGCGATCTCCACCCTGCCGCGTCGCATTGTCGTCGGCTCAGGGCCGATACAAAAATTGAGGATCCGGACAATGGAAACGCCACCTACCGGCAAACACGCGCCCCACATGACGGGAAAATCAGACTGGCTTTCGTGGTATATAACGGGCCACGGCATCGACATGGTCCATAAGGTCTATAGCGAGTTGCGCCCGAGTGAACCCGAGCCCTTCAGCGGCTGGCAGCGCTGGACGACGGACGCATCACTGATGGGGCCGGCTGACCATGATCGGCTCCGCCGGCACCTCATTGCCGGCGGAATCGTCATCGTCCTGGGCAAGCCCCGGTTTTCCAAGGCCGATTTCATACGCACCCTGACAGCCGCCGGTGAAATCCACGACGAGATCGGGACGACACCATCCAAGGCGGATCTACCGCCTCCGCCGTTCGCGATCGACGATACGAGCACCTACGAGCGCCAGGGCGTCCTGACCTCAATAGCGCTTGCGACATCGGGGCGTCGCGGGTTCGTGCTGGTGTTCGAAAATGCTGCCGATTTTCGTGCCTTCGACATCGGAGCCTATATCGCCAATCAGCAGGTGATCATTCTGGAGTTCCCTGCAGATTGACCGTGACGATCGCGCCGGCGCAGAGCGCAGCGATCGCGGCACGGTCCGGATATGAAGGCGAATATCGGAGAAATCAGCATAGCGCCGGCTTCTGGCCGGGATTTCGGGAATTCTCGCGGCGTTGCGGGCGGGAGAAGCGCAGCCGCAGGAGCCTCAGCGTAGCGGCCCGCAAGGGGAGGCGGGACCGACTGCGCCCGCTTGCGGCGCTCCGTTTTGACGGGCGGGCAGGGGAGTTCGAGGGGCGGGGCTTCGGGGCGCCCCTCGTCCTGGGCCGATCCGCTCGACGCGGTGAGGACCAGGCACTCGCGCCCCCGCCGAAGAAGAGAGGACGCCGCCCCTCAGCTTTCACCCTCTATCGGCTCGACGTCGCGGAGTCCGACAAAGACGACTTTCTCGGTGCGCTCCTGCCCGATCAGGTCGAGATTGATATGGACGTAATCGGCAAACGGCTCCCCGCACACGCGCCAGACAACGCCGACGCGGCCGACGCGCCGCTCGTTGGTGCCATCGATGGACGGCGATGTGCCAGTGATGCGCACGCGCTGGCCGAGGCGGAGCCAGTTTGCCGCGCTGGCGATCATGGTGGCCCGTTCTTCGGGCGTTAGTTTCTTGCGCGTCGAGCGCGCCCACGGCGTATGGGGATCGGCGGCAAGCTGCCGCGCTTGTTCTTCCGGTGACAGGTCTTGGAACCGCGTGATCTCGTCGTCCAGGGGCCAGTCCTCCGAAGCGGGTGGCGCGGGATTCCGATGGAAATGCTCGACGGTCGGGCCGCCCAAAAGATCGGGCTGCGCCCCGGCCAGCCGCCGGTGACGTTGCGCCCTACGATATTCCGCGCGCCATTGCCCGTCAGGAGTGAGGGATGGTCGCTCAGGTTCGCCGAGCAGGCGATCCAGTTCGTCCCGGTCGTCCATGGCCGGCTCCTATCCGTGATGCATTTTCGATCTGAGGGGAGGGAGGGAGCGAACCGGGGCGGCTCTTGGCCGCCCCGCTCCGAACGGTTCACACCTCGACGGCTTCCATGACTTTCGGCGCGCTGCGATCAAGGAAGATTTCGACGCGGACGATCTCGGCCGCGATGACACCGGGCCGCTCGGACACCTCGATGATCGGCCGCAGCATCGGGCGAACGATTGTGAAACGGGCGGCAACAGCCTCAATGGTTTCGGTCACGTCCCCGAGTTCGCCCAGCCGGTCCGACGCCGTCACGAGAAGATTTCCCGCGATGGGCGTGGGCGCGCCCGCGACTTGCGTGAGGCACGGCACGGTATCGTCCAGCCCGTTGTCGTCCACGATGATATCGAAGCCGCTCACCCTCACGATGTCGATCATGTCGCATTTCACGAGCCTCTTGATCTCGGCATAGCTGCCTTCGAGGTTGATCGTCACCGGGCGAATGGTGCCTGCCATCGGCTCGATCAGGAAGGCTTTGACTGCGCTCATTTTCTGTCTCCTTTTCCCGAAGTCCCGCAGGGAAAGCCCCTCGGGCGAAGCCTCCCCGGTCTTTCCGGGGGAATGGCCTCTGACATTCCCCCGGACAGAGGGGGGAGGGCGAAAGCCCGCCCCACGGCGACGGACGGTCGGGTCAAGGGGTCGTGGCGGGGAAAAAACGGAAGGTTCGGCGCGCAGCGGTGAAAGCCGTTTTTTTGCCGACGCGACAAGCGGCTTGCCGCGCCTGCCCCTTGATCCGAACGCCCGGCGATGTCAGGGGCGAGACGAACGATGCGGCCCGCATGCGGGCCTCAGTACCGGATGCGCAGCAGCCGACAAGGACAAGCGATCGTCACCGGTATCGGCGGAGACGGCCGCAGGCTGGCTCCGTGCTTGCATAGAGCGCGCTCGACCGGAACGGGCGATGGCCCATGACACCAGCAAAGAAGATCATCGACGGAGAAAAACCGGCCGTTATCCACGAGGCTCCGGAAAACCCTACGGCGCAATTGGGGAGCGCGGGTTTCCTCCGCCTGCTCCGCTCACCGGCGGGGCCGGTTCGCTGCGGCCGCGGCCGCGCCGTCCCACGGCGCTGCGGCTGGATAACGGCCTACACCACCGGGAAACGATCTGTACGAAAAGAGAAAAGCCAAGCGGAAAAGGGTAAAGGTTCGGCCTATTCCGACCTGTTCACACGCGCGGCCGGAACGGTGAGGAACGGCTTGAAGGCTGCGGCGACCTTGGCGAGAAAACCTTTGCTGAAGCTGCCGAGCAGCTCGGCGTTCGGATCGTAATAGAAGGACGCTTCCGCGATATCGTGATTGAATTCCGAAACGGTGATCCAGGCATCTTTCCAGTCGCGTATTCCCGCACGCCGGCATTCGAGCTGGGGGATTTCCAGCGCCGTCTGGTCGGCGCGCGGCGGCGTGCCGGAAATCGCCAGTATCACCAGATGGGTCTGCGCGCCTTTGGGGATGGCGAGCACCATGCAGACAGGGCGGGACTTGCGCCCTTCCGTTTCGCCGCTGTCGCGCTGCCGCGCCCAGAGATACGGATAGCGCAAGACGGAGCCACTGGCCGGAATGTCAGCCATTGGTGTCTTCCCCTTCCGCGATCAGGCGATCCAGTTCGGGGATGATCATGTCGATCAGCTCCTGCGGCGCTTCTCCGAGCGTGTAAACCCGCCGGGGATCGCCCCGGCTCTTCATAGCCTCGAACTCGTCGTAGGTCATGAGGACATAGCGCGGCTTGCGGTGCTGCGTGATCGCGACCGGATGGCGGTCGGCCGCCATGGTGACGGTCTTGATGTCGCGGAGCAGGTCGACGGTGGTGAACTTCTGCATCGGCGGGTTCCTTCAATTAAGTCGAATAATACGAATTATTCGACTATTTTGCAAGCGGGAACGCCGTTCCGCGATCTTCCACGGGCGGGCAGGGGAGGCGAGGGGAGGGGCTTTGGGGCTCCCCTCGAACCGCTTCGCGCCCGCTCGACGCGGGCCGAACGGTCCCGTCGCGGTTGCCCCACCTAGAGGAGGAGGGGCAGGTCGCTATCTGACAAAGCCGAGGCGTTCCGCGATAGACGGCTCGTATTCATGGCCCGCTTCCCGCAACATGGCGATCATGTCGGCATGATCGAGATTGCTGATTTCGTAACCCTTGGCGCGGGCTTCCTCGACAAGGGTCTCCAATGTCGGAAACTCTTCCAAAAGCGTGCCAAGCCAGATTTCCGGCGTCCCGAAATCATCGTCGCTCTCGAAACCCTGCAGGAAGTAGGTGCGCAATGGTGGATCGAAGCCGATGACGGCCTCGTCGTCCGTTCTTTCGCCCTTGTGAAGGGTGATGGTGTAGCGGCTCATTCATATTCCTCCGACTGGAGTGTCCAGTTTGTCGTCCATCCCGGATCGTCGAAAGCGGGGACGTCGATATCTCCGTTTTGCAGCGCCTCCACGGCGCTTTCGTGGTCGATTGCCTCAACCTCGACGGTGATCTGGCGAACGGTGGAGGAGGTTTGAATGATCGTGACATTCTGCCTGTTCATTTGCGTTCCCTTTCCATGCGGGTTCGGGCATCGGTCGGCGGCGAGGCTGCCGATATTCTAGAATGCGAATGCGGTCTGGCCGCTGGCCTGCGTATAGGTGACGCTTTCGCCCGCCGTGTAGCGTTCCCGGCCAAGTTCGGACCATTGCAGGAAACCGGAGCGGTCATAGCGGAACCAGCCGTCCTCGATACCGAAGATCATCCCCCATGCCGCGTCCTCGGCGCATTGGCGGCCGGTGTTGATCGGCCAGTGTTCCGCCCCCTTTTCCTGACGGCACACGCTTGGGGCCGAGAAGGACCGAATGGCCCTGCCGCGTTCTCCCGGTTCGGTCGCGCCGATCTCGCGCATGATCTCGCGGGCCTCGGCGGTGGTGATGTAGCCAGCGGCCTTTTTGTCGTCATGGCGCGAATAACGGCACCCAAAGGTGACGGCGTTCATGATGCAGGCGCGTTCGGTGAATTCCCGTGTCGCCAGCAGGTCACGCCATTTCCCGGCGCTGACCAGATCGACGGCATGCCACCAGCGGGCGGTCGGGCCGCTGGAATAGCCGTGACGGTTCGGCGCGCCGTCGCGGGCGATCTCGAAACCAAGCGCGGCCTCGACATGGCGGACATAGGGATGGTCGGCCAAGAGCGGATGGCGCAGGCCGAGCTTGCGCGGCCGTTCGCCTTCAGGGCAGCACACCTCGATTGGAAACTTGAACAGGCGCGACGGGAGGTTCCATGGCGCGGGAAGGTCGAAGCCGTGCGGGACGGACAGCGAGGTGTTGATATCGAGAAGGCCAAGGCTCGGGGCCAACCCGTTTTCCACCAGCGCGGTGCCAAGGGTGTCGGTGCTTGGGCTGTCCATGGTCATCGTCCTTCCCGAAATTTTCTCTCCTTGGTATCGGCCTGCCCGAAGGGAGCGATCCCCTCGGGCGAGCCGGTGCGTCGTTCGATCAATCCCACGGAATGACGGCCATCAGGTCTTCGTCATCCTGACCGGGAAAGCGGCCGAGATTGGCATTGAGCCTGCCGTGGCCGGTGCTGACGGAGAGACTGAGATAGTCGCCGCCATTCTGGTTCTTCTTCTTCCAGATGCCGCCGAGGTCGAGCCGCCGGCCGCGCGGGGACTTGGCATGGATGCGGTAGACAGGCGCGTCCTTGTTGGTGCTGGTGAAGGGTTCGCCGGTGATATCGATGTCGTAGGCGATGGAGGCGATGTTACCGCTGAGGGTGCCGTCTTCGTTGAAGCGGATGAAGTTGGTGAGTTCGGTCATGGTCTGTCTCCTGAGTTTGCGGTTCCCGAAGGGGAGCTCCCTTGGGCGAAGCCACCCCGGTCTTTCCGGGGGAATGGCCTCTGACATTCCCCCGGACAGAGGGGGGAGGGCGAAAGCCCGCCCCACGGCGGCGCGCGGGCGGATCAAGGGGTCGTGGCGGGGAAAAAACGGAAGGTTCGGCGCGCAGCGGTGAAAGCCGTTTTTTTGCCGACGCGACAAGCGGCTTGCCGCGCCTGCCCCTTGATCCGAACGCCCGGCGATGTCAGGGGCGAGACGAACGATGCGGCCCGCGCGCGGGCCTCAGTGCCGGGTGCGCAGCGACCGAGAAGGACAAGCGATCGTCACCGGTATCGGCGGAGACGGCCAAAGGACGGCTCCGTGCTCGCATAGAGCGCGCTCGACCGGAACGGGCGATGGTCCAACTAACAGTTCTGTCAGTTGCCGGCGTCAACCATGCGATTACGCTCCGTGCCAGGAACGACCATCGCCTGAAGGAGAAATGCATGGAACCCGCCCCCACCCTCATCCTGTACGCCTACACGGGCAAATGGGACCTCGGCGACGATCGCTGGGCGGACCGCACCGTTCCGGACTACTTCTACGAGGACAAGGATGCAGCAAGAAACGACATGCTCGAGCTTCACGCCACACTCGAGGCGGATCCTGACGACAGCTACCCTCCTCTCTGCCTGGAGAGGATCGAAACCGTCCCCATGACACGATCGGCAATCATGGCTCTGCTCAACGATGGCGTCGGCGCGATCATCGGCAGCTACCGGATCATCGAGGAGATCGAGGTCAAGCGCAGGTAACGGTCTTATCGGTGCGCTGCTCACCGAACACTGCGATGGCCGTGCAGACGCCGGCGAACTGCAGGAGCGCACCGACGGCTTCGGCGATAGATGGAAACCGCCCCTCGAACATGAAGCCATAGGCAAGCCCGAAAATGGTTTCGGCAACGATGAGCTGGGCCGCGAGCGCCAGCGGCAGGCGGCGGGATGCGACGACCCAGCACCAGGTTGCGAACCACGAGCCAGCCAGCCCCATAACTGTTGCCCATGCCAGAAAGCGAAAGGTTTCCGAAGCGGAGGCCGTCGTCGCGAGATCGAAGGACGCCAGCGGCAACAGGAGAAAACTCCCGATCGCAGCGCCGACGCCCTGCAGTCCTGTCCATTGCAGACCATCCGGCGCATCGACGGACCGCATGACCGCGGCATTCGCCAGCCCGTAGGCGATCCAGATCGCCAGCGCCGCCGCGCTGGCGAGAACGCCGAGCATGATAGACGTCGTATCCGCAACGTCGGCGGCGCCCACCGTCGCGACGTTCACGATCGCCACACCGGTTGCGATCAGCACCAAGGGAAGCGTCAGCGCCCTCCATGGTGCGGATCGGTCGCGGAGATTGGCGATGATCGCCAGGAAGACCGGCATGGTGCCGATGATGACAGGCGGAACGGCCGCCCCGGCCAGTTGAACGGCAAAGGCCGCGCTGATGAAATACCCGACATATCCGGCGCCACCGAGCAGCAGCCCGATCAAGAGGCGCGAGGGGGCGATGCCAATTGGCCGGAATCGCCGGTCGGCCATCAGGAGCAGGCAGGCCAGGCCGAAGATGCCATAGCGGGCAATCGTCAGATCCCATGTCGTGAAGGGCGCGACAGCACGCGGTGCGATGAAGGTGAGCCCCCAGAGCGCGCAGGTGGTCAGACCGGCGATGATCCCAATCAGCATGATGTTCTCCTGTTGGATTCATCATGCAATGCGGTCAGCGCGATTTATATGGAAAGCCAGGGAACGATCCTCTAGTTTACCTGTCATGTCGAAGGCAAAAGCACCTCATAACCTTCAATCTGCAAAATCGACGCTCGACGCGACAGATGCACAAATCCTGACCGCTCTCGATTCCGACTCCCGTCTGTCGATGAGCGAGCTTGCCCGCCTGGTCGGCATGTCCGCGCCGAGTGTGTCGGAGCGGGTGCGCCGCCTGGAAACCACCGGCGTCATTCGAGGCTTCACCCTCGACGTGGACACGCGCGCGATTGGCTATCAGATCAGGGCGATGGTGCGGGTCCGGCCGCTTCCCGGCAAGCTCCACCTTGTCGAACGGCTCATTCAGGAGCGGCCGGAGTTTATCGAATGCGACAAGATCACCGGGGACGATCCGTTCCTTGCTCGCCTCGTGGTCCATACCATCGAGCAGATGGACGATGTCCTTGAAGCGCTCTCGGAGCACGCCGTCACCAGCACGGCCGTCATCAAGGGAACGTCGGTGAAACGGCGCTTGCCGCCTCTGTAACCACGGCGGTCGTGAATACGCCGGATAGTGGCAAAGTTCGCGCACATTCAGCCCCGAACCGATCGCGCCGGTGCGCAGCGCAGCGCGCGCGGCCCGATCCGATGAAGAAGGCGAACATCGGAGAAATCAGCATAGCGCCGGCCTCTGGCCGGGATTTCGGGAATTCTCGCGGCGTTGCGGGCGGGAGAAGCGCAGCCGCAGGAGCCTCAGCGTAGCGACCCGCAGGGGAGGCGGGACCGACTGCGCCTGCTTGCGGCGCGCCGTTTAAATGGGCGGGCAGGGGAGTTCGAGGGGCGGGGCATCGGGGCGCCCCTCGTCCTGGTCCGACCCGCTCGACGCGGTGAGGATCAGGCACTCGGCCAGCCAGTACGAAAGCCGCAGCGCCCGCCAACACGAAAAGACGCCCGACAGCGATGGCCGGACGTCGATTTGTTCCTTGATCTGGAGGCTATTGCGAGATCGTCCAGCCATCGGCCGTCCGGTTGATGGCAGCCTTTTCGCCATGCTGGTCGATGAACACGCGATCCGCCTCCCTGCGTCGGCTGCGGTGCAGGTCGCTGGCGCGGTGGCCGCTCGGCCTGACGCACCAAACGCCGATAGGCTTGCCGCAATCGGGGCAGCCAACCGCCAACACCGGATGGACGTGAGCGGTGAAGTCGTGCGGATCGGATTCCATCATGCCGATGCCGTGTTCAGATGTTCTATCCCCTGATCGATGGAGTCCCCGATCTCATCAATGGCGCCCACGGCTTCCTCAAGGGCGTCAGCCGCCGCTTCCATGGCCTGTCCTCGGTCGCCCTCCTGGAAGCTCTCGGACAGGTTCTCGAACGCCTGGCGTTCTTCATCCTTGATCGTTTCGAGATCGGACCGGATTTCGTCTGCAACCCCCTTCAAGGTGTCGAGGCGGTCGATAAGATTGGCGATGGCCTTGCGTCGCGCCTTATTCATGATCGGGGCCTCGCTCTATACGGATGGGCGCGCCATCCTCCAGATCGGCTATCGCTGACCTGATCGCGCCGAGATCGTCATCGATGCCCTGTTGCAAAGGATCGTCCTCGAATCCGGACATGAACCGCTCGGCCCGCTGCAAGGCGTCCAGCATCCTTTCCCTGCTGCCTACGGACGGGGGATTGCCGGAAGCGGCGCGGCCTTCCGCCTTGGCGATAGTCGCCAGCGCGCCGGGCAGCCACGCGCTCAGGATCGGATCGCCTTCGTCGTTCGCAAGTTTCACGCGCGCGACGGCGAGTTTGAGCGTCTCCAACAGTTCGGGTGCGGTCTCGCGAAGTGGATCAGCGCTCATTTGCATCGGAACCTCCATTCCCATGCCGGGTTTTCTTCGCTGTTGTTGTCGATGAGGGCTTGTGCCTTTTCGGCGGTCGCAAACCGGATTGCATGGATGCGTAAGCGGTTGCTTCCCCGGCTGCTCAGGAATGACCAGCTTTTCGTGCCGACGACGCGGCACTTGATTGCGTAGCTCATGCCTCACCGCCTTTCGATGCGGTCGCGGTCGGGTCTCCGTCCTCGCGGTCTGTCACCAGCTCGGCGGCCGCATGAGGGGCTGAGCAAAAAGCAGGGCGTTCCGGCACGATGCAGGAGAAGCCGCTATCGGTCGAAACCCGGAATCCTTCCGGGGTTTCTTCCTCAAACCAGCGGTCGCCGGCGTCGATGCAGTCACGGATGTTGTTCAGCGTGATGAAATATGCGCCGCCCCATGATGAAGGGACGTGAGCGTGAATCGCATTGGCCAACGCCATCGGGCGAACATGGCCGGTGATCTCCCGCATATTGGGGAAAACGACGGGATGCGCGGGCTTCATTGCAAAGCCTCCGATGTTCTGGTGATGGGGAGAGCGCCGCCGTGTGCCAACGGCGCTCTTGCGGTTCCGGTCAGGATTTCAGCGCGGCCATCCGCTCGCCGAGCAGCCAAAGGGCTTTGTTCAACTTGATGTCCTGATCGATCCCGTTCACGGCGCGGGAGGTCGCACGGCGCGGCCTGCCGAGATCGTCTCGGCCGACGCCGCGCAAACCGCCCTTGATGGCGTTTTCCTGAACCACGTTCCAGACGGTCCAGAGGTCATCATTGCGGTCGTCGTGGCGGCGGGGAATGAGCAACTGTTCCGCCTTGATCGGGGTCTTGGTCTCGCCCTCGTTGTCCCCGAACCGGAGAACATGCGCCGCATCGGCAAGGATTTCCCTCTCCTCTTGTTTCAGCCGCATGCCGGACCAGTCCTGCGGGGCGGCAAGGGTGCGCTCGGCTTCGCCAAGAACGCGATAGGTGCCCTCGATGACCTTGTGCTGCACATCACCGGAATGCCGGACCTTGATGGCGTCGATGGTGCCGGTCTGCGTCACCAAGGAATTGAGGCAGCGGACGCGGAAAAGCCCGGCCATCAGCTCGTAGGCGCTGGTTCCGTCATTGGCGTTCTTCAGGAGAATTTCGCAGACGGTGTCACCGACATGGTAGACCTTGCCGTCATCGATCCGGCGCATGCGGATAAGGTGCTTGGTGAAATCGGCCTTCCCCTCGATGCGGCTGCTGGACTGCTTGGCGCCGACCGGCATGAAGCCTTCGTTCATCAGGCCGCGCAGCACCTCGATGGTGGGGATGGGCTTGAAGCGCTCGGACCTGCTCTCATGGGCGGTTACGGCGAAGATGGACGGCGCGATGCTGCGCATTTCGGCCTCGGTCAGGGCGCGGCCGGTGTCGAAACGGGCGGTCTGGGTGTAGATGCTCATATTCTGTCTCCTTTTTCCCGAAGTCCCGCAGGGAAGCCCCCTTGGGCGAAGCCTCCCCGGTCTTTCCGGGGGAATGGCCTCTGACATTCCCCCGGACAGAGGGGGGAGGGCGAAAGCCCGCCCCACGGCGACGCGCGTGCGGATCAAGGGGTCGTGGCGGGGAAAAAACGGAAGGTTCGGCGCGCAGCGGTGAAAGCCGTTTTTTTGCCGACGCGACAAGCGGCTTGCCGCGCCTGCCCCTTGATCCGAACGCCCGGCGATGTCAGGGGCGAGAC